>JGI24517J20059_1000673_pt1 | contig 15949 bp, 17 predicted proteins | sample LinPmetageLP41_FD_20059 | JGI IMG/M metagenome (IMG submission 20059) | reverse complement strand
GGTTCTTCGCAGATTAGCGTGAATTAGACAGGATAGAGAAACGGCGGTAAATCCAGATAAGCTGATGTTCACCACAAACCTCAGCCACTCACCGGGATACCGCCGTCACCATGAATGCTAGCGTCTGGAACCTGTTCTGGAAAGGCTTCCTCCCCACGTCTCACGAATGCCTTGGTGACTTGTCGCTGCGGATACGTCTGGAACCCGACCCCCATCAGATACCGGTCTGCAGCGGCTGTGGTCATGCCTGCTTCCTCGTGCATGATGTGCATCATCGGCGTGTCCGCGAGGCACCCTTGCTGACCTACCGGGTCGAGCTCGATATCCCGGTCAGACGACTACGTTGCCCTGCCTGCGGCCCGACACGTGAGCGGATCGACTGGCTGCCGGGCCGATCTGGCGTCACCGAGACACTACGCCAGTGGGTAGAGCGCTTGGTGAACTTGCTGCCTATCCGTCATGTCGCCGATCTGGTCGGCCTGCACTGGCATACCGTCAAGGCGATCGACAAGCGGCGTCTGCAACGCGACCTGCCAGAACCGGACAGGACACGCCTGTGCCGGCTGATGATGGATGAGTTCGCGCTGCACAAGGGACATCGCTATGCCACCGTGGTCGCCTGTGCCGATACCCAACAGGTGGTGTGGGTCGGTGAAGGCCGCTCCCGCGAGGCGATCCGTCCCTTCTTCGAATGGTTGGGCGATGCCCGAAAACAGATCGAAGCCGTCGCCATGGACATGAATTCGGCGTTCGACCTGGAGGTGAAGGATCAGTGTCCCAACGCCGTCGTGGTCTATGACCGCTTCCATGTAGTGGCCAAATACGGACGTGAGGTGATGGACCGGGTGCGTGTCGATCAGGCCAACCAGCTGCGGGACGACAAGGTGGCACGCAAGGTGGTCAAAGGTAGCCGCTGGTTGCTGCTGCGCAACGCCGACAATCTCAAACCCGAGCAGGCGGTGAAACTCGAGGAGCTGCTGGCTGCCAATGCGTCACTGACCACTGTCCATGTGCTCAAGGACCAGCTCAAGACGCTGTGGTTTGCCGACGACGAGACCACCGCCCGAAGCGCCTGGCAGGAGTGGGCTGACATGGCCCTCGGCAGTGGCATTGACGCCCTGGTGCACTTCGCCAGGAAGCTGGAGCCCTATCTGGAGGGGATCGTCTCCAGTGCCCGCCATCGGCTGAACACCAGTGTGCTGGAGGGCATGAACAACCGGATCAAGGTCATCAAACGGATGGCCTACGGGTACCGCGACACGGCGTACTTCTTCCTGAAGATCCGTGCCGCCTTTCCCGGCAAAGTGCGATGAACCAAAAATTTGCGCCGTAGACCCACATGGACATATTTTAGGTCTACGATGGATACAGGGGTTGACTAGCTGCCGATGAGAGAGCAGACTGACCAACAGTTGGTTAGCAAGTCGCATATTGTCAGTTGCACTCGAATCATTCGGTAGCCTGGTTATATCCCCTTGTTTTACCCACTATCTCGGGTAGCACCCGGCAATCGTAATTAAGCGTTAAGCGCATTAAAGGAATTCGTAACATGGCAACTGGCACAGTTAAGTGGTTCAACGACACTAAAGGCTTTGGTTTCATTTCTCCGGCAGACGGTGGCGACGACCTGTTCGCACACTTCTCCGAGATCCAAGCTGATGGTTTCAAGTCCCTGCAGGACGGTCAAGAAGTCTCTTTTGACGTGACCCAGGGCAAAAAAGGTCTCCAGGCTGCGAACATCAAGCCTATCTGAGCCCTTCGGTAGACCCATCGCTTTAGAGCGATAGAGCTTCCAGCACCAAGGTCCGCTAGCGCGGGCCTTGGTGTTTTTGTGTGTGTGTCACATTCATCGATGGACGTTTACCGATCCGTTAGCGGCCCCGGTTCAGCTGCTCTGATAGACATATGGCGACGAGCAGGTATCGCTGGCTCGAGTGGAACCGCGGGATCGGTGAAATACCGGCCGGGAGACCGGTACGCTGACTTACTTGCGGCGCGCCGCTATGCTGCCGAAGCGGCGCTTGAACTGTGCGGCGCGACCTTCGGTGCCGACTTCACGCTGCTTTCCAGTGTAGAACGGGTGCGATGCCGAGGAGATGTCAAGATGCACGAGGGGGTAGGTATTGCCGTCTTCCCACTCGATCGTTTCATCCGAGTTCATGGTCGAGCCAATCTTGAAATATTCATTGACGCTGGTGTCGTGAAAAATGACCTGACGATAGTCGGGATGGATGCCTTCTTTCATGCGAACCTCCGGTTCGAGTAATTATGTTACGAAAGACCGATACGAAAGACCGATACGCTATGTAGCTATCCTCTGGAGCATGCTTGGATCCCGATGGTCCGCTATCATCGTCTCCCTAACTTTTTTCTGACTGACGTTGCCGACCCATGCATAACCTTTGTATCCCGTCGCGGCCATATTGGTGGTATTCGTTATCATCTTCGGCGGCGCAGCCATTTCGGATAGCCAGGTCGATGACGATATCAGGTCGTTGATCTCGGCTCAGCTCGATACCGACGCAGAGATCGAGCTGAGAGCTTCTCCCTTTTACTATAGCAAGGTCAACGAGCGTGTCGTCCTGGACGCTGGTTCCAGATCATACCAACGTTATTGCGAATAGATGGCCGATGGCCCTACCGTTCAGCCTGTTCCTCACCCCCCCCAGGTTGATAGCTATGCTCTCGAAAGCTATTTTCTCAAGAACTATTTCCTCAAGAACCATGTCCTCAAGAACTATGTCCTCAAGAACTATGTCCTCAAGAACTATGTCCTCAAGAACTGTTCTCTCAAGAACCGATCCCTCGAGAATTAGATCTGCTGAAAGCGGTCGATGCGTTCGCGAATGGCATTCTCGGGGCCGATGAGGTCTTGCAGTTCCTGCTCGGTCAGGCCGATGTCGTGGTGTCCGTGAACGATGGAGGTATAATTTTCGCCTTCCCGAATTGCGCCTTCGACCAGTAACGAAAGTTCTTTACGATCATCCAGAGATGTCGGGTCGAAGTTCTGTCGCGATCGCTTGAACTGGTTGGCTTGCTCTCTGCGACAGCGCTGCAGCAGATTTTCTGTGATGAACGATGTGCTTTTCATGAAACCGTACCCCCAGCGTCGAAGTTCACTCTGAGATTAGATCCAATTCGAGTCATCCCACCATTGGCTTTTTGTTGTAGACCGTTGGTTATTGGCGAAGAAATGTGAGCGTGGATATTTGCGATCTACGACTAAGATCGATAGTGTTTTGCGCTTCATGCCCAAAGAACCCGCCCTTTGATATGACTCCCGACACCAACGTGCCATTGACGCAGGGTGTCCTGAATGATTCCCGTGCAGTTCAGTCGCCGCGTCGAGTTTCTCTATGCCGCCCTTTTAGCCCTGCAAAAGACGACGCCCCCGATGGATTTCTCCGCCGGGGGCGTTGCGGTTTATCTACAGCCTCTTGGGAGGAGACTTACCGTTCTGTCAGTTTCTGCTCTAGTTGGCCGTTGCGGCTCTAGACGACGGTCTCGTTTGCCGACTGAGACTCATGTGTTGAATGAGTCTCGTGTGCCGATTGAGCCTCGGTCAGACGGCGCTGACTGCCGTTGATCGGGATCTGGCGTGGGCGCTGCTCTTCCGGTATCACGCGAAGCAGCTCAACGATCAGCAGACCGTTCTCGAGCCGAGCGCCCTGAACCTCGATGTTCTCGTCGAGCCGGAACGACAGCTTGAAGGCGCGCTGGGCGATGCCCTGATGCAGATACTGCACTCGGTCGTCTTCCTGGCGCTCGCCTTTACCCGCGGTGATCGTCAGCACCCGCTTTTCGACATTGACGTCGAGTTCCTGCTCGGCGAAACCCGCCGTGGCCACGGCGATGCGGTAGTCATTATCGCCGTATTTCTCGACGTTGTACGGCGGATAGCTGGGCACGTCGTTCTGCAGCGAGGATTCGAACAGGTCGTTGAGACGGTCGAAACCCACGGAACGGCGGAACAGCGGAGAGAGTGACAGTGTGTTCATGGTAGTAAACCCCCTGATGACAGCGAAGCTTTGCTGACGCCCGGACCCATTCCGGAACGCCGGGTCGCAGACCCGCTTGGCGGCATCTGCCGTCGAGGGCGGACGCATCGGTGATGCCGTCCGTGATTGTCAGCCTCGACGTTATGTTAAATAGGGCCACCGAATTCTTTTTCAAGCGGTCGAAATGACGATTCATGAAAAAAATGATCGGATGCCCCTGAAAACCGGCACTGCGCCGGTTTCAGATCCATCTTCAGGGGCTATATGGTGGTTGGCTCGAGCGATTCAAGCAGGTGGTTCGTTTAATATCCCCGGCAGTTCAGCCGATCAGCTGTCCGGCGATGCGCAGGCCCGCAACCCAGGTGGCAATAGCGGAGCCAACGCTGGAGAGCAGGAACACCAGCAGCGTGCGGGCGACGCGATTGCGCCACCAGCCTTGCCAATGGCTCACGTCGCTACGCAGTCGCGAGAAGTCGCCGACAGTGGGGCGACGCAGGTAGAGTTCGACGCCCGCCGTGACGAAGCCGACGCCAATGGTCGGGTTGAGCGAGGTCAGCGGGGCGCCGACGAAGGCGGCGATGATCGTCAACGGATGCGCCAGGGCGATCAATGCGCCGAGCGCGGAGAAGCTGCCGTTGATCAGTACCCATTCACCCACCAGCGACCAGCCGAATGAGGTATCGCGGCTGAAACCGATGGCGAAGCCGGTCAGGACCAGCGCGACGATCACCCAGGGGATCACTTTCCACCAGCGCGAACGGGGAGCGGTCGACTCCAGGTTGGCGCGCTCCTGGATCACCGCATCCAGCGGCGGTGGCTGGCGGTCGAGCGTCTGCAGATGTTCGGTCATGCCCTTGAGGTGCCCGGCGCCGATCACGACCAGCACCCGCCTGGATTCGCCGGTGGGCAGCTCTTCGACCAGCTTGAGCGCCATGTAGCGATCGCGCTCGGTGATCAGCGGTTCGTAGAGCGTCTGGGACTGTTCGGCAAATTCGGCGAAGGTGGATTCGAGCACGTCGCCCTGCTTGAGTTTTTCGATCTCTTCGCTCGAGACCTTCTGGCGCGACAGCACGCTGCCCAGCAGGCCGGAGATCAGGCTGAAACGCTTGTACCAGGGTACGTTCTGATAGATACGCTTGAGCGTGACGCCGATCTCGCGGTCGATCAGATACAACGGCAGGCCGGCGCGCCGGGTTTCCTTGACCGCGGCACGCATCTCCGCCCCGGGCTCGATGCCCGACTGCTCGGCGACCCGTTGCTGGAATGCGCCCAGCGCCAGGCTGGCAGCGACCATCCCGGCCTTGCCCTGCTTGAGCACCTGAAACAGGTCGAGCTTGGCCATGGCATTAGGCTGGACCAGGCTCTGATGGCGCGAGGTGCAGAGTTCGATCGCAACGGCATCGAATTCGCCGGAACGGATCAGCTCGCGAACCTCATCGGCGCTGGCCTGGGAAACGTGGGCGGTGCCCAGCAGCGTCAGATGGTGATTGGCGAGATCGACGATCTCGCGAGGTCCCGTAGCAATATCAGACATCAGGGGCGTTCCAGGCTGGAAGAAGATAAGGCGAAAAAATGTATGACCGACAGGTGGTCCGGCGGAAATCGTATCCGGCTGAAACAGTCTCGCCCCATATTGCACGTCGTGACGCCAATTCCAAGCCATTGACAGTTAAAAGCGATGCCAGGGCGGCAGAGGGCGGCAGCGATTACCATTCAGTCGCGGCTGGCAAGATGCGCTTCGGCGTGAGGCGAGCGGCAGGCGGCAGCGGTGAACAGCACGTCGGTGGAGGAGTTGAGCGCCGTCTCGGTAGCATCCTGAAGCACACTGATGACGAAGCCGATCGCAACGACCTGCATGGCGATGTCCGCCGAGATCCCGAACAGGCTGGCGGCCATCGGGATCAGCAGCAGCGAGCCGCCGGCGACGCCGGAAACCCCGCACGCTGCCAGCGCGGAGACCACGCACAGCAATACCGCGGTGGTGAAGTCGACGTCGATCCCAAGCGTGTTGACGGCGGCCAGGGTCATCACCGTGATCGTCACCGCAGCGCCGGACATGTTGATCGTGGCACCCAGCGGAATCGATACGGAATAGGTATCGGTATGCAGGTCGAGTCGCTCGCATAGGGCCAGGTTGACCGGAATGTTGGCCGCGCTGCTGCGGGTAAAGAATGCCGTAATGGCGCTGCCGCGCAGACAGGTGAACACCAGCGGGTAGGGGTTGCGGCGGGTGTAGAGGAAGACGATCAACGGATTGGTCACCAGCGCCACGAACGCCATGCAGCCGAGCAGAACCACCAGCAGCCGGGCGTAGTCGACCAGCGCGTCCATCCCCGTCGAGGCGAAGGTATTGGCGACCAGGCCGAAGATACCCAGCGGTGCGAGACGGATGATCCAGCGGACCAGCCCGGAGACGGCGTCGGACAGATCGCCCAGCGCCCCGCGAGTAGTATCGTTGGCGCGCCGCAACAGCAACCCGAGCGCCACCGCCCACGCCAGAATGCCGATGAAATTGGCTTCGGTCAGTGCGTGCACCGGGTTGTCGACTGCGCTCATGGCCAGATTGCGCAGAATCTCGATGACGCCCGTCGGCGGCGTGCCGTCGGCGCTGGGCGCGTCGAGGATCAGTGTCGTCGGGAAGGCGAAGCTGGCGGTCACCGCGACCAGCGCGGCGACCAGGGTGCCGACCAGGTAGAGCACCAGCACGCCGCGAATCTGGGTCGGTTGGCCGCGTTGATGGCCGGCGATCGCGGCCATGACCAGCACGAAAACCAGAATTGGGGCAACCGCCTTGAGCGCGCCAATGAAGAGCTCGCCCAGAATGGCAAACGATGACGCGACGGTAGGTGCCAGCGAAGCCAGAATCAGCCCTGCGGCGATGCCGATCAGGATCTGGGGGATGAGCCCGATGCGAAACCGGGATGAAGACGCGGAACGGGATTCGGAACTGGTGGACATGAAACTCTCTTGAGGTTGCCGGATGGCGAGGCGAATCCAGTAGGAAACGCTTCGCTGAGCCATCGATATGGGTTGGTCGAAAGGGGTGTTGTATATGCCTCAGCGGCGCCAGAACGCTGGCGTGAACAGTACCAGTATGGTGAATATCTCTAGCCGGCCGAGCATCATCGCCAGGACCAGAATCCATTTGGCGAGGGTGGGGATATCGCCGTAGTCGGTGGAGACCTTGCCCAGGCCTGGCCCGAGATTATTGAGCGCCGAGCCAATCGCCGACCACGCTGTTACCTGATCCATTCCCGTGGCGAGCAGACCCAACAGCATCACCACGAACAGCATCATGTAGACCGAGAAGAATCCCCAGACGGCTTCGGCCACGCCTTCCGAGATACGCATCTTGCCGACCTTGACGGCGAATATGGCATTCGGGTGAATCAGGCGGTGAATCTCTCGGATACCCTGCTTGAGGATCAGCAGGATACGGATCACCTTGATGCCGCCGCCCGCCGAGCCGGAACAGGCGCCGACGAAGGCCGCCATGAACAGCATGATCGGCAGCACGCCGGGCCACAGCGTGAAGTCGGCCACGCTGAAGCCGGACGTGGTCGCCATCGAGACCGCCTCGAACAGGCCGTGGCGAATGCCAGTGGCATCGTTATAGGTACCGGTGGCGAACAGGGTGATGATGGTGATCGTGACCAGCAGCCCCAGAAAGGTCACGAAGAAGCGGAATTCCGGATCGCGGATGTACTGCATCAAGCGGCGTTCGCGCCAGACCGCAAAGTGCAGACCGAAGCTGACCGAGGAAATGATCATGAAGAACACACAGATCATCTCGATCGCGGCGCTGTTGAAATGCGAGATGCTGGCATCGTAGGTGGAGAAGCCGCCGACCGCGACGGTCGCGAAGCTGTGACCGATGGCGTCGAACCAGTTCATCCCGGCACCCCAGTAGGCCAACGCACAAACCACGGTCAGGATCAGGTAGATGTACCACAGCGCCTTGGCCGTCTCGGTGATCCGGGGGGTCAGCTTGGAGTCTTTCAGCGGCCCGGGGATTTCCGTGCGGTAGAGCTGCATGCCGCCGATGCCGAGCGTCGGCAGAATCGCCACCGCCAGTACCACGATCCCCATGCCGCCGAGCCATTGCAGCTGCTGGCGGTAGAATCGAATCGAGTCCGGCAGGTAATCGATGCCGCTGAGCACCGTGGCGCCGGTGGTGGTGAGGCCCGAGAACGATTCGAATACCGCATCGGTGAACGACATCGAGGGCGCTTCGGACACCATGAACGGAATGGTCCCGAACAGCCCGAGCACGCTCCAGAACAGCACGGTGATGATGAAACCGTCACGGGTACGCAGCTCGCGTTTGGCATGACGATTGGGCCAGTAGAGCAGACCGCCGGTAACGATGGAGATCGCCATGGCGGTGCCGAAGGCGTACCAGTTACCATCGTGGAAGATCCGGGCGATGACCATGGGAGGGACCATGGTCAGGCTGAACACCATCAGCAGCAGCCCGACGATCCGTAAAATCACCAGAAGACTCAAGAGGCGGCGCTCCCTGCCGAGCGAAACGGATGGGTGGTCGAAAGGATGAGAATGCGGTCCAGCATCAGAAAAAGGTCAAGCCGACCTGAAACAGCCGTTCGACGTCACGAATTCGACGCTTGTCGACGACGAACAGGATCAGATGGTCGCCGGTTTCGATCATGACGTCGTCGTGGGCAATCAGCACTTCCTTGCCGCGCACGATGGCGCCGATGCTGGTGCCAGTGGGCAGCTCGACCTCGCCGATCGCGCGTCCGACCACGCGGGAGGAACGCTTGTCGCCGTGGGCGATGGCCTCGATCGCCTCGGCGGCGCCACGCCTCAACGAGTGTACGTTGACGATATCGCCGCGGCGCACATGGGTCAGCAGGCTACCGATGGTGGTCTGCTGCGGAGAAATTGCGATGTCGATCTCGCCACCCTGCACCAGATCCACGTAGGCGGCGTTGTTGATCAGGGTCAATACCTTCTTGGCGCCGAGACGCTTGGCCAGCATCGACGACATGATGTTGACCTCGTCGTCGTTGGTGAGCGCGCAGTAGATATCGCAATCCTCGATGTTCTCTTCGAGCATCAGCTGCTTGCTGGTTGCGCTGCCGTGCAGGACCACGGTGCGGTCGAGCTTTTCGGAGAGGGCGCCGCAACGGGTCAGATCATGCTCGATGATCTTGACCTGGTGCTTGTGCTCCAGCATCTCGGCCAGGCGCTCGCCGATGTTGCCGCCGCCGGAGATCAACACTCGACGGAAGTTGCGATCGACCTTGCGCAGTTCGCCCATCACGGCCCGGATATCACGTCGCGCGGCAATGAAGAATACCTCGTCGTCAGCTTCGATCACCGTGTCACCGGTGGGAATGATCGGCCGATCGCGACGATAGATTGCCGCCACGCGGGTATCGATATCAGGCATGTGGCGGCGCAGAAACCCCAGCTCCTGGCCCACCAGCGGGCCGCCGTAATAGGCCTTGACCGCCACCAGCTGGACCAGACCGCCAGCGAAGTCGAGCACCTGCAGTGCCCCGGGATACTCGATCAGGCGGCGAATATGGTCGGTTACCACCTGTTCCGGACTGATCAGTACGTCCACGGGAATAGCGTCGTTGGAGAACAGGCTCTTGCGCGTCAAATAGGCAGTCGAGCGTACGCGACCGATCTTGGTCGGGGTGCGGAACAGCGTATGCGCGACCTGACAGGCGATCATGTTGATCTCATCCGAACTGGTCACCGCGATCAGCATGTCGGCATCTTCGCCGCCGGCCTGGCGCAGAATGTTGGGGTAGGACGCCGTGCCAATCACTGTGCGGATATCGAGCCGGTTCTGCAGCTCGCGCAGCCGCTCCTCGTTGATATCGACGACGGTAATGTCGTTTTCTTCATTGGCCAGATGTTCGGCCAACGTGCCGCCGACCTGACCGGCACCCAGAATGATAATTTTCATGCCAAACCTTCACGGAAGCACGGCGGGCCGCCTGCCAGTTTACTCGGCGCGGGTACGGCGAAATCTTGCCGCCCGGCGCCGAAATCAGCGCGTAGCATAACCAGCTGGGCGGCCGAATGACAGAATCGCAGACGACATCTCGCCGGCGGCCCTGAACTGACCACCGGGCGGCGTTGTTCAGTCCAGCGTGACGCCGACTTTGATGGTGACCTGCCAGTGGGCGAGCTTGTTGTCTTCGAGGTGGCCGCGGGTCTCGGTGACCTCGAGCCAGCGCATGCCGTGGAGCGTCTTGCTCGCCTTTTGCAGCGCGTTCTGGACGGCATCCTCGATGCTGGTGGGTGAAGAACCGGTAAGTTCGATCTGCTTGTAGACGTGGTCGCTCATGTTGATGCTCCTTGCTGCGTGAAAGATTGCTGCGTGAAAGATTGCTGCGTGAAAGATTGCTGCGTGAAAGAGTGCTGAATGAGAAGTTGCAGAATGAGCCGCCTGCATCCCGCGAAGCGTCGAAAAACTCAGGTGTCGACGATGATGACGCCCAGCTCCGAAAGCCGTCGACGCGTGGCGTCGTCGGTCTCGAAGGTGACGGGGCGCGTCAATGACCAGAGAAAGTGCGTTTTGAAACCAGCCGCCACGGCATCCTCTGCGGTCCATAGCACGCAGACATCACGGGCCAGGCCGCAGACATGGACATCGCTGACGCGCCGATCGCGCAGCCAGCCGGCCAGTCCGGTGGCGGGGCGGTGGCCGTCGGGGCCGATGTTGTTGCGAAAGGCGCTGTAGGAGTCGATGCCGGGATCGGTGCCCTTGCGAATAATGGCATCGCAGTACGCCCAGTCGATGGCCGGATGCAGCGCCGCACCTTCGGTACGCTGGATGCAGTGATCGGGCCACAGCATCTGGGAGTGGCCGTACAGTTCGATCGCTTCGAACGGCTGATGGGGCGGATGCCTGGACGCAAACGACACATGTCCCGCCGGGTGCCAGTCCTGGGTCGCCACGACATGTTCGAAGGCGTGCTGGGCCAGCAGCCATTCGAGCCCCAGCAGAATTTCGGCGCCTTCAGCGCAGGCCAGAGCACCGCCGGGCATGAAGTCCGGCTGAACGTCGACGATGATCAGCGCGCTATGCGGTGCGACGCCGCCGAGTGCCAGCCCGGCAGGCTGCGTCTCGGGTCGGTGCCTAGTGTTAGGGGCTTCTGTATTGAGAACCTCTGTATTGAAAACATCTGTACTGGAAACTTCCGTATTGAGAACGTCCGTCTCGAGAACTTCGTGGTCAGGCACGGCCGACGCTTCCTGAGTGGCGAATTCAGTCTCAGTATCGAAGGTGGAAGACCATGTCGCAAGCGAAGGGGGCTGGATAAACCTGATTGGACGTCGGGGCGGCGAGCCACCCCGATGAGAATTGCGTCTCCGGGATCAGGCTTGCTTGCGCAGACGAGCGTAGAAGAAACCGTCGTGGCCTGCCGCGGCCGGCAACAGCTGTTGGCCCGGGCCAGCGCAGCGACCCCAACTCAGATCGGCGGGCGTATCGGCGACGGCATCCGGCGTACGGGCCAGAAATCGTTCGATCTGTGTCGCGTTCTCCACCGGCAGCACCGAGCAAGTGGCGTAAAGCAGCGTGCCGCCCGGCGCGAGCTTGGCCCACAGCGTGTCGAGCAGGCGCGCCTGCAGCGCGGTCAGTTCGGCGATATCGCTGTGGCGGCGAGCGAGCTTGATGTCCGGGTGACGCCGGATGACGCCGGTACCGGAGCAGGGCGCGTCGAGCAGGATCGCATCGAAGGGCTCGCCATCCCACCAGCTGTCGTCGGCTCTCGTCGTGCTGGCATCGGCGACGTGCAAGGTGGCATCCAGATGCAGGCGCTGCAGCGTCGTCGCGACGCGGTTGAGGCGCTTCGCATCGATATCCAGTGCCGTGAGCCGGGCATCGAAGCGCTCGAGTAGATGGGCCGTCTTGCCGCCGGGGGCGCTGCAGGCGTCGAGTACGCGCTTGTCCTCGCTCTCGTTCAGCACCGCCAGCAGTTCGGCACATAGCTGGGCGGATTCATCCTGGACGCTGACGTCGCCCTCGGCGAAACCGGGGAGCTGAGTCACGTCGCATGGGCTTTCCAGCTGGATACCGTCTTCGGCGATCGCGCAGGGTGATGCCGCCAGGCCGGCGGTGGCGAGACGCTGGAGATACTCCTCGCGGGTGACGCGACGGCGATTGACGCGAAGGGTCATCGGCCCCGGTTCGTTGTTGGCTTCGCAGATCGCCCGCCAGTCGTTCGGCCAGGCGTCGCGAAATTCCAGCAGCATCCAGGCGGGATGCCACAGCGCCACCGGCGCATCGCGGTCGACCTTGGCCTGCAGCGCTACCGATTCGCGCTGGAAGCGGCGCAGGCAGCCATTGAGGACCTTCGTCGCCCACCCCTTGCCGAAGGCGCGGGCGGCGCCGGCGGTTTCGCTGACGGCGGCGTGGGGCGGTACGCGCATGTGCAGGATCTGATACAGGCCGATGAGCAGCAGCGCCTGAATGTCGGCATCGCGCGCTTTCAGCGGTTCGCGCAACAACTGGTTGGCGAGGGCTTCCAGACGCGGATGCGTGCGGCACACACCGAAGCACAGCGCCTTGACGAAGCCACGATCGCGCTCCTTGATCACGCTGGAGACCAGATCGGCATCCAGGCTCGACAGCGAGCCTTTGCCGTTCAGCACCGGCACCAGCAGTTGCGCGGCAAAGGCGCGGGTATCGCCAGGATTCATTGGGTTGCTTCCTTGGATGACGGATCGAGTGGTTGACCGAGGCCTTGGCTGGAACGTTGACCGGAACGTTGACCCAAACACTGCCCGGGGGCGAGGCGGGGGTGGTTGGCGTTGAGCAGGTCGCGGGCCGCCAGCGGCTTGCCGCCGGGCATCTGCAGCTGGCTCACGCGCAGGACTTCGCGGCCACCGTCGCCACAGGCGATCCGAATGGCATCCGTCGCGGGTTCGAGCAGCGTGCCTGGCTCGACGTTATTCTCTCCGAGTTCGGGGCTGTCGAGTTGGGAACCGTCGGGCTCGGCTTCCGGGGTCGCGAACCACAGCCGCAGAGTTTCACCGTCGAGTCGCGTCCAGGCCACCGGCCAGGGATTGAAGGCGCGAATCCGGCGCGACAGCGCGATTGCCGATTGGCTGAAGTCGAGCTCCGCTTCCGGCTTGGAGAGCTTGCTGGCGTAGGTGGCGCCGGCCTCCGGCTGCGGCGTGGCGGTCAGGTCCTGCGCGGCCAGCGCGTCGACGCCTTCGATCAGCGTGCGTCCGCCCAGCTCGGCGAGTCGGTCATGCAGCTCGCCGCCGGTGGTGGTGTCATCGATCGGGGTGCGCTCGATCAGCAGCATGGCGCCGGTGTCGAGGCCGGCATCCATCTGCATCAGGGTGATACCGCTCTCGACGTCGCCCGCCTCGATGGCGCGCTGAATCGGTGCCGCACCGCGCCAGCGCGGCAGCAACGACGCGTGCACGTTGAGGCAGCCGAGCCGGGGAATATCAAGCACCGCCTGCGGCAGCAGCAGGCCGTAGGCGACCACGATCATCACATCGGCATCGAATTCGACCAGTCGACGCTGAGCATCTTCGTTCTTGAGGCTGAGCGGCGTTTCCACCGCCAGCCCATGTTCGAGCGCCAGTCGCTTGACCGGGCTGGGGGTGAGCTTGCGGCCGCGACCGGCAGGGCGGTCCGGCTGTGTGTAGACGCCGACGACCTGATGACGGGAGGCAAGCAGGGCTGCGAGACTCTCGGCGGCAAAATCGGGCGTGCCGGCGAAGACGATCCGCAGCGGCTGCCCTTCACAACGGTGACTCATTCGGTGCTTTTCCTGGGGATGAACGATACCGACAACGGAAGTGGCTGCCGCGGATGAAAGTACGAAAGGCCGGCGTCACGGAGACGGCCGGCCTTCGAAAGCCTGGTTGGCAATGCCTGGATGGCAATGGGACAGGCGATCAGGCGTCCTGCTTCAGCCGCTTCTGCATCTTCTTGAGAATCCGGTCGCGCTTGAGCGGCGACAGATAGTCGACGAACAGCACGCCTTCGAGATGATCGCACTCGTGCTGAATGCAGTGTGCCAGCAGGCCGTCGGCGTCCAGCTCGTAGGCGTTGCCGTCGCGATCGGTGGCCTTGAGATGAACGCGCAGCGCGCGCGGCACCTCGGCGTAATAATCGGGAATCGACAGGCAGCCTTCCTGCAGCGGCTCGCGCTCGTCGTCCAGCGGCTCGTAGCTTGGGTTGATCAGCACCAGCGGGCCGTTACGATCGTCGCTGACATCCATGACGGTCACCCGTTGATGAACGTCGATCTGGGTTGCGGCCAGGCCGATGCCCGAGGCGTCGTACATGGTTTCGATCAGGTCGTCGACCAGCGCGCGGATGCTGTCGTCGACCTGGGCGACTGGTGCCGCCTTGGTGCGAAGACGCGGATCGGGATATTGAAGAATGGTTTTGATAGCCATAGTCGTTTGCGTGCCTACCGGCATGATTGACGTGATCCTCCTATTGTAGAGTGCCAGCGCCGACGGGGGAACCGCCGCACGGGTCTCGAACCCGCTGGACCGGTCGCGACGCGCCTATCCTTGACCCAACTCCTCAAGTCCAGGCTATCAGCGCCGATCTATAGAGGAAGATATCGATAGGTTCACCTCGAGGGATGGCAACAGCAATGATCAGTTTGGAAGGTTGGCGGGCACGTCGTTCCCGCGGCCGTTGGGTGGCGGGGCGATTGCTGTTGATCGGTGGTCTGGCCCTATTGGCGGCGCTGCCGACATCGCTCTGGGCACTGCCAGCTCAGGCTGATTCGTCGGTGACTCGGGCCGACTCGCAGACGGCTCGGGCGGATTCGCTCTCGGCTCGGTCCGATTCGCTGACGCTCAAGGCAGACGCGCCGGCCAGCTACACGGTTCGTGAGGGCGATACGCTGTGGGGCATCGCAGCACGTTTTCTCGGCGCGCCGTGGCAATGGCAAGAACTGTGGCAGCGTAACCCGCAGCTGGCTTCACCCAGAAAGCTCTATCCCGGGGACGTGATCCATCTGGAGGCGAGCGCCGGCGCGCCGCGTCTTTCTCTGGAGCGAGGGCGCGGCCAGACGGTTCGGCTCTCTCCGGGCGTACGCCGGGCGCCGACGCGTGACGCAGTGCCCGGATTGCCATTGGACCGGATCAAGGTCTTTCTCGACACTTATCAGATCGTCGATCCCGACGTTCTCGACGGCGCGCCGACGGTCGTCGCCGGCCAGGCCCAGCGCCTGTTGAGCGGTGCCGGTGATACGCTTTACGCGCACGGAGACCTCCCTAAACAGGGCAGCGTGCTGGGTATCTATCGTCCGGGTAGCGATTACCGTTCGCCGGCGGCGTCCGAGGGGACAGAGCCGGATCAACGCTCGTTGGGTCTGGAACTACAGCGTCTCGGCCACGCCCGGGTACGCCGCAACGTGGGCGACGTCGGTGAAATCGAAGTACTGGATGCGGTGCAGGAGATCCGCAACGGCGACTATCTGCTGGCCCTCGATGAAGGCGGCATTGCCACCGAGTTCTTGCCGCGTGCGCCGAAAACACCGGTGGTGGCAACGATCCTCTCGGTGCCGGACGGTGTTCGTTTCATTGGCCGCAATGACGTCGTGGCGATCGACCGGGGCCGCGCGGATGGCCTCGAGACGGGCAACGTGCTGCAGGTCATGCGCCAGGGCGAGCGCGTACGTGATGATGTTCGTGACGCCTGGGTAACGCTGCCCGACACCGAAGCCGGTGCAGTGATGGTATTTCGCGTCTTCGATCACCTCAGTTACGCGCTGGTGATGCGGGCTTCCCAGGCGCTGGCAGTAGGGGATCGGCTGGTCGTCCCGCGTGATCTTCGTGAAACCATGGCCAGCGGAGGGGCTTTTTGAACAGTGCAGCCACGAACAAGCGCGATTCAGGCAGCGGCGGGTGTCGGTCATGACGTTGGGACTTCGCGACTGGCTGGCGCTGAATGCGCTACCCGGATTGGGACCGGCCAGATT
>JGI24517J20059_1000665_pt1 | contig 16304 bp, 16 predicted proteins | sample LinPmetageLP41_FD_20059 | JGI IMG/M metagenome (IMG submission 20059) | reverse complement strand
GAAGCAGCTCTTTGACGAACTTTTCGAGCGCAAACTTCTTGGCCTTTTCGGCGTCCTGTTCGGCCCGACGGCGCACGTTCTGCGCATCAGCGGCAGCACGCATCGACTGATCCTTGGCCTCTGCCAGCGCCTGCTCGAGCTCTTCGACTTTGGCAGCCAGAACTTCGGCTTCGGGGTTGGCTTCACCCTCGACATCACCCGGCTCGTGTTCGAGCGAGTCCGCGATCTGCTCCAGATCACCGTCCAATACATCGTCGGTGGGCTGCGACTGCGGCTCGCCGTCACGTTCGGCGCGCTCGATTTCTTCGTCTACAGGATTCTGCGGATCTCTAGCCATGAATCTCTCCTGACAAGGTGTTGTGACAGTTATTCGACAAACGTGATTCGACAAGCGTCGGAATTGTCTGCCTATATGGGGCTGTCGATTCAGATCTCAAGCGTCCATACCACTTGACCGTCAAGACATTTATTGAAGGCGAATTTCGACTACTGTATAAACGAACAGATCGACAATATCTGACCGTCAGTCAATAGACCTCGCTCGTTCACCAGATTTCGACTGGCCGCCATCGACACCGGAGGCAGCATGCTGATCCAACTTGCCATTCGTGACTTCGCTATCGTTGACACGCTGGACCTGGAGTTTCACGCCGGCATGACTGCCATCACCGGCGAGACCGGGGCCGGCAAGTCGATTCTGCTGGGGGCGTTAGGGCTCTGCCTGGGCGAGCGCGCCGACGCCGGTGGCGTTCGCCACGGCGCCGAACGCGCCGACCTGAGCGCACGTTTCGACATCACCGAGCGGGAGAGGCCAAGGCCTGGTTGAACGCGCGCGAGCTCGCCACGGATGACTGCCTGCTTCGCCGCGTCGTCACCGCCAGCGGTCGCTCCAAGGCCTGGATCAACGGTCAACCCTGCACCGTCGCGGATCTGCGCGAGCTTGGCGAGTGTCTGATCGACGTGCATAGCCAGCATGCGCACCAGGCCCTGCTCAACGAGGAAACCCACCGCCGCCTGCTCGATGATGCCGCCGGCCATCACCAGGCGGTCGCCGAGCTGGGCGACCTGCATCGCCAGTGGCACGCGCTGCGCCGACAGTATCGCGAGCGCAGCGAAAACGACGAAGAGCGCCAGGCCAAGCGACAGTTGCTGCGCTATCAGGTAGAGGAGCTCGACCAGCTCGATCTGCAGCCGGATGAGCTGGAGAGTCTGGAGCAGGAACAGGAGACTCTGGCGCATATCGAGGAAAGCCTGCAGGAGGCCCAGTTCGCCGCCGATAGCTGCGATCATGATGACAATGGCGCCCTCGCCCTGCTTTCACAGGCGACGCAGCGGCTGTCGCGAGTGCCAGGCAGCGATCGCGGCAGCTTGGCAGAGGCGCTGGTGATGCTGAATGAGGCGCAGATTCAGCTCGAGGAAGCCGCGCGGGAGCTTCATCACTACGTGGAGTCCACCGAGCTCGACCCGCAGCGCCTTGCCTGGGTCGATGAGCGGCTCAGCGAAATCCACCGCGTCGCGCGCAAGCACCACGTCATGCCGGAGGAGTTGGCCGGCCTCCATCGTCAGCTGGCCAACGAACTGGGCGCGCTCGATAACGGCGACGACGACCTGGAATCGATGCGCTCGCGCCTGGACGAACTGCGCCAGCACTATCGTGACGCCGCCCGGCGCGTCAGCGAAACGCGCCAGCGCACTGCGACCGTCTTTGCCCAGCAAGTTCAGGACCAGCTGGCCTTCCTGGGTATGGACAAGGCGCGTTTTGCGGTCGACGTCACGCCGCTGGAAACGCCACAGCCTCATGGCATGGATCGGGTCAGCCTGCAGATCAGCGCCAACCCGGGCCAGCCGCCGAAGCCGCTGACCAAGGTGGCTTCCGGCGGCGAACTGTCCCGCGTCAGCCTGGCGATTCAGGTAGTGGCCGCAAGCCACAGCACGCTGGCAACGCTGGTCTTCGACGAGGTCGATGTCGGCATTTCGGGCGCGACCGCCGAAATCGTCGGTCAGCTGCTGCGCCGGCTGGGTAGTGATGCCCAGGTCATGACCGTCACTCACCTGCCGCAGGTCGCCGCTCAGGCCCATCAGCATCTGCATATCGAGAAACGCTCCAGCGACAACGCCACTCATACCCNGATGTCACAGCTCGACGAAGCCGGACGCGTGCGTGAGCTGGCNCGAATGCTGGGCGGCGTCAAACTCTCCAATCAGACGNTGGCCCACGCCCGCGAAATGCTGGCGGCCAGCCAGAGCTCGGCCCACTAGCCACTATTTTCTTTCGCAACTCGATTCAATGCTCGATCATACAACCCGGTGTTGCTTTCGAACGCCCCAACGCAAAACGCCGACCCTTAGGTCGGCGTTTTTGCGATTCTGACGAAGGCGGTTACTTCTTGACCCCATCCTGGCGCGTGGCCTTGGAGCCGCGGGGCCGAACGTACAGCACCAGCGCATGCTCGACCAGTTCGTACCCATGCTCTTCGACGATTTCGCGCTGACGACGTTCGATCTCTTCATCGTAGAACTCGACGATCTCGCCGGACTCCAGATCCACCATGTGATCATGGTGTTCTTCCTGAGACATCTCGAAAACCGCATGACCCCCGTCGAAATTATGTCGAACGACTAAACCCGCGGCCTCGAATTGGGTCAAAACGCGGTAGACAGTCGCCAACCGACATCTTCTCCCGACTCCAGCAGCGCCTTGTAGACGTCCTCGGCACTCATGTGGAGCTCTTCTTCCATCCGAGTCGCTTCGAGGATTTGCAGAATCTTGACGCGCGGCAGCGTGACCTTCAGGCCTGCCTTACGTAATTCTTGGTTTTCGTCGGCCATGGTCGCTCTTCGCAGTAGCGTCTTGTGTCAGGTATGATCAATCCACGCAACGATAGTGAAAGACGGACCCAAATGCAAAATCTGATCAGAACAGTCGTACTCCTCCTCGCAGCCTCTCTCATCACCGGTTGCAGCTATTTTGGCGTCTACAAAAGGGATATCCCGCAAGGCAACCTCATTACCCAGGATATGGTCTCTCAGCTTCACCCCGGCATGAGTCGTGAGCAGGTCGCCTACATCATGGGCACGCCGCTGATGGAAGCACCGTTCTCGTCCGACCAGTGGGACTATGTCTTCTATCTCGACGAAGCCTATGGCGACACGGTCGAGAAGCGGATGACGCTGACCTTTCAGAACGACAAGCTGACCGACATCGCCAAATCCGGTGACATGGACTCGGACGTCGAACTGAATCAGGACAGCGGCCCCGGCCCCGCCGTGGAAGGCGCTGGTGAAAGCGCCCCAGTGCCCCAGATCGGCCCTAGCGGGATCTGATCTGGCGCGAGGTTTCAAGATCTCGAGTCAAGGCACTAGTACTAAAACATTCGTGACAAGACGTTCGTGACAAGACGTTCGTGATCCGGCGGTCAACGCGATGAGGCGTTGACCGCCCGTTCACGTCGTGCCTGCTTGGGATCGATCTTCAGCGGTCGATAGACTTCGATGCGCTCCCCGCCTGCGGGCAGATACGTCTCAGGCTCGCGCAGGCGCTCACCGAAGACGCCCAGTGGCGCCTGTCCGAAGTTGATATCAGCCCAGCCGGCATGTCTCGCCGGAAGATCGGCCAGCATCACCGCCTGCCGGGCGTTCATGCCGGGCTCGAGCGCAACGCCAACGATGACCTGATACTCCGGCGTCGCGAACGCAATTTCGACATCGATCATAAGATCGGCCATATAAGCCATATAATAAAAAGTGCCCTTCTAGCGCCCATAGACCTGATCGGCACGCCGCGTGAACGCATCGACCAGTTGGCCCGCCACTTGCTGGAACAACCGGCCAAAAGCCATCCCTAACAGCCGATTGCTGAATTCGAAGTCCATTTCCAGCTCGATCTTGCAGGCGTCTTCTCCCATCTCGCGGAAGTGCCAGCGGCCGCTGAGTCGCTTGAACGGACCATCGACGAGAGAAAGGTCGATTCGCTCCGGACGCTCGAGATTATTGCGCGTGGTGACACTCTGTTCCACGCCGCCTTTGGCCAGGGTCATGCGGCCAATCAAATAACCCTCACCCTGTTCGAGGACGCTGGCACGTCGACATCCGGGCAGAAACTCGGGATAACGCTCAAAATCACTGACCAGTTCAAACATCTGTTCCGGGGTATGCCGAACGAATGCAGACCGATTCACGCTTGGCATAGGGGTCTCCACTGATTTATTGCCCCGACACGCGTATCATGGGGCACCGTTTTTGATGGCTTGAATGGTATCACGACTGCCCTCATAACTAGGCTTCGTACGAATCTTCGCCGGGCATTCCCCTCGCGTCACAGGCTTGAGCGCAGAGGCCACTGAGCGCGGCGCTCGCAGGCAAGCGAATATCGCTGTAAAGAGGTGTCATGGGTAAAAAAAAGGCAAATGCGCCAAGCAGCAACACGATCGCCCAGAACAAGAAGGCTCGATTCGAATACCATATCGACGAGACTTTCGAAGCCGGCCTGTCGCTGGCGGGTTGGGAGGTCAAGAGCCTGCGCGCGGGCAAGGCCCAGCTGACCGACACCTACATTCTGGTCAAGAATGGCGAGGCGTGGCTGCTGGGTAGTCATATCATGCCGCTCAACACGGCGAGCACACATGTCCTGGCCGACCCCACGCGAACTCGGAAACTGCTATTGCACCGTAAAGAGATCGCTCGGATCTTCTCCCGAACTCAGGAGAAGGGGCATACCTGTGTGCCTCTCAAGCTGTATTGGAAGCACAATATCGTCAAGTGTGAGCTGGCCCTGGTACGCGGCAAACAGTTGCATGACAAGCGTGCCACCGAGAAGGAACGCGACTGGAATCGCGAGAAAGCGCGTGTCATTCGGGATCACGCCTGATCCTGTCATGGCGGTTCTTTCATGCGTGAAGCGGCACTTGATATGGCGTCGACTCGTCGCCATCTGATAGAATGAAAGCGTAATACGGGGGCGACATGGCTTCGACGCTGGTGACAATCCCTGAGGTGCATGCCGAGAGCGTAACGTATCTCGTAAATCAAACGTTGCAAATGAATAGTCGCAAACGACGAAAACTATGCTCAAGGCGCACTGGCAGCGTAAAAACTGCTAGTTGTTAGTCTGGCCCCAAAGCGATGTGCCCATTCATCGCCGCGGGGATATGAGCTAAAGCTGATGGGACCGCGGATGTCAGCGCTCTCCTGACATTCGTCAAACCTTAGAGAGATCGCAAGGTGCAATCCTGCCCGTCGGAGTGCACTGCGTTAAATCAAAAGACGGAACTAAGCATGTAGAGCTGATGGGCGAGTGCCGGCGGACGGGGGTTCAATTCCCCCCGCCTCCACCAAATATGAAAAAGCACCCGATTGGGTGCTTTTTTGTGCCTGTACCGCGGACGACTCGGGAGCCGAGCCTGACTCTTGCCTTTTGAATATCGTCTCAGGCCACCGCGGCCATCGCAGACTTCCGCTGCTGCATGGACATTTCCCGCTCCAGGTCGTTGCTCTTGCACTTGAAGGCGGAGCAGGAGGCACAACGAATATCTTCAGACGCCTCGCTCAGGGTCGGTAGCAAAAATTGCCCACCACCGCAGACGTTGCAACGTAAATCCAGCATGACTTTCAGCATTTTCTTTCCCCGATATTGGCTACTTCTACGGACAGCCACCTTGTTCTGTCGGTAATGAGGTGTATGGCCCGCTAATAGAAGTAAAGCTAGGACAAAGCCGCATATCACGAGCCACGGCGGATGCAATCGATACGATGATGCATGAAGAGCCCTCCTTGGCTTCGTCAGGGATCACCGCGCGAAGGTGATGTCGTGACGCAGATTCATCCTGCCAGCAGCGTCGTCATGAAGCTGTGGTAGGGCTCACAAGGCGCATAGCGATCCATTCTCTCCAACAACTTGGCCCTTTCGGCCGCCGATACGGCTCGCAGAGTGTCAGCGAGGTTAGCCTCGCCTAGCGTCTGCATGATCCGCCCGGGCTTTGCCAGATAGCGCTCATTGGTCTGCAGGATCACATGATCCGCAGCTTCTTGGTCGACGATTTCATGTATGTAGCTTCCCGGCAGATTGACCACGACCACTCGCTGGAAAATATTGGCAAACAGCTGCGCGAAGCCCCCGGCGCCCGCGGAAGATCCTCCAAAAATGACCACCGTACGGGCGTAGCGCGGTCGATCGTTCTCGAGGATCGTGATATTGCCAGTCCCCGGTAGATGATTGGAAAACCGGCAGTACGATTCACTTTTGCCACGGAAAACAGCGACGCTCGACAGCGACTTGGCGGGAGGATCGATCTTGGATCCGAGATCGCCGACCAGCTCGCGTTGCTCGAAATCGTAGAGCGCGTCGAAATCATCCTCGAGGCCGAAGTACCGCATGCAGGCCACGAACGCGAGATAGGCGCCACGCCCACTCCAATGCGTGTCAGTAGGATAGTAGCTATCCGGTATTGCCTGCATGGCGGCAACGGGGTTGCAGTGAAAGATGCCCTCTTCTGCCAACACGCTTTCCACTTGCTCGGTAGGCGTGATACTGGCCTTTTCGTAGGGATAGTGCTCCGGCCTGACTTTCTCCTTGGAGTTAGCGATCAAGAACAGTAGCGAACGCCGGCGCTGAATCGGCTCGAGCTCGGCACTGAAACGGCGCCACTGATGCGTCTCGTCGTCCGTCAATAGCCGCTTGCCGGTGAACTGATCGACACTCGCATTGGTATCGTTGGCTAGAAACAACCAGCCTTCGCGTCCCTCGAGGACTTCCATGACTGGCGCCAGTGAAAAGCGCAGGCATTCATAGGCTTTACCGCCTTCAAGCCTGACACCGAGCGTAAGACCACGAGAAAGATCGAAAGTATGCTCGAACACCCAACCCGGCTCCTGGTATGGCGTACTCGGTTCAAGCGCAGTGAGCCCGAGAACGACGTTCCCGGCATGCATCGAGACGATCAGTTCCGGCCGCTGATCCTGACGGGCATCGATCCAGCCGCGAATTCGATACTGGCGAAATGATTCGAGCGTCGCGATCTGCTTCTGGTCTTCGCCGATCTCCCACCGTATCGCGAGCGGCGCTGACAGCTTTTGCGCGGTCAATTGAAACTTCTTCGCTTTCTGGCTGGCGATGACATCCTTGAGATCGAGGAGTGTCGTGTTTCCAGGCTGCTTCTCCAGCCCCAGACTCACCACACGAAGCGCCTCACCGAACTGTTCGGCGGCCAGCAGCGCGCGTGCCTGGCGTAGATAGATTTGCGGCGGGAATGTCTCATCACGATCGATTATCGCCTGCCATCTTTCGATCGCGGCCGGCCAATCCTTTCTCGTCATTGCGGCTTCGGCATAAGCGATCCGGAGCTTGAGCGGAGACTCCGCGGATTGATCCAACGTGACGGCCATCATCATTTCCCGCTTAGCGGCATCACCGACGCCTTCGTAGGCCCGCATCAGCGTGTCAACGAGATCAGGGCTATCGATGCCGGCATGAAAGGGTGGCTCCAGCAAGGCAATAGCGGCAGAAAACTCTTGCCGTTCCACGTTAGCGGACGCCTCGGCAATCAGCTCAGGCGCCCCTTCGATGCGCTCGGCAAAGGAAGATGAACTCATAACGGCCCCATAGTGGTTGCGACGAAACACATCAGGCGAGAAGGATTGCAAGGAATGGTTCATGTGACTCGACCACACAGATGGGTTACCGCGGCCATACCGTTGCCTTGCCTTACTCTAGCCTTCTATTTATCGCCACTATATCCCAGCCCCTACATGGCTAGACATCGCCCGCCTGGCATGAACTTTATCATCCTATAGAAGCGAGAAATCTCATCCATTGCCCGGTGCGCCGGCAGTATCAGGCATCGATTCCGGTCAACTCGTTGTCCTCATCTCGCCCCGCCAGAAAGTGTTACTCTAACGATGGTTAGGCTGACAACATGCCGTCAAATCGATCCGCTCATAAGACAAGGAGGTTGGAGCTTGATAGTCCTTCGCCCCGATCGCTGGCTCAGTCGCTGGCTATTACTACTACTGCTGGTATTTGCTGCCCCGGTGTTCGCTCAGGACAACGGTTCCGAAAAGCACGGCGTCGATGGACAAAGCGCCCAGGATGGCCCCGCCTATTCCACCATGGCGGATCTGCTGGAAAATTCCGAATCGCGTCAGGCCTTGATCGATCAGCTTAGGCAGCTAGCCTCGCAACAGGAGTCGGAAGGGAAGGCTCGAGGCAGTAGTGCTCCTGAAAGTCGTGATCAGGATTCGGGCTCCGCTAACGCCGAGGATAGTCCCGGCAAGGAACCGTCCGCCACTGGCGATAACGAAGGAAGCGCCGAAACTCCGATCTCGTTTCCTCGTCGAATGGCACAGGTCACCAGTAATATCGCGGGCGATATCGGCGGACAGTTCACCAGCCTTGGCGCCATGATCGGTGGTTTCTTCGCCAGCGGCGACGCCGCTGCCAGCAGCGGACCCTCGTTCAGCATGAGCGACTTCATGAGCGCGGCGATCGATCTTGCGCTGGTGATCATCGGCACGGTCGCGGCATTCCTGATTCTACGTCGGCTCGCCAGTCCGTTATTCTCCAAATTCAGCCATTGGGCGCTGCAAGGCGAAGGACGCAGCCATCTGCTGCGAGTGATCTTGTCAGTGCTGGTGGCGGCCATCGTCGACATCATCGTCGTCGTGCTGGCCTATGTGGCCGGCAATCTGGTCGCGACGTTCCTGGTCGGTGAAAGCGGCAGTCTCGATACTCGCCTCTCGCTGTTCCTGAATGCCTTCCTGATGATCGAACTCTTCAAATGTGCGCTGCGCGTGCTTTTTTCCTCGCGTCACGAAGGGCTACGCCTGGTATCGATCGAGGCCGCTCAGGCACGCTACTGCAACCGCTTCCTTGCAACACTGGCCGGCTTCGTCGGATACGGCATGCTGGTCGTCGTCCCCATTCTTAGCGCCAGTCTCTCGTTCGCATTCGGCAAGGCCGTCGGCGTACTGATCATGCTCATTGCGTTGATCTGGGCAATGAGCGTCATTCTGAAAAATCGCGTCGGCGTGCGTGACATGATCATTGCTAAGGCCGATGCCGCGCAGATGGCGGCGTCTCGCGTGGCGCTTCGTCTGCTGGCACGCGTCTGGCATGTCATCGCCCTGCTCTACGCCATCATGGTATTCGCCGTCACGCTGGTGCATCCCGAAACGGCGCTTCCATTCGTGCTGCTGGCAACGCTCGAGACCCTTATCTATATCGGCATTGGCATGCTCGTTTCGGGGATTCTGACCCAACTGATCGGCCGCCGTATCAACCTTTCCGACGAACTTCGTCAGCGTCTACCGATGCTGGAGTCGCGGCTCAACTCCTACATTCCGACGCTGCTCAAGATCATTCGCGCGATCATCCTGATCGCCGTGGTGATGTATACCCTGGATGCCTGGGGCGTCTTCGATCTGGCTGCCTGGTATATCAGCGATGCCGGTTCACGCACCGTCGCGACGGTGGTTCAGGTACTTCTGATTCTGATAGTAGCCGCGATCGTGTGGGTCGGCCTGGCCAGCCTGATCGAGAATTTCCTCAATCCGGATACCGGGGGCGGCGCGCCCACCGCCCGTGCACAGACGCTGATGAGTCTGTTCCGCAATGCACTGGCGATCACCCTGATCATCATGACGGTGATGATCGTGCTGTCTCAGATTGGCATCAATATCGGGCCGTTGATCGCGGGTGCCGGGGTGCTGGGCCTGGCCATCGGTTTCGGTTCGCAGAAGCTGGTCCAGGATGTGATCACGGGAGTGTTCATCCAGTTGGAGAATGCCATGAACACCGGCGACGTCGTCACCGCTGGCGGCATCACCGGCACGGCCGAACGCATCAGCATTCGCTCGGTGGCAATCCGCGATCTCGCCGGCACCTATCACATCGTGCCGTTCTCCTCCGTGGATACCGTCTCCAACTTCATGCGTGAGTTCGGCAACCATGTCGGCGAATACGGTATCGCTTATCGCGAGAATATCGATTACGCCATCGAGCAGCTGGAAGCCGCTTTCGAAGAGCTCAAGGCGAGCGAAGAGCATGGCCACAAGCTACTGGCACCGATGACCGTCGCGGGTGTCATCGCGCTGGCCGACAGCTCGGTCAACATCCGCGTGGTGATCAAGACCACACCGGGCGATCAATGGGGCGTGGGAAGAGCCTACAATCGTCTGGTCAAGCTCTACTTCGACAAGGCCGGCATCGAGATCCCGTTCCCGCATACCACGCTCTACTTCGGCCAGGATCGTACCGGTTCGGCGCCGCCCGCCAATCTGCGCGTCATGCAGCAGGACTTCACGATCGACGGTAGCCCCGCCGGTCAGCCGAAGTCTCATCAAACCGATGCTCCGGCCGCGATCGAGGGTGAAAGCCGTTCGAGATCGACCACAAGCCAGGGCGCGCAGGACGAAACACACCGCAAACCTACCGGTGACGATGTCGACGTAGGTGACGACGTCGATGGCGACGACGCGCCTCGCTAAGCCAGTCTCCGAAGACATTTCGTTATCGTTTCAGGTCGCCTCCGGGCGGCCTTTTTCATGTGCGCTCAAGCGTGGCCGACCGCTGCCGTGGCGGCGCCCAGCATTGCCGCACCGCGCACACCGCTGGCATCACCCAGGCGAGAGCGCACCACTTTCGGCATCTCCACGTCGGCAAAAAGCTGCCTCGCGATGGCCGCCGGCAGCGCCTCCACGAAATGATCCACCGTCGACAGACCGCCGCCGACGACGATTACTTGCGGCGACAGCAGCTTGACCACGTTGGCCAACGCACCGCCCACCAGTTCCAGATGACATTCGTGGGCGCGCTGCGCTGCTTTCTCGCCGGACTTCCAGGCCACGTGCCACTGTTCGGCGGAGGTCGATGCGCCACCGAAATGATGATGCAATCTCACCAGCCCTGGCCCGGCAATGTAGGTTTCCAGGCAAGCCTGGAGGCCACAGCCACAGGGCAGCAAAGGCAGACCGTAGCGCTTGGCCGCCGCGGCCGGCAGTGGCAGATGCCCCCACTCTCCGGCGAGCCGCCCGCTACCCTTGAGAAGCCGTCCCTCGACGATCGCGCCACCGCCGGCGCCGGTCCCCAGAATCGCACCGAAGACATGCCGCTGACCTTCCGCCGCCCCACCGGGGCCGGTTTCCGAGACCACGAAGCAGCGGCTATCATTCTCGATCACGAAAGCGCGATCCAGCCGCGCAGCCAGCGTCGTTTCCAGCGCCCAGGCGCGCAGTCCCGGTAGATTCGCGGCGACCAGATGCCCCTGATCGTCGAGCACACCCGGAAAGCCCAGCCCCAGCGTACCTTGGCTGCCGCAGCGATCATCCGCCTGCTGGACCAACCCGGCCAGCATTGTCAGGAAAGCCTCGCCATCCTGCGCCGGCGTCGGCTCACGCCAGCGATCCAGACACTGCCAATCGCGGTCGTAGATCGCAATCTCGGTCTTGGTACCCCCGACATCGATGCCGTAGTGCATGCAAGGCGTCCTCAAGCTGGACGGCGGCTATTAACCGCGCGAAAAAAAGGCGCCCGCAGGCGCCCAGGAGAGCAATCGATCGGTCAGCGGTGTCAGCGCGTCATGTCGCTGGGCTGCGGCAATGCCGGTAGCGACTTGTCGAGCAGCGTCACACTCTGCCGGTAGTAGAGCTGGCTCTTGCCGTGATCGCCGAGATTGGCGTAGAGCCGTGCCAGCTCGGCACAGACGACTCCGTTCGGGCGCTGACGCTGGCTCGCTTCGAAGTATTCCTGCGCTTTGCCCCAGTAGGCATTGCGCAGCGACAGCCGACCCAGCGTTAGCAACAGGTCCGGATCATTGGGACGCTCCTGCAACCACTTCTCGGCGTAGACCAGCTGGCGTGCGGCATCGACGTTTAGCAGCCCGTAGCGCAGCACCAGTCGCGTGTCCCAGTGCTCCTTGAGCGCATTGCGTAGCAGACGCTCTGCATCGCCCTCTTCGCCACCCTGGATCAGCGCTTCGGCATAAAGCCCGACCAGCTCGACCTCACTTCGCAGACTGTCCGGCATATCTGCCCACAGCGAGCGTACCCGCGGGAGATTATTCTCCTGCTGCGCAGCCTGAATCAGCAGCTCACGATAAGCGCGCTGTTCGAACTCACGCCGCTCGTCTTCGGTAATCAGATGATGCTTATCGAGACGCGGCAGCAGACGCCGCATGCCATCCCAGTCATTGACGCTGAGATAGGCCTGTTTGAGCAGCTTGAGCACCTGTGGATGCTCCGGCAGTTGCTGTTCCAGCCGCGTCAACGTCGCCAGGGCTTCCTCGAACTGCTGGCGATCCAGCATCAGCTGGGCTTGTACCAGCCCCACCGCCGTATCGGACCCTTCGGTGCTGTGGTGCGCCCGCTTGAGCAGCACGTCGGCCTGTTCGTAACGGCCTTGATAGTGCGCCGCCAGCGCGGCGGAGAGATAGTTGACCAGTGGCGTGCCGGAATCATCGGCGGCCTTGGTGAGCGACTTCTCGGCGCGCTTCCAGCGGCCTTCCGCCAGCGCCACCAGTCCGCGAACAGTCTGCTTCATTGCGGTACGGTGACGTGTGCGGCTATTCCATACCTTGAGCCGACTCACCGGTCGGCGCAGACGCGTCAGCGCACGCAACAGGAAGTGCAGTATCAGAAAGGCGGCCAACAGCAACACACAGCCGAACCAGAACGAAGTCTGAATGGACGTGTCACCGACACGAATGAACCAGTAGCCCGGCAGCGCCTGCATCAGCTGCCCGAACAGCGCGCCGACCGCCAGACCGAAGACGATCAGCAGGATCAGCTTTCTCATGCGCCCTCTCCCTGTGCCGATTCGTCGGTCGAGCTACCGCCTTGTCCGTCGCCATTCTTCTGAGAGCCCCCGTTCTTCTGAGAGCCACCGTTCTTCTGAGAGCCACCGTTCTTCTGAGAGCCACCGTTCTTCTGAGAGCCACCGTTACCGAAGCGTTGTTCGATGAAGCGCTTGAGCAACTGTGAAGATTCGCTGATGTCCGGCAGTTCCGGTCGAACCTCGTTGTCGCGAAGACTCTTGAGCTTGTCGACCGCGTTGGTCACGCCATCATTGTCGGTGGCATAGTAGCCTTCGATCAGTTCGAGCGCCTTGTCGAGGCTGGCCTGATACAGCTTTGGCTCCGACTTCAACAGTGCCAGCTGGGCCTGCTCGAGCAGCAGACGCACGTTCTGCCGCAGGTAGGACTCCTGCTGGGGCGTGATCAGCGCCTCCAACGGCTGATCATGCCGGCGTACGGTCACCAGATCCTTGAGCTCGCTGCCCAGCGTTGCCAGCTGCTGGCGCCAGCCGCCGGTTGGCTTGACATCGCCCTTGCCGGCGGCGATCTCTTCTATATCCTGCTTCAACGGCAGCCGGGCGAGCTGTTCCTGTTGTGCCATTAGCGCCAGATAGAGCCCGGTACGATCGATGACCGGCACGGAATCGAGCGATGCCAGTTCGGACTGGATGGCGCGACGGATCGGTACCAGTGCCGGGTTGTCGGCCTCGCGCAGGCGCTCGTCGGCGGCATTCAACAGCGCCTTGGCGCCCTTGACGTCGCGCTCGAGCTGCAATCGCTGATTGGCCAGACGCAGCAGATATTCAGCCTCGGCGTGCAACCACTCGCGTGGATCGGCCTGTTGCTGCTGTGCCAGCTCCTTGAGCACCTTGTCCAGGGTGTCGTCGAGCTTCTGGCGGTATTGATCGAACTCGCCACGCATCATCTTCAAGTTCTGTTGCCGATTCTGGTCGAGTTCGCCGACTTTCGACTCTAGCTGATCGAGCGTGGTGCTGTTGGCGCCGATCTGGCTTAGCTGGGTCTGTTGCTGCTGGATTTTCTGCCATCCACGATAACCAACGACAGCCACCACAATCGCCAGCACAATCACCAGAATCAACGCCAGCCTGGCGCCATTGCTGCGATTGTCACCGCCGGACGTCGAACCACTTCCCCCCGCGGGAGGTTGCGCGCCACCCGTGGGCGTCGTGGTCGAACCGCTCGACTTGCCACCTGCGCCGCTCTTGCTGGCCTCGGCGGTAGCGGGCTTGCCAGCCACGCTGGAAGCCGACGTCCTGGCAGACGCCGTCGACTTGTCAGTGGTGTCCCGGCCGGCGCGCGGCTTGCCGGTAGCGGTGTCGGTGGCAGCCGGTTGAACGACATCCGGCTTGGTCGGTTGGGTATTGGCAGGATCAGGTGTGATCGAGCCGGTCTTGGCGGACGATCCGGCAGAGGAAGACGGTTGGCTGTCGCCCACACCTGACGTCTCGGATGAGATCGCTGTTGGGTTTTGTCCGGCAGGCGCGGCCTGCTCGTCTGGGGCCTGCTTGTCTGGGGCCTGCTTGTCGCCGGAAGATGCTGTCGACGGCGGTTGCTGATCTTTGCTTTGCTTGCTCATCTATCGCTAACCTTTTTCGTGATCACCCTGATCGAAGGTGGCGCTCCGTGGATCGAGCACCGCGCGAATCTCGGCACTCAGTGCCGCCGGAGAAGCACCCGACGCCACTCTTGGCGCGCCGAATCCCAGCGTCATCGCCAGTGTAGCTAACCTTTGACTCGAAACGAGTAGCGGTTGGTTCAACGCTACTGGGCCACACCATGTGACCAGATGTTGCAATATTTCCCCGCTGGTCACCACCAGCGCGGCGAAATCCCCTTCCGCCAGCCAGGCATCTCCCGGGGGTGAAGGAGGATGATATCGACGTCGATAGAGGGGCAAGACTTCGACCTTAGCGCCGCGTTCACGCAATCGTTCCCGCAACAACTCACGTCCCTCTTCACCGCGAGCCAACAATAGCCGCTTGCCGGCCACGGCCTTGAGCGATGCCACTGCCAGCAGTGCTTCGCTGTCCTCGCCGCCGGCGCGTGCCGGAATAACCACCGGCACGCCCAGTTCAGCATGCAGCGTCTTCGCGGTGGCCTCGCCGACAGCATAGAAACGCAGACCCTGCGGCAACTGCGGCCAGTATGACGCAATGGCTTCGGCAAGACACGTCGCCGCCTGAGGGCTGACCACGATGACGCCTTGGAACTGGTCGAGATCAAGCACCGCTGCGCGGGTCGAGGTGGACAGCGCCAACGGCTCGAAGCGCAGTACGTCGAGCGCGACCGGCTCATAACCTGCCTTTTCCACCGCTCGCGCCAGAACCATGCCGCGAGGTCCCGGGCGTGTCAGCAACACGCGACTCGCCATCAGTCGTTGCCAGCGTTTCCGTAAACCTCGGACAGAATCTCGCCGGCACCTTGAGTCAGTAGATCTTCCGCGACCCGGATCCCCAATGATTCAGGCTCCATGGCCGACCCTCGGCTTTCGGCACGCAATACCGTCGAGCCGTCGGGATGTCCCACCAGGCCACGCAGCCAAAGCGTATCGCCATCGTTTTCGAGCACGGCGTAGCCACCGATCGGTACCTGACACCCACCATCGAGACGTGTATTCAGCGCCCGTTCGGCGCGCACACGCGTTGCCGTCGCAGCGTGATCCAGCGGGGCCAGCAACGTGATCAGCTCCGCATCGTCGTGGCGACACTCGATCCCCAGCGCGCCCTGGCCACAGGCTGGCAGGCTCTCTTCCGGCGCCAGCTCGGCGGTGATCCGCTCGTCAAGCTTGAGCCGCTGCAGGCCTGCGGTAGCCAGAATGATCGCCTCGAAATCACCCGCATCGAGCTTGCCCAACCGCGTCTGCACGTTACCGCGTAGCGGCAACACTTCGAGGTCGGGGCGCCGCGCGCTGATCTGAAGCCCGCGCCGCAGGCTGGAAGTGCCGACACGCGCACCTTCGGGCAGCGCGTCGACGCTTGCATAGTGGTTGGAAACGAAGGCATCGGTGGGTGCGCCACTTTCGAGGATCACCGAGAGTCCCAGACTTTCAGGAAACTGCATCGGCACGTCTTTCATCGAATGCACGGCCAGATCCGCTCGACCATCGAGCATCGCCTCTTCGAGCTCCTTGACGAACAGCGCCTTGCCGCCGATCTTCGCCAGCGGCGTGTCGATGATCTGATCGCCACGGGTGGATAACGGCACCAGTTCGACGCTCAGATGTGGATGAAACTGTTCCAGCAGCACCTTGACGTGTTCGGCCTGCCACAGCGCCAACGCGCTTTTGCGGGTTGCGATTCTCAATCTATTTACGTTGAGCACGCCGTTCTCCGGGTCGAATGGTCATCATCGACAGCACCTGAGCGGTACCTCGATGCGTCACCAAATGGATGTTCACGTTCGCGAACCTTGGCTTACATCATAAAGCAGTCGCCGAGTGAGTAAAAATCGAGGGCGGCATGGAGGATTTCGTCTTTTCAGCTTACCGGTGATACTTTGGCT
>JGI24517J20059_1000656_pt1 | contig 16528 bp, 14 predicted proteins | sample LinPmetageLP41_FD_20059 | JGI IMG/M metagenome (IMG submission 20059) | reverse complement strand
GCGTTTCCACGTTAGGCAGAACACGCTGACCCCGAGCCTGGGCCAGCAGCGAGACGTAATAGCCGGTTTCCAGATAGTCGAGGTTGGCGCACAGATTAATGACGTGAGTCGCATCATCGGCCTTTGCCGAACCTGCCAGCGCCAGAAAATCATCGGCGGCGATCAGATCCTCGGAAGGATAGTAAGGTTGCCAGTCGGCGAGGCGATCAACGACGATACGCAGGCGAGACATGAATGGGTGACTCCTTTTCCGGCGTTGCGCCAAGGTATTCGGCGTTGATACGAAAAAGCGGCCCCAACTGCAAGGGAAACCGTTCGCGGCGACGTGAAGCCGGCGACAATCGGCCGCTGGCGTGAAATAATTTCAGCTTGATCGGTCAGCCCGTCGAGCCACTATATCGAATGAGTACGTCGTCAAATGAGTACGTCGTCGAACGAGTCTAGCCGAAGGGTTGGCTGCGACCGAAATCTCGAATGAGAGCGCACGCATGCTCCGCACACTTCGCCACGGCCTACCTGCCGATTGCGACGCCTTATATGAATTGGAAGAACGCTGTTTCGACGATGATCGTTTCAGTCGCCGCCAGCTCGCGCATCTGTTGAGTCGAGCTAACGCCGCCAATCTGCTGGCGGTCACCGATGAGCAGCGCGTCATCGGTTATGGCACGCTATTGTTCCGGCGCAACAGCGTCACGGCCCGGCTCTACTCTTTCTGCGTCGATCCGGAAGCCCGGGGCACGGGATTGGGAAGGGAGCTGCTGCAGGCGCTGGAAGAGGTCGCGCGCGCGCGGGGCAGCGAACGCTTATTGCTGGAAGTCCGTGCCGACAATCGCGTGGCGATGGGGCTCTACCGGCGGATGGGTTTCATCGCCCGCCGCTGGCTGGACGACTATTATGCCGACGGCTGCGCCGCCTGGCAGATGGACAAGCGACTCGAGCTGGCCGAAACTCCGGCTGCCGCGCTTGCCGACTGACTTCGGCCGCACGCCGGCCCTTTTCGCCGGCCCTTTTTCATGGAGGATTGACATGCCATCTTTCGACATCGTTTCCGAATTCGATCGTCACGAAGCGACCAATGCCGTCGACCAGGCGAATCGGGAAATTCAAACCCGTTTCGACTTTCGCGGCGTCGACGCCAGCTTTACGCTGGAAGGCGAGACCGTCGCGCTCGAGGCGGACGCCGAATTTCAGCTCCAGCAGATGATCGACGTGTTGCGCAACAAGCTGATCGCTCGCAGCATCGATCCGCGCTGCATGGACGTCGAGGATGCCCAGACCTCCGGCGTCAAGGCGCGCCAGCAGGTCAAGCTCAAGCAGGGCCTCGAGCAGCCCGACGCCAAGGCGATCGTCAAGCTGCTGAAGGATTCGAAGCTCAAGGTGCAATCGGCGATCCAGGGCGACAAGGTCCGCGTGACCGGCAAGAAGCGCGACGACCTGCAGCAGGCGATTGCACTATTGAAAGGAGAGCAGGGACCGGATCTCGCGCTGCAGTACGATAACTTTCGGGATTGAGTTTCCTGCCACTCGGGCCCGCTTTCGAATCGCGGGCCCGTTTGCCTTCCTCATCTCTCTTCGCCTTTTCCTCGCCTCTCTCTATGTTGCCGCTGTTCTCATTATCACACCCCAGCCGAAGACGCTCGCCGATATTCGATGATCGGCATCGTCAGACTTTAGTCTTGAAATCAGACTCAGCGGCAAACGATCCGACTCTGCGGATAAACTCCGTATCGATTGGCAATGCATCGAAATCATCCTCGATCATAGACTCCTCGGCACAGGTTCACGCCCATCGAGGAGTCGTCGATGAATTCAGCAGCACTGCTTCATCACCAGCAGCCGCACTCCTACGTCGGCAAGCGTCAGCCGCGCGTCGAGGACGAGGCGCTGTTGCGAGGATTGGGGCGCTACGCTGACGATCTCGCCATCCCGCCGGGAACGCTTCACGCGGCGGTCGTTCGATCGCCCCATGCACACGCCAGAATCCAGCAGGTCACGATAGAGGCGGCCTTGCAGATACCGGGCGTGCGAGGTGTGCTGACCGGAGAAGACGTCAAACGCTGGGCATCGCCATTTCCCGTGGGGGTACGTCAGCCCATGGAGCACTGGTGCCTGGCGGTCGACAAGGTTCGCTACGTTGGTGAGCCGGTGGCGGTGATCATCGCCGAGGACCGTTATCTGGCCGAGGACGCTCTCGAATCCGTCGAGGTCGAATACGACGTTCTTGGCGTCTCCATCGATCCCGAAATGGCCACCAACGACGATGCCAGCGTACTGCACGAGGCCGTCGGCAGTAACGTCGTCAATGATCGTTATTTCAATTATGGCGATGCGGATACCGCTTTCGAACAGGCAGCGCACACACTTTCCCTCAAGGTGCGCTATCCCCGCAGTGCCTGTACGCCGATCGAGTGCTACGTCGTGCTGGGTCAGTACGATCCCGCCGAGGGTGGCTACGACGTCATGGCCAATTTCCAGGGTCCCTACGCGATTCATTCGGTGATGGCGCGCGCCTTGCAGGTGCCCGCCAATCGTCTGCGACTGCGCACGCCGCCGGATTCCGGCGGCAGCTTCGGGATCAAGCAGGGCGTCTTCCCTTATGTCGTGCTGATGGGGCTGGCGGCACGCAAGGTCGGCGCGCCGGTGAAGTGGGTCGAGGATCGACTCGAGCATTTACAGGGCGCATCGTCGGCCACCAACCGGGTCACCACGATCGAAGCGGCTTTCGCGAGCGACGGACGTGTCTCGGCCTTGCGCTTCGATCAGCTCGATGATTGTGGCGCTTATCTACGAGCGCCCGAGCCTGCCACCACCTATCGAATGCACGGCAATCTCACCGGCGCTTACGACATTTCTCATCTCCAGGTCCGCAACCGTATCGTCATGACCAACAAGACGCCGACCGGGCTCAATCGTGGGTTCGGCGGGCCGCAGGTCTACTTCGCGCTGGAGCGACTGATGCAGCGCATTGCCGTGATGCTGGATCTCGACCCGCTCGATGTGATTCGTCGCAATTTGGTGCCCACCGAGGCTTTTCCCTATCGCTGCGCTGCCGGGGCGCTGCTGGATTCCGGTGATTATCGACGTGGCATCGAACTCGGCGTCGAGCAGGGTGGTCTCGCCGAGCTGCAAAAGCGGCGTGATGCTGCACGCCGGGCAGGGCGCCATTACGGGATCGGCTATACCGTGGCGGTGGAACCGTCGATCTCCAACATGGGTTACATCACCATGGCGCAGACGCCGGAAGAGCGGCGTCGCGCCGGGCCCAAGAACGGAGCGGTGAGTACCGCGACGATCAACGTCGATCCCCTCGGCAGTGTCAGCGTCCACGTTTCTTCCACGCCCCAAGGTCAGGGACATCGAACCGTCGTTGCCCAAGTCGTCGCCGACGTGTTGGGAATTCCTCTAGAGAGTATTCGCGTCGATGTCGAGCTCGATACCGGCAAGGACGCCTGGTCGATCGCTTCGGGCAACTATTCCAGTCGTTTTGCCGGTGCGGTAGCGGGCGCCGTCCATCAAGCGGCGCTCAAGATTCGTGCGCGTCTTGACGCCATTGCCGCGCAACAGTGGCAGGTGTCGGTCGATGACATTCGCTTCGGTGAAGGGCGAATTCATACCGCCGACGGTGTCCACTCCACGTCATTTCATCGTCTGGCCGGTGCGACTCACTGGGCACCGGGAACACTGCCGGAAAGCGAAACGGGCGGGCTGCGCGAGACAGCGTTCTGGACTCCGGCTGAATTGACGGCGCCCGATGATGACGAACGTATCAACAGCTCGCTCTGCTACGGCTTCATTTTCGACTACTGCGGCGTCGAGATCGATTCGCTCACCGGTCGCGTGAGGATAGATCGCTACGTCACGCTTCACGACGCCGGGCGCATGCTCAATCCACAACTGGTGGACGGCCAGGTCCGTGGGGCCTTTGCTCAGGCAGTGGGTGCGGCACTCTACGAAGCCTTCCACTATGGCGACGACGGCAGTTTTGCCTCCGGCACGCTGGCCGACTACCTGATTCCCACCGCCATGGAAGTGCCGGAACCGCACATTCTGCACATGGAAACACCTTCCCCGTTCACCCCGTTGGGGGCAAAAGGCGTCGGTGAAGGCAACAACATGAGCACGCCGGTGTGCATCGCCAACGCGGTGGCCGACGCGCTGGGAGAAGCGGTCGAACCGGGAGCCATCGAGCTGCCACTGACGCCGTCGAAAATCCGCATGCTGATGGGAATCGAGGAACCGCCACGTCCCGAAGGCGTGGGTGAAGACAGTCTCTCTGCATCGGCCGGCGGTGAACCGAAGCTGAGCGCCAGCGACAGTGTCGAAATTCCCGCGGCGCCGCAGCAAGTCTTCGACAGCATTCTCGATCCCGACACGCTCAAAGCCATGATTCCGGGCTGCCATTCTCTGGAACTGACCGGTGAAAATGCCTATCGCGCCGACGTCACCGTCGGTGTCGGCATGATTCGGGCACGCTTCGATGCCCGCGTCGAATTGACCGATCTCGATCCACCGCATTCGCTGCGTCTCTCTGGCGCCGGCAAGAGCGGGATGGGCGACGCTACCGGCGCGGCAAAGATTCGACTCACCGAAATCGATGGCGGCAAGACCCGTTTGGACTACGACTACGAGGTGACGATTGGCGGCAAGATCGCCTCGGTCGGCGGACGCATGCTCTCCAGCGCCTCGAAGATGCTCGTCGGTCAGATCTTTTTGCGGCTCTCGCAGCAGCTCAGCGGAGGCAAGATCAAACAGCCGTTCTGGCAGCGATTGCGCGGACTGGTCGGTAAGCGCGGAGGTGATGAATGAAACCGGCAGCCTTCGATTATTACCGACCCGCGACCCGTCGCGAGGCTATCGAGCAACTGGTCGATTGCGGTGAAGATGCTCGAATCATGGCTGGTGGCCAATCGTTGATGGCCGTACTCAACATGCGTCTGAGCCAGCCCCGCGTGCTGATCGACATCAGTGCCGTCGAGGAGTTGCGCTACATCGAGCGGCGTGATGGCTATCTCGCGGTTGGCGCCGCCACCACCCAGGCCGAGTTGGCCGAGTACGTCGCGCTCGAGGATGACGTGCCGCTGCTGGCACAGATGCTGCCTTGTATCGGCCATGTCCAGACTCGCAATCGCGGCACCGTCTGCGGCTCCATCGCGCATGCCGATCCCAGTGCCGAGCTACCGCTGTGCCTGGCTACGCTAGGCGGTGAAGTGGTGTTGGAGACGACGCGTGGCAAACCTCGTCGGGTGACCGGTAACGACTTCTTTCTGGGTGTACTGACCACCGACCGACGCCCCCACGAACTGATGACCGAGGTGCGCTTTCCGCTCAGGGAGTCAGGGCACCGCTATCGCTTCCAGGAGGTCGCCATGCGCCATGGCGATTTCGCCATCGTCGCAATGGCTGTCGACATCGGTGAAACCGAAACTCGCCTCGGCGTGGGCGGTGTCGCCGACCGGCCGGTGATGCAACGCATTCCGCGCGACGTCGATCTCGACGACGCTCTCAACACGCTGGCCTGGTCTCTCGAGGCACAGGACGACGTACACGCTTCCGCAACTTACCGCCGTCACCTGGTACGGGAAATGGGGCGACGTCTGATAACCGAAGAGACAGACCAGGAGGAGACCGCCGATGTACGTCCGGTTCGATGAACGCTATCGCGTCACGCTGAATCTCAATGGGCGCGAGCGCAGCGCTTATGCCGAACCACGCACGCAGCTGTGCGACTTCCTGCGACACCAGCTCGGTGCCACCGGTACGCACGTCGGGTGTGAGCATGGCGTCTGTGGCGCCTGCACCGTGATGGTCGACGGGCGCGCCACACGATCGTGTCTGATGCTCGCCGTACAAGTCGAGGGCCGACGTGTGGAAACGATCGAGTCGTTGGCGGAAGACGGCGAGCTCAACGATCTGCAGCGTGCGTTTCGGGAACATCACGCCCTGCAATGTGGATTCTGTACCGCGGGAATACTGATGTCCTGCCATGAATTCCTCGGCCGCGTGCCGGATCCGGACGAAGCCGAGGTGCGCGACATGCTGTCGGGCCACCTCTGCCGGTGTACCGGTTACACCGGCATCGTTCAGGCCGTGCTGGAAGTGGCCCGAGCCAGACAGAGCAATCGACAGGAGACACCGTAATGTTCGACCTTGGCCGCAGTTTTCTTGCAACGGTAGAGCGTCGCCCGCAATCGGCAGCGATCACGGATGGCGAGTTTCGGCGTAGCTACGCCGAATGGCTGGAGGACATCCAGAGCGTTGCACGTGGGCTGAAAGCTATGGGATTGGGTCGGGGAGATCACCTGATAATAGTGATGCAGAACCGATGGCAGATGGCGACGCTGCACTGGGCCTGCCAGTTTGCCGGCATCATCGCCACTCCAATCAACTGGCGCTCGACGCACCAGGACGTGCGTTACTGCATGCAGGACGCCGAGGCTCGCGCTATCGCGTTCGATGTCGCGGGCGCCGAGGCAGTCCTGGCTTGCGAGGAGGCGTACGCCATTCCCCGCATCGCGGTGGGCGACTGTGGCGATTCGGCGGCCATTGCGTTCGATTCGTTGCTTGGAGGAAGCGGCGAGCTGGTGTATCGCGCCCGCCCTGAAGACATCTCGCTGATGCTCTATACCTCGGGTACCAGCGGCAAGCCCAAGGGCGTCCCGCGGACGCATCACGCCGAACGCGCCGCCGCGATGGCCCATGTGGCCCAGAATCTCTATCGCCACGATGAGCGCACGTTAGGGGTGATGCCGCTCTATCACACGATGGGAGTGCGATCGCTATTGTCGATGGCGCTGATCGATGGCTGTTTCGTCTGCGTGCCGCGTTTCGACCCGGAAGCCACGCTGGAGGCGATCGAACGCGATCGGGTGACCAACCTTTATCTCGTTCCCACGCTCTATCACATGCTGATCGAACATCCGACCTTCCGGGCCGAGCGGGTGGCCAGCGTCGACAAGATCGGTTTTGCCGGTGCGGCGATGAGTGCGGGTTTGATGGCCCGGGTCGAGGCGGCTTTCCAGCCAAGCCTGTTCGTCAATCACTACGGCTGCTCGGAGATCTACACCTTCACCATCGATCAGCGCGCGAACTACAAGCCTGGCTCCTCCGGTCGTGCCTCGCTCAATCAACGAATCCGGGTCGTACCGGTCGGCGCGACATCTCCCGAGGAGGCCCTGCCGGCTGGAGAAGAGGGTGAAATCATCGCCGATCTGGCCGGTGACGAAGCTTTTTCAGGCTACTGGCGGCGTCCGGAAGCGGATGGGAAATCGCTTCGCGATGGGTGGTACTTCACCAGCGACATGGGCTATTTCGACGAGGACGGCGATCTGTTCGTCACCGGCCGTGTCGATGACCTGATCATTACTGGCGGCGAAAACGTCAGCCCGGCGGAGATCGAGAACGTGCTCTCGCTCCATCCGCAGATCGAGGAAGTCGTGGTTGCCGGATTACCCGACGAGCAGTGGGGGCAGATCGTCACGGCGTTCGTCAAGGTGCGTGGCACGGTGGATGAAAGCGCCCTCAGCGAGTACTGCAACGAGGCCGGTCTCACGCGCTTCAAACGCCCACGCCGCTACATCTTCGTCGAAGACATTCCCAAATCCGCCGTTGGCAAGGTCCTGCGTCGGGTGCTCGTCAGCGACCGCGACGACTCTCTGGCCGCCGACTGACTTTTGGTTCAACCCTGTAGAGGAACTGTCATGACCCAACCTTCCAACAAGGATTTTCTGGCCTCCGAGTTCGACGGCTTCGAGGTTCAAATCGATGCCGATCGCGAGCGGGCCGACATCGTCCTCAATCGTCCGCCACTCAACGTGATCGCCATGTCTCAACGCGATGCCTTGCGCCAGGTGTTCGAGGCGCTCGACGCCCATGAGGCGGTACGGGTGATCGTGCTGCGTGCCGAAGGAGAGCACTTCTCCAGCGGTGGTGACATCAAGGGCTTTCTGGAGGCGTCACCGGAGCATGTTTCCAAGTTGGCCTGGAACGTGGCGGCGCCGGCGCGCTGTGAGAAGCCGGTCATCGTCGCCAATCGAGGTTACACCTTCGGCGTCGGTTTCGAGCTCTCGCTGGCGTGCGATTTTCGCATCGCCTCCGAGACGACGCGCTATGCGTTGCCCGAGCAGAACCTCGGTCAGATCCCGGGATCGGGCGGCTCGGCACGGTTGCAGAAGATCATCGGCATCACCCGTACCAAGCATATGGTCATGCGGGCCAAGCGTATTACCGGGACACAGGCGCTGGAATGGGGGATCGCCACCGAATGTGTCCCGGAAGACCAGCTGGAGGCCGCCACCCAGTCACTGGTCGAAGAACTGCGTCGCTTCTCGCCGTTGGCGCAACGCACCGCCAAGAAGCTGATCAACGACAACGAAGACGCGACGCTGTCGGTCGCCATCGAGATGGAAGGTCACTGCTATAGCCGCCTGCGCAGCTCGAGCGATTTCCGTGAGGGAGTCGAAGCCTTTCACGCCAAACGCAAGGCGGTGTTCCGGGGGGAGTGAGCTCGGCAACAGCGGGCACTCATCAACGACAACATAACAATCAGGGTAACGCTGAACAGGAGTCACGCCATGTCTCTCGATAAGAACCAGGGAACGATACCCGGGGGAAAACCTAGCCGCATGAGGGGAGATCTGCGCTCGGCTCTCTCCTTCAAGTCCATTAGTACGGGGATTGTCGCCGCGTTGTTCGGTTGTTCGGGACCCGCGTTGATCGTGATCAGTGCCGCTAACGCGGGGCATCTGACCGAGGGTCAAACGGTGGCCTGGCTATTTGCGGTCTATTTTCTCGGCGGTCTGATCAGCCTAATCATGGCGCTGCGATATCGACAACCCATCACGGGAGCCTATTCCATCCCGGGCGCGGCGATCATGAGCGCCGCGCTGGTCACGATCCCGTTCGCCGAGGCGGTCGGGGCGTTTATCATGAGTGGCATCATCGTGCTACTGCTGGGTCTCAGCGGTTGGGTAGGGCGCATCATGCGGTGGTTGCCGATGCCCATCGTCATGGCGATGATTGCCGGGGCGTTGATTCGCTTCGGCGTCGGTGCCGTGGACTCGGTGGGTGCCGCACCGCTGATTGCCGGAACGGCGCTCGTGGCATTCTTTCTGACATCACGGTTATTGAAGTCCGTTCCACCGGTGCTGGTCGCTGCCGTGGTGGGGTTTGTGATGGCCTATGTCACAGGTGCCATCCAGACCGGCGGGGTGGATATCGCGATGGTCGCTCCGCAGTTCACCTTGCCGCACTTTTCATTCGACGCCTTCGTGGCGATATCGATCCCGCTGGCGGCGCTGGTTCTTGGCGCGGAAAATGCCCAGGCGACGGGCGTCTTGTTGGCCGAAGGATACCGGCCGCCGGTCAATGCCATGACGATTATCAGCGGTGTCGGCGGAGTTCTGGCCGGGTTGCTCGGCGGGCACAACGCCAACATCGCCGGGCCGATGACGGCGATCTGCGCGTCCGATCAAGCCGGTGCCGACCGTGAGAAGCGCTACGGGGCGACGTTGGTCAATGGCGTGCTGTTTTGCGCCTTCGGGCTCTTCGCGGGTGGTGCGGTGCCGCTGATCATGGCGCTACCCAAGGCCCTGATCGCCAGTGTTGCCGGCGTGGCGATGATCGGCGTGCTGTTGGCGGCTTTCCAGCAGGCCTTCAACAAGCAGGTCGGTTATCAGGTCGGAGCTTTCGTGGCCCTGGTGGTGGCGATGAGCAAATTGAGTCTATTGGGAATCAGTTCACCATTCTGGGCATTGGTCGCCGGCATCGTGGTATCGGCTATATTGCGCGAAGCACCCGTCGTCAGCGCACCCGTCGTCAGCGCACCTATCGACAGCGCACCGTTGACGCCGGACGAGAACGCCCCGGTCGGTGGTGGCCATGTCTAGTCCTTGAATCGGGCCTTTGGATCGGGTCTTTGGATCGGGTCTTTGGATCGGGTCTTTGAGTCAGGTCCTTGAATCGGGAAGCCGAACCGCACTGGCATCCGGCAGGGCGCTTAGGCGGTGTGGCAGCGGGGCCTGAGGTCAAGCGCCGACGCTTTCGTCTTTGGTCCAATGCCGCCATCGCGCTGGTCACAAAATGATAGTCTGAGGTGTTGGGTTATCAACGTATCGGGATGACCGAGAGGCACTATGTCGAATGCTTATCGAATCTTTCATGGGGGGTTTGGACGAATCGCCCTGTTGGATATGGACGAGCCGCTGGTGCCGCATGCCCATTCCGAGTGTCATGTGCTCATCAAGGCGACCGGCCAGAATACCTATTTCTCGGTACGCGGCCGTCAGCTACCGCTCACCGATGACACTGCCGTGCTCATCAACGCCTGGGAACCTCACTATTACGATCATCAAGCTGGCGTAGCCGAAAGCGTGATCCTGGCGCTGTATATCGAACCACGGTGGCTCACGGCGTTGCAGACGGATCTTTCGACCAGCGCTCGTCCCGATTTTTTCGCACAGCCATGTATCGAGCTGAACCCCCACATGCGCCGTCAGGCGGATATTTTGATCGGCGAGATGCTCGGCTTTGGCCCTATGCCCCGAGAGAAAATGGAGAGCCTGCTGTTCGATCTGCTGATTTCGATCGTCGAAAAGCATTCCGATTGGCATCACTTGGCCAGGTTGAAAGCGGGCACCGCGAGCGATTTCTATGACGTCCGCATCCGACGAGGAATCGGGCTCATTCTCGATTCCTCGCCTGGTGCGTTGAACCTCGATGTGATTGCTCGTCAGTGCGGACTATCCCGCGCGCACTTCTTTTCGCTGTTCAAGAAAACGACGGGGATGACGCCCCAGATGCTGGCCAATATGGGACGTATGAGTTCGGCCTTCCGCTGGCTGGCTGACAACCGTCAGGGTTCTTTGGGAAATCTGGCCCAGGAGCTGGGTTTCTCTGAGCAGGGGCATTTCACGCGCTTCTTTCGCCGCCATATCGGTGCGGCACCGAGCCAGTACCAACGGGTCATGGATGACTACTCGCGTTGAACCGCTGGGTCGGACGGCACTTTCCATAGCCGGACATTGGAGCGGACGACCTGGGCTGGTTTACACTACCTATTCAAGCGTCCCTTTCGGTGGCGCTACCGACACACCGTAGCGGGGATGTCCGGCATGCGTAATGCCATTTATGTCACTTTGGCCGCCATCAGCTTCGCGCTGGGCGTGATTGGTCTGTTTCTGCCGGTGATGCCGACCACATGTTTCATGCTGGCGGCGGTCTGGCTCGCGTCCAGAGGTTCCCCCCGGTTTGCCAACTGGATTCGCAATCACCCACGCTTCGGGCCGCCGATCCAATCGTGGGAGCGGGAGCGCGCCATTCCCAAGCACGCCAAGATCATGGCCGTGATCATGCTCAGCGTGTCGTGCCTCATCATCGCTTTCACCGTCTCTCACTGGCCGCTCAAGATCGGCCTGATCGTGGGGCTTTCGGGTCTCGCGATCTGGATCGTGACGCGCCCGCTACCCAGCCTGCAATGCCCGGTGCGCGGTGTCTGGTCGGAAGACGCCTCAGAGCGTCGTTGACTCCTTAACGACGGCCGCTGCTACTCTCCGTTGTCTTCTCCTCTCTTCCTCAATGCCAAATCCTGACACCGATTCGATATCGCTCCGGTCACGCGGGTAGAATAGGGTCCGATCGTCGATCGGCAGGCGCATGGACGAATTTTTACAGACTCGAAACGGTGATTCGGTTGCCGGGTTCGGTTCTCTGATCTGTTCCGCCGATTCGACCTCCCATCTTTTCTAAGGAGCGTTGCCATGTCTGAGATGCAAGCGACCTATCTCAAGGATTATCTGCCGCCGGCGTACCGCGTCACGCATACCGAGCTCAGCTTCGATCTCGCGCCGTCCGCCACCCGGGTCAAGGCGCGCTTGCATGTGCAACGCCATCCCGACCGCGAGGCAGGACTGCCGCTGAACTGGCCGGGGAGCAGGTCAAGCTGATCAGCGTCGCGATCGACGGCCAGCTGCTGGACGCCGATGAGTTCACGGTCGACGATGAGACGCTGACCATCGCCACGGTACCTGATCGCTTCCTGCTCGATACCGAAGTCGAGATCGACCCGGACGCCAATACCGCGCTGGAAGGCTTATATCGTTCCAACGGCATGTTCTGCACCCAGTGCGAGCCGGAAGGCTTTCGCCGAATCACCTTCTACCCTGATCGTCCGGACGTGATGGCAACGTTTTCGACGACGCTGATCGGTGACCGCGAGTCGCTGCCGGTGCTGCTCTCCAACGGCAATCCGGTAGAGCGGGGCGAACTGCCCAACGGCCGTCACTTCGTGACCTGGGAAGATCCACACCCCAAGCCCAGCTATCTGTTCGCGCTGGTCGCCGGCAGTCTGGAGAAGGTAGAGGATCATTACATGACGTCCAGTGGCCGAGACGTGCTGCTGCAGATCTGGGTCGAGGCGGAAAATCTCGACAAGACCGAGCACGCCATGGCCTCGCTCAAGCGCTCGATGCAGTGGGATGAAGAGACCTACGGTCGCGAATACGATCTCGACCGATTCATGATCGTTGCTGTCAACGACTTCAACATGGGCGCGATGGAGAACAAGGGCCTCAACATTTTCAACTCCGCGGCCGTCCTGACCCATCCGCAGACCGCCAACGATGCGACTTTTCAGCGGGTCGAGGGTATCGTCGCCCATGAATATTTCCATAACTGGTCGGGTAATCGCGTCACCTGCCGTGACTGGTTCCAGCTCTCGTTGAAGGAAGGCTTCACGGTCTTCCGCGACCAGACCTTCTCCGCCGACGTCAACTCGGCGCCGGTCAAGCGGATCGAAGACGTCTCGTTCTTCCGCACCGCCCAGTTTGCCGAAGATGCCGGCCCGACCGCGCACCCGATCCGACCCGATCACTACATCGAGATCTCCAACTTCTACACCCTGACCATCTACGAGAAGGGTGCCGAAGTGGTGCGTATGCTGCGCCATCTGCTGGGCTGGGAAGATTTCCGACGCGGCAGCGATCTCTACTTTGCGCGCTTCGATGGCCAGGCGGTGACGATCGAGGATTTTGTCGCCTGCATGGCGGAGGTTTCCGGTCTCGATCTCAACCAGTTCATGCGCTGGTACTCCCAGGCGGGCACGCCGGAGATCGACGCCCACGGCGAATACGATTACGTCACGTGCGAATACCGTCTGCGCCTGTCGCAGCGCACCCCGGCGACGCCGGGCCAGACCGAGAAACTGCCGCTGCACATTCCGGTCCGGGTGGGTCTGGTCGGGACCAAGTCCGGTCATGATCTGACGCTCACGCTGCACGGCGAGAACGGCTCGGAAAAGCTGGGCAAGGATGCCGTTATCCATCTGCGCGAGGCGGAGCAGACCTTCGTTTTCACCAACGTAGAAGAGGCACCGGTGCCGTCGTTGCTACGCGGATTCTCGGCGCCGGTGAAGCTGCGCTACCCGTACTCGCGTGAAGAGCTGGCGTTCCTGCTGACGCACGACTCCGATGGTTTCAATCGCTGGGACGCCGGTCAGCGCCTGACTCTGCTGGCGCTGGACGATCTCATCGCGGCGCATCGCAACGGCGTCGAGAAGGTAATGGATAGCCGCCTGATCGAAGCCTATCGCAGCCTGCTCAACGAGCCCGGCGACGACAAGGCGGTGCTGGCGGAGATGCTGACGCTACCGTCGGAGGCGTATATCGCCGAACAGCAGCCGGTGGTCGATGTCGATGCGATCCATGCGGCGCGGGAATTCGTGCGTCAGTCGCTGGCGTATCAGCTACGCGACGATTTCCTCGCCGTCTATCGCGATAATCTGAGCGACGAGCCCTACGCGCCGACGCCCGAGCAGATCGCCCAGCGTCGTCTCAAGAACGTGGCGCTGGCGTATCTGATGAGCATCGAGAACGACGAGGCCGTCAGTCTGACCCAGCAGCAGCTGGAACAGAGCGCCAACATGACCGATGTACGTGCCGCGCTGACGCTGCTGGCGCACAGCGACCGTACCGATCTGGCCGAGCCGGCGCTCAAGGCGTTCGGCGAGAAGTGGGCTCACGATCCGCTGGTGATGGATCAGTGGTTCACGATCCAGGTCACCCGGCCGCAGGCCGACGTGCTCGAGCGCGTGCGCTTCCTGATGGGGCATCCGCTGTTCTCGATGAAAAACCCCAACAAGGTCCGCGCGCTGATCGGTGCCTTTGCCCAGAATCGGGTCAATTTTCATCGGCTCGACGGCGAAGGCTACAAGCTGCTGGCGGATGTGGTGATCGAGCTCAATCGGCTCAACCCGGAGATCGCCGCACGCATTATCACGCCGTTGACCCGCTGGCAGCGTTTCGACGAGACGCGTCAGGCGTTGATGAAAGCCGAGCTCGAACGCATCCGTGCCGAGAAGCTCTCGCCCAACGTCTACGAGATGGTCGAACGGGCGCTAGCGGATGCCTGATGGAGTGATCGTCTTATCTGAATAAGAAAGCGGCCGCGATGTGAATCGCGGCCGCTGTCGTTTGCGTGCACTGAATCCCGATCAGGGATCAGGCGTTGCACACAGGCTTCAAGAATAGTGCACGTACATCGTCTTGCTCTTGACGTAGGCTTCGAGCCCGTACTTGCCGTCTTCGCCGCCAAGGCCGCTGTTGCGATAGCCCTTGTGGAAGCCCTGAACCGACTCGCCGCCGCCACGGTTGACGTAGATCTCGCCGAAGTCGAGCTCGCGGGTCAGTGCCATCAGGTGCTTCACATTCTGGGTGAAGACGTAGGCGGATAGGCCGTACTCGGAAGCGTTGGCGTACTCCATCGCCTGTTCGAAACTGTCGACCTTCATGATCGGCGCCACCGGCCCGAAGATCTCCTCTTTCATGATATCCATGTCGTTGTTGACGTCAGTGAGGATCGTCGGGGCATAGTAGTTGCCCTTGTCGTAATCGCCACCGGTCAGACGCTTGCCGCCGGTCAGCAACGTCGCGCCCTGGCTCTGGGCGTGTTCGACCATGTCGTGGATCTTGTCGAGTTCGGCGGGGTTGATCTTCGGCCCCATGTCGACGTCCTTGTCGGTCAGCGGATTACCGACCTTGAGCGCCTCGACGCGCTGCTTGAAGCGCTCGAGGAAACGCTCGTAGATGCCCGACTGCACGTACATGCGCTCGTTGCAGGTGCAGATCTGACCGCAGTTGTTGTAGCGCGAGGTGATGGCGGCATCGACCGCGGGGTCGAGTTCGGCATCGTTCATGACGATGAACGGCGCCTTGCCGCCCAGCTCGAGCCTTACGATCTTGAGATGCTCGGCGGCGGCCTTGTTGATCTCGCGGCCGCCGCGCACGCTACCGGTCATGCTGACCAGTTGAGTGATCGGGCTGGTGATCAGGTGATTGCCGATCTCGCGCCCGCGGCCGTTGACCAGATTGACCACACCATCCGGAATGCCTGCCTGACGCGCGAGCTCGACGATCTCCAGGGCGGTCAGCGGCGTCTCTTCGGAGGGTTTGAGCACGATAGTGTTGCCTGCCGCCAGGGCGGGGCCGAGCTTGCGCCCGATCAGCGCGGCCGGGAAGTTCCAGGCGGTGATGCCGACGACCACGCCGTGCGGCACTTTCTGGATCCAGATCTGCTCGTCGGGATCGTCCGCCGGAATGATGTCGCCTTCCAGGCGGCGCGTATTTTCGGCGGCGAAGCGGATCATGTCGCAACACATGCCGACATCGGCATCGGCCTCCGACAGCGGCTTGCCCTGCTCGGTGGTGATCAGGCGAGAGAGGCGTTCCCGATTGTCCTGAATCAGTGCGACCAGGCGATAAAGATGGTCGGCGCGCTCGACGGCGGTCTTGCGCGACCAGGCAGGAAAGGCTTTCTGAGCCGCTTGTAGTGCCTGGTCGGCGAGTTTCTCATCGGCCAGCTGTACGCGGGCGATGACTTCGTTGGTTGCCGGGTTGAGAACGTCCAGCAGTTCGCCGTCACCGGTAAGCCACTGGCCACCAATGAACTGGTTGTAAACGTCGACGCCGTTTTGCTGCGATTTGAGTGACTGACTCATCCTCATGTCTCCTTGTCCCGTTTCCTTGTAAGGAAGGACGACGATAATCGCCGTCGGTAGGCCGCTAATCAATTTGGCCTTGCGGTTTCAAGGTGGTAGACGAGGCTGGGGATGACAAGTTCGAATCGCCGATCGAGCAGGAATGGGCAACATCTCGCGAGTCGTGGATATTCGGCTCAGCGAATCAGCCAACTCAGTATCAGCAGGCCGAGCAATAGCCAGACGATGCCGCCGATGATGCCGCCTCGAATCAGCGAGCGAATACCGCTGAACAGCAGCAGCACGCCGATTATCAGTACGGCGATACTAAAGATCGAGTCACTGATACCGAGCGAGCCAGTCAATCCTTCGACGAACCCATCGGCTGCCTGCCACAGGTTGCCAAAAATACTGTGAAGACCCGAAACCACGGCGCGAATCACGTTGCCGATCGCTTCGCCGAGCCAGTTGAAAAATCCATCCATATCGAGCAGTTCCTTGGAGCGTAGGGGCGTCGAGAGCCAGGTTTCCGGGAATCAGGTTTGGGAGTCAGGTTTGAGAATC
>JGI24517J20059_1000644_pt1 | contig 16723 bp, 13 predicted proteins | sample LinPmetageLP41_FD_20059 | JGI IMG/M metagenome (IMG submission 20059) | reverse complement strand
CTAGTCCAGGACGGCGTTTTTTATGTTCATCGCACTTTGCCCCACGGACGATCTCACTGACGTTGCCGACGCTGGCGGTGTTTCGCGCGTCGTCGCCAGTTGCGATGGATATTTAAGCGCCAGATCAGCCTCACTAGAATATTGCTGGCGATGGCCAGCACCAGACCCACGATGACCGAGCCGATGGCTAGCGGAAGAATGATGTAAGCCATCTGTTCGGCAATCCACATCGTGGTGAGGTGATCCGGCACCTGACGTGCCGGGTAATCCAGAACCCAGGCACCGACTCGATAATTGAAGTAGAACACCACCGGCATCGTCAGCGGATTGGTCAACCAGACCAGGCTCACGGACAACGGGAGGTTGCCGCGAAAGCAGTAGGCGCCGAAAGCGGCCAGCAGCATCTGAAAGGGGATCGGCAGCATGGCGGCGAACAGGCCGACCATGCAGGCGTTGGCAACACTGCGACGCGACAGCAACCACATCGCTGGATCCTCCAGCATGTGATGCATGAAACGCAGAGAGCGGGTGCGCTGCAGCCTCTCCTGGCTGGGGATGTAACGTTGTAACCATCGACGAGACATGAGGCCGCTCGCTGAACGAAGAAGATCCATTATCCATACAACTACAAGGCCCCGCCATGTTAAGTCCGTGGTTAAATCGTCGTCCGGGAACTTCCGCCGTTGTCGGTCGCTGAAGTCCGGCGCTTGTCCGGCGCGATAACGAGACGCATGGGCTGGGGGATGCCGTTGGCATTGGCGGCAATAGCCGGTTCGCTGCTGGGATGTCTCATCGGCCCTCTTTTCGATTATCGAAGCGGCGTTGCCAGCGTCCTGTGGTGGGGCGTGTATGGGGGAGGCGTTCTGCTGCTGGTAGTCTCGGCCTGGAAACGTTCGTTATGGGCTGGTGCCGTGGTGTTGGCATTGCTGACGTGCGCGCATGGCGTCGCTCAGCAGCGTGAAGGCGTGCTGCCGTCGGTACTCGCCGGGCACGATTTCACGCTGACCGGACGAATCCAGACGCTGGACGTCGATGTGCGCCGGGCCCGTTTCCGGTTCCAGATCGATGGTTGTCGACCCCTCAGCGCCGATGATGTATGCCCTGACAGCCGCCGGGTCAGGCTCTCCTGGTATGACGCCCCTGAACTCGAGCGGGGCGAGCGATGGGAACTCACCGCACGGCTGCGCCAACCGTTGGGATTCGCCAATCCCGAGACATTCGATTATGGCGCCTGGCTCTGGCGCGAGGGCATCCAAGCGCTCGGTTATGTGCGCGATGAAGCGCCGCGACGACTCGGCGCCGCGCCATTTTCCCTGCGCCAGACTGCGCTCCGGCAGTTGGACTCCGTGGACATCTCTGCTCTCGGTAAACGCTGGTTAGCCGCATTGACCCTGGGCGCCGGTAACCGTCTCAACGATGATGACTGGCAACTGCTGAATGCCACTGGGACGACCCATTTGATGGTCATCTCTGGACTTCATATCGGACTGATTGCCACGCTGTTTCTGTGGCTTTTGAGACGGCTATCGCGGTGGCTTCAACCGCTGGCCTGGCGGATGACGATCTGGCCCTGGCTAGGAGCTGGCGCAGCCGCTTTCGCCTACGCGGGCCTCGCCGGTTTCGAGCCGCCCGCCGTTCGCGCCGCGATCATGGTCGCGGTGGGGTTGTGGGCGGCAAGCGGGCGTCATGCGCCGGGCTGGTGGCAAGCCTGGTGGTTGGCATTGGCAATGGTGGTGGTCAGTGACCCTCTGTCGCTCTGGCGACCCGGGTTATGGCTGTCGTTTGCCGCGGTGGCGGTGCTGATCCTGGCCTGGTCGGGTCGTCCACGGCCATCCGGATGGCGAAGCGGTGTTATCGCGCTGCTGCGCAGTCAGTGGCTATTGGCACCGATCATGGCTGCTGCGGTACTGCTTGCTTTTGGTCGGCTGTCGCCGCTGGCGCCGGTGGTCAATCTGTTCGCCGTCCCGCTGGTCGGCAGTGTGATGGTGCCGCTCGGCTTTCTAGGTTGGCTGTTCGCCGCCTGGCCGGCGTTGGCTAGCTGGGCCTGGTGGCCGTTCGATCAGCTCGCCACTATGCTGGCGTACCTGCTGGCCAGCGCGTCCCAGGTTCTGCCACTGTGGACGCCCGATCCCTGGTGGCGCTGGCCGGTCTCCGTCGCCCTGTTGCTGTGGGGCATGCTCTGGCTGCTGCCAGGAGTGGAGCGCGCGACGCGGATATGGGGTTGCTTGCTGTTGGCGCTGCTCGTGTTGCTGCTTCACCGCCCTGACCTGGACGAGGGGCAACTGATCGTCACCGTCTATGACGTTGGCCAGGGCCAGCTGGTCCAGCTCGAGACCCGGGATCGTCGGGTGCTGATGGATACGGGGCCGCGCTTTGCCTCGGGCTTCATGCCGGCGGCTTTGCTGTGGCCGCCAGGGCAGCGCTTCGATGATGTCATCGTCACCCACAGTGATAACGATCATGCTGGCGGTATCCGCGCGCTGCGCCAGGATCAGCACGTGAAGCGCTGGTGGGCACCGCGGGGAAACGATCTGGCGCTGCCATCGCGTCCCTGCGAGGCTGGCGGCGAATGGGATGACGGCGACGTGACCTGGCAGTTTCTGTCGCCGCCACCGGACGAAATCGCGACGAACCGCAATGATCGCTCCTGCGTGCTGCTGGTGACCGCGGGTGAACGGCGGATATTGATTACCGGTGACGCCAGCGTGGATCGGGAACGCATGTTTGCGGATACGTTGACCCAGGGGCCGCTGGGCGCGCGTCCCATTGACGTGCTGGTAGCAGGTCATCACGGTAGTGCGACCAGTTCCTCCAAGGAGTTGATTGCTGCGGCTCGCCCTGACGAAGTGGTATTCAGCAGCGGCCGCGGCAATCGGTTTGGTCACCCGGCGCCCGTAGTCGTGCAGCGTTTCATCGATGCCGGCAGTCGGGTCTGGAATACCGCCTACGATGGGGCCGTGCGCGTCACACTGTCGGTGTCCGGCGTCGTGGTGCGTGCCCAGCGCCATCCGGGATGGTCGCGCCGGTCGGCTGTCGACCATGAGTCTGTTGGGGTAGAATCCATGCCCTGAATGCGCCCGAGTCGCGTGATGGCGGATCGCAATGCTACGAGTATCCGTCCGCTTGGTGTCTGGTCGGGCGCCGATTTTCCCCGGTCGAATGGAGTCAACGTGTCACAAGCTTCCAGTTGGGCACTCTATCGACGTCTTCTCGAGTACGTTCGCGTCGAGTGGCGCTCCTTCGCCGTGGCGGTGGTCGGCTACGCGATCTATGCGGCCTCGAGCACCGCGTTGGCAGAGATGATGAAACGGCTGATCGACGGTATACAGCATCCCGATGCGAGTTTTCGCTATTTTCTGCCACTATTCGTGATCGGCATGTTTGCGGCACGTGGAGTGGGGACCTTTCTGGGTACCTATTTCATGAGCAATGTCGCTCGTAATGTGGTGCATCGGTTGCGTTGCAACGTCTTCAATCACATGTTGCACATGCCGGGACGCTTCTTCGATACCCACTCGAGCGGGCATCTGATCTCACGGGTGACCTATCACGTCGAGCAGGTGACCGGCGCCGCCACCAACGCGATCACGATCATCCTGCGGGAAGGCCTGTTCGTGATCGGCCTGATCGGCTATCTGTTCTGGACCAACTGGCTGCTGACGCTGGTCTTTCTCGCCGTCACGCCGCTGATCGCACTGGTGGTGCGCCAGACCAGCAAGCGCTTTCGCAAGATCTCGCGACGTATCCAGAATTCCATGGGCGACGTGACGCACGTGGCTTCCGAAGCACTGAGCGGCTACCGGGTGGTGCGTACGCATGGCGCGGAAGAGTACGAAAAACGTCGTTTCGAAGCTGTCAGCAACTACAATCGCGAGCAGAGCATCAAGGAGGCGATGACCAAGGCGACCAGCACGCCGATCATCCAGCTGCTGGTGGCGCTGGCGCTGGCCGGGCTGGTGTGGTTGGCGATGGCGCCGGAGCTGATGAACGCGATGACGCCGGGCGAATTCGTGGCGTTCATCACTGCGGCATCGCTGATGGCCAAGCCGATCCGCTCGCTGACCGACGTCAACAGCATCATCCAGAAGGGGTTGTCGGCATCGCAGGAGCTGTTCGGCTTGCTGAACCAGCCGACGGAGCGCGACGAAGGCACCCGCCTGCCTGAACGGCTGGCAGGGCGCGTGCGCTTCGAAGGCGTGCGGTTTGCCTACGGCGACGATCAGCCCGAGGTGCTCAAGGGCATCGATCTCGAGGTGCCGGCCGGACAGATGGTGGCGATCGTGGGGCGCTCGGGAAGCGGCAAGTCGACGCTGATGGGGCTGCTGCCGCGATTCTATCGGCCTACCGAAGGCCGTATTCTGGTCGACGATATCGATATCCAGGAATACCAGCTGTCACCGTTACGCCAGCAGATTGCGTTGGTTTCGCAGCAAGTGACGCTGTTCAACACCACCATCGCCGACAATATCGCCTATGGCGTGCCCGAGGCTGGCCGAGAACAGGTCGAGTCCGCGGCGCGGGCGGCCTATGCCCATGAATTTATCGAACAGTTGCCGAACGGCTACGACACCGTGGTCGGCGACAATGGTGTCATGCTATCCGGCGGTCAGCGTCAGCGGCTGGCAATTGCTCGTGCCATCTTCAAGGATGCGCCGGTGCTGATTCTGGACGAGGCGACTTCGTCGCTGGATACCGAATCCGAGCGCTACATTCAGCGCGCGCTGGAAGTCGTCTGTCGGGACCGCACCACGTTCGTCATTGCTCACCGGCTGTCGACCATCGAGCGCGCCGATCGTATCGTGGTCATGGATCAGGGCAATCTCGTCGAGAACGGTACCCATGCCGAGCTGTTGGCACAGGGCGGCGCCTATGCGTCGCTCTATCAATTGCAGTTCCAGGAGCAGGCGTGACGCCGATCGAGCGCGCCTGGTATCGGGGGGCGCGCTGGCTGACTCTGCTCGGCCCGCTGGAAGCGCTCTACCGCCGTGGGGTAACGCGACGCCGCGACGCTTACCGCTCCGGTCGCCGTGATGTCTGGCAGCCGCCGGTGCCGGTGGTCGTGGTGGGTAATCTGTCGGTCGGAGGCACGGGGAAGTCGCCGCTGGTGGCGTGGCTGGTGCGCTGGCTCGAGGAGGACGGCTGGCGACCGGGCATCGTGTCGCGGGGCTACGGTGGCAAGGCCGATTCCTATCCGCTGTCGGTGTCGGCAGAGACGCCAGTCGGGCAGAGCGGTGACGAACCGCTGATGCTGGCCCAGCAGACCGGGGCGCCCGTGGCCGTCGATCCCGATCGCCCGCAGGCGGCGCGCTGGCTTCTCGAGCACTCTCGTTGCGACATCCTGATTGCCGACGATGGCCTGCAGCACTACGCGCTGGGCCGAGCGCTGGAACTGGTGGTGATCGACGGGGCGCGAGGGTTCGGAAACCGTCACTGTCTCCCGCGGGGGCCATTGCGCGAGCCGCTCCAACGCCTGGATGAGGTCGACGCGCTGATCGGTAATGGCGGGCTCCAGTCGCTGTCGGCTGCCGATGCGAAAGACGTCCCGCGGTTCACGATGAGGATTTCGCCCAAGGGCTGGCGTCACCTGAGCAGTGGCGCGCGTTACCCCGTCGATCCGCTCCCGTTCACGTTCGATGCCCCCGTTGCGGCGCTGGCCGGTATCGGTCACCCGCAACGCTTTTTCACAACCCTCGATGCTTTGGGAATTCCCCATACTGAGCATGCTTTCGACGACCACCACCGCTTTTCTGCCAAGGATCTGCCAGCCGCGCCGACGATCGTGGTGATGACGGCTAAGGACGCGGTGAAGTGCACCGATTTCGCGGACGACCGTTGCTGGGTGCTGGACGTCGAAGCGGCCCCGGAAGCCGCGTTTATCGATTGGTGGCGTGCGCGAGTCGACGAGTGGAGAGCGCACTAGCCTCGGCATATTTCGCTTCGGCCTCGTTCTGCCCAGGTTTCGTTCTGCTCTAGAATAATAGCGGTGATGGCGCGATCATGACGTCAGACTGTCGCGCCGGTTAATCGGACGCGTAATCACGTATACAGGAACTTTAAGAAGGAATGTCCATGGATAAGGAATTGATGGCGATGCTGATCTGCCCGGTCAGCCATAGCGAGCTGACCTACGATCGCGAGCGTCAGGAGCTCAAGAGCTCGGTCAGTGGGCTGGCCTATCCGATTCGAGATGGCATCCCCGTGATGCTGGAGAACGAAGCCCGAGTCATGCCCACCGAGGAAAAACTCGGAAAGGCAGCGCCGGCGCCATGAGTGATTTTGTCGTCGTGATTCCGGCTCGCTACGGCTCCAGCCGGCTTCCCGGCAAGCCGTTGATGGAGATCGATGGCTTGCCGATGGTTCAGCATGTCTGGCTGCGCGCCAATGAAAGCGGTGCGTCCCGGATCGTGATCGCCACCGACGACGTCCGGATCGAGCGGGTCGCTCAGGCTTTCGGTGCCGAAGTAGTGATGACACGAAGCGATCATCCGTCCGGAACCGATCGGTTGGCCGAGGTCGCAGTCATGCTGCAGCTGTCTGCGGAGACTATTGTCGTCAATGTTCAGGGCGACGAACCGTTGCTGCCGGCAAGCGCGATCGATCGTGTGGCGGAGCGACTCGCCGCCGATACCCAAGCATCCATCTCGACGCTGGCCGAGCCGATCCATGATGTCGAGACGCTGTTCAATCCCAACGTGGTCAAGGTCGTTACCGACCTCACGGGGCGCGCGCTCTATTTCTCGCGGGCGCCGATCCCGTGGGATCGTAACGCCTGGAAAACACAGCCGCCGACGCTGCTCGAGACCGACGCGTGGCTACGTCATGTCGGCCTCTACGCCTATCGAGTCGGATTTCTGGCCGACTACGTCAGCTGGTTGCCGGCACCGCTCGAACAGCTGGAACAGCTCGAGCAGCTACGGGCGCTTCAGCACGGGCACCTCATTCAGGTGGCGACCATTTCCTCGTCGATGCCTGGCGGCGTCGACACGCTGGAGGACCTGGAGCGCGTACGCCGACATTTTCTTCAGCGGAGCGAGGCATGAATCAGACGCGAATCGAGTGGCGAATTCTGTTCGTATGCATGGGAAACATCTGCCGTTCCCCGACGGCGGAAGGCATGCTGAGAAAACGTCTCGATGACGCGGGGCTCGCGGATCGCGTCGAGGTCGACTCCTGTGGCACGGGCGACTGGCACGTCGGCGCACCACCGGACAGCCGTGCCATTCAGGCGGCCGCCGATCGGTGTCGACCTCCGCGGACTGCGCGGGCGCCAGCTGGCCATCGAGGATTTCGCCCATTTCGACGAGATTCTAGTGATGGATGCCGACAATCTCGAGCGGGTGCTCGACCTGGAACCGGCCGATAGTCGTGCGCAGGTATCACGTCTGCTTCGCTATGCCGGGCAGCCAGGGCAGGACGTGCCGGATCCCTACTTCGGCGGCGAGGCAGGCTTCCAGCAAGTGCTGGATCAGTTGGAGCTTGCGGTGGAAGGACTGCTGGCCTCATTACGCCAACGTCTGGGCGGGGCCTGATGTCTACAGATCCGAACGCGGTTGGCGGGCTCGAGATCGATCGTGATCTTTCCGATGCCAATACGCTGGCGTTGCCCAGTCGGGCAGAGCGCCTCTGGCACGCCCGCACTGAACCGAGTGTCGTCGATGGGTTGCAGCTGGCCAATGCCCACGGCTGGCCTATCACGGTCTTGGGCGGCGGCAGCAATCTACTGCTGCCGCCTTGGGTCGGCGGGCTCACGCTGCGGGCGGATATCGAGGACTTGGTGTTTCGGCAGGGCCGCGGCGACACGGTCCATGTCGAGGTCGGAGCAGGGGCAGGCTGGCACACGCTGGTCGAGGCCTGTGTTGGGCGCGAACTGTGGGGGATCGAGAATCTGGCGTTGATCCCCGGTCTGGCCGGGGCCGCGCCGATCCAGAACATCGGTGCGTACGGCGTCGAGCTTGCCGATGTGATCGACTGGGTCGAGTTGGTGGATCGGCGTGACGCCCGTGGGCAACGGCTGGATCGAGACGCCTGCGGCCTGGGCTACCGCGACAGTGTGTTCAAGCGGGAACTGGCTGGTCAGGTCGTGATCACGCGGCTGGGGCTGACGCTATCGACGCGCCCGCGGCCACAACTCGACTACGGCATCCTGCGCGAGCGTGTCGCGGCGACGCCGGGTGTGCGGGACGTGTTCGAGGCGGTCTGCGCCATCCGCCGGGAGAAACTTCCCGATCCGGTTCGGATGCCCAATGCGGGTAGCTTCTTCAAGAATCCATTGGTCACCGAGACGATCGCCTCACGGCTGCTGAGGCAATCACCGTCCATGCCGCACTATCCGCAGCTCGATGGGCAGGTCAAGCTGGCCGCAGGTTGGCTGATCGACCAGTGCGGGCTGAAAGGATGGCGCGACGGTGCCTTCGGTGTTCATGATCGCCAGGCGCTGGTGCTGGTTCACTTCGGAGGAGGGACGCTCGAGGGGCTGCTCGCATTTGCCGACAAGGTGGTCGACGCCGTTCACGCGAGATTCGGCGTGATGCTCGAACGCGAGCCGCGGTGTGTCGAGGCGTAATGGTTCGATGAGCGACATCGCTCGGTGATCAGCATCGTTCTATAAGTGGCACGATAGCCAAGAAAAAGCCCAGACAATTGCCTGGGCTTTTCGCTTGCTGGACAACGCTTGGTACGATCAGCTGTCGTTCTGGCCGCTCTCGCGACGACGCTTTTCACGCGGATCGTTGTGAGCCCGACGCCGTGGCCGGCTCGGTTCGTCATCGCTTGCGGCGGCCTTGGCATCGTTCGGCTGCGTCTGCGCGTCTGACGCTTGCACTTCCGATGTCTCGTCGCTGGACTCGACGTTGGACGATTCCGGCGAATGCTCACTGACTCCGGTCGGCCGAGTCGGCTCGGAAGTCGCGTGCTCCGTCTTCGGCGTGACTTCAGCCTTCGATGTGGTATCAGTCTGCGGCGGCGTCGTAGCTTCCGGCGTTACGCTTTTCGCCATCGACTCGGATTCTTGCGCGACAGGCGGTTTGTCGCTCGACGGCGAAGACGCAACATTGTCGGCGGACGATGCCTTGTCAGCAGCCAACGTATCGTCGCTGGAGATGTCAGTCGGTGAAGTCGTCACCGTTGACGCAGCATTGACGGGCGTAGGCTTCGGCGCCGTCTCTTCGCTCGTCGGCGTCTTGGCTTGGGCCGGCCGAGTGGTTCCGGTATCGGGATGGCTGTCGGTCGACTCGCGACCGGTCGGCGTATCGTCGATCACGGGCTCGCCAACCGACACTTCGGCGGGGTGCTCTGCAGATGCGGCGGTTGCCTCGACGACCTGGCGCTCCTCGACCGACGGTTGATCCGGTTTCGATTTCGGAGTCGCTGTCGGTTGAGTCACGTCCGTAGCGGGTGTGTGGCGAGTGACATCGGCCTGACGCCCGCTTTCTTCCTCCTGAGACGGGATAGACGACACATCGGACTTTCCGACGCTATCGTCGGTAGCCACTGCAGGCGTTGAAGTCGGCTTCTTCTGTTCGGCCTTCTTCGACGTCGGCTCGGTTTTGTCTGCCTTCGCCTCGGCGGCTTTGGCTTCAGAGTCCTTGATTTCAGAGCTCTGGGCTTCAGAACTCTTGATTTCAGAACCCTTGGCTTCAGAACCGTTGGCTTCAGAACCGTTGGCTTCAGAACCGTTGGACTCGGAGGCCTTGGCTTCGGTCGGCTTGGCTTCAGGCGATTTGGCTTCGGTCGCCGGAGTATCAACCGGCCGGGTTTCGGAAGGCTTGGAGTTTTCGCCAACCTCAGGCGCCTTCGTCACGGTATCGGAATCGGTATCGATAGCCGTTGTCGCTGCGTCCGTATCCGACGGTGTTGCCGCCTGCAGCCGCTGCTGCTCTTCGACTGCCGCCGGGTTCAGGGCGTGCTTGCGTGAGCGATTGCGCGGATTGTTGCGCGTGCGCTTCGGCTTGCTATCCACGGACTCTGTCGCAAAGGTCTCTGTCGCAGAGGTCTCTGTCGGCACGGAGTCTTTTGCCACGGACTCTTTCGCTACGGGCTCTTTTGCCACGGACGGCGTATCGGAGGTGTCAGTACGAGACGGTTTGGTATCGCTTGGCCGGCTGCTGGCGTTGTCGGCCTTGGTGGCCTCTTGACGCGGGTCGCTACCTGCCTTGTCGGTCTTGCCGCCACGATTGTCCTGACGTGGCTGACGATTCTGGCTTTGCCGATTATCGCTGCGTGAGTCATTGCCGCTCTGGCGATCGTCCTGACCGCGGCGACGACGATTATTGCTCTGGCGGTTGCCGCTATCGCTGCGAGCGTTGTTATCGTCACGGGCGTTACCGTTGCCACCAACGCTGGAGTCCGCGGAACGGGCGTTGCCATCGTTACGCTTGGCACTAGCCTCACTGCGCTGATCGCTTCGCTGAGATGAGGAACGTGACGATCGCGAGTTACCGGAGCCGTTGCCCCCGCCGTTTCCATTGCGGGACGCGCCGGTCGACGGATCGCTGTTGCCGCTGTTTTGACCAGGCTGGCTGGGCGTCGCGCTCGGCCGCGGCACTTCTTCGTCGGCACGCCGGCGTCCGAACAGGCCTCGGAAGAGCTGCATGAGCCCGCCGTTGGCTTGGGTCTGCTGGGGCGCAGCAGCTGGCGCGGAGGCTTGCGCGCCGGACTGACTGGCCGTGCTGGAATTGCGGGTCGGACTGGAGTTACGGCTCGGACTGGATTTGCTGCTCGGGCCGGAACCGTTGCTGGAACTGGATGCCGCCGCAGGTGCGGGTTTAGATGCAGCTGCGGGTTCCTCCGGTACCTGATGCAGCGAGTCCGGCGCTGGAGCGGTGTGCTGAACGGTCTGCACGGCGGCCTGGATACGTTGAATCGGCCTGGCGAGTGTCGTCTCTGGTTCCTTGAGCAGCTCGCTGTCAACGGAGATCTCGAAGCTTGATTTGGTCTCGTCGCCGTCCTCGGAAGCGTGGTCGTCGCGGAAGCGCAGTACTTCGTAGTGTGGTGTGTCCATTTCGGGGTTCGGCAGCAGCAGAACCTTGACACCCTGGCGGCGTTCGACGTCGGAGAGCACGTTGCGCTTTTCGTTGAGCAGATAGGTCGCCACCGGTACCGGCAAGATGGCGCGAATCTGGGCGCTGCGTTCCTTCATCGCTTCTTCTTCGATCAAGCGCAGAATCGACAGTGCGATCGAGCGCACGTCGCGGATGGTGCCCTGACCGTCACAGCGGGGGCAGACGACACCGCTGGTCTCCCCGAGGGAGGGACGCAGCCGCTGGCGCGACATTTCCATCAGCCCGAAACGCGAAATCCGGCCGATCTGGACGCGGGCGCGATCGAGCTTGAGCGCATCGCGTACACGATTCTCGACATCGCGCTGATTGCGCGCCGGCGACATGTCGATGAAGTCGATGACCACCAACCCCCCGATGTCGCGCAGACGCAGCTGGCGAGCGATCTCGTCGGACGCTTCCAGGTTGGTCTGTAGGGCAGTTTCTTCGATATCGGCGCCGCGGGTAGCGCGTGCCGAGTTGATGTCGATCGACACCAGCGCCTCGGTGTGATCGATGACGACGGAACCACCAGATGGCAGCTTGACCTCGCGCTGGTACGCCGTCTCGATCTGGGATTCGATCTGGAAGCGCGAAAACAGCGGTACATCGTCGGTATAAAGTTTGATCTTCTGCTGATAGGAGGGCATCACCTGGCGGATGAAGCTTAGGGCCTCCTCATGCACGTCCTGGCTGTCGATCAGGACTTCACCGATGTCCTGACGCAGATAGTCGCGCATGGCGCGAATGATGACGTTGGATTCACGATAGATCAGGAACGGCGCCGGGCGTTTGACTGCTTCGGTGGTGATCGCATCCCACACCTGCGCCAGATAATCGAGATCCCACTGCAGCTCTTCCGGTGAACGACCGATACCTGCGGTACGCACGATCACGCCCATCTTGTCGGGCAAGGTCAACTGACCCAAGGCTTCCTTGAGCTGGCTGCGCTCTTCCCCTTCGATGCGACGCGAGATGCCGCCGGCACGGGGATTGTTGGGCATCAGCACCAGAAAACGTCCGGCCAGGCTGACGAAGGTGGTCAACGCTGCACCCTTGTTGCCACGCTCCTCCTTGTCGACCTGAACGATGACTTCCTGGCCTTCCTTCAGGACTTCCTTGATGTTCGGACGGCCCGACGGCTCCTTGGAGAAGTATTCGCGGGAGATTTCCTTGAGCGGGAGAAAGCCGTGGCGCTCGGCACCGAAGTCGACGAAAGCGGCTTCGAGGCTGGGTTCGACTCGGGTGATCTTGCCCCGGTAGATGTTGGCCTTTTTCTGTTCCCGGGCACCGGATTCGATGTCCAGGTCGTAAAGGCGTTGTCCTTCGACGAGTGCGACACGAAGCTCTTCCGGCTGTGTCGCATTGATGAGCATTCTTTTCATACGGTCTCGCTAATTGAGCGTGCCGGTGGAAGGCGTGCTGCAATTGGCGACGACGAACCGCTAGCGGTCGTGCTGTGCTCGCGCACATGGATGAAGCGACCCGGCAAGATAGATCAGCTTGGCGTGTAGCGTAACGAACTCAGCGTGAAACACATGCGAAAACCCGCGTCGGAGACTCGAGGAGAGTCCGCGAAAATCACCTATCGCAGGGCCTGCAACGACCCTCGATAGACGTTCCGGTCGACGCTCGTCGAGTCCAGTGGCGTGCTTGCTCGTTACTATTACATCGTTGCTTTCATGACCTGCTTTTTACGGGTGCTACACGAACATGGGTCGAGTACGAAACGGTGGCAGGACATGTCACGGAGCGTTTTTTGTCGACGCATCCGGTCCTGCAGACTGCCGTCTATATCACTTGGCGTTGTTCGGTTCGGCGACGCCTTCCACTGGTACCTGTGGATTTCCCGTGAGCAGGGCGATCTGTTGGTATCAGTCGCGCTGTCGAATCGGGGCTTGGCGTTCCAAACGTGTTTTGATCACTCCAGCAGCCGTGAGCGGTTGGCTTCATTAACTCTCTGGAAGATCGAGACATTTGTTCACTCCGGCCAGCATATTCAGTGGCTGGCGCCTGAATGGGCGGTCGCCCATCGAGTGAGAGCGCAATATAACAGTAATTTCAAGGTAGCAGCAATTGAGCTCGCGCTACCGGTTCGGTGCGTTAGAATGGCGGCCGGCGGCGCGCTGGTGTCGTCGAGGAGCGGCGTTTAGGGAGTCGAGCATGGCCGAAGGCCAGGAAGTTCAGTTTATCGAGGTCAGCGAGTCGCAGCAGGGGCAGCGGATCGACAATTTCTTGCGTGCGCGGCTCAAGGGCGCGCCGAAAACGCTGATCTACCGCATCGTTCGCAAAGGCGAGGTGCGGGTCAACAAGAAGCGAGTCAAGGTGGACTATCGCGTCCAGGCCGGCGATCTGGTGCGGGTGCCACCGCTGCGGCTGGCACCGGAGAGGGCCGTCAAGGAGGCCAGCGAGAGCCTGCGCAATCTATTGGCCGGCAGCGTGGTCATCGAAGGTCCGGACTGGCTGGTGATCAACAAGCCCTCCGGGTTGGCAGTACACGGAGGTAGCGGCGTCAAGATTGGATTGATCGAGGCGCTGCGTCAGGTGCGGGAAGACCTGGATTTTCTTGAGCTTGTCCATCGGCTCGACCGAGATACCTCGGGCTGCCTGCTGCTGGCCAAGAACCGGGAATCGCTGCTCTCTCTCAACACCGCGTTGCGTGAGCGTCGAGTGGAGAAAGGCTATCTGGCGCTGGTGCAGGGCCGCTGGCCCGCGCGGCGCGACTATGTCAGCGCGCGGCTGGATCGCTATGACGCTGGCAACGGTGAGCGCCGTGTTCGGGTGGACGACAACGGCAAGGTTTCGCGGACCCGATTCGCGGTGCGTGAAACCTTCCCGAAAGTGACGCTGATCGAGGCGGAGCCGGTCACCGGCCGAACCCACCAGATTCGGGTGCATGCCGCTCACGCCGGTCACGCTCTGCTGGGAGACGACAAGTACGGTACTGCCGAGGGTGGCTATCTGGCGCGATCGCTGCGCCTGGACCGGCTGTTTCTGCACGCGTTGACGCTGACGTTCCCGGATCCCAAGAGTGGACGTCCCGTGCAGGTCAGGGCACCGCTCGAGCCGGGGCTGGAAAAAGTGCTGGAGCGTGCTCGGCATGGTCAGTGAGATGACGAAGGCAAACGCCGATCGTCGGGGACTTGCAGTTCCTCGCTGTCGTTACCGGTTGGTCATCTTCGACTGGGACGGCACGTTGATGGACTCGGCGGAGCGGATCGTTGCCTGCATGCAGGCGGCCGCGCGGGAACTGGAATGGGACGTGCCCAGCGCTGCCGCGGTACGCGACATCATCGGCCTGGGGCTGCCCGAAGCGATGGCTCGGCTGTTCCCGGGTATCACCTCGGGGGAGCAGGATCGTCTGCGCGAGACCTACGGTCATCAGTTCCGTGTGGCCGATCGTATCCCGGCGCCATTTTTTCCCGGTGTCATCGAGGGCATCGAGCGATTGCGGCGGGACTCGACCTGCCGGCTGGCAGTGGCAACCGGCAAAAGTCGCCGCGGGCTGGATCGTGCCCTGGAGCACGAATCCTGTGGCAGCTGGTTTGTAGCCAGCCGGACCGCCGATCTCACGCGCTCGAAACCGCATCCGCAGATGCTGGAGGAGTTGCTGGTCGAATGTGGCGTGACGGTGGAGGAAGCCGTGATGATTGGCGATACCGAATATGATCTGGAAATGGCCCGGGCAATCGGTATGGATCGCGTTGCGGTGACCTACGGGGTACACGAGCGTGAACGCCTTTTGCGTAGTGAGCCGCTCCTCGTTGCCGAGGACTTTTCTTCTCTCGTCGAATGGCTGTTGGCCTGAAGGTTCGTGAACGGACCCTGAGTGTTGAAAATCAGCAAGGAGAGGGTGATGGGCGACGATCGGCACGATGATTGGACCCGGGGGCCTGAGCTGACCAGGGAAGACGCCGAGCGGCGCAAGGCGGCGCACTCTGGTAGCGGCGAATCAACGGATATCGATCCAGATACGGTGCGATTGGCTGAAGTGCGAATGATGGACCGCTGGATCGGCGGGGTCCTGGCCGAACAGCGACGCTCACGTCGCTGGAAAATCTTCTTTCGACTCTTGTTTGCACTGCTCGTGATTGCTGGGCTCTGCCTGAGTGCCTACGCCATGTTCCTGGCCCAGGGCGACGGGATGTCGACCGGCAAGCGCCATCTTGGCGTCGTCGATGTCAGCGGGCCCATCGATGCCAGCGGTCAGGCCAACGCCGCGCGCATCATCGAAGGCCTGCAGCGGGCGTGGAAGGATCCGGGAGCGGATGCGGTGGTGCTGCATATCAACAGTCCCGGCGGCAGTCCGGTGCAGTCGCAGCGTGTCTACGACGAGATCCGCTATCTGCAAGAGCAGGGCGACAAGCCGATTCTGGCGGTGATCGAAGACATCGGCGCTAGCGGCGCCTACTACATGGCGTCGGCGGCAGATCGGATCTACGCCTCGCCGGCGAGTCTGGTCGGGTCCATCGGCGTCATCAGTGCGGGCTTCGGGTTAAAGGGTGCAATCGACAAGGTCGGTGTCGAGCGACGCGTATTCACGGCCGGGGAAAACAAGGCATTCATGGATCCGTTTTCCGAGATTTCCCCGTCACAGCGGGCGTTCTGGCAGTCGGTCCTCAATACCACGCATCGTCAGTTCATCGACGCAGTCAAGGCCGGGCGGGGTGATCGTCTCAGCGACGATCCCGAGCTGTTTTCCGGGTTGATCTGGACCGGCGAGCAGGCGAAGTCACTGGGATTGATCGATGACATCAGCAATCTCGAGCAGCTGTCTCGAGCGCGCCTCGGGGAGGTGAGCTTGAAGGACTATACGCCGTCGCTGGATCCCTGGGCGCTGGTCTCCAACAAGCTGACCAGCGCTGCCGCCCATTGGCTGGGACTCAGTAGCGGCGTCTCGCCCGTTCGTTATCAATTGCCCTGAGGGTGGGCCGGCGGATTCAGGCCTGCTTCTCTCAGTAATTCGCAGAGTTTGATGAGGGGCAGGCCGATCAAGGTGTTGGGGTCATCGCCTTCGAAGCGCTCGAACAGCGCAATGCCCAGGCCCTCCATGCGAAAGCTTCCCGAGCTGTCGTAAGGTCGATCACGGGAGACGTAGTCTTCGATCTCCTCATTACTCAGTTTGCGAAACCAGACGTGGTAGGTGTCGTGCACGACACGGTGGCACCCGGTACGAGTGTCGATCAGTGCAAGGCCGGTCATGAAGCTGACCTGCTGGCCCGAGAAACGGCGAAGATTGGCACAGGCGGTGTCAAAGTCGCCGGGTTTGCCAAGGATATCGCCACCGAAAAGTGCCAACTGATCGGAGCCTATGATCAGATGGTCGGGATAGTCGGCGGAAATCGCCTGTGCCTTAGACAGCGCCAGCCGATGCGCCAACGTGACGGCCTCTTCTCCCTCACGGCGGCTTTCGTCGATTTCCGGAGCGGCCCATTGATAGGGGATTTCCAGGCGATCCAGCAGCTGTCGCCGATAGCGGGAGCTTGAAGCAAGTACCAGTCGAGACATAAGCGTCCTTCTCTTGTCGTCGGTCAATAGAGAGTGGTGTCGTCGGTCAATGGAGAGTCGAATCGTCGGTAAGTGAAGCACGTGGAGGTGATACCTGTCAGTCCATGCCGAAGCCTTACCGGATGCAAGTCGTCAGAGCCGTGTTTTCAAACCAGGCTTTCGAGCCAAGGTTTCGAGCT
>JGI24517J20059_1000641_pt1 | contig 16831 bp, 10 predicted proteins | sample LinPmetageLP41_FD_20059 | JGI IMG/M metagenome (IMG submission 20059) | reverse complement strand
AATAATAACACATGAAAAACACTTCACAAGTCAAAGCCGCCATAAGCGCGGTGGTAATTGAATAATAACGCAGAGCAGCTCTCACTTTTTGAGCAGCGTTTACCCAAAAAACCGTACCATACCGATGAGTTCGCGAATGGCTTAGCGATTGCGCGTGCCCAGAACGCGATTAAGTCACGTTATATCCAAGCAAATGGCCCAACGCATAAATACTGGTTGGTGTTTGACGTGGACAAACCGAACGCCTCGTTAGATTGGTATGACTCAGGCGCACCCGCACCTAATATCGTTGCAACTAATCGTGAAAACGGGCATGCACATTTGATTTACGGCCTTGAAGTGTCGATCCGAACGGCACCCGATGGTCGCAGTGCGCCACTTCGCTACGCAGCAGCCGTGGAAAGCGCGCTGAGAGAAAAACTCGGTGCCGATATAGGTTACGCAGGCCTTATTTGTAAAAACCCCTTAAATCCACATTGGCAAGTTTCTACATGGGAACCGTGCTTGTATGATTTAGATTGGCTCGCTGATTATGTCGATTTGAGCGTCTATAGTGGCTGTAAACGCCTTCCTGATTATGGGTTAGGCCGTAACTGTAACTTGTTCGATTATCTCAGTACGTGGGCTTACAAAGCGATTAGACAGGGGTGGCCGGAGTACGAACGTTGGCTCGAAGCGTGTTTAACCAGGGCTGAGGGTTATAATAAAAAAACGTTCAAAGAACCATTACCGCAGAGTGAAATTAAAGCTACGGCTAAGAGCGTAGCGCGATGGACGCACAAGAACTTTAGTGCAGCCGGCTTTAGTGAATGGCAAGCTAAACAAGGGGCTAAAGGTGGTAAGGTTTCTAAAGGTGGTGGCAGGCCAGCGGGTTCAGTGAAAGTTAATTGGGAGCTTTGGGAAGCGATACGCAACCTAAAGTCACAGAGTTTTGCGCACGCAGCAATTGCAGAAACTCTTAAAATATCAGCTAGTACAGTCAGTAAATATGCTAAAATTGTGAAATAGCGATCGCGAAAACAAGCCATATCAGATAATAGCGTTTTTTTGATATTGAAAAGACGGATGCTTTAAGTGGATACATACAATGAGAATTTTAATTTTTTTACTTATGATGCCTTTTTCTATTGTTGCACAAGGTAATACATCTAGTTTCGTAAGGTCGGAGTGCTTAACTGCTGCTGTATATTACAGGCAGGCTTTATCTGATCGTTTAAGTGGGGTTAAAGATGAAGATGCGTATTTAAAATTAGAAAAGGCGATGGGGAATCGTTCTTTGGCGGGGTTAATTACAATGGGAGCTTATGATACAAAGCTAAGTGATTCCTATGGTGAGCTTGATAAAGATAAAACAGTCTTAAACCATGGGAAGATGTTTTATTTTTATTGTGTTGATAACTTTAACAATGATATAGGACGTTATACGTATGATGGCCGATAAGGCTATGGTTTAGGTTTACACGATTGTTTAACTCTTGAGAAAATCGTTACATCACCTTTATGGGAGCCTACACAAATTTCCCATTTTGACCCACAGTGGCTATTTATCGGTGTAATAGATAGAGGTCCGTAGCCATTCCAATTATCATCTATGATTAAATATGGAGACTCTACTTCCCCATTGATACACATACAAATAGGACAGTCTAATCTTCTTTGCCCATTCTCTTCCTTTTTTGAAATTATTTTGTGTATGTCTAATTCACAGTTTTGCATTTAAAGCTCCTTATAAAATAATTAACAGTAATACTACCATAATAAAAAACAATCCAAGCCATTGATTTAGATTGTTTTTTATTGACGAGGTGGTCACTTTAAAAAGTGACTTACGATTTTTTATGTTTCCCTGTTGATACTTAATTTAGCAAGAATTTCCAGCTTTTCGAGATAAGCATCCATATCTCCTTTAGATGTTAAGGGGTTAGTTCCATCGTTATACAAGTAGATTCTATTTCCTTGATCTTTTCCATCATATGCAATCTTTTTGCAGGTTACCGGGCCTATACCTGAAAGCTTTGCTGAGACTGGATAATCCTCGTATTTCACATAATCACTGGTGTTGAAACCGACCGGTTTGTATTGCCTATTTAGCACTACCCATGTTCCGTCATCCTGTTTTTCTATACAATATGGAAAATATATTGCACTAAAACTAGTAGAAACTGACATTTATAACTCCCCTTTTACTTTATTTGATATTCCATAATTTTTACGTTGATGTTGTTTTCACCGTAATTCAAAGATTATTAGTTACGTAATTTATCTCTTACAAAGTAATGAGTTTATATCTTACGCTTCATAGTTCTCTTCTATAAATGAGTTTAAGTATTCAGCATCGTTTTTTAATCTATTTATAAAGTTGTTCTTTCGACTAAGAGCGTTACCGTGATTTTTTGCTTTTTGTTTTGTGATTTTCACTTCTCGTTTGTAGCGTTCTATTAATTCGTTGTTTTTAGTAAGCGTGCTGTCAATTTCATCCGATTTACTTTTTACCTTTTGATAGAATTCGTTTAACTCTGTTTTAGTTTTTGATATTAGTCGCTTTTCAGCTTCAATTTCTGTTCGTTCTTGCTCTACTTCAAGTTCAGCTTGAGCGCGGGCATTTTCTAGTGCTGTATTGGCTAGCTCGTTAGCATCTTTTACATCGGATAAGCATTGAACTTTCAATTGTTCGTAATGTGATATCTGGTTTTCAAGCTTAGCTTTCAGCTCCTTTATTTCTGATTCTTGACTAATTTCAAAGGTAAGTAGGGTAGCAATACCTATGACTATCGCTAAAATTAGTCCGCCAATGATACTGACTGGCCATAAAGCAAAAAATCGTTCTGCAGTGGTGTGGCTGTCCCTATAAAGCTCACCATTTTCTTCGATTAAAAGAGTTGTATTGCTGAGTACATCGATTGAATACCAAAGCCCTAAACCTGCTGCTATAATCACTAAAAATACGATATAAGTTGTTTTCATCGTAAATAAACCTCTGTAATTTCAGGACGGAAATGGCCAAGTTCTTGGCTTACTGTTTCAAGAGCTGTATCGCGAAAGTAACCTTCATTTTGTAACTCGTTCATCCTTTCTTGAGCGTAACTATGGCGTAAACCGTGCGCTCCCTCAGACCAACTAAGTGCGCGATTTGAGGCTTGTGTATATGAATTAGACCACTTTTGACCAGCACCTATATCGTATTTCTGTTCGTAATGAACACCGCGATCTGTAACTTTTTGCGGTACATCAAGCCTACGTTCTTCGAGTTTGTCGGCTAATTTATTAGGTATAAGGATTTCGCGAGTTAGTCCGCCTTTACCGGTAACGGTATAAATGACACCTTCCCTCCCTTGAAATTTACTATCCAATGCAGGTCTTTCACTTGCTTGTTTTTCAGATGCGCGTGATAGCGTGTGTAACTCATGAGCTCTTAACCCTGCTGCATAAGCGAGTTGAGTGGATAAGGCGTTTTTGTCGGTCTGCGACTCAGCAATAAGTTTTACTTGCTCTGCCGTGTAAGCACGGCTTGAAAGTGCTTGTTCGTGTTCTGATTTGATAACAGGTAGTCGTTCACCTTGTTCAAGCTTGCCTGTTACATGAGTAAGCATCGATTGAATTGCCTGGCGTTCCATATCAAGCGTTTTTTGCCCGATATCCTGGCCTCTTGCCTCTAGGTATTGAATGGCGGTTTCAGGTGTTAGATCTCTAATTTCACCTTTTAAACCAAATTCAGGCATGTTTTTAGCTACTTGCTCTAATCGTTCTGTGTAATTTAATAAGGTACGGACTGAATCTATTGCATCAGATTTTTGTAGCGCTTTTTCTACTGAGTGAGCTTGTTGCTCTGGTGATTTAGTGGCAAATCTAACCATGATTTTTTAGCCAACGGTTTACGGTAGACTCAGCTACTTTGATAGCTTTCTTTTTTCTAAGCCAGCGTGTTAACTCTGCGATTGTTGCGCCATGTTTATGCATGGCAACTAGCTCTGTGTGGAATTTATCTAAGCGGCTTTTTCGCTGTGTGTAGCTACGTTTTCTAATCGTTTTCGTTTGGGCCTTTAATGCTTCAACTTCAGCTACCGGATCAAAATCTGTCAAAACTTAAACCTCATTTCTGTAAGATTTACTGGAAACACTTATGTGTAACTCAGCGACAACTTAATGCCTCTTCGCCTTTGTTTTGTTTAGTTTAACTAAGCAAGGTGTTGACCGTTCTCACCCTTTGATTAACTTCGTTTTACGCCTAAGCGTCTACCTCATAATGAGTGAGTTTAGCAGTGTCTCTCTGTTTCTAATGAACTCCAGTTTTATTGATTAATGGGTTTAACATTTTCATGACTAACCAGTTATGGTGGTAGGGATACCGCATGAAACTCTAACTATTTAACCAGTGTTAGGTAATGCCTTTTAAGGCTGCTGGATTGCATCGAAGTTGCAATGGACTTTTTAAGAGCCTCTGATATTACAGAATGTTTTTGAAATTATCAAATTTAGCGCAATGCGTGTAATTTCATGCGCGAAATTATTATAAGTATTGCCAACGCTAGGTTATACGAGCAAAGCGAAGTTGTACCTAGCGGGGGCGGAATTGCACAAGTCTGAAATTTTTACGCTATTTTTGGCTGGGGCTAACGCGCTGCGCTTGTTGGCTCACAAAAACGTTTAAAATCGCCTGTGGGCGATTTTAATCCGTTTTTGGAGCTTGCAAAGCTGTGTCAGTAGAATACAATAGGTGTGTATACAAATGTAATTACAAGGTGCGTTATGGCTACTATAAATATTCGTGTGAATGATGATCTGAAAGAGCGTTCTTACGCAGCGTTAGAAAAACTAGGAATAACGCCATCAGAGTTATTGAGACAAACACTGGAATACGTGGCACAAAGAGAAAAACTGCCGTTCAAATCAGTGCTGTTAACAAGTGAAGATGAAGCGCTTATTGCTGTGGCAAAATCTCGTTTAGCTGATCCAAAAGCCGGAGTAAAGGTCTCGTTAAATGACCTATGAGTTAGAATTTGATCCCCGAGCGCTTAAGGAGTGGCGTAAGTTAGGCGCGACCGTACGTGAGCAGTTTAAAAAGAAGCTAGGTGAAGTGCTGGAACAACCAAGGGTTGAGGCTAACCGGCTACGAGAACTCCCAGACTGCTACAAGATTAAATTGCGTCAAGTTGGGTACCGGTTAATATACCAAGTGCACGATGAAAAAGTGTCTATCCTTGTTGTGGCGATAGGCAAAAGAGATAAATCAGAAGCGTATAAAGACGCTGGGAAACGAGTTTAATCGTTTTTTGGTACTTGCATTGAATCTGAGCGTGAACCGGGTAAAAACAAACGCTTTGTTGGGCACAAACGGGGAGTTTGTACTGAGAAAACGTATTTAACATAAAAACCGTTGCCGGCCATCGTGATACTTTTTCCGGTTCAGGTGGTATTTTTATCGAAAGGCATTTTTTAAGATGTTTTATGGCGCTTTAAGCTGTCTTGCTCAGCTCGGTTATTTGGCGTAACCTAGCCCTAATAAAACAAAACCCCGATATTCATGACCAACTTGGCGGGAGGATATGAATAATCAGGGTTCGAGATAATTCTCAGGAAGAATAATAACACATGAAAAACACTTCACAAGTCAAAGCCGCCATAAGCGCGGTGGTAATTGAATAATAACGCAGAGCAGCTCTCACTTTTTGAGCAGCGTTTACCCAAAAAACCGTACCATACCGATGAGTTCGCGAATGGCTTAGCGATTGCGCGTGCCCAGAACGCGATTAAGTCACGTTATATCCAAGCAAATGGCCCAACGCATAAATACTGGTTGGTGTTTGACGTGGACAAACCGAACGCCTCGTTAGATTGGTATGACTCAGGCGCACCCGCACCTAATATCGTTGCAACTAATCGTGAAAACGGGCATGCACATTTGATTTACGGCCTTGAAGTGTCGATCCGAACGGCACCCGATGGTCGCAGTGCGCCACTTCGCTACGCAGCAGCCGTGGAAAGCGCGCTGAGAGAAAAACTCGGTGCCGATATAGGTTACGCAGGCCTTATTTGTAAAAACCCCTTAAATCCACATTGGCAAGTTTCTACATGGGAACCGTGCTTGTATGATTTAGATTGGCTCGCTGATTATGTCGATTTGAGCGTCTATAGTGGCTGTAAACGCCTTCCTGATTATGGGTTAGGCCGTAACTGTAACTTGTTCGATTATCTCAGTACGTGGGCTTACAAAGCGATTAGACAGGGGTGGCCGGAGTACGAACGTTGGCTCGAAGCGTGTTTAACCAGGGCTGAGGGTTATAATAAAAAAACGTTCAAAGAACCATTACCGCAGAGTGAAATTAAAGCTACGGCTAAGAGCGTAGCGCGATGGACGCACAAGAACTTTAGTGCAGCCGGCTTTAGTGAATGGCAAGCTAAACAAGGGGCTAAAGGTGGTAAGGTTTCTAAAGGTGGTGGCAGGCCAGCGGGTTCAGTGAAAGTTAATTGGGAGCTTTGGGAAGCGATACGCAACCTAAAGTCACAGAGTTTTGCGCACGCAGCAATTGCAGAAACTCTTAAAATATCAGCTAGTACAGTCAGTAAATATGCTAAAATTGTGAAATAGCGATCGCGAAAACAAGCCATATCAGATAATAGCGTTTTTTTGATATTGAAAAGACGGATGCTTTAAGTGGATACATACAATGAGAATTTTAATTTTTTTACTTATGATGCCTTTTTCTATTGTTGCACAAGGTAATACATCTAGTTTCGTAAGGTCGGAGTGCTTAACTGCTGCTGTATATTACAGGCAGGCTTTATCTGATCGTTTAAGTGGGGTTAAAGATGAAGATGCGTATTTAAAATTAGAAAAGGCGATGGGGAATCGTTCTTTGGCGGGGTTAATTACAATGGGAGCTTATGATACAAAGCTAAGTGATTCCTATGGTGAGCTTGATAAAGATAAAACAGTCTTAAACCATGGGAAGATGTTTTATTTTTATTGTGTTGATAACTTTAACAATGATATAGGACGTTATACGTATGATGGCCGATAAGGCTATGGTTTAGGTTTACACGATTGTTTAACTCTTGAGAAAATCGTTACATCACCTTTATGGGAGCCTACACAAATTTCCCATTTTGACCCACAGTGGCTATTTATCGGTGTAATAGATAGAGGTCCGTAGCCATTCCAATTATCATCTATGATTAAATATGGAGACTCTACTTCCCCATTGATACACATACAAATAGGACAGTCTAATCTTCTTTGCCCATTCTCTTCCTTTTTTGAAATTATTTTGTGTATGTCTAATTCACAGTTTTGCATTTAAAGCTCCTTATAAAATAATTAACAGTAATACTACCATAATAAAAAACAATCCAAGCCATTGATTTAGATTGTTTTTTATTGACGAGGTGGTCACTTTAAAAAGTGACTTACGATTTTTTATGTTTCCCTGTTGATACTTAATTTAGCAAGAATTTCCAGCTTTTCGAGATAAGCATCCATATCTCCTTTAGATGTTAAGGGGTTAGTTCCATCGTTATACAAGTAGATTCTATTTCCTTGATCTTTTCCATCATATGCAATCTTTTTGCAGGTTACCGGGCCTATACCTGAAAGCTTTGCTGAGACTGGATAATCCTCGTATTTCACATAATCACTGGTGTTGAAACCGACCGGTTTGTATTGCCTATTTAGCACTACCCATGTTCCGTCATCCTGTTTTTCTATACAATATGGAAAATATATTGCACTAAAACTAGTAGAAACTGACATTTATAACTCCCCTTTTACTTTATTTGATATTCCATAATTTTTACGTTGATGTTGTTTTCACCGTAATTCAAAGATTATTAGTTACGTAATTTATCTCTTACAAAGTAATGAGTTTATATCTTACGCTTCATAGTTCTCTTCTATAAATGAGTTTAAGTATTCAGCATCGTTTTTTAATCTATTTATAAAGTTGTTCTTTCGACTAAGAGCGTTACCGTGATTTTTTGCTTTTTGTTTTGTGATTTTCACTTCTCGTTTGTAGCGTTCTATTAATTCGTTGTTTTTAGTAAGCGTGCTGTCAATTTCATCCGATTTACTTTTTACCTTTTGATAGAATTCGTTTAACTCTGTTTTAGTTTTTGATATTAGTCGCTTTTCAGCTTCAATTTCTGTTCGTTCTTGCTCTACTTCAAGTTCAGCTTGAGCGCGGGCATTTTCTAGTGCTGTATTGGCTAGCTCGTTAGCATCTTTTACATCGGATAAGCATTGAACTTTCAATTGTTCGTAATGTGATATCTGGTTTTCAAGCTTAGCTTTCAGCTCCTTTATTTCTGATTCTTGACTAATTTCAAAGGTAAGTAGGGTAGCAATACCTATGACTATCGCTAAAATTAGTCCGCCAATGATACTGACTGGCCATAAAGCAAAAAATCGTTCTGCAGTGGTGTGGCTGTCCCTATAAAGCTCACCATTTTCTTCGATTAAAAGAGTTGTATTGCTGAGTACATCGATTGAATACCAAAGCCCTAAACCTGCTGCTATAATCACTAAAAATACGATATAAGTTGTTTTCATCGTAAATAAACCTCTGTAATTTCAGGACGGAAATGGCCAAGTTCTTGGCTTACTGTTTCAAGAGCTGTATCGCGAAAGTAACCTTCATTTTGTAACTCGTTCATCCTTTCTTGAGCGTAACTATGGCGTAAACCGTGCGCTCCCTCAGACCAACTAAGTGCGCGATTTGAGGCTTGTGTATATGAATTAGACCACTTTTGACCAGCACCTATATCGTATTTCTGTTCGTAATGAACACCGCGATCTGTAACTTTTTGCGGTACATCAAGCCTACGTTCTTCGAGTTTGTCGGCTAATTTATTAGGTATAAGGATTTCGCGAGTTAGTCCGCCTTTACCGGTAACGGTATAAATGACACCTTCCCTCCCTTGAAATTTACTATCCAATGCAGGTCTTTCACTTGCTTGTTTTTCAGATGCGCGTGATAGCGTGTGTAACTCATGAGCTCTTAACCCTGCTGCATAAGCGAGTTGAGTGGATAAGGCGTTTTTGTCGGTCTGCGACTCAGCAATAAGTTTTACTTGCTCTGCCGTGTAAGCACGGCTTGAAAGTGCTTGTTCGTGTTCTGATTTGATAACAGGTAGTCGTTCACCTTGTTCAAGCTTGCCTGTTACATGAGTAAGCATCGATTGAATTGCCTGGCGTTCCATATCAAGCGTTTTTTGCCCGATATCCTGGCCTCTTGCCTCTAGGTATTGAATGGCGGTTTCAGGTGTTAGATCTCTAATTTCACCTTTTAAACCAAATTCAGGCATGTTTTTAGCTACTTGCTCTAATCGTTCTGTGTAATTTAATAAGGTACGGACTGAATCTATTGCATCAGATTTTTGTAGCGCTTTTTCTACTGAGTGAGCTTGTTGCTCTGGTGATTTAGTGGCAAATCTAACCATGATTTTTTAGCCAACGGTTTACGGTAGACTCAGCTACTTTGATAGCTTTCTTTTTTCTAAGCCAGCGTGTTAACTCTGCGATTGTTGCGCCATGTTTATGCATGGCAACTAGCTCTGTGTGGAATTTATCTAAGCGGCTTTTTCGCTGTGTGTAGCTACGTTTTCTAATCGTTTTCGTTTGGGCCTTTAATGCTTCAACTTCAGCTACCGGATCAAAATCTGTCAAAACTTAAACCTCATTTCTGTAAGATTTACTGGAAACACTTATGTGTAACTCAGCGACAACTTAATGCCTCTTCGCCTTTGTTTTGTTTAGTTTAACTAAGCAAGGTGTTGACCGTTCTCACCCTTTGATTAACTTCGTTTTACGCCTAAGCGTCTACCTCATAATGAGTGAGTTTAGCAGTGTCTCTCTGTTTCTAATGAACTCCAGTTTTATTGATTAATGGGTTTAACATTTTCATGACTAACCAGTTATGGTGGTAGGGATACCGCATGAAACTCTAACTATTTAACCAGTGTTAGGTAATGCCTTTTAAGGCTGCTGGATTGCATCGAAGTTGCAATGGACTTTTTAAGAGCCTCTGATATTACAGAATGTTTTTGAAATTATCAAATTTAGCGCAATGCGTGTAATTTCATGCGCGAAATTATTATAAGTATTGCCAACGCTAGGTTATACGAGCAAAGCGAAGTTGTACCTAGCGGGGGCGGAATTGCACAAGTCTGAAATTTTTACGCTATTTTTGGCTGGGGCTAACGCGCTGCGCTTGTTGGCTCACAAAAACGTTTAAAATCGCCTGTGGGCGATTTTAATCCGTTTTTGGAGCTTGCAAAGCTGTGTCAGTAGAATACAATAGGTGTGTATACAAATGTAATTACAAGGTGCGTTATGGCTACTATAAATATTCGTGTGAATGATGATCTGAAAGAGCGTTCTTACGCAGCGTTAGAAAAACTAGGAATAACGCCATCAGAGTTATTGAGACAAACACTGGAATACGTGGCACAAAGAGAAAAACTGCCGTTCAAATCAGTGCTGTTAACAAGTGAAGATGAAGCGCTTATTGCTGTGGCAAAATCTCGTTTAGCTGATCCAAAAGCCGGAGTAAAGGTCTCGTTAAATGACCTATGAGTTAGAATTTGATCCCCGAGCGCTTAAGGAGTGGCGTAAGTTAGGCGCGACCGTACGTGAGCAGTTTAAAAAGAAGCTAGGTGAAGTGCTGGAACAACCAAGGGTTGAGGCTAACCGGCTACGAGAACTCCCAGACTGCTACAAGATTAAATTGCGTCAAGTTGGGTACCGGTTAATATACCAAGTGCACGATGAAAAAGTGTCTATCCTTGTTGTGGCGATAGGCAAAAGAGATAAATCAGAAGCGTATAAAGACGCTGGGAAACGAGTTTAATCGTTTTTTGGTACTTGCATTGAATCTGAGCGTGAACCGGGTAAAAACAAACGCTTTGTTGGGCACAAACGGGGAGTTTGTACTGAGAAAACGTATTTAACATAAAAACCGTTGCCGGCCATCGTGATACTTTTTCCGGTTCAGGTGGTATTTTTATCGAAAGGCATTTTTTAAGATGTTTTATGGCGCTTTAAGCTGTCTTGCTCAGCTCGGTTATTTGGCGTAACCTAGCCCTAATAAAACAAAACCCCGATATTCATGACCAACTTGGCGGGAGGATATGAATAATCAGGGTTCGAGATAATTCTCAGGAAGAATAATAACACATGAAAAACACTTCACAAGTCAAAGCCGCCATAAGCGCGGTGGTAATTGAATAATAACGCAGAGCAGCTCTCACTTTTTGAGCAGCGTTTACCCAAAAAACCGTACCATACCGATGAGTTCGCGAATGGCTTAGCGATTGCGCGTGCCCAGAACGCGATTAAGTCACGTTATATCCAAGCAAATGGCCCAACGCATAAATACTGGTTGGTGTTTGACGTGGACAAACCGAACGCCTCGTTAGATTGGTATGACTCAGGCGCACCCGCACCTAATATCGTTGCAACTAATCGTGAAAACGGGCATGCACATTTGATTTACGGCCTTGAAGTGTCGATCCGAACGGCACCCGATGGTCGCAGTGCGCCACTTCGCTACGCAGCAGCCGTGGAAAGCGCGCTGAGAGAAAAACTCGGTGCCGATATAGGTTACGCAGGCCTTATTTGTAAAAACCCCTTAAATCCACATTGGCAAGTTTCTACATGGGAACCGTGCTTGTATGATTTAGATTGGCTCGCTGATTATGTCGATTTGAGCGTCTATAGTGGCTGTAAACGCCTTCCTGATTATGGGTTAGGCCGTAACTGTAACTTGTTCGATTATCTCAGTACGTGGGCTTACAAAGCGATTAGACAGGGGTGGCCGGAGTACGAACGTTGGCTCGAAGCGTGTTTAACCAGGGCTGAGGGTTATAATAAAAAAACGTTCAAAGAACCATTACCGCAGAGTGAAATTAAAGCTACGGCTAAGAGCGTAGCGCGATGGACGCACAAGAACTTTAGTGCAGCCGGCTTTAGTGAATGGCAAGCTAAACAAGGGGCTAAAGGTGGTAAGGTTTCTAAAGGTGGTGGCAGGCCAGCGGGTTCAGTGAAAGTTAATTGGGAGCTTTGGGAAGCGATACGCAACCTAAAGTCACAGAGTTTTGCGCACGCAGCAATTGCAGAAACTCTTAAAATATCAGCTAGTACAGTCAGTAAATATGCTAAAATTGTGAAATAGCGATCGCGAAAACAAGCCATATCAGATAATAGCGTTTTTTTGATATTGAAAAGACGGATGCTTTAAGTGGATACATACAATGAGAATTTTAATTTTTTTACTTATGATGCCTTTTTCTATTGTTGCACAAGGTAATACATCTAGTTTCGTAAGGTCGGAGTGCTTAACTGCTGCTGTATATTACAGGCAGGCTTTATCTGATCGTTTAAGTGGGGTTAAAGATGAAGATGCGTATTTAAAATTAGAAAAGGCGATGGGGAATCGTTCTTTGGCGGGGTTAATTACAATGGGAGCTTATGATACAAAGCTAAGTGATTCCTATGGTGAGCTTGATAAAGATAAAACAGTCTTAAACCATGGGAAGATGTTTTATTTTTATTGTGTTGATAACTTTAACAATGATATAGGACGTTATACGTATGATGGCCGATAAGGCTATGGTTTAGGTTTACACGATTGTTTAACTCTTGAGAAAATCGTTACATCACCTTTATGGGAGCCTACACAAATTTCCCATTTTGACCCACAGTGGCTATTTATCGGTGTAATAGATAGAGGTCCGTAGCCATTCCAATTATCATCTATGATTAAATATGGAGACTCTACTTCCCCATTGATACACATACAAATAGGACAGTCTAATCTTCTTTGCCCATTCTCTTCCTTTTTTGAAATTATTTTGTGTATGTCTAATTCACAGTTTTGCATTTAAAGCTCCTTATAAAATAATTAACAGTAATACTACCATAATAAAAAACAATCCAAGCCATTGATTTAGATTGTTTTTTATTGACGAGGTGGTCACTTTAAAAAGTGACTTACGATTTTTTATGTTTCCCTGTTGATACTTAATTTAGCAAGAATTTCCAGCTTTTCGAGATAAGCATCCATATCTCCTTTAGATGTTAAGGGGTTAGTTCCATCGTTATACAAGTAGATTCTATTTCCTTGATCTTTTCCATCATATGCAATCTTTTTGCAGGTTACCGGGCCTATACCTGAAAGCTTTGCTGAGACTGGATAATCCTCGTATTTCACATAATCACTGGTGTTGAAACCGACCGGTTTGTATTGCCTATTTAGCACTACCCATGTTCCGTCATCCTGTTTTTCTATACAATATGGAAAATATATTGCACTAAAACTAGTAGAAACTGACATTTATAACTCCCCTTTTACTTTATTTGATATTCCATAATTTTTACGTTGATGTTGTTTTCACCGTAATTCAAAGATTATTAGTTACGTAATTTATCTCTTACAAAGTAATGAGTTTATATCTTACGCTTCATAGTTCTCTTCTATAAATGAGTTTAAGTATTCAGCATCGTTTTTTAATCTATTTATAAAGTTGTTCTTTCGACTAAGAGCGTTACCGTGATTTTTTGCTTTTTGTTTTGTGATTTTCACTTCTCGTTTGTAGCGTTCTATTAATTCGTTGTTTTTAGTAAGCGTGCTGTCAATTTCATCCGATTTACTTTTTACCTTTTGATAGAATTCGTTTAACTCTGTTTTAGTTTTTGATATTAGTCGCTTTTCAGCTTCAATTTCTGTTCGTTCTTGCTCTACTTCAAGTTCAGCTTGAGCGCGGGCATTTTCTAGTGCTGTATTGGCTAGCTCGTTAGCATCTTTTACATCGGATAAGCATTGAACTTTCAATTGTTCGTAATGTGATATCTGGTTTTCAAGCTTAGCTTTCAGCTCCTTTATTTCTGATTCTTGACTAATTTCAAAGGTAAGTAGGGTAGCAATACCTATGACTATCGCTAAAATTAGTCCGCCAATGATACTGACTGGCCATAAAGCAAAAAATCGTTCTGCAGTGGTGTGGCTGTCCCTATAAAGCTCACCATTTTCTTCGATTAAAAGAGTTGTATTGCTGAGTACATCGATTGAATACCAAAGCCCTAAACCTGCTGCTATAATCACTAAAAATACGATATAAGTTGTTTTCATCGTAAATAAACCTCTGTAATTTCAGGACGGAAATGGCCAAGTTCTTGGCTTACTGTTTCAAGAGCTGTATCGCGAAAGTAACCTTCATTTTGTAACTCGTTCATCCTTTCTTGAGCGTAACTATGGCGTAAACCGTGCGCTCCCTCAGACCAACTAAGTGCGCGATTTGAGGCTTGTGTATATGAATTAGACCACTTTTGACCAGCACCTATATCGTATTTCTGTTCGTAATGAACACCGCGATCTGTAACTTTTTGCGGTACATCAAGCCTACGTTCTTCGAGTTTGTCGGCTAATTTATTAGGTATAAGGATTTCGCGAGTTAGTCCGCCTTTACCGGTAACGGTATAAATGACACCTTCCCTCCCTTGAAATTTACTATCCAATGCAGGTCTTTCACTTGCTTGTTTTTCAGATGCGCGTGATAGCGTGTGTAACTCATGAGCTCTTAACCCTGCTGCATAAGCGAGTTGAGTGGATAAGGCGTTTTTGTCGGTCTGCGACTCAGCAATAAGTTTTACTTGCTCTGCCGTGTAAGCACGGCTTGAAAGTGCTTGTTCGTGTTCTGATTTGATAACAGGTAGTCGTTCACCTTGTTCAAGCTTGCCTGTTACATGAGTAAGCATCGATTGAATTGCCTGGCGTTCCATATCAAGCGTTTTTTGCCCGATATCCTGGCCTCTTGCCTCTAGGTATTGAATGGCGGTTTCAGGTGTTAGATCTCTAATTTCACCTTTTAAACCAAATTCAGGCATGTTTTTAGCTACTTGCTCTAATCGTTCTGTGTAATTTAATAAGGTACGGACTGAATCTATTGCATCAGATTTTTGTAGCGCTTTTTCTACTGAGTGAGCTTGTTGCTCTGGTGATTTAGTGGCAAATCTAACCATGATTTTTTAGCCAACGGTTTACGGTAGACTCAGCTACTTTGATAGCTTTCTTTTTTCTAAGCCAGCGTGTTAACTCTGCGATTGTTGCGCCATGTTTATGCATGGCAACTAGCTCTGTGTGGAATTTATCTAAGCGGCTTTTTCGCTGTGTGTAGCTACGTTTTCTAATCGTTTTCGTTTGGGCCTTTAATGCTTCAACTTCAGCTACCGGATCAAAATCTGTCAAAACTTAAACCTCATTTCTGTAAGATTTACTGGAAACACTTATGTGTAACTCAGCGACAACTTAATGCCTCTTCGCCTTTGTTTTGTTTAGTTTAACTAAGCAAGGTGTTGACCGTTCTCACCCTTTGATTAACTTCGTTTTACGCCTAAGCGTCTACCTCATAATGAGTGAGTTTAGCAGTGTCTCTCTGTTTCTAATGAACTCCAGTTTTATTGATTAATGGGTTTAACATTTTCATGACTAACCAGTTATGGTGGTAGGGATACCGCATGAAACTCTAACTATTTAACCAGTGTTAGGTAATGCCTTTTAAGGCTGCTGGATTGCATCGAAGTTGCAATGGACTTTTTAAGAGCCTCTGATATTACAGAATGTTTTTGAAATTATCAAATTTAGCGCAATGCGTGTAATTTCATGCGCGAAATTATTATAAGTATTGCCAACGCTAGGTTATACGAGCAAAGCGAAGTTGTACCTAGCGGGGGCGGAATTGCACAAGTCTGAAATTTTTACGCTATTTTTGGCTGGGGCTAACGCGCTGCGCTTGTTGGCTCACAAAAACGTTTAAAATCGCCTGTGGGCGATTTTAATCCGTTTTTGGAGCTTGCAAAGCTGTGTCAGTAGAATACAATAGGTGTGTATACAAATGTAATTACAAGGTGCGTTATGGCTACTATAAATATTCGTGTGAATGATGATCTGAAAGAGCGTTCTTACGCAGCGTTAGAAAAACTAGGAATAACGCCATCAGAGTTATTGAGACAAACACTGGAATACGTGGCACAAAGAGAAAAACTGCCGTTCAAATCAGTGCTGTTAACAAGTGAAGATGAAGCGCTTATTGCTGTGGCAAAATCTCGTTTAGCTGATCCAAAAGCCGGAGTAAAGGTCTCGTTAAATGACCTATGAGTTAGAATTTGATCCCCGAGCGCTTAAGGAGTGGCGTAAGTTAGGCGCGACCGTACGTGAGCAGTTTAAAAAGAAGCTAGGTGAAGTGCTGGAACAACCAAGGGTTGAGGCTAACCGGCTACGAGAACTCCCAGACTGCTACAAGATTAAATTGCGTCAAGTTGGGTACCGGTTAATATACCAAGTGCACGATGAAAAAGTGTCTATCCTTGTTGTGGCGATAGGCAAAAGAGATAAATCAGAAGCGTATAAAGACGCTGGGAAACGAGTTTAATCGTTTTTTGGTACTTGCATTGAATCTGAGCGTGAACCGGGTAAAAACAAACGCTTTGTTGGGCACAAACGGGGAGTTTGTACTGAGAAAACGTATTTAACATAAAAACCGTTGCCGGCCATCGTGATACTTTTTCCGGTTCAGGTGGTATTTTTATCGAAAGGCATTTTTTAAGATGTTTTATGGCGCTTTAAGCTGTCTTGCTCAGCTCGGTTATTTGGCGTAACCTAGCCCTAATAAAACAAAACCCCGATATTCATGACCAACTTGGCGGGAGGATATGAATAATCAGGGTTCGAGATAATTCTCAGGAAGAATAATAACACATGAAAAACACTTCACAAGTCAAAGCCGCCATAAGCGCGGTGGTAATTGAATAATAACGCAGAGCAGCTCTCACTTTTTGAGCAGC
>JGI24517J20059_1000637_pt1 | contig 16934 bp, 14 predicted proteins | sample LinPmetageLP41_FD_20059 | JGI IMG/M metagenome (IMG submission 20059) | reverse complement strand
GCAATGTCGGCTCGTAGCTATCGAGGATCTCGCGCAGCCGCTCCACTTCGATCAACGGCGTCAAAGACTGACCCAACACGGTCAGATTCCACAACGCTACGCCTGGCTGCTGATCGAACGCATAGCGTCCACTGGCATCGGTGTGATTGGGCGTCAGGTTGGACTCGAAACGATCCATGAAGGCGTAGGGGCCGTAATCCAGCGTCAGCCCCAGAATCGACATGTTGTCGGTATTCATCACCGCATGGATGAAGCCGTAAGCCTGCCAGCGGGCGATCAGTTCCGCAGTTCGCGTCACCACATCCTGGAACAGCGCCTCGAGCGGCGAGGCCTCCTGGGCAAGGTCGGGACGATGACGATCGATGACATGACGCATCAATCGCTCGAGATCCTCGACGCGCTGCTGCTGATAGAGCCATTCGAAGTGGCCGAAGCGTACGTGACTTTCGGCCAGTCGCAGCAGTGTCGCACCCGGTTCGACCCGTTCCCGCATGACTTTTTCGCCGTTGACGGCAACGGCCAGCGCCAGCGTGGTCGGGATCTTTAGCCCAGCCATTGCCTCGCCGGCAAGATACTCGCGTATCGAGGAGCGCAGCACCGCGCGGCCGTCGCCGAAGCGCGAATAAGGCGTCTGCCCTGCCCCCTTCAGATGCAGGTCGACCGGGCCCAGCGGGGTCATCGCTTCACCCAGCAGCAGGCCACGCCCATCGCCCAGCGCGGGGTTGTAGGTCCCGAACTGATGGCCGGTGTATTTCTGGGCCAGCGGATCCATGCCCTCCAGCAGTCGCTCGCCACTCATCAGCGCGGTCAGCCGCTCGTGATCGATATCATCCACTTCCAGACCCAGCCGCGCAGCACCGAGCGGGCTGATATCGAGCAATCGCGTATCGCGCCTCGGGGTGGGCATCACGCGCGTAAAGAAATCGTCAGGGAAGCGGGACCAGACATTATCGAAGGTCAGTGCCTCGAGGGACGTTTCGCTGGCCATGGCGGCCTCCTCGGGTTGGCAAAAAGGTCGCTGTAGTCTAGCCCAACTGGCCGAACATACACGAACGGCCAATCAAGGCGATTAACCGGGGCTGGTCAGACGTAAGGACGAAATAACGACAGGACGTGAATAGTCAGATGAATGATCAGGTGAATCGTCGGGCTGAATCGAATCAAGCAGGGCTGCCAGTCGTGAAGGGGTTGTCGGCGCCATGCATGCGTATCAACTCACCGTTGGTACGCAACAACGACAGCAACTGCTGCTGGTAGTCGGGCGAGGTCGAATAGTTTTGCAGCGTACCGATCAGCTTCTCGGCGGAGATCGATTTTCCGCTCGCTGCCAGTGCCGCTCGCTGCCCGCGAAGTTGAGCATAGGCGCGATGGGTATTCAGATTGTGCAGATAGGCGCCGACGCCGTCGCGCACGCTATCGAATACTTGAAAACGACGTGATGTACCGTGCTGAGCAATGCCGCAGCCCTTACTGAAGCAACGCATGCCGAACAGGTTGTTGCTGTCCTTTGCCAACCTGGAGGTTCCCCAGCCGGACTCTTCCACCGCCTGGATCACGACCATTTCCAGTGGCACGGTATTGACCCGTGACAGCAGCTCCTCGCTGACCTTGCCAGGCGAACACGTCACGCCGTAGTCATCGCATAGCCGAGTCAGCCGCCGCTGTTCATCCGACGTCATGGGATTGATGGACGTACGCATGCCGACGAGCCAACGCCGATCACGTTGAATACGCGCGTTTTCCGCCTGCACCAGCGGTACCAGCAAGCCCAGAAAAGCAGCCTTGCGCTTCGGCCCGGCCTTGAATTCGGTTAGATCAGGCAGTTCGCTGACGGGGTCCAGCGCGGGCGACTGAATACGGCTATCGAGCGTCGGCACGGGTTTGGAGAGAGCCGGAGCGGTTTTGGAGAGAGCCGGAGCGGTTTCGGAGAGAGCCGATGCGGTTTTGGATACCGACTCGGCATGAGCCGTTACGGGAATGGCCATGCTGTTCGTCAGGCAGAAGATCGCAACGACGGCCACAAAATGGCGGTAGTGCTTTGCGCTTGCGGGGTCGCGAGAACGACCTCGAACCACGAAAGGAGAATAAGAGAGTCGGGTAAAAACCGACAAAAAGGATCGCGACATGCTCGCTTCCCCATTTAGAAGAAGGCCGCAGGTTAACAGCAATTAGCCGCAAGGTTGAGGAAAGAACGTGAAAGATGAGTATTTTCAGCAACGCGACGGCCGGCCACTAAGGCCGGCCGTCTAGGTTCAGAAACGGGTCAGACGAAGGTGATCAAGCACTTAGCAGTGCATTGAGACGCTTGACGTAAGCCGCAGGGTCATCGAGATGACCACCCTCGGCAATGACTGCCTGATCCAGCAGAATATGTGCCAGATCGTCGAAGCGGCCGCCCTCGGTACTCTCTAGACGCGACACCAGCGCGTGCTCGGGGTTGAGTTCGAGAATGGGTTTGACCTCCGGCAACGGCTGCCCGGCCGCCTCCATCATCCGACGCATCTGGAAGCCCATCTCGTGCTCCGGAAGAACCACGCAGGCCGGCGAATCGGTCAGGCGGTGAGTGATTCTTACCTCCTGAACGTTCTCTGCCAGGACTTCCTTCACCCGCTTGACCAACTCCTCTTTCGCCTTGGCCGTCTCTTGTTGAGCCTGCTTCTCGGACTCATCGGCCATGTCGTCGAGCTCGAGATCGCCCTTGGCCACATCAGCAAAGGACTTGCCGTCGAACTCGGTAAGATGGCTCATCAACCATTCGTCGACACGATCATGCAGCAACAGAACTTCAATGCCCTTCTTGCGGAAGATCTCGAGATGCGGGCTATGGCTCGCGGCATTGAAACCATCCGCCACGATGTAATAGATTTTTTTCTGACCCTCTTTCATGCGTCCGACGTAATCAGAAAGCGACTGATCCTGGGTCGTGCTGTCGGTATGAGTGGTCGAGAAACGCAGTAGTCCGGAAATCTTGTCGCGATTGGCATAGTCTTCTGCCGGACCTTCCTTCAGCACATCGCCAAAAGTATTCCAGAACGTCTGATAGGCCTCGCTATCCTTCGATAGCTTCTTGAGCATATCCAGCGCGCGCTTGGTCAAGGCAGACTTCATCGAGTCCACCTGCGGCGACTTCTGCAGCAGTTCACGGGAGACGTTCAGCGGCAGATCCCGTGAATCCAGTACGCCCTTGATGAAGCGCAGATAGAGCGGCAGGAACGCTTCGGCATCATCCATGATGAAGACGCGCTGGACATAGAGCTTGAGCCCGCGCACCCCATCACGCTGATACAGATCGAACGGCGCGCGTTCCGGCACGTAGAGCAGGCTGGTGTACTCGAGCTTGCCTTCGACCTTGTTGTGGCTCCAGATCAACGGATCGCTGAAGTCGTGCGAGATGTGCTTGTAGAAGGCCTTGTATTCGTCATCGTCGATCTCGGCCTTGGGACGTACCCACAGCGCGGTCGCTTCGTTGACGGTCTCCCAACTGACGGTCTCGCTGCCGTCGATCTCGTTACCCTCTTCGTCGCGCGCCTTCTCGACCTTGGGCATGCGCACCGGCACGTCGATATGGTCGGAATACTTGCGGACCAGGTTCTTGAGACGGAACTCGTCGGCGTACTCCTTGGCGTCGTCCTTCAGGTGCAGCACGATCTCGGTACCGCGCTCGGGACGATCGATATCGGCGATGGTGAACTCGCCCTCGCCTTTCGAGCGCCATTCGACACCCTGATCGCTGTCGGCACGACGCGTGCGCACCACCATCTCGTCGGCGACGATGAAACCGGAGTAGAAACCGACACCGAACTGACCGATCAGCTTGGCGTCTTTCTGTTGCTCGCCAGAAAGCTGCTTGAGAAAATCGGCGGTGCCGCTCTTGGCGATCGTCCCCAGATTCTGGATGACTTCGTCACGATTCATGCCGATGCCGGTATCGCGGACGGTTACCGTGCCCGCTTCGGCATCGTGTTCGATCTCGATGCACAGTTCGGCATCGCCGGCGTAGAGTGCATCATTCTCCAGCGCCTCATATCGCAGCTTGTCGCAGGCGTCCGCCGAATTGGAGATCAGCTCACGCAGGAAGATTTCCCGGTTGGAATACAGGGAGTGAATCATCAAGTGGAGAAGCTGCTTGACTTCGGTCTGGAAGCCGAGCGTTTCTTCTTGAGTCGCAGTGGTCATTGACGAGCCTCTTGACGCTGTTACGTAATTAAGACGGATACGAAATTAAGACGGACAAAACAAAGTGTTCAGCGATATGGGGCTGGCTTTTCGCATTTCAAGTCAGCCCGTCAATCCGCAACGATTTCATCGTCGTCGATGCCTTTCCAGCGCCGATAATCAGCCATCGCGCGGTCCACCCGCGTCAACAGCCAACCCACGATGAAAACGTCATCGACCAGACCGATGATCATCAGGAAGTCGGGGATCAGATCCAGCGGCGATACCAGATAGACGAAAGCCAAGGCCATCCAACCGAAGGCTGCCCAGGGAATCGGGCGATAACGGCCCCGGAAGACATCCATGCACATCGGCCCGAAAACCCGAAACGCGCGACCGATGCGGGCCAAGGCGCCACCGCGCTGCTTGAGGCGAGAAAACTGTGTCACAAAACGCCAGGGATTCATGAGCGAACCTCCGATGAGGGTATTGGGCGCCAAAGCACTCGATCGACGCCGACCTGGAACGTAAATGGTCACGATCCGGTCAGGATTCAACGTCGTCGCCTCGAAAGACCGAGGCGCTGCCGCGAAGGGTGTTCAATGATGACATCATGCAGCCGCATTCAAATCTTCGTCGTCAGGCACTACCCAAGCCGGCCACCATCGGCGACGATGGGCGCTGAGTCGATCTCCCATGCTCCACGAGTCGACACCCGATGAATCGACCTCGCTTCGATGCGTGTCGCGATGGCATACCTTCGCGGCGCGGTCTTGCCAAGAGCGCGATCCGTACCAGCACGCGCTTTGAAGAACAGCGCTTCGAGAAGAGAGAGACCCAATGCCCGCATTGCCTACCCGCAGACGTTGGTTGAGCTGGTGCCTGGCCGGCGCCATGGGAGTCAGTGCCGTCGCCGGCGCTGCCGTTTCGCCCCCGGTCAACACCAGCAACGATCAAGTCATGAAGCAGGCCCTGGATGCCGCCCGCGATCGACGCTGGGACGATATCGATGAAGCCGCCATCCGGGATCACGTCCTGGCTGGCTATGTCGAGTACCACCGCCTTCGCGCCCGACTCTCCAGCGCATCGGCGGCCCAGGTCAACGACTTCATTGTGCGTAACGGCGACTCGCCGCTGGCCGACTGGATGCGCGGTGCGGCACAGACTCAATTTGGCAAGCAGGGGCGCTTCAATGACCTGTTGGCCATCAGCGATGGCGAGCCCGCCGGCACCATCCGACAATGCTACTACTACACCGCGCTGCTCGATCGTGAACCGGCCAAGGCCGCCGCCGGCGGTGAAGCGCTGTGGCATGTCGGCACCTCGCAGCCCGCAGCCTGTGACACCCTGTTCTCGACGCTCGAAGAGCGTGGCGTGCTGACCGACGAGGATACCTGGGAGCGCATGATGCTGGCCTGGGAAAACGGACAAAGCGGACTGGTCAACTATCTCGGACGAGATCTCGATGATTCCTGGCAGCGAGCGCTCGCCAGCTTTGATGACGTCCGCAGTAATTACGCCGACGTCACCCGGATTCCGCTGGATCTTGGTCCCGATGGCCAGGCCAGCGGGGCGCTGATTGCCGCCACGATGCATGGTCTGACCCGCGCCGACACCGAGGCTTCACTGGAGGCCTGGCGCAAGATTTCCTCCCACGTCCCACTCGACAAAGACCAGCGTGATCGGATCGAGCATGATCTGGCGTTCTACTCGATGGTTCGCGATGTCGGCAACAACCAGGGCTGGGTCGACACGACGCTACCGCGCCTGGCGGATGCCGATCTGATCGAGCTGCGAATTCGCAATGCGGTCACTGAAGGCAACTGGGCCAACGTCGCGCGCTGGAGTGAGGCTCTTCCACCTGACGTACGCGCCGAAGCCCATTGGCAGTACTGGCTCGGCCGCGCGAGCGAGGCAATGGGCGATGACACCAAGGCGCGCCAGGCCTACCAGATGGCCGCCAAGGATCGCTCCTTCTTCGGCTTCGCCGCCGCTGATCGTCTGGGCCAGCCCTATCAACTGCAGATGGCCGACACCGACATCACAACGCTTCAGCGAGAACTGACGAACATGCTGCCCGTGGTACAGCGTGCCGAGGCGTTGATGCGGATCGGTGAAGACGGGCTTGCTCGCAGCGAATGGTACACGGCTGCTGCTCGAGACACCCCCGATCAGGCCGAAGCGCTGGCGGATTACGCAATTCGTCGGGGCTGGTACGGCATGGCGATCCAGACCACCATCGCCGCCAAACAGTGGGATGCGCTACCGTGGCGGTTTCCGGCTGCCTATCGAGATTCGTTCCTGAAATGGGGCGAAACCAACCAGGTCGACCCCTACCTGCTGATGGGCATTGCCCGACGCGAGAGCGCTTTCAATCCGCTTGCCGCATCACCGGTCGGTGCTCGGGGCCTGATGCAACTGATGCCGGGCACTGCCGATCATGTCGCGCGTGAGCTGGGAATCAGCGTGCCCAGCACGTCCGATCTTTTCGAGCCACAGACCAACATTCGCCTGGGCAGCACCTACATTCATTCGATGCTCGAACGCTATCGCGGCAATCGAATCGCCGCGACGGCCGCCTACAATGCCGGCCCCCAGAGAGTGGATCGCTGGCTAACCAGCGCTCCTCGCGAGTTCGATCGTTTCGTCGAAAGCATCCCGTTCCGAGAAACTCGTGATTACGTGCAGGCCGTGCTGGCGTATCGAGTGATATTCGAGAGTCTTGCCAAGCAAGGCGATACTCAGGGCGTCGCCATGCTGTCGCCGACCGAACGCCAGGGCAACTACGACCCCACCTTGATCGCGAGCAACTGATCCCGCCACATCCTAGACACCCTAGCGCCCACTCATCCGATGGAGGGTCGGGCGCTTGCCGCCGGAGAATAGGTCAGGTTACAGAACAGGTTACAGAATCCAGACAACGATTCCGGCTCCGCCTGCCAGCGTGATAACGAGACCGATCAGCATCATCAATCCGTCCCCCGCGGTCAGCCCCAGCGCCATGATGGCGATCGCCAGTGCCGGTATGGCGGCCGCGAATGGCAGCAGTTCCAGCGGGATCATGCCTAACCCCAGTACGACCATCAACAAGGCCAGCAGACGCCGGGTGATATCTCCTAACAGCCAGCTCAACCGAGGCTGCAGAAAGCGATCGATCCGCCGCGTCCAGGGCTTGGCTCGCTGCGTGACGTGATGCCAACGATCGTGACTGACGCCGCGTTCACCCAACGCCTTGGGTAACCAAGGACTCTTGCGACCAAACACCAGTTGAATCGACATCAGCGCAATGAAGATACCGCAGGCGCTGGGCACCCCGGGTACGCCGCCGGTCGGCAACACCGCGATCAATGCCGGCAACAGCACCACCGGGCCGAAGCCCCTGGAATTGAAGGTATCGATGACATCCTGCAGCGTGATCGTGTCGTCCTCGACCTGACGATCGAGCGTTTCGAAGATATCGGTCAGTTTCAGCCGCTTCGACATGCGTCACCTCCTTGTGACATCGTGGCCGGTTCTAAAGCCCGCGGCGGGCATGCTTGAGTGAAATCTGATCATTGAGCGTCCAGAAATCGTAGAGGACGCCAACCAGGAACAATCCTCCGGTCAGCAAATAGATCAACCCGGTGATCCATTTACCCATGTACATTCGATGGATGCCGAACAGGCCCAGGAATGTCAGCAGGACCCAGCTCAGCGTGTAGCTGATCGGACCGGCTCGAAAGCGTAGATCGGCCTGCCGATCCATGCTCGGGATGAGAAACAGATCGATCANCCAGCCGATCCCGAACAGCCCCAACGTCAGAAACCAGAGGGTCCCGGTAACGGGTTTGCCGTAGTAAAAGCGATGGGCTCCGGTAAATCCGAAGATCCACAGTAGATAACCAATGACCTTGCTGTGCGTGTCGTTGAGACTGATTTCGCGTTGTACCACCCAGGTTACTCCTGACTTGTTCAATCAATAAAAATGGTGGGTCGCAGCCATGGCCGCTTGCCACGGCAGCTCCTCCTTCAAGGTGAGCGATAGCTTACCCGAGAAACCCGCCGTGACGCATGCCTCGTCATCACTTCAAAAAAGGGAATCTTCCCGGCCGGTCGCCTGCCACCAGGGATCGCGCCGCGGCTCTTCCTGCAACGCCGTCGAATGTGAGCGCGATATACCCATCTTCTTAAAAAGTGTTAATAAAATCATACTGAATGCGTCTATCAGCTCGAAAAAATGGAACGGCCGAATGTAGACGCCCTCAAAATTTCCATCTAAGGTTTGTAAGCGGAGCATGGAAAGCGGTTTTATCAGGCCAAGCTACAAAGACTTGGCGAGATATACCCGCCCATGCAATATCCGTTGCGTCGGTCTGCAGGCAGAATGTAGTCGGTTGTTAGTCGATTTCGTCCAACGCCTAGTGCGCATTCCCTCTGATCTGACTACGCATTTCGAGCCCTCTCTCGAAGGCTCAGATACATCAATATGCAAGTTAAGGATATCGACAATGGCAACTGGCACTGTCAAATGGTTCAACGACACCAAAGGCTACGGTTTCATCTCTCCCGACGACGGCGGTGATGATCTGTTCGCGCACTTCTCCGAAATTCAGGCAGACGGCTTCAAGACTCTGCAGGACGGACAGAAGGTCACCTTCGACGTCACGCAGGGCAAGAAAGGCCTTCAGGCCGCCAACATCAAGATATCTGGCTAATCCCAGTCAAACGTCATAGCGGTCAGAGCTTCGCTCCCAGCGTCTGACGGCCTTGAACAAAGCCCACCTCGGTGTGGGCTTTTTAGTCGGGTAGCTTTAGTACCAGGTCGTTCAGACGAGACCTTGCGCTCCGATTCATTCAGGTGGACGCAACAGAGGGCAGTTTTCCGGCACTACCAACGGCAATGCATCCCGATCCAGCGAGGCGCGAAAATGCTCGTAGCGACGCGGTTCGCCATCGAGATTCAATGGAAAGGCCCCAGCACTGTCGAACTCGACCCAGGGGACGCGTAGATAACGCACGAACTCGCCATCCTGCGGCAGATTTTCGAGTTCGTCGATGATCCGCTTCAGATCGCCCAGTGAGTTGAAATGACGCACGAACAGTAGCTCGAGCAGACCGTCGTCCAGCCTGGCGGAAGGGGCCAGCTGCTGACCGCCACCGGCCTGACAGCCATTACCGATCGCCAACATGAATAACGGAACTCGCGCCTCTCCGTCCGGCCAACGGATATGCCCTTCGTAGGGTTGGTAATTCCATGCCTTCAGCATACCCATCAACGAATAGGCACCGCCCCCGAGAAGTCGCTTCAGCCCTACCGGCGTCGAAGTCGTGATCTCCGCCCCGAATCCCCCCGATGCCACATTGATAAACGCCTCGTCATCGAGCTTGCCGACATCCACCTGGCGGACAGAACCTGTTATCGCCAGCTCGAGAGCGCCTCGCGGGTCCATCGGCAGATTCAGACCGGTGGCGAAGTCATTGGCGCTTCCTAATGGCAGAATACCTAACGCCGGCCGTTGTTCGGGAGCCTGACGCATCAACCCCACAACGATCTCGTTGATCGAACCATCTCCGCCCCCGGCGACGATTCGCGTCGCCCCGGCTGCGACGGCGCTATCCACCAGCCAGATGCCGTCACCACCCTCCCAGGTCACCCGAACCTGGAGGTCGTGCCCCTGACGGCGCAGCAACTCGACCGTCTCTCGAATTTCCGGTTGCTGGGCCGATTTACCGTTGAGTATCAACCATGTGCTGTCCTTGCCATGACTGGCCATACCAAGCGTTTCCTTTCCTGAAGCCGACCGACTACCCGCGTCGTGCCATAATCTTCCACGGTTTCACTACCGCGAACCGTTTCATTCTAGCGTGTTCCGTCCATATCGTTGCCAAACCCGTTAAACCACGCTCCAACGCAGTAGGTCACACCCACTGATCCTGGTCCGCCAGCTCTGGTCTACTCAATACGATCGACTAAATTCCCATTAAATCCGGTCAAACAGTCGGTGGTTGGTGCGGAGCGACAAGACCCCTACTCTATTGGCTGGCAAGAGAATGACAACCATCCTCGACATCAATCTCCTGTAGGAGAGAGTTGAAACTCCAGCAGGCTAACATGGTCGCGCAGATCGGCCGCCAATGGGGGGATATACTTCCGATCGTGGGTTCGCAACATCATGCGATATTCAAACTGGCGGCCATCGTCACGAGTGCGATAGCTCAAGCTTTCGATCTTGAACCGATGCGCAGCCATCAGTTCATGAACCTGCGCCTCCGCCATCACCGCCTGACTATCAAAGCGCAAGATGCAACGCGCGAAGATCCGGCTGGGCATACGCGCTTCCACCATCCGGAACAGGGAAAGTGTCAACAGACTCACCACTGTTGCCAATACCGCCGGAAACAGAAACCCGATGCCGTAAAGAATGCCGAGTGTCGATGTCACCCAGATCGAGGCCGCCGTCGTCAGCCCTCTGACTGTTAGACCTTCCTTGAAAATCACTCCGGCACCCAGAAAACCGATCCCGGTCATGATGCCCTGGGCCATTCGCGTCGGATCGGTACGGATCGTGGCTTCCGGCACCGTTGTGCCCAACCACCGCCATTGGTACATCGTCACCATCATCAATAGCGCCGAGGAGACGCAAACCAGCGCATGTGTGCGAAATCCCGCCGGACGTCCATGAAAAGTGCGTTCCAATCCAATCAGGCTTCCCGCCAGCCAGGCCATTCCCAAATGTATCAACATCGTCCAGGACTCCGGCGACATAGCTGACTATCTCCTCGTCTCGTTTACGACTATCGTTTAGCCTATAAGTCTCTTTCCAGCATAACGTTTGCCGCCGGTCGTCGCAGCGAAACATGACGAATCGCGAAGGATGCCAGCACTCTTCCTCTACCTCGCTACAAAGGAATTCGAGCTTGAGTAAACATCACGACCTTACCCCGCCCAGTCGCGTCAAGGAAGACGACGACGAGCACGATCTCCAGCTCAATAACGAAGACCTGCCATCGAAAGCGGCAGCGGTTCATGAGTCCATTCGCGAGGAAGGCGAAAAGGAATTGAATCGTACGGTATCGGCACTGCTCTGGTCCGCCATTGCTGCCGGTCTCTCGATGAGCTTTTCGATGCTGGCGAAAGGCCTGCTGCGTTCGCGTCTACCGGATAGCGACATCGGGTTTCTGGTCGAGTCGCTTGGCTACACGGTAGGCTTTCTCGTGGTGATCATGGCCCGTCAGCAACTCTTTACCGAGAACACGGTTACAGCAGTGCTGCCCGTGATGAGCCAACCCCGTATTGTCAAATTTCTCTGCCTGCTTCGACTTTGGGGTGTGGTGCTGATCGGTAATCTGATTGGCGTCGCCGTCTCCGCCTGGGCCATTCTGGCACTACCGCTCTTCTCGATGGAGACCCACGAGGCGTTTCTCTCTCTAGGGGAACGAATCCTTCAGAACACGCCGATGCAGATGTTTTCGAAGGGCATCGTCGCGGGATGGATGATCGCGACCATGGTATGGCTGCTGCCAAGCGCTGGCAGCGCCAAGATATGGGTCATTCTGATCGTGACTTATCTGATTGCGATCGGCGAATTCACGCATATCATCGTCGGTTCGACCGAAGTGTTGTATCTGGTCTTCGCCGGTCACGCGAGCTGGTCGGATTACCTGTTCCGCTTCGGCCTGCCCACCCTTCTCGGCAATATCGTCGGCGGCACCTTCATTTTTGCACTGATCAGTCACGCCCAGGTTCGCAGCGACAGCGATAGCTGAAACGACAAAACGGGACTCACACCGGACTGCCAGTAGAAAACGAACGCAACCGGGGCGCCGATCTGGCGCCCCGGTTGCGTTGTTGACAGCCATGCCCAGTATTTACAGCGCCCGCTCTGCCTCACGAATCTCCTTCGGCTCGGCGCTCATTGCCGCCAGGTTGATCCCGGCGATCAATGCCTTGAGCGACGCACTGACGGTATCGCTGTCTTCGGCCACGGCGCAGACCCGCTGACCATCGACGGCGAGCTGAACGAAGGCGATGGCATTAGCCTCGCTGTCGCCGCCGAGCGAATGCTCCGCGTAGTCGACGATGCCGACACTGACACCAGTGTGCTTCTGCCACGCCTCGGTGAACGAAGACATCGCCCCGTTACCTTTGCCGGAAAGACGCAGCGTCTCGGCGCCCTGCCACAGGGTCACTTCGATGCCTTCGTCCTGACCCTTGGACAGGCGGTAGTCGGCCAGCGACAAAGGCGACTCGCTGGTAAATCGATCGAACATGATCTGTCGGATGATCTCGCTGGAAAGTTCGCTGGCGCGTTTCTCGCTCTCCTTCTGCACATAGGGTGCCAGCGCCAGCATCATCCAGCGCGGCAGGCTGATGCCGTAATCGCGCTCGAGCAGGAATGCCATGCCACCCTTGCCGGACTGACTGTTGACCCGGATGACCGCCTGGTAATCGCGACCGATATCATGAGGATCGATCGGTAGATACGCGACCTGCCAGGGCTCATCCGGCCGCTGATGCTTGAGCGACTTGCGAATCGCATCCTGGTGACTACCCGAAAAGGCGGTATAGACCATCTCGCCGACCCACGGATGACGCGGGTGAATCGGAATATTGGTGCACTCGTTGACCACCTCGATGATCTCGTCCGGCCGCGACAGATCCAGCTCGGGGTCGATCCCCTGGCTATAGAGGTTCATCGCCAGCGTCACGATATCCATGTTGCCGGTGCGCTCGCCGTTACCCAGCAAAGTACCCTCGACGCGCTCCGCTCCGGCCAATAACGCCAGTTCTGCGGAAGCCACCGCCCCACCGCGATCGTTGTGGGTATGGATCGAGATGATGACGCTATCGCGACGACTGATGTGCTGGCAGAAGTACTCGATCTGATCGGCGTGATGGTGCGGCCCCGCCACTTCTACCGTAGTCGGCAGATTGAGAATGCACTTGTTCGCCGGCGTCGGCTGCCACACGTCCATGACCGCTTCGCAGATCCGCAGCGAGAAATCGATCTCGGTGCTGGAGAAACTCTCCGGAGTGTATTCGAAACACCAATCCACCGCCGGATAGCGCTCGGAATAGGTCTTGACCCAGGTGGCGCCTTGCACCGCGATGTCGACGATGCCGTCACGATCCATCTCGAACACCCGCTCGCGCTGGACGGTCGAGGTAGAATTATAGAGATGGACGATGGCGCGCTTGGCCCCCACCAACGATTCGAAGGTCTTCTCGATCAGGTGTTCGCGGCACTGCACCAGTACCGCAATGGTCACGTCGTCAGGAATCTGGCCATCCTCGATCAACCAGCGCACGAAGTCATAATCGGGCTGGCTCGCCGACGGGAACCCGACCATCACCTCCTTGATGCCCACCTTGACGATCTGATGCCAGAAGCGCTTTTTCTGCTCTACGCTCATCGGCTCCAGTAGCGCCTGGTTGCCATCTCGCAGGTCTTCGCTGACCCAGATCGGCGCGTGATCGAGATCACGATCCGGCCATTGGCGATCAAAGGCGGGCACACGGGGCGCTGGACGATATTTTCTATGATCAAAGGCGCGATGATCGAAAACAGACATGATGGGATTCCTGATGATAAAGAATTCGGTTCGTGATGACCGCGGGTAGCGGTCCTGATGGTCGCAAGGGCGGCGAATGACCGGCCTGCTTGTCCGCTGCTTTTGACAGCGTGTGCGATAACGTCAATGACAGTGTAGAACGTTTCCCATGGCAGTTTATTGCGAAAAAAAGCGATAATCGAAGTATATTGGCATTAAATTGCCAAAAATCTTGAATTTGAGGTAGAAAAAACCCATGACCCAGCCCGCGCTTCTATCACTGGATCGCTACGACCGGCACATACTCGAACTGTTGCAGCAGGAAGGACGCATCAGCAACCAGGAACTGGCCGACCGTATCGGCCTCTCGCCTTCTCCTTGCCTGCGGCGCGTCAGAGCGCTGGAAGAGAGTGGACTGATTCTGCGATACCGCGCCGATGTCGACGCGCGCCCCTTGGGCTATCAGCTCATGGCGCTACTGCATATCTCGATGGATCTGCATACCCCGGAGCGCTTCGACAACTTCGAACGACACATTCGAGAGGTGCCCAACGTCGTCGAGTGCCTGATCATTACCGGTCAGGCCGCAGATTTCCAACTCAAGATTCTGGTACGCGACATGGATGACTATCAGCAGCTGCTACTCCATGTCATCAACCGTATCGAAGGTGTCACCGGCGCGCATACCAGTTTCGTGCTGCGGCGTGTATTCGAGAATCGGCCGGTTCCGACCGACCTCGTCGCCACGCCGTGAGCTGTTCGCTCAGTTCCCGTTAGACGATTGCGCAATTGTAGAGATAATGACGCCGGGTTAAGACTTTGCGTGCAAAGTTCATTTTCGATAAAACCAGCACGCCAAGCGAGGTCACCATGAAACGATCAAGCGCCCCCCGTCGGATGGGCCTGTTGTTGTCCGCTGCCATTCTGGCCTCGCCGCTGGCGTGGGCAGATTATCCTGAAAAGCCGATCACACTGATCGTGCCCTGGGCGGCCGGTGGTGGTACCGATGCGACCGCTCGAATCATCGCTGCCTCACTGGAAGAGCAACTCGGCCAGACGATCAACGTTCAGAACCGAACCGGGGGCAGTGGCGTCGTCGGCCATACAGCCATCGCCAGAGCCAAGCCGGACGGCTATACCCTCGGCTTGGCCACCGTCGAAGTCGCGATGATGCACTGGCAGGGGCTGACCGACCTGACCTATCGGGAATTTACGCCGATCGCGCAGATCAACTTCGACTCCGCCAGCCTCTCGGTCGCTGACGACTCCCCGTTCAAGAATCTCGAAGACTTCGTGACCAAGGTCAAGGACAACCCCAAAGGCACCTACAACGCATCGGGCACCGGCCTGGGGGGCATCTGGCACGTCGCGCTCAATGGTTTTCTGATGGATCAGGGCATTCCTGCCGGCAAGATCACCTGGATCCCCAGCCAGGGCTCGGCACCGGCCATGACCGAGCTGGCCTCGGACAGCATCGACCTGGTGGCCTCCTCCGCCCCCGAAGCGAGATCGATGATCGATGCCGGAAAGCTTCACAGCCTGGGCGTCATGACCCCCGAGCGACTCGAAGGCTTTCCCGATATCCCGACCTTCAAGGAGCAGATCGGGAGTGATTTCATGCTAGGCGCCTGGCGCGGCATCGTCGGCCCCAAAGGCATGGATGAAGACGTGGTGGCAACGCTGGAAGACGCCCTCAAGAAAGCCTACGACAGCGACGCCTACCAGAACTTCATGGCCAAGCAGGGTTATGGTGTGGTGTGGCGAAACGCCGATGACTTCGCCCAATTGATGGCCGAAGACGATAAGAAGTTCGGCAAGATCATGGGCGAGATGGGTCTGACCCAGTAGACCGTTATCGCTACGCGAACCAGGACGTTACCGCTACGTGAACTGGATCGCTACCCTCGGGACAGTGTCTGTTTTATTCGGGCCGGCGCAGTGACTGCCCCGGCTCTTTTGTTTCTTTTCCCCTGCCAACTATAGGAAGCCAGAGCCATGCAACTGCCACAGAACCCCTTCAAACGCTCACTCGATGGCAACACACGCTACGGCTGTTGGGCCGGCTTCGGGACCGGTTACGCGACCGAGATTCTCGCCACCACCGGCTTCGACTGGCTGCTGATCGATGGAGAACATGCGCCCAACACGGTGCCCTCCGTGCTGGCCCAGTTACAAGCCATCGCGCCCTATGCCATCGCCCCCAATGCCATCACCCCCAGTGCCTGCGCACCGGTGGTGCGAACCGTCAACCACGATCCGGCGCTCATCAAGCAGTTGCTCGATATCGGCGCCCAGACGCTGATGATCCCCATGGTCGATACCGCCGAACAGGCGGCAAAACTGGTGGCAGCGACCCGCTACCCGCCTCACGGATTCCGGGGCGTCGGCGGCGGCCTGACCCGGGCGGCTCGCTGGGATAGTGTCGAGGATTACCTGGCCCGTGCTCATGAAGAGCTTTGCCTGGTGGTGCAGGTAGAGTCGCGAACCGGCGTCGACAACGCCGAAGCGATTGCAGCCACCGAGGGGGTCGATGCCATCTTCGTCGGCCCGGTGGATCTCTCCACCGGCGTCGGCCACGCCGGCAATCCCAACCATCCGGACGTACAGAAGATGATCCGCCACACGCTCGAGGTCACCAAGGCCGCCGGCAAAGCCGCCGGAATCCTGGCCCCTGCCGAGTCGGACGCTAAACGCTACGCCGAGTGGGGATTCGATTTCATCGCCGTCGGCATCGATATCAGCCTGCTGCATCAGGCCGCTATCGAGACGATCTCTCGCTACAAGCCGGATACGCCCAAACCGAAGTCAAGTCTCGGTTACTGACGCTTTGCCTCCATCTGACTGACGGTAGCCTTCGAAAACGGTAGCTTCGAAAACGGTAGCTGTTTGGTCCCGTGAGCTATCGTTCCTTTCGACCACAAAAAACGCGCTCCGTAGAGCGCGTTCGCTGCATGCCACACTGGCTGGCCAATCTTCACGCGTAGGTATTGATCTGCGTTCCCACTGCGCCGGAAGTCGCCAACGCGGGCGAAGGCGATACGGAAGACATCAGTTGTCCGATGTGAGAGGCCTGCCCATCCAGGGACTGCTTCAACAGGCTGCTCTGCGCTTCCTGTCCCTGATTGAAGTTCTGTAGTGCCAGCGCAGTGCCGACGGCAGCATTGACTGCGGTATCCATCGCAAACTCCTTGATCCGAAAAAAGGTCGTACGTTGGTCTTTCAGTTTCTCGATCTTACGGTCTATCCAT
>JGI24517J20059_1000605_pt1 | contig 17737 bp, 14 predicted proteins | sample LinPmetageLP41_FD_20059 | JGI IMG/M metagenome (IMG submission 20059) | reverse complement strand
AAACATTCGCCGATTGAAACATTCGCCCATCGAAATTACTCGCCCGGCGATGTTTCGGGTGATGTTTCGGGTGATGCGTCGGGCGATTACCTGATCCAAGTCTGGCAAAGATTGCGGTCAGGGCAAGCGGAGGTACTTTTCATACGAAGCCCAGTCAGACGATGCCCAGTCATACGAAGCCCTGGCGTTAGTACCCAAGGCAATGAACGAGGCGGCTTGCGCAGCCTGCCAAGCATCTGGATGGAAAGTCTCGATGTCAGTCGTCGAGATCTTCGTCCAGCTCTTCGGCGGCGTCGGCATGGGACATGCGTAGCCCCGTTGCAGGTAGCGGAATATTGTCCAGGGTCACCTTGCCCTCGGATGACAATTTGACGCGGCCTTCAAGGAACCAGCGCACGGCGATCGGGTAAATCAGGTGCTCGCGGGCATGGACCTTGTCGATCAATTCGTCGATATCCTGATCGGGCTCGACGTTGACGACCGCCTGAATGACCACCGGCCCGCCGTCGAGTTCTTCGGTGACGAAGTGGACGCTGACGCCATGTTCCGAGACGTTATCGGCCAGCGCACGTCGATGCGTGTCCAGGCCCTGGTAGGCGGGCAGCAGCGACGGGTGAACGTTGAGCATGCGCCCGCGGTAGTGATCGACGAAAGCCGGCGTCAGGATGCGCATGAAACCGGCAAGCACCAGCAGGTCGGGTTCGTGGCGGTCGATGACTCTGATCAGTGCGGCATCGAAGGCTTCGCGCGAATCGTACTCGCGATGGGGCAGCGCGACGGCGTCGACCCCGGCGTCCTTGGCCCGCTTGAGTCCGTAGGCATCGGCCTTGTTGGAAACCACGGCGACGATCTCGCCGCCGCCCAATTCCTCGTGGGCCTGTGCGTCGAGCAGCGCCTGCAGATTGCTGCCGTTGCCGGAGATCAGGACCACCACCCGCGGTTTTTCAACCGGGGCTGCCTCGAAGTCGTTCAGCGTATCGTGCTGCTGTGAAGGATAGTCATCGCTCATGCCGAGAGGTTCTCCAGCAGGACGGATTCCCCATCGGCTTCACGTGCGGCGATATCGCCCAGGCGGTAGATGGTCTCTCCGGCGGCTTCGAGATGGGCGATCGCCTGATCGGTCTGATCGGCAGCGACCACGACCACCATACCGATGCCGCAGTTGAGCACGCGGTACATCTCGCGCTCTTCGACGTTGCCCTGTTGCTGCAACCAGTCGAATACGGGGGGGCGTTGCCAGCTGGTGACGTCGATGCGCGCTGCCAGATGGGTAGGCAGCACGCGGGGTACGTTCTCGAGCAGCCCGCCACCGGTAATGTGGGAAAGCGCGTGGACGTCGACGCTGCTGGACTTGATCAGCGACAGCAGCGACTTGACGTAGATGCGGGTGGGCGCCATCAGCAGATCGGCCAACGGCTTGCCATCGAGGGTCTCGTCGAGCGTCTCGTCGAGCTTGGTGCCGCCGACTTCAAGGATCTTGCGGATCAGCGAATAGCCGTTGGAGTGCGGACCGGAGGAGGCCAGGCCCAACAGCACGTCGCCTTCAGCGACCTTGCTGCCATCGAGAATTTCCGACTTCTCGACCACGCCCACGCAGAAGCCCGCCAGATCGTAGTCGCTGCCCGTATACATCCCGGGCATCTCCGCCGTCTCGCCGCCGACCAGGGCGCAGCCGGCCTGGATGCAACCCTCGCCGATGCCGGTCACCACGTCCGCCGCGATATCGACATCCAGCTTGCCGGTGGCGTAGTAGTCGAGAAACTGCAGCGGCTCGGCACCGGCGACGACCAGATCGTTGACGCACATGGCGACCAGATCGATGCCGATGGTGTCATGCCGACCCAGATCCATGGCCAGACGCAGCTTGGTACCCACGCCATCGGTGCCGGAAACCAATACCGGCTGGCGATAGCCGCTGGGCAGCTCGCACAGCGCGCCGAAACCCCCGAGTCCGCCCATGACTTCCGGTCTTGTGGTGCGCTTGGCGACACCCTTGATTCTCTCGACCAGTGCGTTGCCGGCATCGATGTCGACGCCCGCGTCGCGGTAGGTCAAGGAATGGGGGCCTGGCGAACGGGACGCATTCGGCGTATCGGAGGAGGAGTCGGAAGAAGAGCGCGTCATGACAGGACCTTTCTCGCGGAGCCAATGAATAGGGATAATGAATAGAGATGATGTTCAACGGTGCGCATTGTAGCATTGCCTTCATTGAGGGGGCAGCCGAAGGGCGACGAGAGCACCATGACAAAATGGCAAATCTGGAGCGTACTGGGCGTGGCAGACAGCTCTTCAATGATCATTGCGCGAAACGCCGTTCTATCCCCAAAACAGAACCAGGAGAATGGATCAGCATGAGTCCCGGGCCGTCTCAATTGCCACTTGGCATCGGGCTGCGCGACGATGCCACCTTCGCCAACTACCTGCCGGGCAACAACGCATCACTCGTGTCGCACCTGACGGGGCAACTGGAAGAGGGCGGTGAGCCGTTTCTCTATCTGTGGGGAGGGATGGGCGTAGGCTGCAGCCATTTGCTGCAGGCGGCCTGTCACAACGCAGATGCCCAAGGTCAACGCGCGCTTTATCTGCCCCTGGCAACACTGGGGCATTTTCCGCCGGACATTCTCGAGGAATCGGAGCGCCTGGATCTACTGGCGATCGACGATCTGCAACTGGTGATGGGTCGCAAGCGCTGGGAGGAAGCGCTGTTCCATGGCTTCAATCGCTTGCGCGATGCCGGTAAGCGACTGGTGATCGCCGCCGATCGTTCGCCGCGTCAGCTCGAGGTCAAGCTACCGGACCTGGCTTCTCGCCTGACCTGGGGCATGGTGTTTCACGTACAGCCGCTGGATGACAAGCAACGCCTGGCCGCACTTCAACTGCGGGCGCAGGTTCGTGGCATGGAGCTGCCACCGGAAGTGGGGCGCTACATTCTGCATCGTGGGCCACGTCAGTTGGATCCGCTGTTCGAAATTCTGTGCCGGCTCGACAGCGCGTCGCTGTCGGCCAAACGCAGACTGACCATTCCGTTCGTCAAGCAAGCGCTGGAGTGGTAGGCGTAGATGCCGCGCGTTCCCGTTTATCTTCCTGGCTGACAGAGCCTGACAGGGAGTCTGGGGGCCCGTCCGGAGTCTGGCAAGTTCAGAGCATTATGTCCTTGTAGGCCGACGGTACGGTCTCCGCGACCGTAGAATCGAGCGCTCGGCGCTCACGAATCATCTGGTGCAGGATACTCATCAACTTGGCGGCGCCCGGTGACATGCGGCGTTCGCGCAGGCTGATCAGACCGAATGGCTGGACGCTGAGCGCATTCGTCGATGGCAGAATCACGAAGCGTGGCTGCGTGCAGAGCAGATCGGCGACTTCTTGTGTCGTGACCGTGACCGAGTCCGACTTGTCGACCATGGCCAGCGCCATATAAATGTCCGGCGTGTTGATGATGCGTTGGGGTGGCGCCAGCTTGTGATGTAGGAACAGGTGCTCGACGCGTTGACGCATCAGCGCCCCCGGGGGTTGCAGTACCCACGGATAATCCAGCATCGAGTCCAGGTCGAACGTCTCTCGTGCTGCGAGGGGATGTCCTGCACGGCAGACGAAACAGAGCGCCTCCTCGCCGATCTCCTCGAACACGAAATCGCCGGCCGGCATACCGCTGGGAATTCGGGCGATGGCGAAATCGAATTCGCCGTCGCGCAGCCGGGGGACCAGGTTGCGGCTGACATCGACATCGATATTGACTTCCAGGTGAGGACTATCGCGATGCACGCGTTCTATGGCACTGGCCAGCAGCGTCACCGCCGGCGCCAGCACCGTACCGATCGATACCGTCCCGGCATTCCCTTCGTTAAGTGCATTGATCTCCTCGCTGGCCTGCGTCAGCGAGGTCAATATGCCACGAGCGTGCCGAATCAGACTTTCACCATACCAGTTGGGTGTCACACCACGAGAGTGACGGTCGAAAAGCGAGACGCCCAGCAGGTGCTCGAGGTCCCCAAGCAGCTTGGAGGCTGCCGGCTGACTCATCCCCAGACTGGACGCAGCCCGATGGAGGTTGCGGTAGTCATCCAGCGCGACGAACAGCTGAAGATGGCGCAACTTGAGCCTGGCACGCAGGAACCAGTCCGGAGACAGCAGATCGCTGGATTGGGATTTCATCATGTTATCCCTATCGAATATTCGACGTTTTTATGAGGCATGTCGTGCGGCTCTCGCATAGTCAGATCGGTGCCGGAGGTCTACGGTTTAGACGGACGTCATCGGCGGCAATCGATTGGCGCTGACGTCGAGATAAACAGAAATAATAACCAAAGATGTATAGATGAATGAAAAACGGGAGCTTGCAATGACACGCCATGGTTTTTCTCTTCCTCGCTATCTCGGCGTCGGGCTGTTCGGGTTGATGCTCGGCCAGGCCTTACAAGCCCAGGCGGAGACGATGGCGAATTCGCCATCGTCCAGTGCCTTGCCACCGGGCATCGAACGATCCGCCTTTGGTCAGCTGCCGGATGGGCGGGAGGTCGATTGCTATCGCATCACCAACGACAACGGTATCGAAATGCGGGTCATCAATTACGGTGGCATCATCGTGTCGTTGAAGACCCCCGATCGGCAAGGGCAGATGGATGACATCGTGCTGGGCTTCGACTCGCTCGACGATTATCTCTCCGATACTTATCGTAAGGCCAATCCCTACTTTGGTGCCTTGATCGGCCGCTACGGCAATCGTATTGCCAATGGCCGTTTCAGCCTCGACGGCGAAACCTACCGTCTCCCCACCAACGATGGCCCCAACACCCTGCATGGCGGCGACGTCGGCTTCAATCAGCGCCTGTGGCATGCGGAGCCGTTTTCCTCGAGCGAGGGGCGCGGGCTGGTGCTGACTTATACCAGTGAAGACGGCGAGGAGGGCTTTCCCGGCCGCCTTTCGACCCGGGTCAGCTACACGCTGACCAACGACAATGAGCTCGCCATCGATTATCGTGCGAAAACGTCTCGTGCGACGCCGGTCAACCTGACTCAGCACAGCTACTTCAATCTGCAGGGCGAAGGTCATGGCAGCATTCTGAACCATCAGCTGACGATCAATGCGAGCGCGTTCACCCCGGTCAACGAAACGATGATTCCGACCGGCGAGATTGCCGACGTCAGCGGTACACCGTTCGACTTTCGCCAGTCGACCGCGATCGGCGCGCGGATGGGACAGAAGAATACCCAGTTGGCTTATGGCAAAGGCTACGATCATAACTTCGTACTGAGCAAGAATCCTGGTGCGACCGGCCAGCTGGCGCTGGCGGCAAGAGTGGTCGAGCCGCAAAGCGGCAGGGTGCTGGAAGTGGCCACCACCGAACCGGGGCTGCAGTTCTATTCGGGTAACTTCCTCGACGGTAGTCTGACTGGCAAGAGCGGTCGCGCTTACACGCATCGCTCCGGACTGGCGCTGGAGACTCAGCATTTTCCCGACTCCCCCAATCAGCCCAACTTTCCGTCGACGATCCTGAAGCCCGACGAGACCTATCACTCGCGGACCGTCTATCGCTTCTCGACAACGGAGGCGGATTCCAACGTTTCGCAATCTCGCTCCTCCCAATTCGCCGCGCAATGATCGAAAAATGGGATGACTATAATTCCATCTCTCACTGGCCGACTCTCAATGCACTTCTCTCGATGCACTCCTCTCAAGGCCGCCGTCATGGCGGCCTATCAAGGTATAAAACGTCTGTTTTAACCAAAGTCGTAAAACGACTTTAGTCGGGGCAAGACGACGCGTCTTGGCCCTGGTGCCCGCCTGCTGGTTATCTTCTTTATTTGCCGATAGCAAATTACATATCGCTTTTCGCAAGGGTCGGTATTAGCCGGTTATTGACCAACTGCTTACTGTCATCTCAGCCGTGTCGTGGCATGCCGTGATATGACATGACAAGGGCTACCTAATAACAATCCAATGCCCCGACGGGGCTGGAGGCCGCCAGTGATTCGCTTTCTGAAATCATCATTACTCGTACTCGGTGTATCGAGCCTGGGCTTCGGCGCCGCGCCGCTCTACGCCCAGGATGACGTTAAGATCGGGTTCATCGTCAAGAAGCCTGAGCAGGCGTGGTTCATCAATGAGCAGGATGCCGCGAGCAAATTAGGGAAGCAGAAGGGTTTCGACGTCGTGCGTCTGTCCGGGGAAGACGGTCAGCAGGTACTTAGTGCGATAGACAACCTGAATTCCCAGGGCGCCCAGGGATTCGTGATCTGCCCGCCGGATGTGCGTCTGGGGCCGGCGATCGTCAATCGTGCCAAGAAGTACGGGATGAAGGTCGTTACCGTCGACGACCAGTTCGTCGGCTCGGATGGCAAGCCGATAGCCTCCGTACCGCATCTGGGCATGTCGGGCTACAAGATCGGTCAGCAGGTCGGTGAAACGATCGCCAAGGAGATGAAAGCTCGCGGATGGGATCCGCAGAGCGTGGCGGCATTGCGCATCAGCAACAATGAACTGCCGACCGCCAAGGAGCGCACCGACGGCGCTACCGACGCGCTGATAGAAGCGGGCTTCGTCAAGGACAACATTTTTGATGCGCCGCAACAGAACACCGATACCAGCAGTGCCTTCGCGGCGGCGTCGCCGGTGCTGTCGAAAAATGGCGATTTCGAGCATTGGGTCATCTACGCCCTCAACGAGGAGAGCGTGCTGGGCGGCGTACGAGCAAGCGAGCAGTATGGGTTGTCGCCGGATCAAGTCATCGGTGTGGGTATCAACGGCTCCGGCGCGGCATTCGCCGAGTTCTCGCGGGACAAGAAGACCGGTTTCTACGGCACGATTGCCGTGAGCTCGACCATGCATGGCCGTCAGAGCGCCGACAATCTCTACACATGGATCACCGAAGACAAGCAACCGCCTGCCGATACCCAGACCACTGGCACGCTGATGACACGTGACAACTGGAAGCAGGTTCGCGAAGACCTGGGGCTATGAGTCCCAGGCTACCGTGATATCGGCCCTGTAAAGCGTTGAGGAGAACGGGATGGCGGAACCTTATCTGCGTGTCGATGGCATTACCGTCGAATTCCCCGGGGTTCGCGCGCTGGATGGCGTCAGCTTTTCAGCGCGAGGGGGTGAGGTCCATGCATTGATGGGCGAGAACGGAGCGGGCAAGTCGACGTTGCTGAAGGTGTTGAGCGGGGTCAACCGGGTGACCGGCGGTCAGCTATGGATCGGCGATAAACCGGTCGTTTTCGCCAATGCCCGGGAAGCATTGCATCAGGGCATCTCGATCATCTATCAGGAGCTCACGCTGTCACCCAATCTCTCGGTGGCCGAGAACCTGCTGCTGGGCCAGCTGCCGATCAAGCATGGTTTCCTCGATCGACGACGGCTGCGCGAGCGGGCAATGATGATTCTGGAAGAGTTGGGCGAGGGAGATATTCATCCCTCGACCAAGGTACGAGACCTGTCGATCGGCCAACAGCAGATGATCGAGATCGGACGAGCGCTGCTGCGCGATGCCCGCATCATTGCCTTCGATGAGCCGACCAGCTCGCTCTCGGTTCAGGAAATCCGGCACCTGAAACAGATCGTCTCGCGGCTCCGCGAGGAGGGCCGGGTCGTGCTCTATGTGACTCACCGCATGGAGGAAGTGTTCGAGATGTGCGACGCGGTGACCGTGTTTCGTGACGGCCGCCATATTCGTACTCACGATACGCTCGAGGGCCTCGATCACGACATGCTTGTCAGCGAGATGGTGGGGCGAGACATCGAGGACGTATACGGTTATCGGCCACGCCAACCGGGTGAGGTGCTGATGCGACTCGAGGGGATCGAGGGGCGTGGCGTCAAGGCTCCTGTCAGCCTCGAGGTTCGTCGTGGCGAGGTGCTGGGGCTGTTCGGCCTGGTCGGCGCCGGACGCAGCGAGCTGATGCGCCTGGTCTGCGGGGTCGAACGTGCCACCGCCGGACAGGTCTCCTTCGATGGCAAGACCCAGCGTTTCGGTTCGCCCCAGGCGGCGATCCGCGCCGGCATCGCGATGTGTCCGGAGGATCGCAAGTCACAAGGGATTTTCCCGGTGGCCAGCGTCTCGGACAATCTCAATATCAGCTGCCGTCGATTCTTCAAACGCTGGGGCGGCTTTCGCAATCCTCAGCGCGAAACTCGGAACACCGAGGACTATATCCGCCAGCTAAGCATCAAGACGCCGGGTCCCAAAACGCCCATTGCCAACCTGTCTGGAGGCAATCAACAGAAGGTGATTCTGGCGCGTTGGCTGTCGGAGAAAATCGAGTTGTTCGTGATGGATGAACCTACCCGAGGCATCGATGTCGGCGCGCGTCGAGATATCTATTCGTTGCTCTACGATCTCGCCGAGCAAGGAAAAGGGGTCTTGATCATCTCCAGTGATCTGGCGGAAGTCAGTTCGATCTGCGATCGCATTGGTGTGATGCGAGGAGGAGAGCTGGTCGACATTGTTTCTCGAGAGGACGCGACACCCGAGCGATTGCTGGGGCTGGCACTACCGGCGTGACCCCACTCCGACATTAGGGCCAGCATCAACTCCGGTATCAGGTATGGCATCGACTGCGACAAGCGCTGTATTTCGCGAGAGGATTCAGAACCATGAATGAAAAAGTTGCCACGGCCACTGCCATGTCCGGGCCGACCGAGAAACGCCGAGGGCTACCCAAACCACTGCGGGCGCTACTCGACACTTCCGGCATGATCGCAGTTTTCATATTATTGTTCATCGGGCTTTCGGTACTGGTGCCGGACTTCCTGACCGAACGGAATATCATCGGCCTACTGCTATCGGTGACGCTGATCGGCACCATTGCAACCACCATGATGATGGTGCTGGCGCTGGGAGAGGTGGATCTGTCGGTGGCGTCGATCGTGGCGTTCTCCGGTGTGGTTGCCGCCATGGTCACCACCACCAGCGGCAGCGTTACGATCGGCGTATTGGTGGGAATCGCTGCGGGCGCGGCGGTGGGAGCCTTCAACGGTTTCGTGGTTGCCCGCTTCGGTATCAATTCGCTGATCGCAACGCTGGCGGCGATGGAGTTCGTACGAGGGCTGGCCTATATCACCTCTGGCGGTGATGCAGTGATGATCTCCGTAGCAGGTTTCTTCGATCTCGGCAGCGCCTCGTTTCTCGGATTGACGCTCCCAGTGTGGACGATGATCGTCTGCTTCCTGATATTCGGTGTCGTTCTCAACATGACGGCGTTCGGCCGTAACACGCTGGCGACCGGTGGCAACTCGGAAGCGGCCAGCCTCGCAGGGGTCAACGTCCGCCGCCTGAAGATCATGGTGTTCGCGCTCCAGGGCCTGGTTGCGGGCGTCGCGGGTGTACTGTTGACTTCTCGAATGGGCCTGGGCGATCCCAATACCTCCCAGGGGCTCGAGCTGGCAGTCATTTCGGCCTGCGTCCTGGGCGGGGTGTCACTCTCCGGCGGCGTGGCTTCGATTACCGGCGTGCTGGTCGGGGTACTGGTCATGGGCTGTGTACAGAACGCGATGGGCCTGCTCAATGTTCCCACCTTCTATCAGTACCTGGTCCGTGGCGGGATCCTGCTGCTTGCGGTCCTGTTCGATCGCTGGAAGCAGACGCGCCGGGCGGGTGGCTGACGCGATCGCAAGGCAATCTTTGCAACTTTGGTCGAATGGCGGGAAGTGCCCTGTATGACGATTGCCTGACCCGAGGCTAGGTAGCAGGTTCGTGATAATCATATGGATATGGATATTGCCGATTATTGGGATTATAGGGTTATTGAATGCGGCGCTAACGTAACGGCATTCCACGGTGGTAAACCTAACCGAAGCCGTGGCGCACTGCCGTGACCGCTACCGTATCGACGGTGGCTCGAGGAGAGAGACATGAGCGATTCATCGGACAAGTCCCAAAAACCTGAGTCTCAGGAGAAACGCCAGCTGCGTTCCGCCGAGTGGTTCGGTACCGCCGACAAGAACGGCTTCATGTATCGCAGCTGGATGAAAAATCAGGGCATCCCCGACCATGAGTTTCAGGGTAAGCCAATCATCGGCATCTGCAACACCTGGTCGGAACTGACGCCGTGCAATGCGCATTTCCGTAAACTTGCCGAACACGTCAAGAAAGGCGTGCTCGAAGCCGGTGGCTATCCGGTCGAATTTCCGGTGTTCTCCAACGGCGAGTCCAACTTGCGACCGACGGCGATGTTTACCCGCAATCTGGCCAGCATGGATGTCGAGGAGGCCATCCGCGGCAACCCCATGGATGCCGTGGTGCTGCTGGTGGGCTGCGACAAGACCACCCCGGCGCTATTGATGGGCGCGGCGAGCTGTGACATCCCGACGATCGTGGTGACTGGTGGACCGATGCTCAACGGCAAGCACGAGGGCAAGGACATCGGTTCCGGTACCGTGGTGTGGAAGCTGTCGGAAGAGGTAAAGGCCGGCAAGATATCAATTCACGACTTCATGGCCGCCGAGGCAGGGATGTCGCGCTCTGCCGGTACCTGCAACACCATGGGTACGGCATCGACCATGGCCTGCATGGCCGAATCGCTAGGAGTCTCGTTGCCGCACAACGCGGCGATCCCGGCCGTGGATTCCCGCCGCTATGTGCTCGCGCATCTGTCCGGAAACCGCATCGTCGAGATGGTCAACGAAGACCTGAGGCTGTCCAGGATCCTGACCAAGGACGCCTTCGAAAATGCCATTCGCACCAACGCGGCAATCGGCGGCTCGACCAACGCGGTCATTCACTTGAAGGCGATCGCGGGGCGTATCGGCGTCGACCTGCCGTTGGATGACTGGACTCGGGTTGGCCGCGGCACGCCGACCATCGTCGATCTGCAGCCTTCCGGGCGTTTTTTGATGGAAGAGTTCTATTACGCCGGTGGCCTGCCCGCCGTATTACGCCGGCTGGGCGAGGCAGACCGCCTACCGCACAAGGATGCGTTGACCGTCAATGGCAAGACGATCTGGGAAAACGTGCAAGATGCGCCTCACTATAACGACGAGGTGATTCGGCCGCTGGACAACCCGCTGCGCGAGGATGGTGGGATGTGTGTTCTGCGCGGCAATCTGGCGCCCAACGGCGCGGTACTCAAACCTTCGGCGGCGAGTCCTGAATTGATGAAGCACCGCGGCCGCGCGGTGGTGTTCGAGAACTTCGACGACTACAAGGCGCGGATCAACGATCCCGATCTCGAAGTCGACGCCAACGACATCCTGGTGCTGAAACACTGCGGACCGCGTGGCTATCACGGCATGGCCGAGGTAGGCAACATGGGGCTGCCGCCGAAGATTCTCGAGCAGGGCATTACCGACATGGTGCGTATCTCCGACGCCCGCATGAGCGGCACCGCCTACGGTACGGTGGTGTTGCACGTCGCCCCCGAAGCCGCGGCTGGTGGTCCGTTGGCCGCGGTTCACAATGGCGACTGGATCTCGCTCGACTGCGACAGCGGTGCGCTCCATCTGGAAGTCGACGATGCCGAAATCGCGCGTCGCCTGGCCGAGCTCGATCCGATGGCGGCCTCGAACCAGATCGCCAGCACCGGCGGCTATCGCCAGCTTTATATCGAGCGCGTGCTGCAGGCCGACGAGGGCTGCGACTTCGACTTCCTGCGCGGTTGCCGAGGAAGCGAAGTGCCGCGTCATTCGCACTGAGATGACAGCGAGGCAGATTCAGCTAGAGACGTTCGTCATTCGCCCATTAGCGTGGCGGTGACCTTCCGGGCACCGCCATGTTGGCGGTGCTCTCCCAGCCAGATGCCTTGCCAGGTACCGGTAAGCAATCGCCCGTTGTCGACCGCAACGGTCAGCTCGGTGCCAAACAGGCTGGACAGTACGTGAGCCGGCATGTCGTCGGCGCCCTCGAACGTATGCCGCATGCCGGGCAGATTTTCGGGCGCCAGCTTGCTGGCGAACAGCGCCATATCGTGGCGCACATCCGGATCGGCGTTTTCGTTAAGCGTCAGCGAGGCAGAAGTATGCATCAGTTGAAGATGCAACAGCCCCGTGCGGATATCGTTGATCCCAGTGAGAGCGCCGAGAATTTCGTCGGTTACCAGATGGAACCCGCGCGAGCGGGGTTTTAGCGAAAATTGGTAGCGTTGCCACATGATGATTAGCTCCTTTTTAGATAGGGCATGAGTGCGATTTATCCTAGATGATCGTGATAACCCTGTCTTTCCATGGCAGAACTCCGGCTTAGGAAGACCAAAGTCGCGGTTCCTGTACCGAGGTTTGCGCTTAGGCTGAACGACTGCCGATAACAGCAGTCGCCCAGCCAGGCGATTCGAAACCAGGAGATGTTCGTGAAAATTCGTGCCGCCGTGATTCATGAGATGAAAAAGCCCCGCCCGTATCGGGACTCACTGCCGATGTCGATCGAGGAGGTCGAGCTGGATGGCCCGGGACCGGGGGAGGTACTGGTCAAGATGCGTGCCGCGGGTCTGTGTCATTCGGATCTGTCGACGATCAATGGGGATCGGCCGCGCCCGCTGCCGATGGTGTTGGGACACGAGGCCGCCGGGGAGGTTGCCGAAGTCGGTGAAGGCGTGACCGATCTCGCGCCCGGCGATCATGTGGTGTTCTCCTTCGCACCCAGTTGCGGCGCGTGCTCGTCGTGTCTTTCGGGGCGAGCGGCGCTGTGCCAGCCCGGGGCAGTAGCCAACACCGCGGGGCATTTGCTCGGCGGTGGTATGCGTCTGCACAAGGGTGGGGAGAAGATCTATCACCATATCGGCGTGTCGGGTTTTGCCGAGTACACGGTGGCCTCGCGGCGCTCCCTGACCAAGATCGATCCCAGCCTGCCATTTCACATCGCGGCGCTGTTCGGTTGCGCGGTACTGACAGGTGTCGGCGCGGTGGTGCATACGGCGGGGTTGCGACTGGGACAATCGGTGTTGGTAGTTGGTCTCGGCGGTGTAGGCCTCGCGGCAGTGATGGGCGCGGTCGGCGGTGGGGCGCGGCAGATCATCGCTGCGGATATCGCGCAGGATAAGCTGGAGACCGCCAAAGCGCTGGGCGCGACGCACATCGTCAATAGTGGAGATCCGGACGCGGTGGCCAAGGTGCGCGAGATCAGTGGCGGCGGCGTGGATATCGCGGCCGAATTCGCTGGTGTCGCCAAGGCGTTGGAGTTCGCCTACGAATCCACTGCGCGTGGCGGTACGACCGTGACATCCGGGTTGCCGCATCCCGACGTGCGCTTCGCCATCAGTCCGACGCGAATGGTCGCCGAGGAGCGCACGCTGAAGGGCTCCTATCTGGGCGGTCATGTGCCGTCGCTGGATGTGCCCGAGTACATCGCGCTTTACCAGGCTGGCCGCCTGCCGGTGGATCGGCTGCTGACGCATCGATTGACCCTGGACGAGATCAATGTTGGTTTCGATCGCCTGGCCGATGGTCAAGCCATTCGCCAGATCATCGATTTCGATTAAGTCTCGAACCAGCCAGATCACGGACCGACTGCTAGTCTTGAAGGAGTCTCGAAGAGGTAGCCAACGTTTTGGCTACCTCTTTCGTATTGTATCCGCCATCGATAGGAGAAGGTCATGACTCAGACACGAGTCGAGCGCGACAGCATGGGCGAACTGGAAGTCCCCGAGAGTGCGCTTTACGGTGCTCAGACGCAGCGTGCCATCAATAATTTTCCCATCAGCGGTCGGCCGTTGCCGGTTGCATTCATTGCCGCGGTGGCGCGTATCAAGCGAGCGGCCGCCGAAGTTAACCTTGAGCTGGGCCTGCTCGACGAAGACCGTGCCAAGGCTATCGTTGCTGCGGCCGACGAGATCATTGCGGGCAAGCATCCGGATCAATTCCCGATCGATGTCTTTCAGACGGGTTCCGGCACCTCGACCAACATGAACGTCAACGAGGTGATTTCGCACCTTGCGAGCCGCGACGGGCTCGAGGTCGGTCCCAATGATCACGTCAACATGGGCCAGTCGAGCAACGACGTGATTCCCACCGCCATTCATCTGGCGGCGGCGATCGAGGTCAACGAACGTCTGTTGCCGGCTCTCCATTATCTGCGTTCGACCATCGACGACAAGGCGGCCTCCGTCGACGACGTGGTCAAGACCGGGCGCACGCACTTGATGGACGCGATGCCGGTTCGGCTGAGCCAGGAACTGGGCGGCTGGTCGAGCCAAATCGGGCAGGCCGTCGAGCGCCTCGAGGACGGTTTGAAGCGAGTTACCCGGTTGGCNCTNGGNGGNACNGCGGTGGGNACGGGNGTCAACGCGCATCCCGANTTCGCGGCGAAAGTCGCCCAGCGTCTGGCCAGCGCCACCCATCTCGAGTTTCGNCCCAACGANAGTTTNTTNGCNAGCCTGGCNTCCCAGGATGCCGCGGTGGAGCTCTCGGGACATCTCAAGACCTATGCGGTNGCCGTGATGAAGATCGCCAACGANCTGCGNTGGATGAACTCCGGGCCACTGGCGGGTCTGGGCGAGATCGAACTCGAGGCGTTGCAGCCGGGCAGCTCGATCATGCCGGGCAAGGTCAACCCGGTCATTCCCGAATCGGCTGCCCAGGTCGCCGCTCAGGTGATCGGCAACGATGCCGCGGTCACGGTGGGCGGGCAGAGCGGCAACTTTCAGCTCAACGTGATGCTGCCGATGATTGCTCACAACGTGCTGGAATCCATCACGCTGCTGACCAATGTCAGCCGGCTGCTGGCGGATAGCGCCATCGCCACTTTCAATGTCCGCCGCGACAACATCAAGACGCCGCTTTCCAGGAATCCGATTCTGGTGACGGCGCTCAATTCGGTGATCGGCTACAACGCCGCTGCGGCAGTGGCCAAGAAGGCCTATCAGGGAGGCAGACCGATTATCGAGGTGGCCGAAGAGGAGACCGATCTTTCTCGCGAAGAACTCGAACGGCTGCTCGACCCCGCCAGGCTGACCCAGGGTGGGATTCCGGAGTAATCCAGAACGTCTCTTTCAGGCTTCGCTACGAAAACGCCACCCGACCGGGTGGCGCTTTCGTGACGGACGATCTCGCTCGGGCAAGCGCTTATACCGGTGCCTCGCCGTGGCGCTCCTGCGCTTCCTCTATCGTATCTTCAGCGTCTTCCCGTTCATCGGCATCAGCCTTTTCCGGTTCGTTCTCGTCGGCGCGAGAAGGGTTATGGCACAGCGTGACCAGAATCGGGAAATGATCGGATCCGATCTCGGAGAGTCGCTGCATATGCACGAGCGTGAAATGCGCGGTGACGAAGACGTGGTCCAATGGCCAGCGCAGCATCGGATATTTGGCATGAAAGGTACTGTACTGCCCGCGGCCCCGGCGAAGATCGAGCATACCGCTGACCCTGCAGAACAGCTTGGTCGTTGGCGACCATGCCACGTCATTGAGATCGCCGGCAACGACGGTAGGGCCGTCGTTCTTGGCAATGGTTTTACCCACCAACATCAGTTCCGCATCTCGCCATAGCGATTCATCGCTTTCCGACGGGGCGGGCGGCCGTGGATGCACGGCATGAAAGCGTATGCGTTTGCCGCTCTTCAGCCTCACCCAGGCATGAATCGAGGGAATGTCATCCTGGATCAGCCACTTGACCTCGACGTCCTCCAGCGGCAATCGCGAGTACAGGTGCATGCCATAGAGATTATCCAATGGAATGCGCACGGCTTCCGGCATCATCTCGCCGATGGCCGCATCCAGCTGATTTCCCCACCACTGATCGGATTCCAGCGTCAGCAGCATATCGGGTTGATGTCTTTCGACGAGAGCGATCAACTTGTCGGCTTGGCGATTCGGGGTCAATACATTGGAAACGAGCAGCGTGAGCTCGCTCTCCGGCTGGTGTGGCTCGGCCTTGACGACGAGACACCGCGCCAGTGGCGTCCATGGGTAGATCCGCGCCCATTGAATGCCGGCAGCAATGACACTGGCGGCCACTCCGGCCCAATGCCACCAGGCGCTGGGTTCGAATGCGAGCTGGGCCAGCGCCAGAACGGTGGCAACGATCGCGATCTGCAGAAGCGGGAAATCGAAGCTGCGAATGGCCCAGTGTCGAATCTTCAGCCAGGGCGCGAGGGTGATCAGTAAGACGAGGTAACCAAGACAGGTAAACAGAAGCTGCGGCAACGGGTCATTCCTTGTATCGGGATAGGGCACCTTGCCTGGTCAAGGGTAGCAGAAATAATTCCGGCTCTCGCTACCGTCGATGTTCGCCATTTTAAGGGTGCAGCTCTCGCGTCGCGTCAGGATTCAGGAGGCTTCAGACAGTGTTGCCAGCGTGACGATATCAGGGTGCTGATCGAGATAGAAATAGCCCGGCGCGAATCATCCAGACGGGTCACAGCGGCGGATTCTCAGCGAACTCCTAAACGCCCGGATGACAAAACCGCCGCCCGGTCGGTTTTGAAAGGGACGTCCGAGGCCAGTCAGCAAAAAGCCTGGATGGGGACTCAAGTGACCATGACGAGGTCGGGTCAACCGACTTCGGCGGCGATGGCCTCGGCGTCGACGGATATCAGGGGGTCCGCGACGTACAGAGCCACGTCATGTTCGCGCATCAATCGACACAGCTCGTCAGGTGGTTGACGGTCTGTGAAAAAGGCATTGATCTGGCTGAGATTGCCCTGGCGTACCACGGCGTTGCGATGGAACTTCGAGTGGTCCGCTGCCAGAAACACCTGGCGGGAGTTGCGCAGGATCGCCTGGGCGACGCGAACTTCCTGATAGTCGAACTCCAATAGCGAGCCGTCACCATCGATACCGCTGATGCCGATGATGCCGTAGTCCACCTTGAACTGGTTGATGAAATCAATGGTCGCTTCGCCGATGATGCCTCCGTCTCGTGAGCGCACCTGCCCACCGGCAACGATGACGTTGAAATCGGTCTTGTGTTGCAGGATCGCGGCCACATTGAGGTTGTTGGTAATGACCTCGAGTCCGGTATGCTGACATAGCGCTTCGGCAATGAATTCGTTGCTGGTACCGATATTGATGAACAGCGATGAGGAGTCGGGAATCTGGGCAGCTAGCATCTCGGCAATTCGCCGCTTGGCGTCGAGATTAAGCGTCTTGCGGGTTTGATAGGCGGTGTTGACAGTACTCGATTCGAGCCCCGCTCCCCCATGCACCCGCTTGACGAGGCCTTCTTCCGCCAGTTGATTGAGGTCCCGGCGGATCGTCTGGGGCGTGACATCGAAGTCCCGGGCCAACTGCTCGATCGAGGCATAACCCTGGTGCTTGACCAGTTCGACGATAGCTTCGTGACGTTCCTGCTGGGTCATGTTGGTTTCCTGCCGCGGTCCGTTGGCTATTGCTGAAATGACGTCATGGCGAGAGTTTATCAAACCCTCACGCGGAACCGTGGATTCAGTAAGGCTATCAAGCGAATCAAGTCATAGACCATGGTCTATGGTGTTGGAAATCGAATTCAGATTGTTGTCAATCGAAAGCGAGGAAAAATAGTGTCGGCATGACAGGCAGTTGGCGCCTATTTTTTGTTGTCGAAGGGTTGCATTCCGCGCCTGCCCGGGTAAAATTCGCATCCGTTGTCACGGCAAGCCCACCGCAACGTCTGCAGGACCGTAGCTCAGTTGGTTAGAGCGCCACGTTGACATCGTGGAGGTCAGCGGTTCAAATCCGCTCGGTCCTACCAAGTCAGATGAATTTGCAGGTAGATGGGTTTGCGACAATGCGTTATAGGACCATAGCTCAGTTGGTTAGAGCGCCACGTTGACATCGTGGAGGTCAGCGGTTCAAATCCGCTTGGTCCTACCAGATTCGAACCCCGAGCCATGGCTC
>JGI24517J20059_1000594_pt1 | contig 18038 bp, 17 predicted proteins | sample LinPmetageLP41_FD_20059 | JGI IMG/M metagenome (IMG submission 20059) | reverse complement strand
GTACGCTATTTGGCGGGCAGCCTAGGCAAGGACAATGTTCGAGTAAACTCGATCTCTGCAGGGCCTATTCGCACGCTTGCTGCATCCGGTATTAAAAGCTTCCGCCGTATGCTAAAACGAAATGCCGAACGCGCACCCTTAGGGCGTAACATTACTGCGGCAGAAGTCGGCAACACCGCCGTTTTCTTATGCTCGGATATGGCATCAGGCATTACAGCGCAAAACATTTACGTCGATGGTGGTTTCAATACTTGCGCCATGAGCATGGCCGATATGGAAGACAATAGTGACGAAGCCTGAGTAGCTACGCAGGCAATAAAAAGGGGCGATAATTATCGCCCCTTTTTATTGATCGTACGGTGATCTTTCGACCACCATTTAATTATTAACGAGCAATATCTGTTACTGACTTAGACCAAGCTTGATAGCTGATCATGTCTTCGCGACTGCGCTGCATGCGGGACGCCTGAGCAGCTTCTTCAGTTACTTCCATGTCATTCCAATCTTTGCGATCGACATTATCAAGCTTAACCACTGAGTAACCTTCAGGGGTGCCAACCACATCGGCCTCACCTTCAGCTAACGTAAAGGCACGCTGCTGCACCGCGCGAGCAACACCCATGTTTTGCGCTACAGTACCCGTTGCCGTTTTCCATTCTACAGACTCATCACCAGCAAGGATGGCTTGCGCCTTTTCATTTGCTGCTGCCAATGCTTTTTCACGAGTTAGACGAGCTTCCACTTGAGCACGCACCTGAGCTAAAGGCTTAGCCACCGATTCTTGATAATCACTAACAGAAAATACGATAGCGCGATCATCTAAATCAATAACAGAGCTAAGCTCATGATCTAACTTCATGTTATCGGTAAATGCTTCACGACGTACTTTTTCTTCTGCCGCAACACCTTCGCCTTTATCCATTGTGAATAAGCCAGTTTCTTGTGGCTTTAAATTCATCGCATCCGCTAGCTCATTAATGCTACCCGCCGAAAACGCTGTATTCGAAAATTCCTGAGTTAGCTCAGCAAAAGCAAAACCGGCTTTCTCTTTACGAACCTGCGCCGCTAATTCATCACGAATTGCGTCTTGGCTCGGAATCTCTTGCACATTTATGTGATCTACACGAATTAAATGAACGCCATACTCGGTTTCTACAGGAGCACTAACCTCACCTTCATTCAGAGTATATAGAGCATCTTCAAAAGCCGGATCAAACGTACCGCGCAAATTAATACCCAAGTCACCACCGACATCGGCCGTGCCTTTGTCGTCTGAGTATTCTTTTGCAATTGCAGCAAATGATTCACCCGCATCAATGCGAGCTTTCAATTCGCTAGCCAGTGATAAGGTCTGAGCTTCGTCTCGATCATCTTTTATTTCTAATAAAATATGACTAGCACTACGTTCTTCTGCAGCTGCTAATTTAGCAACATGATCTTCATAGGCAAGTTTCAAGTCATCTTCTGATACGTCTTGATCTTTCTCAATGCTAGCGCGTGAAATTTCAACATAACGAATCGCCACGCTTTCTGGCGTCATAAAGTTTTCTAGGCTAGCTTCATAAGCCGCCTGAACATCTTCATCTGTTAATTCAACAGACGCTGTTAAATCTTTCGCACTAACTGAATAATAACTAATTGTACGTTGTTCGTTTGCCAATGCCTGCTGCAACTTAACATCAAGTGGCGTAGTGAAACTCGACAATATAAATGCGGCGCGGGCCTGATTTACTTTCAGAGATTCAGCCAATTGAGCGCGGTAGGCTAATGGCGTTAGGCCATTAATTCGCAAAATATTTACAAATTGCTCGCGATCAAACACACCATCAGATTGGAAAGCTGGTGTAGCTATAATCATTTCATCGATTAAACGAGTTGATGCGCGCAATCCCATATCATCTGCTTGGACTTTAGCAACCGTTTGATTAATTAATTGTTCAAGCGCTGAATCTCGCAGCATTTGATCATTAAATAAATTCTCATCAAATTGTTCACCGAACTGGCGGCGCAATTCATTTTTCTGCTGCTGCACTGCACGAGCAACTTCTTCTGCAGAGATATCAACACCGCCAACAGTTGCTGCCGGCTTAGGACCGCCACCTAAGGTAACGATACTTTCGACACCCCAAATAGCGAATACAAAAATAATAAATCCGACGATCACCTTAGCGATCATACCCTGCGCATTATTGCGCATCGTCTGTAACATGATTCCTCCCTAAGCCGACAAACGTTGTCAGCATAAAAAAAGCGCATCAGGGATGCGCTTTCATTCTGGCGGACCGGACGGGACTCGAACCCGCGACCCCCGGCGTGACAGGCCGGTATTCTAACCAACTGAACTACCGGTCCTAAACCCTTTGCTTCTTACTTGCAGTAACTTAGTTAACTGCGTCTTTCAGAGCTTTACCTGGCTTGAAGCCTGGTACTTTAGCCGCTTTGATTTCGATTGGTGCGCCAGTTTGTGGATTACGACCAGTACGAGCAGCACGCTCTTTTACTAGAAAAGTACCAAAACCGACCAGTGCAACCTGATCACCTTCTTTAAGTGCATTGCCGATGCTTTCAATCATTGCATCTAAAGCACGGCCAGCCGCAGCTTTAGGCAGGTCAGCAGATGCTGCAATAGCGTCAATCAATTCAGACTTGTTCACACGTATCCCCTTATTGTGTACACAATGGTTAATTCTTGTTCTGCGACTCGCATTCGCTACAGGAAATCTAAGAGCGTTGATTTATACCAACTAGCCCTTAGAGCGTCAAGCCGCCTTAGTGTGTACTTGGACGACTTGTGTCGTCTTTTTGTACGGAACCTTCTTCTTTGGTTATTATTTCACCAGATAATGGCTCCGGAGCTCTTTCCAAGGCCAAATCTAGAACTTCATCGATCCAATCGACCGGAACGATTTTTAGGTCCGCTTTTATGTTGTCAGGGATATCACGAAGGTCTTTTTCGTTCTCTTTAGGAATAATGACCGTCTTAATGCCACCGCGGTGAGCAGCTAACAATTTTTCTTTCAAGCCGCCAATCGGTAACACTTTACCACGCAGTGTGATCTCACCCGTCATGGCCACTTCAGCTCGCACAGGAATGCCGGTCATAACCGATGCAAGGGCCGTTGCCATACCGATACCAGCACTAGGACCATCTTTCGGCGTAGCCCCCTCTGGAACGTGCACATGAAGGTCGTGCTTCTCGAAGTAGTCTTCAGCAATACCCATACCGGCGGCTCGCGAGCGAATAACCGTCAGCGCAGCCTGAATAGACTCCTGCATCACATCACCTAACGAGCCAGTTTTAATAATTCGACCCTTACCTGGCGTTACTGCTGATTCTAGCGTTAATAATTCGCCACCAACGGATGTCCATGCCAACCCAGTAACCTGACCAATCTGATTATCAGCACTGGCCAAACCGTACTGGAATTTTTTAACGCCTAGATACTCTTCTAGCAATTCAGCTGTAATTTCACGCTGACTCGTCGTTTTATCCAGCATGTTAGCTTTAACCACGCGACGGCATAGTTTCGCAATTTCGCGCTCAAGACCACGAACGCCAGCCTCGCGAGTATAATGGCGTACTATGTCGCTTAGACGTTCGTCGGGTACTAAAATTTCTTTATCACCCAAACCATTCAATTTAATCTGCTTTGGCAGCAAATACCGGCGACCAATGCTTACTTTTTCGGCTTCTGTGTAACCCGGTATACGAATAACTTCCATGCGATCCAATAGTGGGCCCGGAATATCCATACTATTAGAAGTACATACGAACATCACATCTGAAAGGTCGTAATCAACTTCTAAATAATGATCCGCAAATGTCGAGTTTTGCTCAGGATCTAACACCTCTAGCAAAGCGGAAGCTGGATCACCGCGATTATCCATACCCATTTTGTCAATTTCATCTAACAAAAATAATGGATTTTTCACGCCGATTTTCGACATTTTCTGAATAAGCTTGCCTGGCATCGAACCAATGTAGGTACGACGATGACCACGAATTTCAGACTCATCGCGAACACCACCCAAAGCCATGCGAACAAATTTACGATTAGTCGCACGCGCAATGGACTTACCCAAAGATGTTTTACCAACACCTGGGGGGCCTACCAAGCAAAGAACGGCACCTTTTACTTTTTTCACACGGCTCTGCACCGCTAAATACTCGAGAATGCGTTCTTTAACTTCTTCTAGACCATAATGATCGGCGTCTAAAATATCGCGAGCATTAGCAATATCATTATTAACGCGACTGCGTTTTTTCCACGGCACATTAACTAACCAATCAAGATAACCGCGCACAACGGATGCTTCTGCGCTCATAGGCGACATCATGCGTAATTTCTTTAATTCCGCATCGGCTTTATCTTTAGCGTCCTTAGGCATGCCTGCCTGTTCGATACGGTGAGTTAACTCATCAAATTCGTTAGTGCCGTCTTCGGAATCACCTAATTCTTTTTGAATGGCCTTCATTTGCTCATTCAAATAATACTCGCGCTGGCTTTTTTCCATCTGCTTTTTCACACGGCCGCGAATTCGCTTCTCGACTTTCAGCAGATCAATTTCCGATTCCATTAATTCCATTAAATGTTCAACGCGTTCTTTTGCGTCAATCATTTCCAGCACATCTTGTTTTTCGTCTAATTTCAACGAAATGTGTGCAGCAATGGTGTCAGCCAAACGGCTAGCATCTTCAATGGAAGAGATGGTTGATAAAACTTCGCTTGGTACTTTTTTCGACAACTGAACATACTGTTCGAAATGACCTGTTAATGAACGCAATAGAATTTCATTTTCGCGCTCAGTTAATTCTTTTGGCTCTTGTACCGTAACATCCCCACGGAACATTTCGCCTTCGTCGATCATGTCATTAAGATGAGCACGAACCTCACCCTCAACCAAAACTTTCACCGTACCATCTGGCAATTTCAATAATTGCAAAATAGTCGCAATCGTTCCGGTCTCGTGCATATCAGCAAGCGTGGGGGCATCATCAGCTGCATCCTTTTGTGCAACCAACATAATACGTTTATTTTCGTTCATCGCTTCTTCGAGAGCCTGAATAGACTTCTCACGACCGACGAACAATGGAATAACCATGGCTGGAAAAACTACTACATCGCGTAGTGGTAAAAGAGGCAATACTTCACGACTCATGAAAGGCACCTAATGTAAAAATGATGTCACGTTAACGCTATAAAAATATAGTGGGGGTGATCTCAGCGGATTACAAGCCATAGAAACAACAAAAGGGACCAGAGGTCCCTTTTGTTTATCTTTCAGAACAATCTATAAAAAATTTGCTCAGTCGTCGTCTGGTGAAACCTTACCAACGTCTGTGCTTTCATAGATCAAGATAGGCTCAGATTCGCCACGAATAACAGAATCTTCAATCACTACCTTGCTTACATGCTCTTCAGAAGGCACACGATACATGGTCTGCAATAATGCACCCTCCATGATCGAACGCAGGCCACGAGCACCCGTCTTACGCTCCATAGCCAAGGTCGCAATTGCATCCAAGGCTGTTTCGCGGAATTCAAGTTCAACCGTTTCCATTTCAAACAGTTTTTCGTACTGACGAACCAAAGAATTCTTCGGCTCAGTCAAGATACGAACTAAGGCATCTTTATCCAGCTCATCCAGTGTTGCCACAACAGGCAAACGACCGATAAATTCTGGAATCAAACCATACTTAACCAAATCGGATGGCTCTACTGCGCGTAGAACATCACCAACGGCCTTCTGGTCTTTTTTGCCTTTCACGGTCGCAGAGAAACCAATACTGCTCTTCTCAGAACGATCACGAATGATGTTATCCAAGCCCGCGAATGCACCACCACAGATAAATAGAATATTAGAGGTATCGACCTGTAAAAATTCTTGCTGTGGATGCTTACGCCCACCCTGAGGAGGAACAGATGCTACTGTACCTTCAATCAGTTTAAGCAAAGCTTGCTGCACACCCTCACCCGATACGTCACGAGTAATCGATGGGTTATCTGACTTACGAGAGATCTTGTCGATCTCATCGATATAGACGATACCGCGCTGCGCTTTTTCTACATCGTAATCGCATTTTTGCAGCAATTTCTGAATGATGTTTTCAACGTCTTCACCCACATAACCCGCTTCAGTCAGCGTAGTTGCATCGGCAATAGTGAAAGGAACATTCAGCAAACGCGCTAAGGTCTCTGCCAATAACGTTTTACCGCTACCAGTAGGACCAATCAGCAAAATGTTACTTTTAGATAGCTCAACACCGGCCTTGCCTGCACCGTAGTGCAAACGCTTGTAGTGGTTATAAACCGCTACCGCTAGCACGATCTTGGCTTTATCTTGCCCAATAACGTACTCATCAAGGGTACCCTTGATTTCTTGTGGCGTCGGCAGCTTATCTGAACCACCTTTATTTTCGGCTTCTTGCACTTCTTCGCGAATAATGTCGTTACACAGGTCGACACATTCGTCACAGATGAACACCGAAGGGCCGGCAATCAGCTTGCGTACTTCGTGCTGACTCTTACCGCAAAAGGAGCAGTAGAGCAGCTTGCCGCCATCTTCGCCTTTGCCTTTAGTATCGTCGGTCATTCGACTGCCTCGTAATTTTCTATGCGTATACCGAAAAGATGGGTCCTTTCGGTCAGTATTTCAACCCAGAAGAGAAAATATCTGGGTTACTTTCTATCAGCCGCGTTTAGTCAGCACTTCATCAATTAGGCCATAAGCCTTTGCCACATCAGCATCCATGAAGTTATCGCGCTCTGTATCTGCGGCAATCTTCTCTAAAGACTGACCCGTATGATGAGCCAGAATGCTGTTCAAGCGCTCTTTCGTGTTTTGAATGTTAGCAGCCTGAATCAAGATGTCTGTTGCTTGACCCTGAGCACCACCACTTGGCTGGTGAATCATGACGCGAGAATTTGGAACGCTGAAGCGTTTACCCGGCGCGCCTGCTGCCAACAAAAAGGCACCCATACTACAAGCCTGACCAATAACCATGGTGCTAACGTCTGGCTTAATAAATTGCATCGTGTCGTAAATCGACATACCTGCGGTAACCGAACCACCAGGAGAGTTGATATACAGGTGAATATCTTTATCCGGATTTTCAGATTCTAAGAACAACAGCTGCGCAACAACCAAGTTAGCCATATGATCTTCAACTGGCCCAACTAGAAAAATAACGCGCTCTTTCAGTAATCGGGAATAGATATCGTAGGAACGTTCACCGCGAGCGGACTGTTCTACGACCATGGGTACCAGAGCATTCTGGATAGTTTCTGATTGTTCTTTATTGGAGTCAAACATTCGGACTCTGCACTCCCTGACCTATGAATATTAACAAAAACAGCCGTATCCTTCGATAACGGCTGCTTTGAGTTTAGCCTTGAATTGGCTGAATGTCAGTTCCGATCAGAAACTTATCGTGCAGATTGATTCACCAAACGAATAACTTCTTCGTAATTGGATTCAACCTGAGACACTTTAGCCTGAGCCAGAACTTTCTCAACAACCTGCTCTTCCAAAGCCAAAGCTTCAACCTGAGCTTTTTGCTGTGGGTTAGTGTTGTAATAAGTGCGTACTTCTTCTGGATCTTGATATGACGCAGCAACTTCTTCAATCAAAGCTTCTACTTTTTCTGCCGAAGGCGTCAATTCATTAGCTTCGATCGCTGCGTTCATCAACAAACCAATCGCAACGCGCTTTTCGGCTTGTTCTTTGAACAATTCTTTCGGCAGCATGTTCATATCGAACTTCTGGCCACCACCAAACTGCTGAACAGCTTGCTGACGCAGGCGATCAATTTCTTGATCCACGAGCGATGCTGGAACGTCGATATTGTTGCTTTCAACCAAACCAGCAATCACTTGCTGCTTAGCTAGGTTACGCAAGCCACGAGCCAATTCACGATCCATATTCTTACGAATTTCTGACTTAAACTCAGCCAAGTCAGCAGTTTCGATACCGAACGAACCAAAGAACTCAGCGTTCAATTCTGGCAGCTCAGGCTTCTTAACGGTTTGCACAGATACTTTGAACTGAGCAGGCTTACCTTTCAATTCTTCTTTGTGGTAATCCTCTGGGAAAGCAACGTCAAGCGTCTTCTCTTCGCCCGCTTTCGCGCCTATAAGGCCCGTTTCAAAACCTGGGATCATAGAGTTAGAACCCAAAGTTAGGCTATAGCCTGCAGCCTTACCGCCTTCAAACGCTTCACCATCGATGAAACCTTCGAAATCAATAACTACTTGGTCGCCATCAACGGCAGCTTCAGTGCTCTCTTCCCACTTAGCATGTTGCTTTTGTAGGTTTGTTAGCATGTTTTCAAGATCCGCATCAGTCACTTCAGCGGCTTTTTGCTCAACTTCAATTGCAGAGAAATCAGCAAGAGTGATCTCTGGATATACTTCAAACGTCGCTTTGAACTCTAAGTCTTTGCCGTCTTCATCAACGGTCGGCTCAAAGTTAGGCATACCCGCCAACTTCAAATCTTCGTCTTGAACAGCTTTAAAGAAAGACTGTTGCATTTGCTGGTAAATAGCTTCGTAACGAGCTTGCTTACCAAACATTTTTTTCGCTACGGCTGGAGGAATCTTACCAGCACGGAAACCATCAATACGGCGGCCTTTTGACAGCTTTTTCAGTTCAACAACAACTTTCTCTTCTACTTCTGCTGCTGGAACACCAATGGTCATACAACGCTGAAGACCAGATGTTGTCTCAATGGACACTTGCATAGATGCCTCTCAATACACGATTACAATGACGCAACAAGCTAACGGCTCGCTACAATAAATTCTGAAGGTCGCGGATTATAGCCCAAGGATTAAAGCGAATGAAACCATTTGCTGCCAGATTAGCTACAGGCGCGGAACATTTAGAGAAGATTAGGAGGTATACGGGGAAGAAGTGGGGTGGCCGACGGGGATCGAACCCGCGACAACAGGAATCACAATCCTGGACTCTACCAACTGAGCTACGGCCACCACATTGTTTGCTGAGCTTGCCAAATAATGGCGCACCCGGCAGGGATTGAACCTGCAACCCTCGGCTTAGAAGGCCGATGCTCTATCCAATTGAGCTACGGGCGCATGTCCATTCAATCCAAGGGATTAAATGGTCGGGGTAGAGAGATTCGAACTCCCGACATCCTGGTCCCAAACCAGGCGCGCTACCAGACTGCGCTATACCCCGAACAACACTATCAGAGCAATGCCCCTCAAGTGGCTGCGCATATTATAGATCGCCCCTTGGGTCGTCAACGACTTTTTGAAAAAAATGTGTAAAAACAACCGGTTCCACTCTTTTTGAGGTTTAGTGGTGATTCATAACCCCTACCCTCTTTGTTTTAACCGCTCAGCGTGAGAAAATCGCGCGCTTTGATGAATAGCTACAGGTTAATCGCTCCTATGACCGCAACACTGATCGATGGCAAGGCAACTGCCGAAGCAATGCGTGAATCCATTAAACGCAAGGTAGAGGTACGGCTAGCAGCCGGTCAACGCGCTCCCGGATTAGCGGTAATTCTTGTCGGCTCAGACCCTGCGTCAGAAGTTTATGTATCGCACAAGCGTAAAGACTGCGAACAAGTTGGCATCATCAGCAAAGCTTACGATTTACCCGCTACAACCAGCCAACAAGAACTGATCGAGCTAATTGATCAACTCAACAACGACGCTGAAATCGACGGCATATTGGTACAACTACCACTACCCGCTGGTTTAAAAGCTGATGAAATTTTAGAGCGCATTGCACCAACCAAAGATGTTGATGGTTTTCACCCATTTAACGTAGGTCGCTTAGCGCAGCGTATTCCGCTATTACGCCCTTGCACCCCTGCTGGCATCGTAGATTTACTCGACGGCACTGGTCACGACATCACCGGCATGCACGCTGTAATTGTTGGTGCTTCCAATATCGTTGGCCGCCCAATGGGGCTAGAACTGCTATTAAAAGGCTGCACAGTGACGACTTGTCACCGCTTTACCAAAGACCTAGCGTCATTTGTAAGCCAAGCCGACATCGTGGTCGTTGCGGTTGGTAAGCCTGGCATCGTAAAAGGCGAATGGATCAAAGAAGGCGCCATCGTTATCGACGTGGGCATCAACCGCTTAGACAACGGCAAACTGGTTGGCGACGTTGATTTTGCCGCTGCCGCAGAGCGCGCTAGTTTTATCACTCCAGTTCCTGGTGGCGTCGGCCCAATGACCCGCGCAAAGCTGTTAGAGAACACGCTAATTGCCTGTGAGTCATTGCATAAAGCCTAACCAAACCGCAAAAAGCACCTAGATCATTGCAACTGCCAGAGCTCGCCGCTGTCAGTTGCAATCCAGATACGACCTTTCGAATCTTCCAACAGCGCCCTTAGCCGCTGATTTTCTTCTTCAAAGTAACGCTGTTCATTAGTAACCGATTCGCCCCTCATCACTACGCGATTTAGATGCTGCAATTTCAGCGCACCCAATAAAAAATCACCCTGCCAGTCATACCGATTTTGCTTAACCGTGAGCAAACTTCCCGGTGCAATAGAGGGTATATAAACCTTTTTAGCGTCAATCATGCCGGGCTTAGACTCCTCACCGACGCTTAATGGCCCCCAGTATTCCTTACCTAAAGACACCTCAGCCCAACCGTAATTACCGCCCTTTTCGATACGATTTAGCTCATCACCACCGCGCGGGCCGTGTTCGCTCTCCCACAACTGACCTTTACGAACCGCCAAACCTTGTGGATTGCGATGGCCATAACTCCAGATCTCAGGCAATGCACCTCCTCTTCCGACAAAAGGATTGTCTGCCGGCACACGCCCATCACGATGCAATCGTATTATGCTTCCGGCGTGCGTAGTGAGATCTTGGCCATTGGCGCGATTACCGCGATCACCCACGCCAAAAAACACATAATCACCAATAAACGCGATACGACTACCAAAATGACGCCCTTCCTCACTGGCCGACTTAGTCACCAACAAGGTTTGCCAATTTTGTAGCGCCGTTAACGAATCATTCAACTTCGCTCGCCCGAGTGCGGTTGCGCCCATGTCGTTATTGACGGGCGTAGCGTAAGTGAAATAAATCCAACCTAAATCGCTATCACCCAGCTTATAGTCAGAAGGTACCGCAACATCCAGCAAGCCACCTTGCCCTATCACCGCCACCTTCGGCGCCCCACCAACCAATGTTTTAACTCCAGAATCCATATCAAACAACACCAACGAACCCGCTTTTTGCGTAATCAGTAAATGCTTATCCGACACCTGAGCCATCCCCCAAGGCTGACTCAAACCTTTAGCCATTACATTAGGCTTGGGCGAGACGTCCGCCAACGCGCCACTAAAAAAGAGCGGCGAAAACAGAAGTAAAAACCAATGAAGCCTAAAAACAGAAGACGCAACAGAGAACATGGGCAAACCTTGTGTTTATTGAGTGTAATACACAAACATTTTTATTCTGACAGCATACCAGCAGATTTGTATCCTCATTTTAAAAACAAGAATTCACCGTCACATACTGCGATTATTGAAACTAATAACCAGTGACCAGATTGCTTGATCATTAACCCACGCATCATCACCGGCTAGGGTATGATGATTTTGTAACCCACCTTGGGATCGTTATGAAACGTTATAAAATTATTCATCGCACGTATTACAACTACAGCGACACAGTAGCGCTCGGTGCCCAGCATCTGCTCTTGCGCCCACGCGAAGGTCACGACCTGCGCATCGAATCGTTTGTATTGAAAATTTCACCCGATGCAAAAATCTATTGGCATCGTGATGTCGAAGGTAATTCTGTTGCCATCGCTAACTTTTCCAGCCCTACACAGCAACTCACCATTGAAAGTGAAGTCATTATTCAACAGTACAATGAATCACCGTTGGATTTTATCGTTGCTGATTATGCGATTAATTATCCTTTTTTATACAGCAAGAGCGATCAGTTTTTACTATCACCCTACCGGGTATTACCCGACCAAAAAACGCGAGAATTATTGAATAACTGGATATTTAATGTCTGGAAGTCAGGCGAACAAGTCCAAACTTATACCCTGCTACAACGACTTGCTAAAACCATATACACCACACTCTCATACAAAGTAAGGGAAGAGCCCGGCGTGCAAACCGCCGAGCAAACGCTCTCGCTCGGTTCTGGATCATGCCGTGATTTTGCCCTGCTGTTTATGGAAGCGGTTAAATGCCTCGGGCTCGCAGCTCGATTTGTCAGTGGCTATTTGCATGCGCCATTAATGTCGAACCAAGTAGGCTCGACTCACGCATGGGCCGAAGTGTATATACCCGGCGGCGGTTGGAAAGGATTTGATCCGACGATAGGCGACATAGTAGGCACAGATCACATCCCCGTCGCCGTATCACGGTTAGCAGAAGCCGTGCCGCCGATATCAGGATCCTTTGCGGGTTTTGCAGAATCGAAGCTGGATGTTGGGGTTTGGGTAAGTGCGTGTTGAATAAATACAGAGATCTAGTGTGACCGTAGATAACAGATTAAGAGAATAGAGCCCTAGTAGATCGAGTCAGGCCCCATGGGTTAACTGTGCCGTTATTTCTGTTCCAAGCGTTACTGGCGATAGAGACGCACAATTTCGTAACGGTTAAAGCCGGTATGCCGTTGATGGTTATGGCCATAACAGAAATTGGAAAACAGATGTAAGAAAAAGAAAAAATCGTTACGGTTTTGAAACCAGTACTCACCGTAGTTTGGATCAAAGAAGCAGACGTCTTCTCCGTTCTGGCCGATATAAGCTGAAATAGCGTGAGAGCCGTTAGCGCGTTGTCCATCCAGGATAATCAAGACATGCCCACCTTGAATGCGTTCCAATTCAGTTTTCAGGGCACCACTGTTCATAGGTATTCGGGTACTAGAGTGAATACCAATACCCTGATTACGAAACCAGTTCTGGTATCCCATTCTCCAGTCTGGAAAAGTAGCTAAATTATTTTGCCACTGAGAAATGCGCTGGTATTCATTATGATTGAATGGAATAAAAGTGCGCGTATTGGGAATCCGGTAGGCACCCAAGTGGGTTACCAGTGAATCATCCAATGCATGATACTTGATCCAGTGGCACGATAATCCCATGCAAATCCCGTTGCCAGTTGGGGCTTGTATAAAGTGCAAGGGGAAGCCTTGACTGAAGTCCCATGTGCAGTGGCCTTGAAAATTATCGGCTAGTTGTTGAACATTGTTCAGAGGGTAAGCTCGGTGTGGCATATTATGCTCCTTCAAAGATATTGATTGCTGAGGGTTACATGCTTATACGGTGTGAGCTTGAGGAAAGTTGCAGTTGATTTTTTTATTTTTACGCATAGCTATGACTGTGCATAACGATGAATGTCCATGTACGTCTAGCTCGTCACTAGAAAACTAAACAAATGAGTTGTTTGATTTCTCAATCTCGATCTCAACACACAGTGCAGAGTATGAATCGTTCGCCGCATATTTTAACTGATAATCCTGCAACGGAAATGCAGCCCAGTTGGACGTCTGAGCGCTTTTTGTTAGACGTTGCCCAAACAACATGGCAACAGCAACTCTCGCGCCTACCTTCTGTTTAACACCGGTAAACTTCTGCACTTTTGACGAAAGCTCTAGAGTGTTTTCTACCTTAATACCAAACTTCTGAAGAATTATTTTTTTATCATCAGCCAACCCAAAGCCGACTTTTTTGATGCTTGCATTACTCAATACTTGAGCAGTTTCCTCAACGGCTTCAGGAAATATCGTAGGAAAAATGAATGTTTTTGACAGGCAAGATAGCTGAATAAGATGAGGGCCAGAACTTACCTCTCCTTTTTTAAAGGTAGGCTTACTCTCAGTATCAAACCCAAGCACTGGATGTTTTATCAACTCAGAGACAGCCGCAATTGCCTCCGCCTTATTGGTTACAACGATAATATTAGCCAGATCAACGCCTTGATAAACCGGCAACTCTCTAATCTGTTCTTTGGTTGGCCTGTTAAAGGGGACTTCCACTAAATGCTACCTCCAATAAATGCGTATCCAAAAATAGCTCTCTTTAAACTCGTGAGAGTAACTGATTAGAGTGACTGTCCATTTAGTTATAGTTAGGACTAATCCTGCCAGCGCTCAGGGCTGTATGAAAATACCGGCAGAGATAACTGCCATCGGATAGCGATTAAGCGCAATGCCAGGCCACAGCTGAACGCAGCCAGCAAGGTGAGGTCATGATCAAACCCGGCGTCGTGCAGCGTCAGGTACAGCCCTGCAACCAAAAGAGAAACACTCGCGTACAATTCTTTCTGCAACACCTGAGGAGTCTGATTGCAGAGAATATCGCGCAGAATCCCACCAAAAATACCGGTAATTACACCCGACATAATGACCACAGGCAGATCGTAATTCAGGGCCAGCGCAACATTACAACCAATGATGGTGAAAGCCACCAGACCCATAGCATCCAGAATCAGGAACAGTTGCTGCAAGCGGTGCATAAAACGCGCAACCACCATGGTCATTAAACCGGCGGTAATCGTCAGATAAATATAGGAAGGATGCTGGGTCCAGTTAACCGGGAAGTTACCCAGCAACATATCGCGCACAGTACCACCGCCAAGCGCGGTAATAAAAGCAATCAACACCACGCCAAACATATCCATCTGACGTTTGCCGGCGGCAAGCGCTCCGGACATGGCTTCAGCGGTAATAGCAATAAGATAGACAGTCGTAAGCACACAGAGCTCCAGTGAAAGTCTGTGCCCCTCCCCCTGTCCCCTGTCCCCGGTACCTGAGAGTTTGACCGGACACATAGGTATGCCCGGCTTGCTCCTTCGGTGGGTGCCTATGCACCGCTCTCCAGATGGCAAATGTTTTTGAGTCGCAGTCCTGGGTACCTGAGCGTTTATGGGAGTTTGCGCCTTCGGTGGCCAGCAGCGCTGGCTCTCTCCTGCGAGAGCCAGCATTGTAGACAATTGCCGTGAGAAACGGAACCAGAGGCTCAGCTCATAACCTAATCAATCCTGAAAGCTTAGCTCCCCTCGAGTACCAGTGGATCAAACTGTACCAGTGGATCAAACAGTACCAGTGAATCAAAATCGTAACCGTTTCATTGAAAGGCTCGTTCTGAAACCCTCATCCTAAAACCCCAGTTCGCTTAAACCCGGATGGTCGTCAGGGCGACGTCCCAATGGCCAATGAAACTTCCGCTCTTCTTCACGGATCGGATGCTCATTAATGCTCGCGATGCGGCGACGCATCAGGCCGTCAGCGTCAAATTCCCAGTTTTCGTTACCATAAGCGCGGAACCACTGGTCTGAATCATCGTGAAACTCATAAGCAAAGCGCACCGCAATGCGATTTCCGGTGAACGCCCAAAGCTCTTTGACCAGGCGATAATCAAGCTCACGAGTCCATTTTCGAGTCAGCAACTGGACGATTTCATCACGACCGGCAATAAACTCTGCGCGATTACGCCAGGGGCAATCTTCGGTGTACGCCAACGCAACCTTATGCGGATCCCGGGAGTTCCACCCATCCTCAGCGAGACGAATTTTCTCAATCGCGGTTTGCTCATTAAACGGCGGTAAAGGGGGTCTGCTCATTTCATACGCTCCTTCAAAAAATTCGGGGTAGAACCCTTGTTTCTTTCACCAGCCAAAGCATCAGGTCTCTGACGAACTCCTGATCCTGCTCATGACTCCAGACCGGCAACACCAGATGGAACTTATCTGAGCGGATAGTTACAGCCCTGCGTCCGGTAGTCCGTATTTCTTCGACATCGCTGAAATCACAGCGTACTGTTCGCCTGAATGCACGGGGCTTACACCAGATACCCGAACGGGTCACTTTAATCGAAGGCCGGAACAAAAACGGATAAAAATCACGCGCAAAGTTCAGAACCACGATTGTCGAAAAAAACCAGATAAAATACTGGCCAAATTCGCCTTCAATTGACATCGCCTTACCGATAAAGAAACCACCAACAGCAATAAAAACAATAAACCTGAAAACAGCCGTCAGGGGCAGGCGATCAGCCGCAGGCAACGTCAATGTGAATCCATACACATCACGGACAAAACGAACCCGCGAGTTCTCCGGTGCATCTGGGAAACTGATATCTGCCACCGATACTACCTGATCTATGGCCTCAGGGCGGGTCTCAACCGTATCGCCCTGTGACGAATCCTGCAGTGGCACGTTAAAATGACGCACCAATTGCTCGGCCCGGCTACGTGACTGTAGATAGTCCGTGTCACTATACAGCAGAGTATCCATATAGGGGGTTGCGAGGTTGACATCAAACAGCACCACTCGATCATCGCAGCGCTTATTAATTCGGATCGCAGGAAACGTACTTAACGGCTGCTTCTCTTCCCAGCCAACCAGAAAAATTCTGTGCCGGGTAATCAGCGTCCTGCCATCAAACGTAAGATACCGACTGAATTCGAACCTGATTAATGCAACACCAAAAAACGCCAATATCGCGACCAGAATCAGTAAAGTATCCTGACGATCAAGCGCCGAACGAATAAAATCAGCCAACCACAGACAGAAGGCGAACACGCCAGCTGAAACAAAGAGCAGCCCCATACCGCGCAAAAAGCGCTGAATTGACTGAATATCATCGAGGCAAAACAGATTGCCTTGCGTAGGAAACTGCGATGGCGTCTTTTTTGACATCCGGAAGATCCTTTTCGTGAACGATTCAAATATCCATAAACACAAGTGTAACCCTCCCCCAATCAGGACCACTCATTATTAGAGCACTTCCGGGGAGGCTGCTCTTTGTGCACGATACTCAACCGGTGTTAAATCACCAAGTGATTCGCATGCCACTACAGACAGTCATCCCAACGATTTGCTACTGTGGAATTATAAGAGAGTGAATTGCCGCTCCCCCCTCTTATCTTGACTGTCTTATTTGCTACTACTTTCCGTTCATTCTCTTATGAAGACTGTCCTATTAGTATTCCTACAGCCTCAACGCCGCCAGCACAGCCGAGCGAAGCGAGTCCTAGTGAAGGCCACGCTTTTTTTGTGGCCGTAACGGATTTAAGCGGTTTGTTAAATTTATGCTTCATCCGAAATATCTTCCCATATTTGGCTATATCCGCTATCTGACATCAAGACATCCAATTCATAAGAAACATCAGGCAACATTGACGTATTATCGCTACCACCTAGAACCTCGATACCATTCTCTCGATCTTCAGCCATCATATCGATCATCTTCCAAATGAAATAGCTAAAGTGCTTTGCATCATCTTCAGACGTCAAACCGGATTCAAGAATGTCTAGAACTTTTTGGTCAGAAAGTTTATTTGCATAATAAGAAACAAGATCACGCACATGAGAATATCTAACTGTCAAAATCACAATGCTCCCCCCGCATCTTTAATAACGGACATCCGATCTGCTATCCACTTGAGTTTTTCAACGAGGGAACTAATTTTCATCCGCTCATTTACCGTTAATAAATAATGACCATTTGCAGACTTCGAAGCCCGTCTATCAGGTTGAAATGACAAGCCTGCTGGGATGTCGGCTCTAGATAACACCCAAAACACATCTACATTCTTACCAGCGACACGAGAGACCATTTTATGCGCACTTTTAAGATGCTGCCAGCTTGAAGAAAATGACAACCCCATCTGATCGTCTGGAAGAACCCATTGACCATCATCAGATAAGGTGTAATCACAGACGCGAATGCCGCAAACTGTACGATATCGCCCGTCAGATACTTCAGGATACAGCGTCGGATGCTGCCCACGGACTGTGGGTCTTGCATAATATCCATCTAGCTCGCTGATTATTTCCCTCAAGTCAGTGAGGCATTTGAATTGCTTGGTCTCATCCATGTCTAAAAAATCCGATCTTAAAAACTGTCCAACGTAGGCGCGTAGCGCCGAAGTGATCTTGCCCCGATAAAACGGACACATGAATTTTCATGCTACTATTCGCTCGTATTCCATCGGTGAACAATAACCAATCCCTGAATGCAGCCGCGTTCGATTATAAAAATCATTAATGTAACGTCCCAAAGCATACTTCAAT
>JGI24517J20059_1000567_pt1 | contig 18624 bp, 16 predicted proteins | sample LinPmetageLP41_FD_20059 | JGI IMG/M metagenome (IMG submission 20059) | reverse complement strand
TTTCGCATGAGACGTTATCTTTAGTGGAGCCATGAAGTTGGCGCGGGCTGATGGCAAATCCCGGTTATCAACGTATGACGGTGATGCCATCACACTATCGTGCCGGCGTGCGGGTCAAGTCGCCTGGAAGTGAAATCTCGCCTTTGATCGATTGGTAGGATCGTCAGCGCACCGGCGCAGTCACCGCCGATGGCGGCCAGTAGCGAGAAGTCATCATCCGGAATGCCAAGGCGCTTGATCAGCGCCGCTCGGGCCTGCTCTTCGGGTAGCAGATTGCCGAACCAGTGATGCGCGAGCAGATCCTCGGGCTGCCAAGCCTTCTGACTCAGTGGCAGGCTGTGTGAAATGGCGTGCCCATTTTGTTGCCAGGCATCATCGTACTCGAGGCCCATCAGTCGACCATCATCGCCACACCACAACGTCCCTACACGCCGCGTGTCACGCCATACGTTCAGCGAATCCGGTAATGTCATGACTCGGTCTCGTCCGGCGGGCTAGCGGACAGCTCGATGCCCAACGTATCGAGCACGATCAGTACGCGGCCCAAGCCGCAGGACTCGCGGCCGTTTTCCAGCTCGCTCAGAAAGCGGATGCTCAACCCGCAGAGGCCGGCCAGGGTTTCAAGATTCAATCCCTGTTGCTTGCGCGTACGACGAATCAAGGACCCAAGCGTCTTGGCGTCGGTGATGGAAACGGCTGGGGATGGGGGCATGCTTGAGCCTTTCGAAGCGAGCGGGAAGGGTCGACACGAAGCAAGCATAGACTGATTTTCCCGATAGGGAAAAATAGTCAAGAGGTGAGCTGATAGCGCTCCGGTTTTCCCTATCGGGAAAGTGGGTAGCCTTTTGAGCGGGAGGATCAGGCGATATGAATAATCGATAGGCCTGCTTTTGGCCATGAGCGGTAATTGAGGTTTTTATGATGTATAACGCTGCCCGAGTTGATGGGATTGTTAGGCATATTTTTACTTCAGCAAGATTAATATCAAAAAAGCAATGACAATGATCCACGGCCAAACGTGTGCACGTGTATACGTGCAAGGTGTCAATTGCGTTATCGGTTTACCTTCAAGGAACTCATCTCGGAGCCTATGGATCTCTTGCATTAGTTCGTTTTGTTTATTATTGTCGACATCCTCCATACGTTCTAGCAACCGATCTACGTTTTCTGCGATCTCTCTCTCCTCAGCATTGGATTTATTAGTTTTGTCTGAAAGAGCGTCGACAGCATCCACAACCTTATCGAGCTTTTTTTCAATACGCCGCACGATCAAATCTGGGGAATTTCCGTATTCTGAATCTTCTTCTGAGAACCATTCGGGATGTTGTCTACGTTTACGTTCTTCAGCAGCATTTAAAATATTCGGGGCGTCCATGTGCGAATGCGGATCGGGAACTTTCCACGCCAAGTCACGTAGTACTTCCCGATACTCTATTCCACGCCATAATTCGTCATTTTCAACCATCCCATCGAAAGCTAGCTCCCCATCTCGTTCTATAAGTTTTGGCCATTCTTCGAACTGCCACGGAGAAAATCGACGATAAAACGACTCTCTTACGGCAGGATCATCAGAATCGAGAAGTTTATCTTCCGGTTTTAAAAGATCCGCAAGCCGCGATCTAAGGAAGTATGAGGGCGCCAGTGGCCTGCTTCCATCTTGTGGGTCTCCTTCAATTCGCCATCGTTCCAGAACTTCTTCAGGATGATCGTAGCCAACGGGTAATGCAGTGTGTTCGAGAAGCTTGTATAATACGTAGGCGTTTGCCTTTGTGGTAGGTAAATGCCGCGCAAGCTCCCAAGCCAAAGAAAATACTCTTCCGTGACTATACTCCGCCCACCCGTCAAGAATTCTACGGTCGTGCTCGGCCGACATACGAGGATTTTTCCCTAACCAGATGAGCGCCTTGGTATATTTTTCCTCGGAGAGTTTTCCAAATTCTTCTTTCCTCTCTAGCAGACACTCGAACGCATCATCGTTCATAAACCTATTTGTAACCAACGCTTCAAGTTCGGCCTCTGAACCGCGCCGGACAAGATTCTCAAGTTCATCTTCTTGGAGCCAACCCTCATTAATTCGATTGTTGCGAGTACGCGGACCAACATGCGGATTCGCTAGCGCTGCGCACCTTGCCCCTAAGTCACCCCGCCTGAATACTTTGCGAATCATGGGTAGGAAGTGACCGAAGCGGGCGATACCGAGATCAATAAGGGAATGCTTACGGCGAACAAGCAAGTACTCCAAAGTCTCTGGAGTTTCAACAAGCCATGGTGGTACTTCATCACCCGTATACCGACGATCGAACAACCAATCGTACGCGGCCTGTGGCGAGCAGTGGGCAAGAAATGCTGCCTCTATTCGTTGTTGGTATCTGTCCATATCAAATGCCTAATAGTTGTATTATATAGCGTGATTTATATTTCACTTGAACGAGCGTTCAATAATGATATGCCGCGCGTATCTCCCCCTAAAGTACTGAAAAATATCGACATTAAGTATAGCTCAGCCACATAACATCGATCATCGTACATACTACCAGTGAACGTGCTCGATGGCTTTGCCTCCATGGCCGCTTTGGGTCGATAGCTCCTGTACGCAATATAATCGTTTTCTTTATCCGCATCGCCTTGCCCTCCGGGTGCCCTGCCTGATGATATGCGGCCGTGAAAGCTTCACGTAGGTTTCGTGCCGAAGTGCTTGGCGAAGTAGTCAATCATTTCCGCCGCCTGCGCTCCTTCACGGAACTGCTTCTGTTCATCGAAATTGATCGACGGCATCAGGTGGATGAACTGCTCATCGGCGTACAGCGACAGCACTATCTCCGGGTCCAGTAGCGGCTGGCGCAAGCCGGACAGTCCGTTGGCGGCCTCGATGGCGGCGCCGATCATGACGTCGGCAATCTGCACGGATGGGCTGGCCTTCGAATCAACCTGGGTCACGGAAGATAGCTTGAGCGGGAAACGGATACCAGCGATCTGCGTCTGCCTGAATTCGACTTCACTCTGATGGTCGATGTAGCGCTGCAGCAGCTCATGATATTTGAGCAGGTTTTCCGAGTGGTCATGCTCGACCTGGTACGGCCCTGCGGCCATCACCTCAATCCGGGTTATCAGGGACTGGAGTACTACCATTGCAGCATCGGTCGAGACCCCCGGCGTGGCGATCGCGGACAGGCACTCAGGCGCCCCAAGCGCTAGCGGCCCCAGCGCTTGGGGCAATTTGCGCCAGTTAAGCTTTCTAGCCGCCTTTGTTAAAGCCTCCAGGGCCTGTGGGGTCTTTTCCTTCACCGTCCACTGGAAGGTTGCAAGCAAATCATCGAATGCCGCCTCGCCGAGCAAAGTAGGGCCGGCGTTGTACATAAGCGAAGCCAGGACGTAGTTCTGGCCGTCCTTGTAGAAGTCTTGACCAAGCTCGTAGTAAAACGGTTCGGCGGCGTAGTCCAGAAACATAAGGATCAGCAGGAACCGCTTGTCACAGACGTAAGTCACGCACTTGTATTGAGAGAGCACGGCGCGCTGCAAGTCGATCAGCGACTGCCGGTAGCCCGGTCGGCGTGCCAGCGCGTGGTACTTGAGTTCGGGCGCCTGCAACTTAGGAAAGTACTCTCGGATTAGCCGTGTCGCTTCGTCATCGCTAATGGCCACCGCCGCAGCACCTTGGAAGCGCTGCTCCGGATTCAGCAGGTCGAACCCTGTGTAGCCACTCTCATCGATGTAGAAACGCTCCATCATCGCCTTTCCAAGTTTATATTTCTTGCGGGCAAACCCTTAACTTATTTATTACATTACTACATGAGTAACGGTATTCAACAGGCTCTCTGCCGATATTATTGGCGTTCATATCCGAGCAGCAGAGCCGTATCAATCAACGGATGCATGAACGCTTCGGCATGCTCATCGGCAATAAGGATGTTGTTCTGGCCACAACGGCCCCCTCTTCTCGATTATGTTCTAAAGGCCGCTTAGGATCGCAAGCCGCCTTGATCTTCTTATGCCAATCCCCTAGCCGCGTTTTCTCGCCGCACCGCCTGGTTAGTACCTGCACCAATGTAAACCAATGTTTTCTTCGAGTAACGTCTGTGAGACCAATTCTCTAGTCAGGATCGGCTTGGGCGTCGTGGTCATCAAGGCGGGATGATGACTGGTGCGCAGCAAGAAGAATCGAAATTCGACCCTACGACTGATCGACCCCAGATGACTGACGCCGCCCAAACCGCGCCAGCGGTTCCTGGCGGAAGTAGCGGTTCAGCAGGTCGAGCAGATCGGGGTAGACCTCGACCAGCTGATCCGGGGCGCTGAAGAAAAGTTCGCAGCAGACGGCGAAGCATTCGCCGGGGTGGGTGGCGGCGTAGTCGTCGATGGGGGTGGGTTCGTCGCGGGCGATGTGGGCTTGCAGGTCGTCCCACACGGCGGTGAAGACGCGGTGCCACTCTTTCGAGGTGACGTCGCTGTTGGCGGCCAGCGGCGGGAAGCCGTCGACGTCCTGCGAGTTGCCCAGGTCGAGCTTGTGGGCGAATTCATGAATGATGACGTTGAAGCCGGTGTAGTCGCCGCTTTCGGCGACATCGGGAACCGCCAGCACTACCGGGCCGCGCCAGGAGGTTTCTCCGGCGCGTTCGTCGACGTACTCGTGCATCACACCGAAGTCGTCCATCTCCTCGACGTGGCGATGGAAGGCGTCCGGCAGCAGAATGATCTCGCTGACGTTGTCGAAGGCGGCGCGCGCATCGCGGTCCGACCAGCCGAGCGTTAGCAGCTCGGCTTGCGCGGCAATCGCCAGCATGGCGGGTTGATCGAGCTCGACGTCGTCACCGGCGACCCAGCGCTTGCGCTGCAGCAGTTGCCAGGCACGCGGGCCGAGTCGATCGGCATCAAAGTCATCGAGATCGGCCAGCAGCGGCAGGCTGTGGCGGATCGGACGCCAGACGTCGGGATCGAACGGTTGGCGCGAACCTCGCCCGGCATCGCGCTTCCACCAGCTCATTGCTCAGCTCTCTTCCTGGCGCGCCCCGGACTTCCACGACCAGTCGCGCAGGCGCAGGTCGAACAAGTCCAACCGGCGGTCCTTGAGATTGGTCACCGCGCCTTCGGAGCGCACCAGCTTGAGCTTGGTCAGGTCGAGATCCGAGAACATCACCATTTCGGTGTTGGGGGTGGTTTCCGACATCACCGCGTCATGCGGGAAGGCGAAGTCCGACGGCGAAAACACCGAGGACTGGGCGTACTGGATATCCAGATTCTCGATCGACGGCACGTTACCCACGCTGCCGCAGACCACCACGTAGCATTCGTTCTCGATCGCCCGGGCCTGGGCGCAGTGGCGCACGCGCAAATAGCTGTTCTTGGTATCGGTCCAGAACGGCACGATCAGGATGTCCATGTCCTGCTCGGCCAGCAGCCGTGGCAGTTCGGGGAATTCAACGTCGTAGCAGATCAGGATACCGACGCGCCCGGCATCGGTCTCGAACACCTGCAGCTCGTCGCCGCCTTCGACCACCCAGTCGCGCCGTTCCTGCGGAGTGATGTGCAGCTTGGCCTGACGGTCGATCTCGCCATCGCGGTGGCACAGGTAAGAAACGTTGTAGAGCTTGCCGTCGTCACCGATCTCGACCATCGAGCCGGCGACGATGTTGATGTTGTAGGAGATCGCCATGCGCGAGATTTCGGTCTTGAAGCGCTCGGTGAATCCGGCCAGAAAGTGAATCGCCTCCACCTGGTCGGTCTGATCGGTCAGCCCCATCAGCGGGGTGTTGAACAGCTCCGGGAAGACGGCGAAGTCGCTTTGATAGTCGGAGATCGCGTCGACGTAGAACTCCACCTGCTGGAGCACCGCTTCCACCGAGTCGAATTCGCGCATCTGCCACTGCACGGCGCCCACCCGAACCTGGGTGCGGCGGGTTTCGATGATCCGGCTGGCCGGCTCGTAGAGGATGTTGTTCCACTCGAGCAGGGTGGCGTAGCCCATCGACTTCTCATCTTCGGGCAGATACTTGGTCAGCAGGCGCTTGACCAGGAAGTCGTTGGCCAGCTGGAACGACAGGATCGGGTCGTAGAACTCCTTGCGTGCCACCCGATCGATGTACTCGGCGGCCGACATCTCGTCGGCGTGCTCGTGGTAGTTCGGGATCCGGCCACCGGCGAGAATCGCGCGCAGATTCATCGAACGGCACAGATCCTTGCGCGCCTCGTAGAGGCGCCGGCCGAGACGGTAGCCGCGGTAGGCCGGATCGATCAACACGTCGAGCCCGTAGAGCGCATCGCCGTTGGCATCGTTGAGAATGACCTCGCGATGACCAATCAGCTCGTCGTACTTGTGCGGGTTCGAAAAGCGGTCGTAGTCGACCAGCACGGTCAGCGCGACGCCGACGATCTTGCCGTCGTCCTCGATGATGATCTGGCCATCGGAGAACTCGCCGATCAGCTTGTCGATCGTGTGCTTCGACCAGGCACCACCGATGTCGTTATAGACGGCATCCATCAGCCGCTTGAGCTGCGGGTAATCCTCGGGGGTGAGGTTGCGCAGATTGAGGTGCAGTTCTTCCAGAGACATTGAGTGCCTGACTCCATCCAAAAAATAGGGGTGATATAGAGATAAAGTCTAACACGGCGCGACTCCACACCCCCGCGGTATGGATATCTGAATCGCCAAACTCAAGCTGATCGACCCTTCAGAAAGAGGACGCGCTGCCGACAATAGCTTTAGAAAACCTAATTTTCCTTTGCGACGGTGAGAGATTCCCTGCTCCCGTCGGAGGTGCAGCATGAGACGATTACTACCGGTCTGTCTGGGGATCGCTATGGCAGCGCTGGCCTGCGCGGCCGAGGCCCGACCGCTGACCGACGACGGGCGGCTGACGTTCAGCGGGTTCGGCACGCTGGGGTTGATTCACAATAACCTCGGCGAAGCCGATTTCACCCGTGATATCAGCCAGCCCAAAGGCGCTGGCGAAGGGTGGAGCGCGCGCACCGATTCGTTGTTGGGCGCTCAGGTCGGCTATCGCTTCACCGACGAGCTCGACACGGTGGTGCAGGGCATCAGCCGCTACCACGACAGCGGCGATTTCAGCCCCGAAGTGAGCTGGGCGTTTCTGCGCTATCGGCCGGACCCCGGCCTGCAGCTGCGCGTCGGCCGGCTCGGCTGGGACGTCTATCAGCTCTCCGATTCGCGCTACGTCGGCTACGCCTATCCTTGGGTGCGGCCGCCAGTGGACCATTTCGGCACGCTGCAGTTGACCTACATCGATGGTGTCGATGTCACCTTCAAGCAGCCGGTCGGCAGCGATCTGGTGCTGCTGAAGCTCTATGCTGGCCGCTCCAAAAGTGATGTCTTCATTGGCGAGGGCATTGAGACCCATTTCGATGTCGACAAGGTCTACGGCGGCCATGTCGATTACGAGACGGGGCCGTGGCGATTCCGGTTGGGTTACACTGAAGTCAAGTCCGATATCTCGTTCTCGGGGGAGGTTCCGGATCAGCTCGATCAACTGCTCGCGCTCAACCCTTACGCCAACCTGACCGCGGACGATGTGCTGGGCGACGCCTACGGTTTCGATAGGCTCAGACTCTACTCGTTGGGCGCGGTCTATGATCAGGGGCCGCTTCAGCTACAGGCGATGTGGAATCGCAGCAAGACCAGCGCTAACGGCTCGGTCGACTCCGGATTCGTTTCCGCCGGCTATCGTATCGATCGCGTCACGCCTTACGTCGTCTACTCTCAAATCGAGACTGCCTCGGATGGCGAGGGCGGCGGCGAAGGCGACTTCAAGCAGAAAACCTATTCGCTGGGCGCGCGCTATGACGTAACGGCCAACATGGCCTTGAAGGCGCAGTTGGATCGCGTTCATGTTCAGCGCCCCGGATTTCTGTGGCGAGACATCGACAGTGACTGGAACGGGGGCTGGGGATCGATCTTCAGCCTCGGTCTGGACTTCATTTTCTAGGAAAGCGTCCATGAACCGAGTTCGAAGGCTTCTAATCGCCTCTACCCTGTCGATCACCACTGTGGTTTCCGCGTCGGCCGGTGCCGACATCGCGATCGTGGTCAATGCCGGCAGCGGCATCGATCATCTGACCCGAAGCGAGGCAGTCAACATTTTCATGGGGCGCTATCGCAAGCTGCCCACCGGCAATGTGGCGCTACCGATCGATTCATCCTCGCTCAAGGCGCGGTTCTATCGCGCGCTGGTCAATAAGGACCTGGCGGAGATCAACTCCTACTGGGCCCGGCTGGTGTTCTCGGGTGAGGCATCGCCGCCCCAGCAGATCGCCTCGAGCGAGGACGTGCATCAGCTCGTGACCCAGAATATGAACGCCTTGAGCTATGTCGACAGCGCCCACGTGCCCGACGATATGCATGTCGTGCTGACGTTGGGCGAGTGAGCCATGCCTCGCCTACTGCTGCTGCTGCATACACGGCTGGCACTACGTACGACGGCGATCATCCTGCTCATCGTCACGTTGCTGGGCGTGATCTTTCTCGTGCTGGCGGTTTACCTACGCGCCGAGAGCGTTCAAGAGGAGCAGCAGTCACGCATCCAGGAGCTGCTGACGACGGTCGAGCGCACCGCGCAGATCGGCTGTTTTCTGGGCGATCGTCACCTGGCCCAGGAAGTCGCCGACGGCCTGTTGAGCAACAATATCGTCAGTGCCGTCAGCATCGACACCAGCGATGGCACGACGCTCGCCGGCGGTCGCGCCGACCCGGCGGGGGAAAGTGCGAGCAGCGTCATCCACGACGTCTACTCGCCGTTCGAGCCGGGCACCTCGGTGTGCGAGATCACGGTCGAGCCCGACCAGGCCTATATCGACGAACTGGTGGCACAGGCGTCGTACTTCATCGGTGGGGCGTTGCTGCTGCAGTTGATTGGAATCGGCCTTTGCGTGGTGGTGGTCGTGGCGAAATTCGTCACCCGACCGATTACCGGGCTGTCGCATCGTCTGAGCGAGCTGGAGGCGGAAACCGGTCAGCAACTGCAGGCGCCGAAGGGCAATCGCGATGACGAGATCGGTCAGCTCGTTCTCAGCGTCAATGCCATGATCGATAACCTGGTTCAAAGCCTGAGCGAGGAGCGCCGGCTACGACTCGAACGAGAGATCGAGGAGCGTCGCTATCGGGCAATCTTCGATAACGTGGAAGCCGGTATTTTCGAACTCGACGGTGACGATCTCATCCGTTCCGCCAACCCGGCATTCCGGCGTCTGTTCGGCATGCCTGGCGAGACGGATCTGGAGCGTCACCCGGTGGCTTTCGCGTCGCTGGTCAGCGGCAGTGAAAGCATCAGCGACAGCAAAGACATGGCTCAAGCGTTCGTTATCGATAACGTTGTCAGGGAGCAGGAGCGGCAGTGGGAAATCGCGCTAGGCGATGGCGATCAGCAGCGCTGGATCAGTCTGATTCTGAGCCCGCTCGAGACTGGGCGCCTGCAGGGGGTGGCCCATGACGTCACCGAGCGCAAGAGAGCCGCGGATGCCGCCGAGCAGATGGCGATGACCGATCCATTGACCGGACTCGGCAACCGCCGTGGCTTCGATCACCGACTGGCAGTGATGGCGCGTCATCGCCGTCTGTATCCCGAACGATGCCACGCGGTGATCACGTTGGATTTCGATCACTTCAAGCAGATCAACGATACCTACGGACATCAGTTCGGAGACCGCGCCTTGAATCATGTCGGGGCCATTCTGGCGGATCTGGTGCGTCAACGCGATTACGTCGCTCGCCTGGGCGGCGACGAGTTTGTCGTGTTGCTCGAAGGGTGCAGCGAGCGTTGCGACGTCGAACCGATCCTGACGCGTTTTCTCGAAAGCCTCCGCACGCCGCTCAAGGTGCGAGAGGGTACCGAAATCGTCATTAGTGTCAGTATCGGTATCGCCATGCTGGGATTGGATACCGATGATCCTCAACAGGCCATGCGGTTCTCCGATATCGCCATGTACGCAGCCAAGCGCGCCGGACGCAGCACCTGGCGTTTTTACGAGCCTGTGAGCATGGCTTGAGAACACCCCTCAGCCAGGTCGAAACATCTTGAAGTTCTGATCCTGGCTGATCTCGAAATAATCGGCAGGCCCGCCGCCGCGCAGAATCGGACGGGCGGCGGCGGTCTGGTAGACGCCGTCGCCCAGCAGCGTCGGGTCGATATGCACGCCGACCACTTCCCCCAGCACCATCCAGGTTTCCAGCTTGTCGCCGGCGGCGGACTGCAGCTGAAGGGTTTGCGTCAGCCGGCACTCGAACACCACCTGCGCTTCCTTGACGTGGGGCACGCCCACCACGCGGGAGTTGCCCGGGGTCAGCCCGGCGAGTTCGAACTCATCGATCTCTGGCCCCACGGCGGCACAGCTTTCGTTCATCGGTTCGGCCAGGTCGCGAGTCGCCAGTTGCCAGCAGAATTCGCCGGTGGCTTCGATATTACGCACGCTGTCCTTGTAGCCGACGCTGGCGAATCCCACGATCGGTGGGGTGTAGTTGAAGCCGTTGAAGAAACTGTAGGGCGCCAGATTCAGCCGACCTTCACGGTCACGCGACGAGATCCAGCCGATCGGCCGCGGACCCACGATCGCATTGAAAGGGTCGTGGGGCAGCCCATGGCCGCGGGCCGGTTCATAGAAATGCGCGTTGTTGGGCATGCAGGTTTATCCTGGATAGCGAGGAAGTGAAATCGGAGGAGGGATATTACGGGCTGGCGGGAAGTTTGATGAATGATCGCGGGGGTTGTCGATCGAAGGCTGATGGACTTGGCCCGGTGGAGTGAGTCACCGGGCCAAGTATCCATGCGATGGCTACTTGCGCACGACGCGATAGATGATCAGCAGCACGATTGCGCCGAGCACGGCTATCACGAAGCTACCGATGTTGAAACCGGAGACGTCACCGAAGCCCAGTGCGGTCCCGATCCATCCCCCAATGACGGCACCGAGCACCCCGATGATGATGGTGACGATGAAACCACCCGGATCCTTGCCCGGCATGATCAGCTTGGCAATGGCCCCGGCGATCAGGCCGAAGATGATCCACGCAATAATTCCCATGGTGTCTGTCCCTGTTTGATTCATGCTGAAGTATTCATGACAAGCACATGCCTTCCTGGCATGCCTTATGGAAATTAGTCGTAGATGGGCAAAACGACAAGTGCCGAATTGGCGCTATCATCATTTCCAGAAATGGAGACCATTCCTGGAGATATTGCGTTCGGTGTGTCAATCGAAGCGTGAAGGAGGAGTGCATGTCATCTAGCGATGCCGAAAGCACGGTTGTCGGGGATGTATTGACGTTGAATCGACTGTCGATTGGATTGACGTTGCCGCTGACGGATCAAGCGGTGGTCGACGTTGCTGAGCAGAGACGCCTGGCCAGGCTGGCGGATAGCAGCGGCTTCCGCGCGTTGTGGGTTCGTGACGTGCCGCTCAATAGCCGAGACTATCCCGATCCGGTCGGCCATCTTGACCCGTGGAGCTGGCTGGGCGCTCTGGCCGTCGAGACGCGACAGATCGCGCTGATCAGTGGTGCCATCGTGCTGACATTGCGCCACCCGCTACATATTGCCAAGGCGGCGGTATCGGTCGCCACGTTATCGGACGGTCGGTTCATTCTCGGCCTGGGGTCCGGCGATCGTCCGCCCGAGTTCGCTGCTTTTGGTGAGGATGTCGCCGAGCGGCGGCGACTGTTCGCGGATCATTGGCAGACGGTGGCAAAGGCGCTGGGCACGACACAGGAAATATGGCCGGACCGCCACGAAGCTAACTCGCCGGATTTTCAGCTACGGCCGTTGCCGCCGGCGCCAGTACCGCTGTTGGCGGTCGGCTCAGGCGGTCAGAGCGTGAATTGGATCGCTCGCAATGCCATCGGCTGGATGACCTATCACCGCGAACCGGCGCAGCAATTGGATCGGTATCGGATGTGGCGTGCCGCCGTCGAGCAGAGCGCACGCGGCGAGTTTCGCGGATTTGGCGAGGCGATGCGTCTCGATCTCGCCCTGGATCCGGGAACGCCAGCGACTCATATCGACCTGGGCTATCGCACTGGACGTGAAGCGCTCATCGACAGATTCGAAGCGCTCAGAGAGATGGGTGTTCACCACGTCTCACTGAATTTACAACTCGACGAGCGGCCAGCCGATGCGATCATCGAGGAGCTGGCCACCTACGTCTTACCGCACTTTCATCAGACCTGAATCATTTAGAAAGCTGAGAGGATTTCCTCCATTCTGAAAGGATTTACTCGGAATGGCTGGCCAGGAAGGTGAGCGTACGGCCGTGGGCCAGCGCCGAGGCGTGCTGGTTGTAGCTTGCCCGCGCCCAGCAGTTGAAGCCGTGTTCCGCGCCGCCGTAGAGATGGACTTCGACATCCTTGTTACCGGTAAATGCCTGACGGGTCTGCTCGACGTGCTCGAGCGGTATGTGGTCGTCCTCGGCACCGAAGTGGAACTGCGCCGGCACCTTGAGTTCATCGGCGCGCGGCAGGAATTCGGTGACGCCACCGGCGTAGTAGCAGATCGCCGCATCGACGCCGGCGTCCAGACCGCAGAGATAGGACAGCACGCCGCCCATGCAATACCCTACGGATGCGATCGGCCCATCGCAGGCCGGGCTTGCGCGTAGCGCCTTGGTTGCCGCACGCAGATCGCTGATCGCCGTCGGATAGTCGAGCGCCTGCTTGTGAGCCACGGCTGCTTTCCAGTCGTCACCGTCATAGCCGAGTTCCACGCCCGGCTCATCGCGCCAGAACATGTCCGGTACGATGACGGCGTAGCCGTCCATGGCGTACTGCTCGGCGACGCCGCGCATGTGGCCATTGACGCCGAAAATCTCCTGAATCAACACGATGCCGGGGCCTTTGCCCTTGTGCGGCAGCGCCTGATACGCCTTGAATGTCTTGCCGTCCTCGGCGGTGATCTCGATCCATTCGGTCTTGATATTGGTCTGGGAATCGCTCTGAGACATGATTTCTCCTTGTGGGCGGTCAACTGAACTTTGAGATATAGGACTAAAGCCCGAAACAGGAGTTTAGCAGGGCAATGGAATTTTGCTCCATGAGTCGGCGCTGGCTGCGTCCCAAACGGGTATCGGACCGCACGGCGTGAAACGAGACATCAATGCGCCTAGGCTAGGCGCTCCGCCCCCCCATCCCGAGCCGCCACGTTTCAGGAGCCGCATGGACCTCTATAGCCCGATCTGGATTGCCGCTCAATTGGGTGGGTTCGTCGCCCTGGGCTTTATCATTGCGGCGTTCGCCAGTCGTCAGGACGACCGGTTACTGGTCTACCTGATATTTGCCAACGTGGCCTTCGCCGTGCATTTCCTGCTGTTCGGCGAGGCAGTCGCTGCGGGCATGTCGATCCTGGTCGTCGGTCGGATCTGGCTGGCCAGGCGCTTTCCGCGGCGCCAAGGGATCATGTGGCTGGTACTGGCGGCAACGGCAGCGGTCGCCATGGCGACCTGGCAAGCCTGGTACGATTTTTTCCCGCTGCTCGCTGCCGTCTTCGGCACGCTGGCGATGTTTCTGTTGCGGGGCCTGCCGATGCGGACGCTACTGGCAGGCGTCGCGCTATGCTGGCTCGCGAATGCACTGATCATCGGTTCGATCGGCGGCGCCATTGCTGAGCTCATCGCGCTCGGCACCAATCTGATCACGATGTGGCGAATTCACCGCGTGCGGCGAGACGTACGGGCTTGCTGACGGCGCTTCTCTGTCTCATGTTTGAGAAGTCACGCTGTCTACACAAGGGAGTGTATCAATGTCTACTACTGCTACTGCTCGCGGCCGTCTGGCTGGTGTATTCGCTCTGGTCGTCGTATTGCTGTTGCTGGCCTTCGTCGTTGGGCCATGGGCACTCACGAAATGGGCCGAAAGTCGCTTCACTGACTCGCTGGGGACGCCCGTCCAAATCGAGCGCGTCACTTTCAACCCGTTCACGGCCACCGCTCAATTTTCGACGCTGCAGATCGGCGACGGCGAGACGCCCATGATCGAGATCGCTTCTGGTGAGGTCGCGTTCGAGTGGTCGACGCTGTGGCAATCCGGCATTCACATTTCCGAGGTTCACCTCGACTCACCCCATTTGCGTCTGGTATCGCCGAAGTCCGGGCCGCTCAATCTGGCGACACTGGGTGGGGACTCCTCGGCGGATGACAACTCATCCAAAGACAGCGCGCCGCTCAGCGTGGCACGTATCGACGCGAGCGACGGTCAGATCGACTGGCAGGATCAGCGGACAGGCGGGGATGCTTCCATCACCGCGACCGACGTGAGCTTGACGCTGCACGATTACCAGCGCGATGGCGATTCTCCGATGCAAGGGAAAGCCTCAGGCACGCTCGGCGATGGAAAAATCGATCTCGAAGGGCGTTTCGGGGTGATGCCGCTGACCGGTGATCTGGCGATCACGGCACGGCAGGTGGCAGCCTCTGCCATCGATCCCTGGTTGACCGCGGGAGTGCCGGCGCGAATCGATCAAGGCCGCGTCGATCTCGATGGACAGCTCAAGTTCGGCGCCGCTGCGGACGCCTTGATGGCCTATCAGGGAAAGGTGTCGCTCGATGATCTGAAAACAGGCGATTCGCGAGATCAGCCGTTGATTTCTCTGGATCATGGCGTGTTCAAGGAGGTCGATTTTGCGCTCGGCGACCATCTGATGATCGATTCGGCGGTGCTCACCGCGCCGAGGCTGACAGCGTTGATCGATGATGACGGGCAATTCAATCTCACGACGGCCTTTGGCAGTGGGCAGGGCGGCGAGGCGGAAGACGCCAGCCGGGACGGCGGCTCTCAAAGCCGGAACGACAGCGCGGGCATGGTGATCGCTTTGAATCGTCTCGAGGTCAAACAGGGAACGTTCGATTTCGAGGATCGGCGTATGTCGCCGACCGTTGCGCTCGATGTCAGTGGGTTGAACGGCCAGCTTACCCAGTTCGATACGCGTAGCGACGAGCCCGCGCACTATCGCTTCGACGGCATGGAGAGCGAAGGCACGCCGGTGATGATCGAGGGCAATGTCAACGTCGGGGAGTCGCTCAGCGCACGCCTGCGTCTGACGGCCAAGCAGCTCGCCTGTCCCAGTTTGCGCCCTATATCCGGCGCTTCGGCGGCTACCGCCTCGACCATGGCACTGCCGATCTCGAACTCAACTATCACCTGCAAGGCAGCACCTTGACCGCACAGAACCACATCATCCTCAAGCACCTGAACCTGGGCAAGGAGATCGATCAGGACACGACGTCGCTGCCGCTGAAGAAACTGATCGGGCTGCTGCAGGCCAAGTCAGGGGTGATCAATCTGGACATCCCGATCGAGACGACCGTCGAGGGCAACACCCAGGTGGATATGAGCAAGGTGGTGTGGCAGGCGATCACGGAGTCACTGGGGAATCTCCTGACATCGCCGGTCGACTCTCTCCAGGCGCTGATGAAGGATCACGATGAAAACGGTGATGGTTGAATCGGTGATGGTGAAAAGACGTTGTTGTTGGCGATGAAAAGTGTCTAATAGCCATATAGAATAACCACAGNTCTTTTTAACATTTTTGATTCTTTCCGATTACCCTAACACTAGTAGGTCGTACGATCCGGATTCTCATCGTTTCGTCGACAGTTCCGATCATTTCGTCAAATAAGAGGGCAGGCATGGCGCCGATGACACTGACCGACACCAATAGTCCCCTGAGCGCTGATCAGGCCAAGCGCGTGCAACAGGCGCTGGTGGATCTCGATGCCTCCCAGTGCCAATGGTTGAGCGGTTATCTGGCGGGCCTTAGTGCACAGGCCGCGGGGGCGGCTCCGATTGGAAAACCGCAAACGGCACCGACAGCATCTACCGCGTTGACCGTGCTCTATGGTAGCCAGACCGGTAATGCCGAAGGGGTAGCCGAACTGGCGGCCGAGCGTGCCGGCGCGAAGGGATTCGATGTCAAGCTATTGAGCATGGCGGACGCCGGNAAGAAGGCACTGAAGGAGATCGAGCGGTTGCTGGTCGTGGTCAGCACTCAGGGAGATGGNGATCCGCCNGATCCGGCGCTCGAATTCCACGAGCTGATGATGGGGCGCAAGGCGCCGAAACTCGAGGGGCTGCGGTTCGCCGTGTTGGGGTTGGGTGACGCCAGCTATGAACACTTCTGTCAGACCGGCAAGCAGTTCGATGCGCGCCTGACCGAACTCGGCGGCGAATCGATCCACGCGAGGACGGATTGCGATGTGGATTACGAGGAGGCGGCCGAGGCTTGGATCGATGAGGTGCTTGAGTCGCTGGCGGGTGATCTCGCCGTGCGACCGCCGGCTCAGGCAGCGGGAGTCACCGATTCCCAAAGCACCCAGCCCCGCTACTCCAAGAAGCACCCGTTCATGGCCGAGGTACTAACCAGCCAGCCGCTGAACGGGCGCGATTCGGATAAGCAGACCCTGCATCTCGAGCTGTCGCTGGAAGATTCCGGCCTCGAATATTTGCCGGGCGATGCTGTCGGTGTGGTACCGCAGAACGACCCCGCCCACGTCGACGAGCTGATCGAGATGCTCAAGTTCGATGCCGAATCGCCGTTGGAGGAAGGCCGCGTGCTACGCGATGCGCTGCTGACGGATTTTGAGGTCACGACGCTGACGCGGCCGTTTCTGCAGCAGTGGGCCGAGTGGTCACAGGCGCCGGAACTGCGTCGGCTGCTGGGTGAAGACGCTCGCGACGAGTTGCGCGACTGGTTGCCGGGGCGTCATATCATCGACGTGGTTGAACAGTTTCCGGTCGACGGGATCGACGCCGCCCAGTTTTCGGCGGCGCTGCGCAAGTTGCCACCGCGACTCTACTCGATCGCCTCGAGCCAGGCGGCGGCGTCCGACGAAGTGCATCTCACCGTCGCCGTGGTGCGCTACGACACCCATGGCCGCGTCCGCAACGGCGTCACCACGAGTTACCTGGCGGATCGCATCGAGCCCGGCGACCGCGTGCCGATCTATATCGACCGCAACAAGCAGTTCAAACTGCCGGAGGATGACGAGGCACCGCTGATCATGATCGGCCCCGGCACCGGCGTCGCACCGTTTCGCGCTTTCCTGCAGGAGCGGGAAGAGCGTGGCGCCAGTGGCGACAACTGGCTGTTCTTCGGTGATCGACATTTCCGCAGCGATTTCCTGTATCAGTCGGAGTGGCTCAAGTGGCGTCAGCATGGCTTGCTCACGCGACTTGACGTTGCCTTCTCCCGCGATCAGCCCGAAAAGGTCTACGTTCAGGATCGGCTGCGCGAACGGGCAGAAACGCTCTATGCCTGGCTGGAAGCGGGGGCGTATGTCTACGTCTGTGGTGATGCCGAGTTCATGGCACCGGACGTGCATCAGGCGCTGCGCGAGGTCATCCGTGAGCAAGGCGGACACGGTGACGCCGGCGCCGATGATTATCTGCGCCATTTGCAACAGGAAAAGCGTTATCAGCGCGACATCTATTGATGAACCCGGAGGTCGACATGGACATCATTGCCAAACTGCGTGACGTACCCTTGGATGAGTTGCATCCTAATGAGCGGCTCAAGGTCGAAAGCGATTACCTGCGCGGCACGCTCGAAGAGGGTCTGGCCGACCGCGCCACCGGCGCGATCGCCGAAGATGATACTCAACTGACCAAGTTTCATGGCTTCTACATGCAGGACGACCGCGACCTGCGCGACGAACGTCGCCACCAGAAGCTCGAGCCGCTCTACAGTTTCATGGTGCGCTTGCGGCTGCCCGGCGGTCTGGTCACGCCCGCGCAGTGGCAGACTCTCGACGACGTCGCCACGCGCTACGCCAACGGCACGCTGCGTATCACGACCCGTCAGACGTTCCAGTACCACGGCGTGCTCAAGGAAAATCTGCGCCCGCATCTGCAGACGATTCATCAGGCCATGGTGGATACCATCGCCGCCTGCGGTGACGTCAATCGCAACGTGATCTGCACCGCCAACCCGCACCGCTCCGAAATACATCGGCAGGTTTACGAGCTGAGCCATCAGATCAGCACCCGGCTGATGCCCCGTACCCGCGCCTACCATGAGATATTTCTCGGCGAGGAGCGTGTCGCCGGTGGTGCCCAGGAACGTGAATCGGAGCGTACAGAGTCGAAGGCGGTTGGAGACGATCAGGAACTGCTCGATCCACAGGAACCGCTCGATCCACAGGAACCGTTGTATACGCGCCATTATCTGCCGCGCAAGTTCAAGGTGGCGCTGGCAATACCGCCCGAGAACGACGTCGATCTGTTCGCTCACGACGTCGGTTTTATCGCCGATGTTCGGAAGGGTGAAAATGGTGAATCCGGCGAACTGCGCGGATTCACCGTCTGTATCGGCGGCGGTATGGGCATGACCCATGGCGAGCCGTCGACCTTCCCGCGGCTCTCCGACCCGATCGGTTACTGCTCGCCGGACGATGTTCCCGCCGTGGCCGAGGCGATCATGCTGGTACAGCGTGACAACGGCAATCGTCGTGACCGCAAGCGCGCGCGCCTGAAATATACGGTCGAGGACATGGGGCTCGACGCATTCAAGGCTGAAGTCGAGCAGCACCTTGGCGAGACACTCGCGCCGGCGCGCGAGTTTCACTTCGAGAGCAACGGCGATCGGCTGGGCTGGATTCAGGGCGACGATGGTCTCTGGCACTATGGGCTGTTCGTGCAGA
>JGI24517J20059_1000553_pt1 | contig 18832 bp, 15 predicted proteins | sample LinPmetageLP41_FD_20059 | JGI IMG/M metagenome (IMG submission 20059) | reverse complement strand
CCATCCATGAAAGTCTGACTCATCATCGCAGCATGTGCGCCACCACTGTCCGATGCGTTGCCCAAGGGCAGACTGGTCACGTCGGCACTATCGCTCCGCTGCTCAGAAGTCGAGTCAACCTCTACCGAGACGGTCGCTTCGGCAGCCGGCTCCGCTACTTCTTGAATGGTTTCTTCTTCTGTCGGAGAGATATCGTCATTGACGGCCTTGTCTTCTGTAGCGACGAAAGTTTCAGTCATGGTGGCGAGATTCTCGTCGTCGGCAATCGATTCCTGGAGTGGCTGTCCCTCGATCTCCTTTCTAGTATCACCATCATCCGTTGCTTCGACCAACGGTAGCTCAGTAGCTGTGATGTTATCGCTTTGCTGTTCAGGGATGGAGCCAGTCTCTACCGAAGGAGTCGTCTTAGCAGAAAACTCTGTTACTTCCTCGACGATTTCTTGTTCTACTGAAGAGGCATCATCATTGACCGCTTCGTTCTCCGCGATAATGAAGGTTTCTGTCACGGTGACCAGATTCTTGTCATCGAGGGCAGGCTCCTTGCGTGGCTGATCCTCGATGCCGTTTTCCGGCACGATGATATTGTCGTCCATTCCCACGGCCTCTTCCGCTGCCAGACGCTTTTTGCGTGCCTGAGCTGCGAACTGGGTCTGAAATAGCCACGGTAGTAGCGATATCATCTTTCCCGTTGGTTTCATGTGGCCCCCCACCTCTTGATTTATATTGCGAACATTTGCATCGGATTGACGATGCCGTTGCCGGTGATGTCATCATCGACACTGAAAAGATGCCAAACATCGTGCGGAATACAGTTGGGCCGGGTCGCAAAGACCTCATAAAGGCCCTGGACATCCGCGGTTCGAATAATTCACGCCGTGATGACGACACATCACGACATGATCGATCGCCCCGTCGAAAACCGTTTTCAAATCCTGAAAATGGCGCTGTGTTCCTGCTTCGCGACCATAGAAATATTCGAATTCACCGTTACTTTTTTGCCGAATATCGACCATCTGCCCATGGGGTGCGGTCAGTAGGCATTCGAAAAGCAGAGAACGGTCGAGCATGGTGCAGCCATTACGCCAGCCCACCCCCTCGTGAAAGACGCCTTTCAACAGTGCATGATGCTTGCTGACTTCCTCGTCGCCCGGCTTGGTGGCGATAAAATAGAGTCCGGTCGTATCTCGTTCCAGAATATGCGTCAGAATTTTCTGGATCGTGCCGGAATATCCGAGGTCCAGCATCAAGGGGCGCTTGTCGGGATCCATCAAACCAGAGCGTTTCAGGTAGGCAACCAATGCTTTCCGGGTCGGGGAAACGACCGTTTCCAATGCCTTGAAATGCGGTGTCAGCCACTGGTAAACCAGATCCTTGTCCTTGGGAAGCTCACAATTGAAGCGGAGCAGCTCGAAGGGTAACGCCGCGAATATTTCATGCAGCTGCAGGCCGAATCGCTTACGCATGAGATCAAGGATGCTGCCCGAGAAGTCGTTGCTCAGTGCCATTGGTGTGATCGTTTGCGATCCCAACATGGCGCGAAACAGCAATGTCCTGGAAACTCGCAGATAGACAGGAGCGTGTGGCAGATCTATCGATGATTCGCGCTGAAGACGCGTCAATAGACGATGGAAACACCACCCCTCACGCGCCAGACATACCGGCAGGTGACCTTCAGCTTCGGCTTCAATGGACTCGGCGTAAACGTGCAATGCGGGCCCAAGAAAGGTCGCCCCAAATTCATATAATGCCCGGCTCTTGGCTTGCATGGTGATGCCTCGTCTGTCGTTTGATTTGTCACAATGAGTGACTTCTTTCTATTCTTGTCATCACGGTTATGGAATACCGCAAAGAATCTTCTCGTTCAAAATTTACACAGCAATAAGCATCGTTTTCGATGACAGCAATAAATGCAGCTACGACATCATCTTTGCTAAAAACAGGAGTAGCGATTAAAACTGCTGCAACAGGAGATTCTTGACCCTCTCTTCCGAAAATGAAAACAGGATAAAGCCAATACCAGCGTCGCAGAATACCGACAGGAAGACAGAAAAAGGCAAATCGCCGATAATGTTAAAATTATTCTTGTCGCCGGTAACCGAGCAACTATCGCTAAGACTTTAGTCAGGTTAATCGCCTCTTAGCTGTTGGTGAAGATGAATTTACTCATCGATATTCACCATCCCGAAATCCATGAATAAGCCATTCCTGAAAACATTAAAAACTTCGTAATTAACAGTATTAGACTTACTCAATAGAAACACTTTATGCGATTGTTTGAAAAAAGTGGCCCGGCGGTGCCAACCTGAACGGCAGACTGGGTTCATGATCGGAAGGGATTTTCAGGCGGCGGCAACTCGAGCAGCCAACGTCTTGCCACGCCCCACGGCGTAATAGTCGATTCCTGCCGCCGACATCGTCTCCGGATCGAACAGGTTACGGCCGTCAATGACCACCGGCGTACTCAACTGTCCACGAATCCATTCAGCATCGAGCGTGCGGAATTCCTTCCACTCGGTGCAGATCACCAATGCATCGGCCTTCTTGACCGCCTGGATACGGTCCGCGACCAACACCAGGTCGTCTCTCTCGCCATAAATGCGGCGGCACTCTTTCATGGCCTCAGGATCGTAGGCCTGCACCGTGACACCCTGTGCCCACAGGGCTTCCATCAGCGTCCGACTCGGCGCGTCCCGCATGTCATCGGTTTCCGGTTTGAAAGACAGTCCCCATACCGCGATCGTCTTACCTTCCAGTTCGCCTCCCAAGGCATGGGAGAGCTTCTCGAACAGGGTGGATTTCTGGCGCTTATTGACCGCTTCCACGGCCTTGAGCAGCTCGGCTTCGTAACCCACCTTGCTAGCGGTGCGAGCCAGTGCCTGAACGTCCTTCGGGAAGCAGGAACCGCCATAACCACAGCCGGGGTAGATGAAGTGATAGCCGATACGCGGATCGGAGCCGATGCCGCGTCGCACGTCCTCGATGTCCGCACCCAAGCGTTCCGCGAGGTTGGCGATCTCGTTCATGAAGCTGATCTTGGTTGCGAGCATTGCGTTGGCGGCATATTTGGTCAGCTCGGCCGCGCGCACGCTCATGAACATCAGCTTTTCACGATTACGGTTGTAGGGGGCGTAGCACTCACGCATCAGATCGCTGACACGATCCGAGTCGGTGCCCACGACGATACGAGCACCGCGCGTGAAATCCTCCAGCGCCGAGCCCTCCTTGAGAAATTCAGGGTTGGAACAGACATCAAACGGAAGGTCGGCGACACGTTCCGCAAGAACGCCCGCGATGCAGTCATGGACCTTATCCGCGGTGCCGACCGGCACGGTCGACTTGTCGATGACGACCTTGTAGGCATTCATGTACTGGCCGATGGTAGATGCCACCGCGAGTACATACTGCAAATCGGCGCTGCCATCCTCGTCAGGTGGCGTACCCACGGCGATGAACTGCAGTACGCCGTGTTCCACCGCCATTCTGGCATCGGTGGTAAATCGTAGACGCTGGCTCTCGACATTGCGCAACACCATCGATTCGAGGCCAGGTTCGTAGATGGGAATATCCCCCTGGACCAGACGCTCGATCTTGCGTTGATCGATATCGACACAGACCACGTCATGACCAACGTCAGCCAGACAGGTACCCGTGACCAGACCGACATAACCGGTACCGAAAACAGTGATCTTCATCCGAGAAATCCCCATTGATGAGCGATGCCGCCCACTGGGCAGCTCAGAAAGTCGAGTTGGCGGGACCGGCTGGCCCCGTACGAGTTGGGTACTGCAGAATGCCGGCGCGAATGTCAGGCAACGTTGCGGACAAATGCTTCAGGCAAAGGTAGCGGCCTCGGCCAGCGAGCTTCCCTGTTCGTCCTTGTCGGAGGTCACCGGCCTGTCGCCCACCAAGGGCCAGTCGATGGCGAGCTCGGGATCGTTCCAGTGCAGGCTGTACTCATCCCCCGGCGCGTAGTAATCCGTGCACTTGTATTGGAACTCGGCGACGTCACTGGTGACATAGAAGCCATGAGCGAATCCTGGCGGCACCCACAGCATCTGGTGATTGTCTTCACTCAGCAGCGCCCCGACCCAGTGACCGAAGGTGGGCGAACTGCGGCGGAGGTCGACCGCCACATCGTAGACTTCGCCCCGCGTGACACGCACGAGCTTGCCCTGCGGCTGCTGTAACTGATAATGCAGCCCCCGCAAGATGCCCTGGCCGGATTTGCTGTGGTTATCCTGCACGAACTGATAGTTACCGCAGTGCTCGACGAACTCGCTGTGGCGAAAGGTCTCGAGGAAGAATCCTCGCTCGTCGCCGAACACCCGCGGCGTCATCAGCACGACATCGGGAATAGCCAACTTTTCATAATTCATGTCGTCCATCTCTCCGGCTACGGTGATTGTCAGTGAGGGGCTTACCGGTTACCGCGGATACCGGCCACCGCAGCTTCGGCAGCCGTCGCACCGCGCTGGGCATCTTCGAGACGCTTCAACAGATATTGGCCATAACCGGTCTTCTTGAGAGCGGTTCCGCGCTCGGCCAGCGTCGCGTCGTCGATCCAGCCCTGGTTCCAGGCAATCTCTTCCAGACAGGCGACCTTGAGGCCCTGGCGGTGTTCGATCGTCTGTACGTACTGACCAGCGTCCAGCAGGCTGTCATGCGTGCCGGTATCGAGCCACGCAAACCCGCGCCCCAGTCGTTCGACGCGCAGATCGCCCCGCTCCAGATAAGCATTGTTGATACTGGTGATCTCCAGCTCGCCGCGCTCGGAGGGTTTGACCTGATGCGCGATCTCGACCACGTCGTTGTCGTAGAAGTAGAGACCCGTGACCGCATAAGGCGATTTCGGTTTGATCGGCTTCTCTTCGATCGACAGCGCCTTGCCCGAGGCGTCGAACTCCACCACGCCGAAGCGCTCCGGATCCTTGACCAGATAGCCGAAGACCGTTGCACCCTTCTGCATGTCGGATGCTCGCATCAGCTGCTCGGAGAAGTGCTGGCCGTGGAAGACGTTATCGCCCAGCACCAGACAGACCGAGTCGTTACCGATGAACGATTCGCCGATCAGGAACGCTTGGGCCAGGCCATCCGGAGAAGGCTGTTCGGCGTATTCGAAGCGCACCCCGAACTGCGCGCCATCGCCCAACAGATATTGATACTGCGGCAGATCGGATGGCGTCGAGATGATCAGAATCTCGCGAATCCCCGCCAGCATCAGCACCGAGATTGGATAGTAGATCATCGGCTTGTCGTACACCGGCAGCAGCTGCTTGGAGATGCCCTGGGTGATCGGATGCAGACGAGTGCCGGAACCGCCGGCCAGAATGATGCCTTTACGTGCCATGATGAAGCTCCTTTTCGATGCAGAGATCGATTCAGACATTCAAGGTAACGGTATAAAATCCACCCTTTTGCGAGGGCTTCTTTTATGTGAAGTTGCGATAGACGGCATAGTTGCGAAGCGTCATGAGCGCGCGCTACGCAGCCTCGAGCAGTTCCGCCAACGTCAGCTGCAGTTGGGATTCCCAATCCGGCAGCGTGATACCCAGCGCTTGCTCGACTTTATCCAGCGACAGTCGCGAATTGAGCGGCCGATGCGCGGGAGTGGGGTAATTCGCGGTCGGGATCGAAACCACCTGATCCGGCTGTATCCGCAAGGCTTCACCGAGTACCTCGGCATGCCGGAAGATCGCCTGCGCGAAGCCATGCCAACTGGTTTCGCCACGCGGAGCGAGGTGATAGAGGCCTGACGTCAGCCGGCCCTCCGCTTGCTGCTTCAATGCCAGTAGGGTCACTTCGGCGATCAACCGGGCCGGCGTCGGTGCACCGATCTGATCGCCGACGATACTCAGCGCCTCGCGCTCTCGGGCCAGACGCAGCATGGTCTTCATGAAGTTGTGGCCACGCGCGCTATAGACCCAGCTAGTACGGAAGATCAGCGCGTCCGCGCCGCTGGTCAGGACTGCCTCGTCGCCGGCCAGCTTGCTTTCGCCGTAGACGGATAGCGGACCGGGTGCGCTGGACTCCCGCCACGCCATGTCACCATCACCGGGATAGACGTAGTCCGACGAGTAGTGAATGAGTGTTGCCGAGTGCGAGACGCAGTAGTCGGCGAGCTGGGCCGGCAACTCAGCGTTGAGGCGGAAGGCCTCGTCGCGCGCCTTTTCAGCCGCGTCCACAGTGGTCCAGGCGGCGGCGTTGGCGATAAGGCTCGGCTGAAGCTCGTCGAGCAGGCGAACGACGGCCGCGGCATCCTTCAGGTCAAGCGACTGGCGCCCTGGCGCGATGCATTTTCCGAGCGGGGCCAACGCGCGTTGCAACTCGAAGCCGACTTGACCATTCCCTCCTAGAATCAGAATGCTCATGCGGTCGCTCCCAATCGCTCCCCCTGATAGCTGCCGCTCTGTACCCGGCGCCACCAGACGTCGTTCTCGAGGAACCAGCGCACGGTCTTGCGCATGCCGCTCTCGAAGGTCTCGCGGGGTGCCCAACCCAGTTCACGCAGAATCTTCGACGCATCGATCGCATAGCGCTGATCATGTCCCGGACGGTCGGCCACGAAGGTGATCAAGTCACGATAGTGCTCGACCCCCACCGGCTTCTGCGGCGCGAGCTCCTCGAGCAGATCGCAGATGGTTTCGACGACCTGAAGATTCTGTTTCTCGTTGTGGCCGCCGATGTTATAGGTCTCGCCGATCTCGCCTTCGCTGGCGACCTGAACCAATGCTCGCGCATGGTCCTCGACGAACAACCAATCGCGGACCTGCTTGCCATCGCCGTAGACCGGCAACGACTGCCCTGCCAGCGCGCTGAGAATCATCAGCGGTATCAGCTTTTCCGGAAAATGGAACGGCCCGTAATTGTTGGAACAGTTGGTCACCAACGTCGGCAAGCCGAACGTCCGGTACCAGGCGCGTACTAGATGATCGGAGCTCGCCTTGCTGGCCGAATAGGGCGAGCTTGGCGCATACGGCGTCGTCTCGGTGAACAGATCCTCCATGCCGTGCAGGTCGCCATACACTTCATCGGTGGAGATATGGTGGAAACGAAACGCCGCCGCCTTCTGGGGGTCGCTATCCTGCAGCCCTTTCCAGTAGGCGCGTGCCGCCTCCAGCAAGGTGTAGGTACCCATGATATTGGTTTCGATGAATGCCGCAGGACCATCGATAGAGCGGTCCACGTGGCTCTCTGCGGCCAGATGCATGATCACATCCGGACGGTACTCCTTGAGGATTCTGGCCATGGCCGCAGCGTCGCAGATGTCGGCCAGACGAAATTCGTAACGTTCATCGCTATCGACGCGAGCCAACGATTCCGGATTACCCGCGTAGGTCAGTTTGTCGATGTTGATGACACGATGGGGCGTGTGCTCGATCAATTCGCGCACTACTGCCGAGCCGATGAACCCGGCGCCACCTGTCACTAGAAATGTCATGCTCATGGTGCTTCCCCCATCGAGGCTTTTGGGTAGGTCGAGGCTTTTTTGGTAGGTCGAAGCTTTTTTTGGTAAGCAACGTCATCTCGGCAGACGGGCACGGCCCAGGCCGCGCCCTGTCTGGTCAGTCGCGGTGGTCCTTCACGATCAGAATCAGCATGTTGATGATCAGCGTGAGGAACAGCGCGATCACCGCGAACACCACCGAGTTGTAGAGGCGTTCGGGTTGTTCGGGGTATTCCGGCATCGTCGGCGTCTGCAACACGGAGACCTGCTTCAACTTGCGCGCTGCCTCGATACGCGTGGTCTCGAGTGCGCCCAACGCCCCGGAGTAGCTTTCCTGAGCGAATTGCGCACGCAGCATCAAGGTTTGGTATTCCGAGGAGATGCTGTTGAGCGCGTCGCCCGACTGCCGGGCCAGGCGTTCCTGTTCCTGCACGATCTGATCGTTGAGTGCCTTGATTTCGCTGCTGACGCGGACGATTTCCGGCGAACGGGCGCTTTGGTAACTGGCCAGCGCACTCTTGCGAGCCTTGGCGATGGCCAATTGCCCTTGCAGGCTTGAAATGACCGAACTGAGACTTTCCACGGTGCCTGTCGGCGAGACCAAGACCGTTGGCGTTCTGATAGTTGACCAGCGCGTCACGGGTTTGCTGGAACTTGTCTTCCAATAGCGTGACCTGCTGTTCGAGAAAGCGCACCTGCTCCTCCGCCAGACGCTGCCCCATCAGATTCATGTGACGCTCGCCCTCCTCTAGCAGCAACTGGGCGATCTTGTTGGCCTCCTCCGGCTTGAAGGCTTCGACATCGACCCGCAACACGCCGGCGTAGTCGTCCAGTTCCACCGAAACCCGCGAGAGGTAATACTCGTGCAGTTCTTCCAGCGGTGCATTTTCGTTGCCCAGCGCACTGAAGAAATCGGCCCCCGAATTGGCGTAGTGATTGCGGAAATCAGCCTCATCGATAAGCAGCTTCAGCATGTCGACGGAGCGCATGTAATCGCGCAGCAACAGCATATCCGCGAGATTGCTGGTGGCCGCCGCCACTCAACAGCGAACTCACGCTCAAGGTCGGCGAGGCGAGCTGAGGGCTTTCGAGCACCACGTTGGCGTGGGAGACATAGCGGTCGCTGGCCCACAATGCCCAGTAGAGCGAGACGACGGCGATCGCGATCAAACATACGATCCAGTGAAACGACTTGCGCAACCGAGATGTTTTATTGAGCTGAGATGACTTGTTCATGGCCGACCTGTCTTTTTCGGAGTCTTTGTCGTGCGTTTTCGCGGTTTGGATTTCGCTTGCGACTGGAACTGCTGCACGTAGCGGCGCGCTTCGTGCATTCGCTCGCGGGTATCCTCCATGCGCCAACGCAGCGCATCGTCGGGATCGTTCCGAGCGGGGTCGTCACTGGATATCTGGTAATCGAGACGCGCCTGTTCGAAGTCGAGATTGGCTTGCATCAGCTGTTGCTTTGCTTCCGAGAGCGACTTGGGCACTTTCGGCGGCTCGGTCTTCTTGCCATCGGTCGCCTCGTGATAGACGCTGATGGCTTCCTCGATATCGTCGAACCACTGTGCCCGCCCCTTCTCCAGCACAATGCCTGCCTCGCAGAACTCCCTCAGCACCCCTTCACCGTGCGACACCATGATCAGGCTGGCCTTGCCGACGCGATCCTTGAACGCGGTCTTGGCCTTGGCCTTGAAGGCGCGATCGCCTACCGCGGTCGCCTCATCGGACAGGTAAACGTCGAAGTCGAATGCCAGCGACAGTCCGAACGCCAATCGTGAACGCATCCCCGAGGAGTAGGTCTTGACCGGCTCATCGAAGGCGTCACCGATTTCGGCAAAGGTTTCGACTTCCTGGATGACCCGATCGATGTCGTCCTCGGCGCCATGAATCCGGGCCACGAACTTGACGTTCTGACGACCGGTCATCGAACCCTGGAAACCGCCCGCCAGTCCGATCGGCCACGAGACACGGCTGTTGCGAATGATGTCGCCACGATCCGGTGAGTCCATGCCGCCGATCAGTCGCAGCAGCGTCGACTTGCCGGCCCCATTGCGCCCCAGCAAGCCCACGCTGACCCCCGTAGGGATGGTCAGGCTGATGTCCTTGAGTACCCATGGGCTGTCGTGATGATTGTGATAACGCTTGTAGAGATTGCGGATCTCGATCATGTGGGCAGATCTCCTAATGCGCTTTCAGCTGATCGCGAAAACGCGTGTGAAGGACCAGCCCCAGCGAAATCAGCGCCAGCGCCCAGAGCCACAGATATGTAATCTCGATGCCATCAATCGTGTGGTAGCCGGCGAAGAAGTTCATTCGCATGCTCTCCAGGCCGTGCACGATCGGATTCATCAACAGATATTCCCGGTATTGATGCGGCACGTAGAGCACCGGAAAGATGACGCCGGAGAGCAACAGCAGCGGCAGGTTGAGAATTCGCGTCACCTTGCCGACCTCCGGCACCAGGCTGGAGATGACCGAAAGCGTCAGTCCAAACCCCCAGCCCAGAGCCCACAACGACAACCAGTCCATCATTGCGCCGAACGGATAGTCCGGCATCAGATCGAACTTGAGCAGGCTGCCAATCGTGATGAATAGAATGAATATCAGCGACTTGAGCATCCCTTCGAGAAAACAGCGCACCAGCACCGGGTCGATCGGCTTGACCTGGCGATAGGCGAACAGCCCGCGATTGGCCTCGACCGCGCCGATCGAGCGCATCATGTTCTCGCGGAACAGCATGAAGCCCATTAGCCCGACTACCATCCAGGCCACATAATCGGCACCGGCGATATGCCGCCCGGACATGAATAGCCCACGCACCGAGACCATCACGCCGATAATCGCCAGCGGTTCGAAGACCATCCAGAACCAGCCCATGCGATCGGCCATGGTGCGAGAGATCGCCTCGCGCATGAACATGGCGAACCAGACGCTTCTGGCCACCCGCCACGACGAGCGCGAAGGCGCGCCGGGCGGTCTTGCAAAGTCAGGTCCTGGAAAGTCCGGTCGTGAAGAATCTATAGCCATGACGGATTACCCCCGATGGTGCTCGCGTAATGCGCATGTCCGTCGGAAAGAGCGCGAAAAGACCGCGGATCGGGCGTGCTCATAGGTCAAGCGCCACGCGAGTGGCCACGGCAATCTGGAACAGGATCTGGGTAATACTGGTAGCCAGTTCGATATTGCTCGTCGGCGCTGCCGGAAGAACGATGATCTCGTCGCCAGCACGCATCCGGGTCTGCCCTGCCTGGATGACGGCACCGTTGCGGTGAACCACCAGTACCTGGTCTTCGTCGGCTCTGGGCGTGAATCCACCCGCTTGCTGTATGTAATCCTGGGCACTCATGCCCGGCGTGTAGACCATCGCCTGCGGGATGATGATCTCGCCGCTCAGCAGGATGGAATCGGTGTTCTCGGGGATCGTGACGATGTCCCCATCCTGCAGCCGAATGTCCGCGACATTGCCATCCCGAGCGACGACCAGACGACCGGTCGGCTTGACTTGAGAAGCCTTCTGCACGAACCGCTGGATCAACTCGGCCTGGCGTACCTGAATTTCACCTTCTTTGGCGGTACGAGCCGGGTAACCGAGATAAGTGGTCTCTAGCCGCCGCAGACTGTCCTTCAGCGATTGCGCCTGTTGTTCCGCCACGCTGATTCGGCGAATGGAAATATCCTGATAGCTGGTCATACCCTGAGGCACGCTGATCGCGTTGAGAAACTCGCCCAGACTGGCATTACGCGGCAGCGCATAGCGTGAAGGTCCGTAATAGCTGCCCTCGACCTGGACCACGATGGTCTCGTCGCGCAGGTCGGCGCTGAACAGCACTTCATCACCGCGGCGCACCTCGGCGCTACGGAACTCCGCCAGTGGGAGATAGCGGGAAATCGGTCCCGAAGGACGGCTGCCGCGCAGCAGCACATGCGAAACGCCGGATTTCAGCCGGGCCAGATTGACCACGTCCTGTCCAGTCAACCCATCGCCGACCAGCTCATAGCGGTAGTTCTTCTGAACGTCGCCGACGACGCTGATGGCCGGCCCACGCTCCTCGACCACGATGGTGTCGCCATCCCGGAACTGGGGACGGGCGATTTCCCCGTTGATCAGAAAATCGTAGAGATCGACGACGTTGACGACCTGGCCCCCACGTTTAATGACTACCTGGCGATAACTGCCCAACAACTGGTCGATCCCGCCCGCCTGATCGAGAAAGTAGAGCACCGAATCATTCGGCGTTCCGGAGTAGCGTCCCGGGTTCATGACATAACCCGTGACGAAGACCCCCACCGGCTGCACGCCCTGAAGATTGGTGTAAACGCTGACGTTTTCCGGATAGATCGATTGAACCGCCCCGCGCACCTTGGCGTTGAGCTGAGCGTTGGAGATCCCCTGGACCTGCAACGGCCCGATTCCCGGCAGGAAGATGTTGCCCTGGGCATCCACCGCCATTACGCGATCGATCTCGACCCCGCCCCAGACCCGGATCGTGATCTGATCACCCGGCTTGATCAGATAATCGGGATTGAGCCCATCGGCCATCATCCCGCGGAAACCGCCGCTGAACAGATTTTCGCCGAACGGTGGCAGGTTGTTGGGATCGACCCTGGCTTGAGCCCGAGGATCGACCGGGCCATAGGTGCCGCTATCCCAATCCGCCCGTGGCGATGTCCCGGTCATATCGGCTTCGTTCACCTGCGAGGTCATTGCCTCTGCCTGTTGATCGCCGCCGAGCACGCTGCTGCTGTTCAATCCGATGTCCTGCCCGTGAGCAAGGTTGGCGTTTAAACACGCTACCGCCACCAGGCACATGGCCCGGAAAATCATTGATACCCGCTTCATGATGGTTCCCTTCCCTCACGTTGTTTCAGGCCATCGATTACCGGATTTCGCTATTAAATATCCGGTTAAATGCCGTTAAAGGCACTTTTCAATTCGGTGGCTACCAGGTCGTTCCGGCATCAGGAACGACGGATTCCGACGGCTTCGCCAAGACAGCATCCGAATACGATTCAGAGGCGATCTAACGAATAATTTCCGTCACCATACGCTGTGCGTACCAGCCTTTTCCCGGCACTAGACAAGTGACTTCAGCCACCGGCAACCCAGCTGGCGCGGCATTGCGCGTCACATCCAGGCGGATGCAATGACGTCCGCTAGCCGAGAAGTAACGTTCACGGGCATGAATCGAAACGCCGGGCCCCCAGGGCGAGGTGGCAAGCGTGACAACGCTTCCTGTCGCGGCATTGTCGAGAAACGTCGATAGCGGGCCGCTCACCGGCGTGGCTCCGTTCATCAGCCCTACGGCCGTATCGAGACGCTGCTGATATGAGGTCGCGCACCCCGATGTGGCGGCGATCGTCAGTGCCACTGCCAGCCATCGCGAAGCGCGATTGACCCTGCTGACTTGGTTGATTTCTTTTTTCATCATGACCACCTTTCCCTCGATTTCCCGCGCGTTATCGCCGAGAAGCTTGCCTACTGTTTCGTTGTAGATTTACTGTTGTCATGTCTGATTAATGAACGGATTTAATTCGTCTTTAAATGATTTTATGTCGACGCAAGGCTGCGATGAGTTGCCCGACGGTCTCCTCGAGGTCATAGGTAGATGTATCGATTTCGATTTCCGGTGATTCCGGCGCCTCGTAGGGAGAACTGATACCGGTAAATTGGCTGATTTCGCCGCGACGGGCCTTCTGGTAAAGCCCTTTGGGATCGCGCCGTTCGCAGACCGAAAGCGGGGTATTGACGAAAACTTCAATGAACTCTCCGCTTTCCACCAGATCTCGGATCACGCGGCGATCGTCGCGAAACGGTGAAATGAACGAGACCAGGGTGAGCATTCCCGCATCGACCATCAGCTTGGCCACTTCGCCGATCCGACGGATGTTCTCCTGGCGATCCTCGTCGCTGAAACCGAGGTCACGACACAAGCCGTGGCGAACGTTGTCGCCATCCAGCAGATAGGTGTTGTAGCCCATGCCGAAGAGCTGCCTCTCCAACGCATCGGCTACGGTGGACTTGCCTGCCCCGGAGAGCCCCGTGAACCAGATGATGCTTGGCTTCTGGCGATTGCGTTCGGCACGACGGCGCTTGGTGACCGCCATGTCGTGCCAGACGATATGGCCGGTGTTCAGCGCATCCACGACCATGCCGGCGCCCACCGTCAGGTTGTTCAGTTTGTCGATGAAGATGAAATTGCCGGTTTCCGGAGAGCGCTGATAGCTATCCAGCACCAGCGGCTGGGTGACTTCGATCTGGCAACGCGCGATGCCATTGAGCGCCAATGTGTCGGTGGCACTGCGCGTCATGGTATTGACGTCAACCTGATAGATGATGCGAACGACGCGCCCCGAGACGACGCGAGTGCCGGCCTTGAATTCATACTCGTGACCCGGCATTAGTGGCGTCTCGTGCATCCAGACCACGTCGGCCGTAAATGCAGTGCAAGGCTCGACATCGCTGTTCGCCGCGATGAGGGTATCGCCACGGGAGATATCGATCTCGTCGTGCAGCGTGAGTGTCACCGATTGCCCCGGATACGCCACGCTCAGATCGCCGTCGTTGGTGACGATGCGCGCCACTGTCGAGCGCTTGCCGGAGGGCTCGACCCGAATCTCGGTTCCCACTTCGACGGCCCCGGCCGCCAGCGTGCCGCAGTATCCACGAAAGTGGAGATTAGGCCGGTTGACGTACTGCACGTGGAAACGCAGCTCGTGCAGGCTCTGCGCCGACAGGATCTCGATCTGTTCGAGCTGGGCCAGCAACGGTGCGCCCTCGAACCAGCGCATATAACCACTGGGATTGACGACGTTATCGCCATTCAATGCCGACATCGGCAAATAGCGGATATCGGTGACGCTCAGCTTGTCGGCAAAGTCGCGGTAGTCGGCGACGATTTCCTGGAACCGGGTCTCGGAGTAGTCGACCAGATCCATCTTGTTGATCGCGATCACGAAGTGACGAATGCCGAGCAGATCGCAGATGAAGCTATGCCGCCGGGTCTGTAACTGCACGCCGTAGCGCGCATCGATCAGGATGACTGCCAGGCTGGCCGTGGAAGCTCCAGTGGCCATGTTGCGGGTGTACTGCTCGTGGCCCGGGGTGTCGGCAATGATGAACTTGCGCTTGTCGGTGGAGAAAAACCGGTAGGCGACATCGATGGTGATGCCCTGCTCGCGTTCCGACTGCAGTCCATCGACCAGCAGCGCCAGATCGACCTGGCCTCCCATGCGGCCGCGCAGCCTGGAGTCACGCGTCAACGCAGCCAACTGATCATCGANGATCATTTTCGAATCATGCAGTAGCCGTCCAATCAAGGTGGACTTGCCATCGTCGACGCTGCCGCACGTAATGAAGCGCAAGAGGCCCTTGCCCTCANGATCCTTGAGATATCGCTCGACGTTGTCGGCGATCAGCGTGAATTGATGGGTCATCAGAAGTAACCCTCACGCTTTTTCTTCTCCATCGAGCCGGCGTCGTCATGATCGATGGCACGACCGAAACGCTCGCTGGTACGAGTTAGCAGCATCTCCTGAATGATGGCGGGCAAGGTGGTAGCGCGTGACTCGATGGCACCGGTCAGCGGATAACAGCCCAACGTACGGAAACGGATCCAGCGCTCCTGCGGCACTTCACCGGCCGCAAGCGGCAACCGATCATCATCGACCATCAGCAGCGTGCCATCGCGAAATACGGTGGGGCGCGGTGCCGCGTAGTAGAGCGGCACGATCGCAATCGACTCGAGATGGATGTACTGCCAGATATCCAGCTCGGTCCAGTTGGAAAGCGGGAAGACACGGATCGATTCGCCCTGATTGACCTTGCTGTTGTAGAGACTCCATAGCTCGGGCCGTTGCTGCTTGGGGTCCCAGCGATGATGCTTGTCGCGGAACGAATAGACGCGCTCCTTGGCACGAGAGGCCTCCTCGTCCCTGCGCGCGCCCCCGAACGCCGCGTCGAAGCCATGTTTATCGAGCGCCTGCTTGAGCGCCTGGGTCTTCATGACATCGGTATATTTGGCGCTACCATGATCGAAGGGGTTAATACCGGCGGCACGGCCTTCCTCGTTGACGTGCTCGATCAATTCCATGCCGACCTGAGCCGCCGTGCGATCGCGAAATGTGATCATCTCGCGGAATTTCCAGGTGGTGTTGACGTGCAGCAATGGAAACGGCGGTGTCCCTGGATAGAACGCCTTGCGCGCCAGATGCAACATCACCGAGGAGTCCTTGCCGATCGAATAGAGCATCACCGGATTACGAAATTCGGCCGCCACCTCTCGGATGATCTGAATCGACTCTGCTTCGAGCTGCCGAAGGTGAGTGTGAGCNCTGACTGTGAGTTCGCGCATAATGTTTCCATGCATCCGATCGAGAGGAACGTAACGAAAGTGTCCAACGGTTAAAGCCGAAACGGGGAAGCTTTGACGCCGCTGCCATTTGTTGTTTTCGAGGCCCATTTCGATCAATTACCGAGCCCGAGTCAAACATTAAAATCGCGACAGGTAAGCTCATGTAAAGCGTCAAATCGGCTTTCAACAGGTTTGGAAAGAAACATTACACAACATGGACTCATGCTAAAAAACGAGTCGCTAGTTATTTTTATATATTGTTGTTTTTAAACATGTTTGTGAACATAATTTAGGGGAATTGGCACAACTTAGACAATGTCTTTTATCCATCGAAAGCGACGAGTCGTAAAGTTTCCATTCACCGTAAGGATACGTCCTCCATTCATTTAATCCCAAAGCGACGAATTAAATACCTCGCAGAGGAAAGACAAAGTCTGAGTTTATTCATACCCCTGTCATCGACTTTTCCCGCAGAAAAGTTTGCTTACATTTCCCTCGATCGTTAGCTTATTAACGATTACGACCCATCATTACAAACGACCCGGGCGGTTATCAATTCGATACACCGGAAAAGCGCGCTCGGCCCGCACTTTGCGTTACACTGCGCCTCGGATTGCCGCATGCCTCGTCCTCGACACTGGGTTCCCATACCGGGCTTACAGGCGGGCTCATGTACAGAGCCCAGCCCGAGGCAGTGATGCAGGCTCAGTTGACGTTCTCCTATTTGACGTTCTCATCGACGACGGACCGCACCCGCTTCTAGTGACCCATGCATAACGATTCGACAGTTCTGCGACCGTCCTCCCCGCGCGTGGCCGGCTATCTCTCTAAGGGCCTGGCACGTTGGAACATCATTCGCTGCCTACTACCGGAATACTCGCGTCAGGTTCGCCTCAAGCCGGGTAGTCGCCAGCCCGTTGACGCGATTCTCGGTTGGGGATTGAAGCCCACCTCGACCCAGGCGAGGCGGTTAGCTGCACGTCGCGGCTTGCCTTACGTCGCCATCGAGGATGGCTTTCTGCGTTCGCTGGGTCTGGGCGTCAATTACTCCCAGCCCCACAGTCTGGTGGTGGACTACAGCGGCATTTATTACGATGCGACCCGCCCCTCCGATCTGGAGCGGCTACTTGCCGATGCCGACTTCGAGGCGGACGAACTGGAGCGCGCCAGTCAGGCCATGCAGCGTCTGCGCCAGTTGCGGCTGTCGAAATACAATCACGCACCGGATCGGCCGCTGCCCGCTGCCGACTGCCCGCGTGTGNTGGTCATCGANCAGACTCGCGANGANGCCTCGATCACTCACGGCATGGCCGACGCCAGCTCGTTCGAGCGGATGCTGGAGAGCGCGATCGCCGACCATCCGGACGCCGACATCCTGATCAAGACCCACCCGGACGTCATCGCCGGGCGCAAGCAGGGCTATCTGACCCAGGCCTCGACGCATCCGCGCTGTCGACTGGTCGGTGACGACATCAATCCATGGGCGCTGATCGACGCCGTCGACGCAGTCTACGTGGTCACCAGCCAGTTGGGGTTCGAAGCGCTGATGGCGGAGAAGCCGGTGCACTGTTTCGGTATGCCGTTCTACGCCGGCTGGGGCCTGACCCAGGATTCGCTGCGCTGCGAGCGTCGTCAGCGTCGACGCACGCTGCCGGAACTCTTCGCCGCGGCTTATCTGCACTACTGCCGTTACGCCAACCCCTACACCGGGCAGGCATCGACGCTCGAGGCCACCATCGACCTGATCGCCGACCAGAAGCGTCAGCGGGATCGTCTTGCCGGACGCTGGCTTGCCGTGGGTTTTTCCAGCTGGAAGCGTGCCTTCATTACTGATTTTCTCGGCCCGGCCTCGAGCGTGCGCTTCATTCAGGGCGACCATCCGCAGCCCCGCGAACTGGAAGGCCGCGACAGCCTGGTGGTGTGGGGGCAGAAGGCCACCGACGAGATCAAGACGCTGTGCCGCCAGCATGGTCTGAAACTGTGGCGGATGGAGGATGGCTTCGTGCGTTCGGTCGGGCTCGGCGTCGACCTGACCCGGCCGCTGTCGTTGGCCTTCGACTCTCGCGGGCTCTATTACGACGCCAATCACGAAAGCGACCTCGAACGGCTGCTGGGGGAGACGGATTTCGAGCCCGCGCTGCTGGCACGTGCCAATCGCCTGCGCCAACGTCTGACCGAGTTGAAGCTGTCGAAGTACAACGTGCAAGGCAAGACGCTGCCCTTGCTACCGACGGAAACGATCGGCTCCCGGCCGATCGTGCTGGTTCCCGGTCAGGTCGAGAGCGACGCCTCGATCGCGCACGGTTCGCCCGAGATCAAGACCAACCAGGCATTGCTCGAGGCCGTCCGGCAGAATCGACCCGAAGCGTTCATCGTCTACAAACCGCATCCGGACGTCGTTTCGGGTGCGCGGGTCGGCCTGCTCGACAAGACCGCATGTGAGCTCTATGACCTGGAACTGGTCAACGTCGATATCATCGATCTGATCGAACTCGCCGACGAGATTCACACCATGTGCTCGCTGACGGGTTTCGAGGGATTGATGCGGGATGTCGAAGTGCATACCTACGGCCTGCCGTTCTATGCCGGCTGGGGGTTGACCCATGATCGGTTATCCTCCCCGCGCCGCCAGCGCCGACTGACACTGGATGCGCTGATTGCCGGCGCGCTGTTGATGTATCCGACCTACGTCGACCCGATCAGCGGCGAATTCTGCAATGCCGATACTGCCGTCGAGTTGATGCAACAGCAGCGCGATCTGCGCTCGGGCCTGCCTCTTCGCGTCCGCCTCTACCGCCTATACCGCAACCTGTTTTCCAGAAGGCAATGATTTGAGCACGACGCGCAAACACTTTCTGTTGTTACAAGGTGTCTGCTCACCTTTTTTCGACCGGCTGGGCGAGCGGTTGCTGGCTGCGGGCCACTCGGTGACCAAGATCAATTTCACCGTCGGTGACAGCGCCTACTGGCGCCAGCGCAATACCTATGCCTATCGGGGTCAGGCCAAGGATATTCCCGAGTATCTTTGCGAGAT
>JGI24517J20059_1000536_pt1 | contig 19366 bp, 12 predicted proteins | sample LinPmetageLP41_FD_20059 | JGI IMG/M metagenome (IMG submission 20059) | reverse complement strand
GTCGAGCGCGCATCGGAAGTCGCCGGAAACGGGCCGCCGTGAACCATCGCATGGCTCACCTCGACACCGGTGGGCCAGCCATTGGCCATGACGCGACCCGCCTTGCGCTCGAGCGTCGGCAGCAGAGTTCTCGCGGCATCGATATCCGCGTCGTCCATCTGCAGCGTCGCCGTCAACTGACCTTCCAGCGACTCGGCAACGCGCTTGACCTCGGCCGAATCGCGGCAAGCGACGATCAGCGAAGAGGCCCCGAATATCTCTGCCTGCAGGGCCTCATCGGCGATCAGATCCTCGCCGCTGGTCAGGAACAGGCCGCCGTGACACTGGTAAGCGCCTTCGCCCAGCTGACCCCGCGCCACCTCACGCACCTTGGCGTTACCGGCTAGCGTCGAGACCGCGCGATCATAGGCCTGATGGATACCCGGCGTCAGCATCGTCTGAGCGTCGCTGGCCTTGACCGCCTCACCCGCAGCATCCACGAACGCGTCAAGTTCCGGACCTTCGATGGCAATCACCAGGCCCGGATTGGTGCAGAACTGTCCGGCACCCATGTTGAGAGAGCTGGCGAACGCCTCGGCCAGCGCCTTGCCGCGCGCCTTCAACGCTGCCGGCATCAGAAATACCGGATTGATGCTGCTCATCTCGGCATAGAACGGGATCGGTTCGGGGCGACTCTGGGCGATATTCAGCAGTGCCAAGCCACCTTTACGCGATCCCGTAAAGCCGCCCGCCTTGATTCGCGGATCGGCGACCAATGCCTGGCCGACCTCGAAGCTCGAGTCGTGCAGCATGGAGAAGACCCCTTCCGGCAGGCCGCACTTCTTGACCGCCGCCTGCACCGCACGCCCGACCATCTCGCAGGTGCCGGGATGAGCCGGATGCGCCTTGACCACCACCGGGCAACCGGCGGCCAGCGCCGACGCCGTATCGCCACCGGCGACGGAGAACGCCAGCGGAAAGTTACTGGCACCGAAGACCGCTACCGGGCCAAGCGCGATATGGCGCTGGCGCAGATCGACCCGCGGCATCGGCTGGCGATCAGGCAACGCCGGATCAATACGTACATCGAGCCACTCGCCCGCTCGCACGGTCTTGGCGAACAGACGCAGCTGTCCGCAGGTGCGGCCACGCTCACCTTGAAGTCGTCCCTGCGGCAGACCGGACTCGGTCACGGCCTGTGCGATCAGCGCATCACCGATCGCCTCGATTTCATCGGCGATCGTCTCGAGAAAAGTGGCGCGATCCTCGAGCGACGATTCGCGGTAGCTGTCGAAAGCCGACCAGGCAAGTTCGCAGGCTCGTGCCACGTCTTCAGGTGTACCACCGTGAAATTCGGTTGGCAGACGTTCATCCGTTGCCGGATTGATCGCCACGATCGGATCGCGGCTGCCTTTGACGGTTTGCTGTCCAATCAATAGTTCACCGGTCAGATTCATATTACCTCCTACCAGAATGCTTGAATGCTTGAATGAAAGACGACTTAAACAAGATGATGCCTGAACGAAAGAACCTCCGAGTATTCAAACGCCGATGCCAACGGCAAGACACCGCCCCCACCAGAGGGCAGTGCAACCGAATGGAACTTCAATTGACCGATTCACATGATCGCCTGAACCGACGTTACGACGTTACGACGTTACAACAAAGGACGATCCTGATAAGCGGCATAATTGTCATATGCCCGTTGAAGATGGCGATACATGGCATCGCGGGCGGTTTCCGTCTCGCCCGTGACGATCGCCTGCAGGATATCGGCATGCTCACGAGCGACTCTTTCAAGATAGTAAGATATCGCCTCGGGGTCGAGTTCCACTGATAACAGTTTGGTTCGAGGTATGGCACCTTCGTTGAGTTGGTCGTACAACGAGACAAAAAACGGATTATGGGTGGCCTCGACGATAGCCCGGTGAAAGACATAGTCCTCATGACGCGCCTGACTACCGGAATCGCAGGCCGCCAGGAACTGTTCGTGAGCGGCCTGAATCGTTGCCGTGTCTTCCGCTGTCCGTCGCCCGGCTGCCAGCGCTGCCGCCTGGGAATCCAGCGTCATGCGCAGTTCCAGCACATGCAGGATATCTTCCACCGTCGTCGCGCTGATGCGTCTGGCCGGGAAGTGATGCTCTGGCGCGGAGCGCAGAACGCGGGTGCCGATTCCCCGCCGCGTTTCGACCAACCCCATCGACTTGAGGTGGGCAATCGCCTCACGCACCGCGGTTCGACTGACACCAAACATGTCGCATAGCTGACTTTCGGTCGGTAATTTTTCCCCCACCGCGATGCGTTTCTGAGTAATCAGAGCTTCCAGCTGCCGGGCAATCTGGCGCGAAAGACTCTCCTGCGAGGAGATGCGCTTGATCTCCCAAGCCTTGGTCTGCTCCATCGTGCTGCCTACCTTATCGATTTCTTGTCCGACACCAGCGACGATGATGCGGATGCCGTCATGCCGTGTGACATTCGAAACGGCCAGCATACCACCTCAGCCAATCCAGGCATTGGATCATATTTTGTCGTCGGGATGGCCAAGCGTCACGAACTTGCCGCCCTGGTAAACCACAGCCGGGTCATTCGGATCCTGAGAAGATCTTGCCGCTTCGGCCTCGACTTCGGCCCGCCATGGTGCGGAGCTCTCCTGCGGCGCCCAGCCAAGAAACTGCGCATGACGGTTGTCCCACCACTGTTCGTCGTTATCGGAAACCCCGTAGATAACGGTATAACCGAGTTTGGGCGCCATGAACGCCCGCTCCAGCAGCGTCACGAAGTCCTGGACACCCAGCCAGGTCGCCAGCATGCGGGTATCCTTGGGCTTGGGAAAGCAGGAGCCAATGCGCACGCTCAGGGTCTCGATCGCGAATTTATCGAAATAGAGGCTTGCCAGATCCTCGCCGAAACATTTGGACAATCCGTAAAGCGAATCCGGACGACGCGGAACCCGACTGTCTAGCCGGGTCGAGCGTTCGTAGTAGCCGATGGTGTGATTCGAACTGGCGAACACGATGCGCGGCTTGCCCTGCTTGCGAGCAGCCTCGTAGAGATTGTAGGCACCAATGATATTGGCCTGCAGAATCCCTTCCCACGGTTTCTCCACCGAAATACCGCCAAGATGAACGATACCGTCGCAGCCACTGACCAGATTTTCGACTGCCGCCGCATCGGCCAGATCGCAGATGACGATCTCCTCGTGATTCTCGGCGTTGCCAAGTGCTTCGATGTCGGACAGCCGGACCTGGTGCGCCAGCTTTGAAAGAAACGGACGGATGGCCTGGCCGACGCCGCCAGCGGCACCGGTCACCAGTAATCGATTCAGCATGTTCGCGTCTTCTCTTCGTTAAGGGGAATATCGACTTGTTCGACGGTCGAACCACCTCGCCGGGTCACTGCAGCAACTCCGGCAAGGTCAGCGATATCGCCGGCACGTAGGTGACCAGCATCAGCACCACGAACAGCGCCAGGTAGAACGGCCAGATGGTCTTGACGGTCTGTTCGATCTTGATCCCGCCGATCGCACTGCCGACGAACAGACAGGAACCGACCGGCGGCGTACATAGGCCGAGCCCCAGGTTCATCATCATGATGATGCCGAACTGGATCGGGTCCATGCCAAACTGCATCGCCACCGGCAGAAAGATCGGTGTGCAGATCAGGATCAGCGCCGCCATATCCATGATCATTCCCAGCCCGAGTAGCAGCAGGTTGAGCATCAGCAGGACGGCGTAGGGGTTGTCGGAGATGCCCAGCAACGTATCGGCCAGCAACTGCGGCACGCTGTACAGCGCCAACATGTACGAGAAGGCCGAGGCGCACCCCACCAGGATCATTACCAGCGAGGTGGTGCGTACCGACTGATAGACCGCCTTCTTGAATGACTCCCAGCGCAACTCGCGATAGACCAGCCCGGTCACGACGATGGCGTAGATCGCGCCGAAGGCACCGGACTCGGTTACCGTCAGAATCCCCGACATGACTCCACCGACGATGATCACTGCGGTCATCAACCCAGGCAGTGCCGCCGCGAAACTAACAATTAAGGCCGACCAGCCAGGAAACTCTTCGCCCTTGTAGCCTCGTTTGACCGCGACCATGTAGGCGGCCACCGCCAGTGCCAGACACATCAGCACGCCCGGCACGATACCGGCGACGAACAGCCGGGTTATCGAGATGCCGCCACCCGCGGCAACCGCGTAGAGGATCATGTTTTGGCTGGGCGGAATCACCACGCCGGCGATGGAAGACGTCACGGTCACATTGACAGCGTAATCGGCATCGTAGCCCTTCTCCTTCATGACCGGGATGAGGATCGAGCCCAGCGCAGAGACATCGGCGACAGCCGAACCCGAGATGCCCCCAAACAGCATCGACGATGTGACGTTGACCACACCTAACCCGCCACGCACGCGCCCCACGGCCGCCGACGCCAGGCGCACCAGACGCGTTGAGATGCCGCCATGCGACATCAGTTCGCCGGCAAAGATGAAAAACGGTATCGCCAGCAGCGAGAACATCGAAATGCCGGAAAGAAAGCGCTGGAAGGCCACGAACAGCGGCAATCCTTCGTAAAGGAAGGTCCCGACCGCGGCCAGGCCGACCGCGAAAGCTACCGGCGCACCGACGATGAGGCCCAGAAAGAACAGGCCGAACAGGATCATCAGTCCCATGAGATCAAATCTCCCGTAACTTGAGCAGGCGCTGAATGATATTGACGCAGGAAAACAAGACCATCAGCACACCTAAGATCACCAGCGGTGCCGCACGCCAGCTCTCGGAAATCCCGATGATGGGAATGGGACGGGCGAGATTGTCCATCACAATAATCCAGCCCTGCCAGGCCATGAAGAAACCGAAGGAAGCAACGAACAGGTCAGCGATACACCGCACGATTTCACGCGGCAATGCCGGCAGCCCCTCACGCACAAAATCGATACTCAAATGGCTGTTGGTGCGCACACCTGCGGCAGCGCCGAGACAGGTGATGTAAACGACAATTACCAATGACGATTGTTCGACCCACGTCGGCGTATCGTTGAGTACATAACGCCCGAATACCAGCCAACCGAAGGTAGCTATCAGGAAGACCGTCAGAACCGCCGCCACGATGATGCAAAGCTGAGCAATACCATCCAAGGATCTATCGAGCTGGGTCTTGGGGTTTGCTTCGGCGTCCTGATCACTGAGTTGATCGGAGTAGGAACTCACAGTAGCTAATCCTTTCAAGAACACCCGAGCCGATGCCGACCCGGGTTCGTCCATGGATTGATACGGTTATTGTTGTACAGCCTGAATGTCCTTGACCAGCGACTCGAGCTGCGGATTCTGCTTGACGAACTCGGCGTAGATGGGCTGCATCCTTTCCTGAAACGCCTCCTTGTCATCCACTTCGTTAACCTTCACGCCGGCGTCGAGAACTTTCTGCTTGCTTTTCTCAACGCCTTTCTCCCATAGCTCGCGCTGCTTCTTGGCTGCATCTTCTGCCGCCGTTCGTACGATCGACTTGTCGTCGTCAGACAGCGCTTCCCAGCTGGACTTGGCGACGCACAGGCATTCCGGCAGAATCAAGTGCTCGGTCAGTGAGTAGTACTTGGCAACCTCGTAGTGGCCGCTGGACTCGTAGGACGGGTAATTGTTCTCGGCACCGTCGATGACGCCGGTTTTTAGCGACTGATAGACATCGCCGTAGGCCATCGGCGTCGCATTGCCGCCCAGATTATCGATCATTTCCACATACAGATCGTTATCCATCACGCGGACCTTGAGACCCTTGACATCATCGGGCGTTTTGATCGGGCGATCAGTGTTGTAAAGACTGCGCGCGCCGCCACCGAACCAGGACAGCGCAATCAGATCCTTTTTCGCCAGGGCATCCGCAAAGCGCTGGCCGATTTCCCCGTCCATTACGCGATACATCTGATCGACGCTGTTGAACAAAAATGGCAGAGACAGCACGTCGGTTTCAGGCACGATGGGGCCCATCGGACCCATGCTGAAGTTGGCAAAGTCCAGCGCACCGCTGCGAACCTGCTCGATGGCGTCCGGCTGATCGCCCAGCACGCCATTGTTGTAGACCTTGGGCTCGACACGCCCTTCGGTCTTCTCGGCAACCTCCTTGGCAAAACTTGCCAGAGCTTCACTATTGGGGTAACCCGGCGGATGGATGTTCCATCCTCGCCAATCCTCAGCCTGCGCGGGAAAGGCAGCGACGGAAAGCGCGCCCAGAACCGCTGCTGCCGGCAAGGTTGCGGAGATACTTTTCCAGAAATGACGTGTCATCGTGTGACTCCTGCACTTGAAACAAGTGGATTTCTATCATCGCTACTCAGGTTGCCATACATCATACTTGTGACATATTAGACCTTGGAACGGGTTATCACGGACGAGAGGAAATGAATTAAATTGAAATTAATTTCCACTACAAATCATTTATCAAACAACAAATCAGCTGCAAAAAATCTCATGTACTAAAGTCTTGAATTGACAGAAATATTTCAGTGGCCATTTTTGAACACAGAAAAGCAGTATCTCGAGAGACTGCTTTCCTGTTTCGAAGGGCGCTGCCGAGAATAGAGCTGCCGAGAATAGAGCTGCCGAGAATAGTGCTGCCGAGAATAGTGCTGCCGATTTTCTGGGACGGGCATTAACGCACCAACGCCGGCCGCTTAGGATCGAACGACCAACCGTCCATCAGATACTGCATGGCCATTGCGTCGTTGCGGCTTCGCACATCCAGCGTTTTGTAGAGTGCATGCGCCTGCGCCACCTGGGCCATATCGAGCTTGACTCCTAACCCCGGGGTCTTGGGCACGTTCAACTTGCCATCACGGATCTGGTACGGCTCCTCGGTCAGGCGTTGTCCATCCTGCCAGATCCAGTGGGTATCGATGGCAGTGATGTTGCCGGGACAGGCGGCCGCCACATGGGTCATCATCGCCAGCGAGACGTCGAAATGGTTGTTGGAGTGCGAACCCCAGGTCATACCCCATTCGTCACACAGCTCACCAACCATCACCGCGCCCTGCATGGTCCAGAAATGGCAATCCGCCAGCGGAATATCGACCGCGTTGAGCGCCACGGCGTACTGCAGCTGCTTGAAGTCGGTGGCGATCATGTTGGTTGCCGTCAATAGCCCGGTGCGCTTCTTGAACTCGGCCATTACCTCGCGACCGGACCAGCTCTCCTCCTGACCGCACGGATCTTCGGCATAGCTCAAGATAGGCTTGATCGGCTCGAGAATTCGCACCGCGTCATCGAGCTTCCAGGCACCGTTGGGATCGAGCGTCAGCCGCGCTTCGGGAAAAACGTCGTGCAGCGCACGGATACAGTCGGCCTCCTCTTCGCCTCGCAGCACGCCGCCCTTGAGCTTGAAATCCTTGAAGCCGTAACGATCAAAGGCGGCCTTGGCCAGATTGGCTACTGCATTCGGGGTCATCGCTTCCTGGCGGCGAACCTCATCCCAGGCATCGACCGGATTTTCGGGCCTGGGATAGGGCAGATCGGTCTTGTCGGGATCGCCAAGCAGGAACAGATACCCCAACACCTCGACCTCATCGCGCTGGCGACCGAAGCGTCCCAGCAGGTCGGCGACCGGCTGCCCCAGCGCCTGACCGTAAAGATCGAAAAGCGCCGATTCGATGGCGGTCAGTACGTGAACCGCCACGCGCAGATCGAACGTCTGACGGCCGCGCTCTTCGCGGCCGTTGCCCGCCAGCAGCAGTCGCGAGCGGTTGAGGGTCTGCTTGACCTCGTTGACTCTCGAGCCTTCGACCAGTGAACGACACTGCTCCAAACCTGTGAGAATACCTTCGCTGGACGGAATCTCACCGACGCCCTGGTTGCCGGCGTCGTCTTCGAGAATCAGCAGGCAGCGAATGAACCACGGCGCGTGCCCACCGCTCAGATTGAGCAGAAAACTGTCGTGCCCGGCGACCGGCATCACGGTCATCTTGGTCACTTTGGGGAAACTCATACGCATGCTCCAGATGACTGAGGGATCAAGCTCGCTTGCCGAACTCGGCGCTATTGATCGTCCACTTCCGTGCCTGCTCGGTCAGCGTGATACCCAGACCGGGACGATCCGGCACCACCATGCGGCCGTCGCGCGTTTCCAGACGCTCATTGAACAGCGGCTCCAGCCAGTCGAAGTGTTCGACCCATGGCTCGGCCGGATAGGCGGCGGCCAAGTGCAGATGAATTTCCATGGCGAAGTGCGGCGCCAACTGCAGACCGGCGGCGTCGGCCAGGGTCGCGAGTTTCAGGAACTGGGTAATCCCGCCGATGCGCGGTGCGTCCGGCTGGATGATGTCGGCGCTGCGATGCTTGATCAGTTCCATATGCTCACCCACGCTCGCCAGCATCTCGCCGGTGGCGATCGGGGTGTCCAGCGCCGCGGCCAGTGCCGCATGCCCTTCCACATCGTAGGCGTCCAGCGGCTCTTCGATCCATACCAGGTTGTATTGCTCCATGGCGCGCCCGAAGCGCAGCGCCGTCGCCCGATCCCACTGCTGATTGGCGTCGATCATCAGCGGCACGTCGTCACCAAGATGCCTGCGCACGGCCTCGACGCGCTTGAGGTCGATGCGCGTGTCGGGCTGGCCGACCTTGATCTTGACGCCCTTGATGCCGTTCTCGAGGGACTGCGTCGCGTTCTCCATGACCTCTTCGATCGGCGTATGCAGAAAGCCGCCGGAGGTGTTGTAGCACTGCACGGAATCACGATGGGCGCCCAGCAGCTTGGCCAGCGGCAGACCCGCGCGCCTGGCCTTGAGATCCCACAACCCGACATCGACCGAAGCGATGGCCTGGGTCGAGAGACCGCTGCGTCCGACCGAAGCGCCGGCCCAGACCAGCTTCTGCCACAGCTTGCCGGTGTCGTTGGGATCTTCGCCCAGAATCGCCGGCGCAATCTCCTTGGCGTGGGCGAACTGGCCGTAACCGCCGGCACGCTTGGAGTAGCTGAAGCCGATACCCTGATGACCGTCACGCGTTTCGATCTCGCTGAACAGGAACGAGACTTCGGTCATCGGCTTCTGCCGCCCGGTCAGCACCTTGGCATCACTGATAGGCGTCGCCAGCGGCAACAGCACGTGAGAGAAACGGATCCAGCTGATCGCATCATTGGACATCGGACTACCTCATTGACGTGGCTGGGAGGCCGACCTCCCGTCTCGCTCGGCATCCATGATGATTGCGCTATCATCACGGCATCGGGCACCTTATGCGCTCAATGTTAGCGCAATCAATTTAAATAACAAAGGCACCAGCACGTCATTACGACCAAAGGATGATGATTAGCGATGACAATCCAGCGAAGCCGAAAACCGGTTCAGGTGGTATCCCGGTCAATGATCTCGAAGCCGATATCCAAGGCTTGCCCTGCCCGCTCGAACGCGGGTTGTGCCATACGTTGTAGCAGATGCTCTGCCGCGCGCTGGCCAATCGCCGCGCCGTCGATGCGAACCGTACTCAGTGCCGGGAAGCTGGAAGCCGCATAGCTGCTGTCGCCAAAGCCCATGATTGCCAGTTCTTCCGGCACCGATAACCCTCGGCTTTGTGCCTCCGCCAGCACGCCAAGGGCGAGGATGTCGGAACTGCAGACGATGGCGTCCAGTGAATGGAGATCGAGCAGTTCGGCGCCTTTCTCCCGCCCCCACGGCATGCTCGAAGGCGTACCGACTTCGCGCAGCTGATACTCGCCCTCCCCGGCAAGTTCCAGCCCGGCAATGAAACCGGCGACCCGTAGCCTGGCCCGCGAGTCATCGGCGCTGATGAGGCCGAAATGGCGATAACCTCGTGACAGCAGATGGTCGGCGACGGCGCGACCGACCGCCTCGTGCGAGAATCCGATCAGCATGTCCAGCGGGTCATCGGTCATGTCCCATATCTCGACCAGCGGTATCTCGGCCGACTTGAGGCGCTGGCGGGTCAAGGGGGAGTGGCGACAACCGGTCAGTACGATCCCGTCGGGACGACGGCTGAGCACGGTCTCGAGAATCGTCTCTTCCTGCTCCGGGGTATAGCCGACCAGACCCAGCAGGACCTGGTAGCCCTGCGGCGACAGCACACCCATCACCGTCTGTACGACTTCGGCAAACAGCGAGTGCGCGACCGTCGGCACCAGCAGCGCGACCAACCGGCTTCGGCTCGAGGCCAGTGCCCCGGCGACTCGATTGGGCACATAGCCTGTTTCCAGCACCGCCTGCTGTACGCGAAGCCGAGTGCTCTCGCTCACCAGCTCGGGGCGATTGAGCGCCCGCGACACCGTCATTGGCGCCACGCCCGCGACGCGCGCCACATCGGTTAGCCGAGCGCTCCCTGTCGAGCGTGAGGAGCGCGGTTTGCCGACGCTATCGTCCATCAATGTGTTTATCCACTCGTCTGTCCTTCAATTCTATCCTTCAACTCTATCTTTCAACTCTACCCTTCAGTGAGGCGGTGAGACGAACGTCTTCAGGGTTGCACACCCGCCTGCCCAGACCTCGGCTTCCAACAGGGCGACGCCCGCCGTGGGGAACGCCAGTCCCGCACTGGCCGAGCCCTCCACCAGACGCCCCGTCAGCAGGCCGACCAGCGGCATATGACTGACGATGATCAGAGGCCGTGACACGTCGAGCCGGGCCAGACGCTCGATCAATTCAGCGACATTATCTTCCGGCGTCACGCCCTCGACCGTTTCGATTTCAGCGGCTTCGAGTTCCGCGCTCCCGGCCCCGCTCCGAGCTTCGCTTGCCAGCGCATCGACAATGGCCTTTGCGGTTTGATGCGCTCGCCGATACGGGCTAGCCCAGACCCTGGCGCCGGCGAGTTCGGATCGTGAGGCCAGCCAAGCGCCGGCGCCCTTCGCTTCCCGCTCACCGAGCAGGGTCAGGCGCCGTTCGGCATCGGGGCTTCCCGGTCCCGCCTCTCCGTGTCTGACGATCGCGAGCCATCCCATCAGTCGTTATCCGGCGCGAGTTCGTGGGCGCGGGATACCGCTTCCCGCGACAGCATGAACTCGACATCGCTGCTCTGCTCGCTTTCCATCAGCGCCTTGGCCATGTCCTTGGCCGGGATACCGCCGAACATGACCTGATAGAGCCCTTGCGCCAGCGGCATGTAGATATCCTCCTGTCGGGCCTTCTCGCATACCAGCTTGACCGTATTGACGCCTTCAGCCACCTGGCCCAGTACCTCGATCGCAGCGTCGAGATCATGTCCCTGGCCCAGGGCGTAGCCGACGCGGTAATTGCGGGAAAGATCCGAAGAGCAGGTGACGATCAGGTCGCCGACGCCGGAGAGCCCAAGAAAGGTCATTGGGTTGGCACCAAGCGCGACGGCAAACCGACTCATCTCCGCCAGCGCCCGAGTCATCAGCATGCTGCGTGTATTCTCGCCCATGCCCAGCGCGGCGGCCATGCCAGCGGCAATGGCATAGATATTCTTGAGCGAACCGCCCAGCTCGGCACCATAGCGGTCGTTACCGGCGTAGACGCGGAAATAGCTGCATCCCAGCGCCGCCTGAACGTAGGCGCGCGTCACCGGATCGTCGCTGGCGATCACCGTCGCCGTCAGCTGTTTCCGGGCGATCTCGGCCGCCAGATTCGGGCCGGACAGCACACCAATGTGCGAAGAGCCAGTCTCTTCCTCGATCACCTGACTCATCAACTTGAAGCCGTCGGCCTCGATACCTTTGGTGGTACTGACCAGAATCTGCTCTGGACGCAGGTAAGGGCGTACCTGCTGGAGTACCGCGCGGAATGCCTTGGAAGGAATCGCGATGAAGACGACGGCGGCCTCGGCGACCGTCTGCGCCAGGTCGCTAGACGCCACCACCGCCGGGTTGATCGAATAGTCAGGCAGATAGCGGCCGTTGCGATGTTCACGATTGATCTGCTCGACCAGCGCTTCGTCGCGCAACCACTGACGAACTTCGGCGCCATTATCCGCGGCGATGCTGGCGATAGCGGTACCGAAGCTGCCTCCGCCGAGTACCGCGACATGCATGCCTTCGTTTGACCTGGATGAGTCTGAGCTGATTCTGTCTGAGCTGACTGTATCCGACATTGTCGTTCCATTGACGATGAGCGATACCCACAGTGTAACGAAAAAACGCCCCGAAAACGGGGCGTTGATCGTGGTGGAGCCATGGTTTAGTAAGGAGGATCAGCGAAGCCTGCAGGATTCGGCTACATCCACGCCCCCTAGTCGATCATTCCGACCAGCGAGTCGATACTGGATCGAGCGTCGCCATAGAGCATGCGCGTATTCTCCTTGAAGAATAGCGGGTTCTCGATACCGGAATAACCGGTGCCCTGCCCGCGCTTGCACACGAAGACCTGCTTGGACTCCCACACTTTCAGTACCGGCATCCCGGCGATCGGGCTGTTGGGGTCTTCCTGCGCTGCCGGATTGACGATGTCGTTGGAGCCGATGACGATCACCACGTCGGTGTTGGCGAAATCGTCGTTGATTTCGTCCATCTCCAGCACGATGTCGTAGGGCACGCGCGCTTCGGCCAGCAGCACGTTCATGTGACCCGGCAGGCGACCGGCGACCGGGTGGATACCAAATCGCACCTCTTTGCCGGCCGCACGCAGTTTGCGCACCAGATCGCTGACCGCGCTCTGGGCCTGGGCCACTGCCATGCCGTAGCCGGGCACTATGATCACGCTGTCGGCGTCGTTGAGCGCACTAGCGACGCCGGCGGCGTCGATCGCGATCTGCTCACCCTCGATCTCGGCGGCCGGCCCCTGCGTGCCGCCGAAGCCACCCAGGATAACGCTGACGAAGTTGCGGTTCATCGCCTTGCACATGATGTAGGAGAGAATCGCCCCCGAGGAACCGACCAGCGCCCCGGTCACGATCAATAGATCGTTACCCAGCGTGAACCCGATCGCCGCGGCGGCCCAACCCGAGTAGCTGTTGAGCATGGAGACCACCACCGGCATATCGGCGCCGCCGATGCCCATGATCAGGTGCCAGCCAATGAAGAAGGCCAGCGCCACCAATATCAACAACGTCCAGAAGCCGGCGCCATTGAGATAGGCGATGGCCAGCACCAGACACAGCGCTACCGCCGCGGCATTGAGTAAATGTCCACCGGACAGCTTGTGCGGTTTGCCGCCGATCTTGCCGGCGAGCTTGGCAAATGCGACAACGGAACCGGTAAAGGTGACCGCACCGATGAACACCCCCAGCACCACTTCGACTTGCAGAAAGGTCAACTCCGCCGGCGTCTTGTGGGCCAGCGTCGAGGCAAATGCCGATAGCCCGTCGAAGGAGACCCCGGCTGCCTGTATCGCCACGACGCGGGCACGTTCCAGCTCGGCATTCCAACCGATGAAGACGGCCGCCAGTCCGACGAAACTGTGCAGTGCCGCGACCAACTGCGGCATCTCGGTCATCTCGACCTTGCGCGATAGCCAGGCGCCGATCAGGCCACCGATCAGCATCATCGGAATCAGCCAGCCGTAGCCGCCGACATTGGGCCCCAGCGCGGTGAAGACCACGGCGATCGCCATGCCGACGATGCCATACCATACCGCGCGCTTGGCCTTTTCCTGATTGCTCAACCCTCCCAACGAGAGAATGAACAAGACACTCGCCGCGATCGCCGCAGCGGAAACGAACTCATGTTGCAACATTGCATTTCTCTCCGCGGGTCAGGATTTCTGGAACATGGCGAGCATACGGCGGGTCACCAGGAAGCCGCCGACGATGTTGATCGAAGCGATCAGCACGGAAATCCCGGCCAATAACCCGACCAGCCAGCTCCCGGAGCCGATCTGCAACACCGCCCCTAGAATCACGATCCCCGATATCGCATTGGTGACCGCCATCAACGGGGTATGCAGCGAATGACTGACATTCCAGATCACCTGGAACCCGACGAAGCAGGTCAGTACAAAGACGATGAAGTGCTGCATGAACGATGCCGGCGCCACCATTCCCAACAGCCACATCAACACACCGCCAGCGATCAGGATGCCAATCTGCCGCTTGCTCTGGGCCAGAAAGGCCGCTTGCTCGGCGGCTTTTCTCTCCGCCGGCGTCGGGTCCTTGACCTTCGGCTTAGGTTTGGCGGCAGCGATCGCCTTCACCTTGGGTGGCGGCGGCGGAAAGGTGATCTCGCCGTCATGGGTGACCGTGGCGCCGCGAACGACGTCGTCTTCCATGTCGTGATGGATCACGCCATCCTTGTCTGGCGTCAGATCGGTGAGCATGTGGCGAATGTTGGTGGCGTAAAGCAGCGAAGCCTGCGTCGCCATCCGCGACGGGAAGTCCGTATAGCCGACCACGATCACACCGTTGTCGGTGACGATGCGCTCGTCGGGTACGGTCAGGTCGCAGTTGCCGCCTTTCTCGGCCGCCAGATCGACGATTACCGAGCCGGGCTTCATCGCCGCGACCATATCATCGAGCCACAGTTTGGGAGCCGGCCGGCCGGGAATCAGCGCAGTGGTAATGACGATATCGACCTCTGGCGCCTGCTCCCGGAACAGTGCCAGCTGCTTCTCGCGAAATTCAGGACTGGAGGGCGCCGCATAGCCCCCGCTACCCGAGCCATCCTGATTATTCTCGAAATCGAGAAACAGGAACTCGGCACCCATCGACTCGATCTGCTCTGCCACTTCGGGGCGGACGTCGAACGCACGCACCACCGCGCCCAGACTCGTTGCCGTGCCGATGGCGGCCAACCCGGCAACGCCAGCACCGATGATCAGTACCTTGGCCGGCGGCACCTTGCCTGCGGCGGTCACCTGGCCGGTGAAGAAGCGTCCGAACTGGCTCCCCGCTTCGATCACGGCGCGATAACCGGCGATGTTGGCAGTGCTCGAAAGCGCGTCCATCTTCTGGGCCCGCGAGATACGCGGCACCATATCCATCGCCACGACGGTAGCACCGCGTGCACGGCAGCGTTCCAGGTTCGCTTCGTTCTGGGCTGGCCAGAAGAACGTGATCAGCGTCTGACCGGCTCTCAGCCTGTCGATTTCCGCTTCGACCGGTTCGCGCACCTTGATTACCACGTCCGCGTCACGCCAGAGCGCTTCCGCGCTGTCGATCACGCTGACACCGGCGTCGCGATAGGCCTCATCGTCGAAACCAGCATGCTTGCCCGCCCCGCTCTCGATCAGACATTCGTGCCCCAACTTCTGGATCTGCTGCGCACTCTCGGGTGTCAGCGCCACGCGCGCTTCTCCCCTGGCGAGCTCCTTGGGTGCCCCTATCTTCATTCGATACTCTCCCGGTTGTCTGCCATGCGCCGACACTCCTTTTCCGTCTATCGATAACGCGCTGCTCCCTGGCCGTGGCCAAAAACGCCATAGCGGGAAAAGACCCTCGATAATTATCGTGAATCATTGCGGTAGGTACTGACAGTTTTCCGGAAAACCGCCAATAGAATCAAGCCATTAGGAGAAAAACCAACTCGATCAATATCTTATAACCGTCATAACCAAAGTATTATATTAAAAAATCACTCTAAGCCTTTGTTTTAAAAATTAAAAAATAGATCTATGGTTTCCGTTATCGATCTTATAACTAATGACTTATAGCAAAAAAATACCGATTCCAAGGAACCGGTACTCACGAATGGTGCCCTCGAATGGTACTCACGAATGGTACCCTCGAATCAAGATGAGCAGGACGAACGCGCCACTCCCGGTCGTACCCGAAAGCAACATGGCGGGGAAGCGCGTCGTTTATCGAATCCGCGACCGAGACTCGCGGTTTTCAATAACCCGGTGCAACGCCTGACATCTTGTGTACAGAAAGGTTGTCAGGCGTTGGCAACGATCATTGAATGACTATTTTCTAGTCACTTATTCTAGGCACTTATCGTCCTATAAAACACTCACCTCCATAGCGTCATTGACGCCAAGCAGTCCAATTTCATCGCTCGTTACCGCAGCATCCATATCATTAGCTGCGAGTGTAGCCTCGTTAGGTGCATCACTCTCTAGCATGTAGGCGGCAATTTGACTCGACTGGCTGTTACTTGAGCTATCGGCCATCGTAATGGAAAGCGTTGGAGCGGTACGATCACCGCCGGCCGCCTCAACATATCGAGTGCCTCCGACGCCTTCTACCTTGATCGTAATGACATCTCCCGCATCCAGCCCTTCCTGGTCAACGAGCGTGTTGATCTGATCGGCCAAATCGACGCCCGCAGTGATATTCTCGCCATCCTGCCAGGTTCCAGAAGCCTGCCAGACTTCGTCTTCGGGGAGATAGTCCCGGTCGGTAACCGAGCCGAACCCCTCGCCATTGAGCCTGTCTTCTACTGAGAAGGTCAGCGTCGAGTTCGCCGAGTGCGTCCTATCCGACACCCAGTTGATGACCGCACTGTCTATCGTATCTCCGCTATCCAGATTGACATTATCGGGCACCGTAAATTGCAGGCCGACAACATAGGATCCAATTTCAAGATCCGGGCTGGCAGAACTAAAGCCCTGCTCGATGTCATCGCTGGCTTGCTCGACGACGGCGACAAAGTCATTCACAGGCTCATTTGGTTCCTCTGGCAACTCGACCGGGTTGCCGTTGGAGATCATATAGATGGGTTGCGAGACCGGACCCAGCGCCACCCCTTCGGAGGTATTCGGGTTGTCGATCACGGATGCAACAAAGCCAAGCGGTAGCGTGTCATCGCCATCAAAGCTGGACGTGCCATTGAGGAAGTCATCGTAGGTGAATTCCTGGGAAACGTCGGCAGTGCCGCTTGCCCCGAGTTGCACATCAACGATCTGGAACTCCGCCGCATTGTTAGCCGGGAAATCCTTGTCAGCCAAGCGTGCATCGACTGTATCGGCGATACCGCTCTGGTTGTTGGCCACCGGCTGATGTCCCTTGGTCATCACCACTCTGACCCATTCACCTGCCGGGCCACTGACGATGACGGACGGAACTGCCCCGCCATAGGTTCCCTGGCCACCGGAAGATACCCCGTTGACGGAAAGCTCAGCCGTCAGGTTCGGCGACGCTTCGGTAATCTGCACCTGTGCCCCCGCCTGACTGCCGTCACTCATCAACTGGCCGTTGGCCGTGCTGCCGTCGGTGAACTTGATGTAGACGTTGGAACCGATGAGCTCAGCGCCGGAAACGCCGCCGACGTCCCAGCCCGGAACCGAACCGGTATCGACGCCGGCAGAACCATTCTTGTCGAAGCCGGCAATGGAGTTGGGATCCATGTCACCGCTGAAGCCGACCACTTCGCCATTGGTAAATCCACCCTCATTCGTCGCAGAGAACTTCACCAGGGCGCCCCGGTACCCACCGTTGTTGTCCGGGTTGGCCGGATCGGGATCGGTACCCGGCAGGAAGTAATGCTCATAACCGCTGGGCTGAATGGCGCCGGTGTTCCCGTCGCTGTTGATCGCCCATTCCTTGGATGTAGCGTCTCCCCCCTTGCCATCAGGATCGAACACGCTATCGCCGTACAGGGCCGTGGTGACATCGAAGAAGACGGCGGCGATCTTCTTGTCGCCGGTGTTCTGGACCTTGAACGAATCGTTGCCGTAGTTCGAACCCTGAACATTGTTGTTGCCTGGCGTTACCGTCACCAGCGCTGAACCGACATCGCCTTGTCCGTAAGTGTCGCCGAGATCGAGATTGGCATCGCCGAATATCGCCTCGACCTGCGTGACCGGTACCGGTGGTGTACCCGTATCGTCGCCGCCTTCCGTTGCCGTGACCTCGAGATAGTCATAGGCGGCGGTGAAGGGGGTTGCGGTACCGTTGGTATGGGTGACCCCGACGCCCACCGAGGCCGTCGGATCGATGATGGCTTGTTCAAGCGCGCCGGTGAGATCGAGTCCTTCGATCGTGACACTGGCATTGCCGGGTAACGCCGCCCCGGCGCTATCCAGCAACGTGATCGTGGCATCGGCCGTCGCATTGCCATTGCTGTCGACGACGACCTCCATCACCATCTTCGCCTTGGCGAAGTCCGCAAAGCCATACCCCCCAGGGAAATCGGCGCCCAGCTTGGTCTCGACATTGTTGTCACGTGTCGAGAATTCGATATCCTGCCCCACGCTGCCGAAGACCAGCTTCACGAAGTCATCGCTGTTGACGCTGGCGGCAATGCCCAGTTGCGAGTAGCTGCCTGGCGTCGTGGTGAAGGGATTATCGACCACAGTCTCCATCACGAAGCCGCCCTCACGGACGATGCCAAGGTGATAGTTGTTCTGCGGCGTGTTGGCAGCCCCGGTATCACCGCTGGTCGTCGTTACTCTCAGCTGGCCATTCTCGACCACGCCCGCGCCGGTATCTTCCTCATCGAATGCCGGATTCGAGCTGGCCATCACTCCCGTAAAGCCATTCTGGTACGGGGTTCCGTCGACGTTGAAGTCCAGTCGCAGCGTGTCGCCATCAGACAGAGGCTGGCCATCGTCCGCGTCGTAGGCAAAAACATCGTCCCCGTTGTTGACGCCGTCACCGTCTATATCACTATCATCCTGATTGGCGATGCCATCTCCATCGAGATCGTCTTCCAAAGTCGGCTCATTCGGTATTTCCTCACCGTTTTGCTGAATGCGCAGATAGTCATAGCTGGCAGTGAAGTCGGGGCCGCTACCGATAGAGGTCTGCGTGACCCCCACCCCAAACGTTGCCCCCGCGGTGGTGATGGCCGTGTTCAGCGGCCCGTCCGGCAGGTCTAGCGCCGGTAGCGCGGTCGAACCCAGGGCTTGTCCCGAGGCGTCGAGGAAGGTCACGCTACCCGAGAAGGTCGCCGTGTCGTTGGCGACACTCGCATCGAGCGCAACGACCACGTCGGCAATCTGCGCGAAGGTGACACCGCTGGGCAAGCCAAGGGTCTGCTTGGTCTGCGCTCCGCCATTCTCGTAGGAATATTCGATCTGCTGGCCGCCGCCGGTATTGCCGAACGTGACCTTCAAGTACTCGTTCTGGCTGAGACTGACGTTCATGCCAAGCTGCGAATACTGCACCGGCAGTGCCGAGAACGGGTTGCCGAATTTCAGCGAGGCGCTGAAATCCTCTCCTCCGGACACATTGGTGTAGTAGTTGTCGTTGGCATCGTTGCCGCCGCCGGCATCGCCATCAGTCGTCTCGATGAGTAGGTTACCGTCGGCAATCGTGGCCGTGCCGGTCTCTTCGGTATCGGTTCCCGAACCGTCGGTGACCCCATCGAACAACGCCTCGAGCGTATCGCCCTCGCTGAACTCGAGGCTGATCGTGGCCGGCGTTGTGCCGTCCTCGTCATCCTCGGTGACGCTGCCGGTCGCCGTGGCAGCCGCCGGATCGATGGCAAACGTCTCGTCAGAAGCTCCGGTCAGCGTGACACCTATATCTTCCGGACCATTGTCCTGATTGTCATTATCGACCTCGACCGACAAACTGCCGACACCATCAGTGAAGCTCACCGTGCGGGTCGAAGCCG
>JGI24517J20059_1000518_pt1 | contig 19864 bp, 15 predicted proteins | sample LinPmetageLP41_FD_20059 | JGI IMG/M metagenome (IMG submission 20059) | reverse complement strand
GCTCACATGACGAGCCCGATTCGCGGAATCGAACCGTTCACGGATACCGCACGACAGCGAAGGCAGTTGTGACGTCGACTACTGATATGGCGTCGAAGTCCAATAGTTCAAGGATCCCCCGCCTACGGAGCTGCGAAGATGGGCGAACAAGAGAGACGAACAAAAGGGATGAACAAGACGACGACTGCAAATTCTTCAGCCAAATGGATCCCATGAACTATAGTTAATATGCCCTAACGGTCACGCTCTATGCTGTTCTCCTCTACAAAAGGAATTTGTCATGAGAAAGAATCTGATTACTGCCTCCTTGGCCACCATGATGCTGATGGGCTTCGCCGGCAGCGCTATCGCGCAGAGTGATGCGATGCAGGAAGCCGAGAACGCCAACGACAAACCTCTTGCCGAAGGTAGCGGTATCACAGCCACAGGCAAAGAGAACCCCGACAAGGAAACTGGCCATAGTGAAGCCGCCAACCAGTCACTCGATGCCGTCGACTCCGAAACCAATGAAAAGACCAATATCACCGATTCGAAAGAGCTAGATGATATCGATGCTGAGGGCCAGAGCGAAGCCGCTGGGGACGCTATCGAAAGCCAGTAACTACGTCTTCGAATGCCAGTAACTACGTCTTCGAAAGCCAGTAACTACGCAGGCCTTCGGACCAGACAGCTTCAGCGGGGCTTGAAGCCAGTGACGAACCCACCATCTTCGGTGGGTTTCGTCGTTATAGGGTCGGCTGACGCGATATCGCGATAACGTAGCCAGCCAGCTCCCTCGTGATTTCCATTTGTGTCAGACTTCGCCTTTCCTTTGTCAGCAGGAGCTTTCCACACATGCTGGATCGCATTCGCATCGTTCTCGTCCAGACCTTCCACCCCGGTAACATCGGTGCCAGCGCACGTGCCATGAAGACCATGGGCCTGAGCGATCTGGTGCTGGTGTCGCCGCGCCAGTTTCCCGACGATGACGCCACTCGGCTCGCCGCAGGCGCCACTGATCTCATCGACACCTGTCGTGTCGTCGAGTCGCTCTCCGAAGCGATCGGCGACTGTGTTCAGGTCATCGGAGCCAGCGCTCGTCTTCGCAGCCTGCCACTCCCCTGCTACCACGCGCCGGATCTCATGGCGGCGGATCTATGGCAGCGCCTGCCGGAAGGGCCTGTCGCGATCGTTTTCGGGCGAGAGCGCTACGGGTTGACCAACGAGGAAATCGGCCACTGCACCCATCAGTTGAATATCCCAGCCAATCCCGACTATGGCGTTCTTAACCTCTCCCAGGCCGTACAGATCGTTGCTTATGAAGCTTTTCGACAGTCTCGTGCACAGGGAGAGGCAAATCCGGTGTCTAGTACCAACGGGCCCTACCCCACGGTCGAACAGCTGGAACACTTCTACGGTCATCTACATCGAGCTTTGGATAGCGCCGGGTTTCTGACCCAACCCCATGCCAAGACGGAAGCCCACCTGCGAGCGTTATTCAGCCGCGCGGAGCCTAGTCGCAAGGAGCTATCGATTCTACGTGGGGTTCTCAACGCGCTGGAGAGACGCAACCCGCCAGATTGAGACAACGAAGCCTTTCAGAAGGGTTCTTCGCAGATCAGAAGCACGCCTATCTGAGAAGGAAATATCTGAGAAGGAAATATCTGAGAAGAAAAATATCTTGGCAGAAAAAAACAGCGCCCGGAGGCGCTGTTTTCAGTGGGAACGGTCTAATTCAGGGAATCAGTCCTGGCCCATCTGCTGCTTGATCAGATCACCAATGGTGGTCGGGCCGTTAGGCTCCGCTTCCTGATCACGCGTTTTGCCCGGCGCGCGACGTGGCGGCTCGACCTGATCTTTCGCCTTGATCGAGAGATTGATGACGCGGCTCTTGCGATCCACGCTAACAATCCTTGCTTCGACGCTGTCGCCTTCGTTCAGCACGTTGCGCGCGTCTTCGACACGGTCAGCGCTGATCTCGGAAGCCTTGAGCACGGCCACGACATCAGTCGCCAGCTCGACGTGTGCTTCCTTGGCATCGACTTCGATGATGCGACCGGTGACGAGCGCGCCCTTGTCGTTGACAGCCAGGAACTCGGAGACCGGGTCGGAATCGAGCTGCTTGATGCCCAGCGAAATGCGCTCACGCTCCGGATCGATCGACAGGATGACCGCTTCCGCTTCATCGCCCTTCTTGAACTGACGAACCGCTTCTTCGCCGGTTTCGCTCCAGGAGATATCGGAGAGGTGAACCAGACCGTCGATACCGCCTTCCAGACCAATGAAGATACCGAAATCGGTGATCGACTTGATGGTACCGGCAACGCGGTCGCCCTTGTTGTAACGGCCGCTGAAGTCTTCCCACGGGTTGGTGGTGCACTGCTTGATGCCCAGGGAAATACGACGGCGCTCTTCGTCGATGTCGAGAATCATGACTTCGACTTCGTCACCAACCTGAACCACCTTGGACGGATGGATGTTCTTGTTGGTCCAGTCCATTTCAGAGACGTGAACCAGACCTTCGACACCCTCTTCCAGCTCGGCGAAGCAGCCGTAGTCAGTCAGATTGGTGACGCGAGCGTTGACCTTCATGCCTTCCGGATAACGGTCGACGATGTTGACCCACGGATCTTCGCCCAGCTGCTTGAGGCCCAGAGAAACGCGGTTGCGCTCACGATCGAACTTGAGCACCTTGACATTGATCTCGTCGCCGACAGCAACGATTTCGCTCGGATGCTTGATACGCTTCCAGGCCATGTCGGTGATGTGCAACAGACCATCGACGCCGCCGAGATCGACGAAGGCGCCGTAGTCGGTCAGATTCTTGACGATACCGAGGATCTGCTGGCCTTCCTGCAAGGTGGCGAGCAGTGCTTCACGCTCGGCACTGTTCTCGGCTTCGAGAACGGCACGGCGGGAAACGACGACGTTGTTGCGTTTCGGGTCGAGCTTGATGACCTTGAAGTCCAGCTCTTTGTGCTCGAGGTGCGCGGTATCGCGAACTGGACGCACGTCAACCAGAGAACCAGGCAGGAAGGCACGGATAGAGGCTACGTCGACGGTGAAGCCGCCCTTGACCTTGCCGTTGATCACGCCCTTGACGATCTCGTCCTTCTCGAAGGCCGCTTCCAGCTCTTTCCACGCTTCGGCGCGCTTGGCCTTCTCGCGTGACAGGCGAGTCTCACCGAAGCCATCTTCGACGGCTTCCAGCGCGACCTTGACTTCGTCACCGATCGCAATGGTCATTTCGCCATTGTCGTCGCGGAACTGCGCCACGGGGATCTGCCCCTCGGACTTCAGGCCAGCGTTAACAGTGATCCAGTCGCCTTCGATGTCAACCACGGTCGCCATGACGATGGCACCGGGTTCCATGTTGATGTCCTGGAGAGACTGTTCAAATAACTCAGCAAAGCTTTCGCTCATGTGATTCCTACGTGATCAACGTTAATGACGGTCAAACCGTCTTCCTCCGTACCACCAGCGAGCACGGGCCTTATCGACATATCCCTGGGGATGTTGGCGCTGGTTCGACCTGCAACGACTTTCAGTCGGATCGTCGCACGTCATGACATCTTGCCAGGGGCCCCGGAACGCAAGTGCATCGTTCGCTGGCTCTGTTTGAAACCGGTCATGGCCAATCCCGCAGGCTTCAGATCAGGTTCCGTTCGGCGAGCAGCGTCTCGATACGCTTCACGACTTCCGGTATATCCAACGTCGTCGTGTCCAGCTCAACCGCATCTTCAGCGGGTTTGAGCGGGGCCACGGCGCGCTGCATATCACGCGCATCGCGCGTTTGGATTTCTTCCAAAAGGGTCGAAAGTCTAGCATCTTCCCCTGCCTGCTGCAATTGGAGCAAGCGGCGCCGCGCCCGCTCTTCGGCAGAGGCGGTAAGGTATATCTTGAGTGATGCATCCGGGAACACTACCGTTCCCATGTCGCGGCCATCGGCCACCAGGCCAGGCGCCTGGCGAAAATCGCGCTGACGCTGGAGCAGCGCCTCACGTACCGGCGGGAGCGCCGCGACCTGGGACGCGACGTTGCCCACGCCCTCGCTGCGTATCGCGGCGGTCACGTCATCGCCTTCCAGCAGAATCTGCATCGCGCCATTCTGGACCGCGAACACCACGTCGAGGTTCTGGGCCTGTTCGGAAAGCGCCTGGCCATCATCGACGGCAACGCCCTTGCGCAGCGCCGACAGCGCGGTCAATCGATAGAGCGCGCCGCTATCCAACAGATGCCAGCCCCTGTGCTCGGCGATCATCCGGCTGATGGTGCCCTTGCCGGCCCCACCCGGGCCATCGATAGTTACAATCGGTACAGCCCGGCTCATGTCGAGGCCTCCGTCAGCTCGAGCCCGACCTTGTTTGCCAGCGTCACGAATCCCGGAAAAGACGTCGCCACATTGGCGCAGTCGTCGACCAGCACCGGTTCGCTCGCTCGCAGGGCGGCAATGGTGAAAGCCATCGCGATACGATGATCGCCCAGACTATCGACCTGACCGCCTTGATAGTTAGCTGCGTCGCCACCCTTGCCGACGACATCGATACCGTCATCGTAGACGGTGGTTTCGACGCCAAGAATGGTGAGGCCATCCGCCATTGCCTGAATTCGATCGGACTCCTTGACGCGGAGTTCCTCAGCGCCACGCAGCCGGGTCGTACCCTCGGCGTTGGCCGCAGCGACGAACAGCGCCGGAAATTCGTCGATCGCCAGCGGCACCTGGTCGACGGGGATATCGATCCCCTTCAACGGCGCGTAGCGGATGTGCAGATCCGCGACCGGTTCGCCGCCCACTTCACGCGGGTTTTCCAGACGCAGATCGGCGCCCATCGCCTTGAGAATATTGATCACGCCGATACGGGTCGGGTTGACGCCGACATGTTCGAGCACCAGGTCCGACCCCGGCGTGATGGCCGCGGCCACCAGGAAGAAAGTGGCCGACGAAATGTCGGAAGGCACGTCGATGGGCGCGCTGGTCAGCTCGCCGCCGCCCTGCAGCATCGCCAGGTCGCCATCGCGGTCGACCTTGTAGCCGAAGCCGTTGAGCATGCGCTCGGTATGATCGCGGGTCGGTGCCGGTTCGCGCACGCGCGTCTCACCCTCGGCATAGAGACCGGCCAGCAGCAGGCAGGATTTGACCTGGGCGCTGGCCATCGGCATATCGTAGTCGATCCCTTTGAGCGGCTGCCCCCCATGAATCTTGAGCGGCGGACGTCCGCCTTCGGCGGTATCGATCCTGGCGCCCATCAGCCGCAGCGGATCGGCGACTCGCGCCATCGGCCGCTTGGTCAGCGAGGCATCGCCGGTCAATTCGGTGTCGAAGGCCTGCCCGGCGAGAAGACCGGTAAACAGACGCATGGCAGTACCCGAATTGCCCACGTAGATCGATCCCGCCGGGGGTTTCAGCCCGTGCAGGCCCACGCCGTGGATCGTCACTCGGCCCTGGTGCGGGCCTTCGATCGCCACGCCCATATCGCGGAACGCCTGCAGCGTCGCCAGACTGTCCTCACCCTCGAGAAAGCCCTTGACCTCGGTAACCCCGTTGGCCAGCGCGCCTAGCATGATCGAACGGTGGGAAATGGACTTGTCGCCGGGAACGCGGATTCGGCCGCTGACCGAACCGCCGGGCGACACCCGGTACTGAACCTGTCGTGCTTCCATGGTCTGATAACTCGTCTGATTCAACAGCGTTTCGAAATAATGTCGGGCATGGCTGGCACGATCGAAAGTGCCCAGCATGGCGTCGCTATCGCCCTGCTCCACGGCCGTTCGCAGCCGGGCGAGCCCGGCCTCGAAATCATCCAGCGCCGCCAGCAGCGCGCCGCGATTGGCGGTGAAGATGTCGCGCCACATCACCGGGTCGCTGCCGGCGATCCGCGTGAAGTCGCGAAACCCGCCGGCCGCATAGCGAAAGATATCCAGGCGCTCATCCTGGCGAGCCAGGGTATCGACCAGCGAAAACGCCAGCAGGTGCGGCAGATGACTGGTTCGCGCCAGCACTTGATCATGCCGGTCGACCGGCATTTCCAGCACTTCGGCACCACAGCGCTGCCACAGTGCGCGCACCGCGGCGACGGCGCTGGACGCCGTGCCAGCTTCCGGGGTCAGAATGACCTTATGATGACGGTAGAGCTCGGGGTTGGCCGCGGCCACGCCACTTTTTTCGGAGCCGGCGATTGGATGACCCGGCACGAAATTCGCCGGTAGATAGCCGAAGGCTTCTCGGGCCACATCGCAGACCCGACGCTTGGTGCTGCCGACATCGGTGAGAATGCGCTCGCCGACCAGCGGCACCAGCTGCGCGAAAACCTGTCCCATGGCCAGCACCGGCACCGCCAGCACGATGAGATCGCTCTTGGCCACCAATGGCGCCAGCTCGCTACCCCCTTCGTCGATCAACCCCATCTCGAGCCCGGTGGCGATCTCGTCGGCATCCGGATCGCACGCCAGAATCCGACCTCGGAAGCCATTGGTCTTGAGCGCGGCGGCCAGCGAGCCACCGATCATCCCGAGCCCCACGATCAGCAGCGTCGACGCGCCCACCGGCGTATCGTCTCCCCGCATCCTAAAGCACACCCACCGGATAGGAGCCCAGCACTTTCATGTCCTGAGCGCGACGGCGCACTTCATCCAGCACGCTGGCGATTTCGGGCTGGTCGAGATGGCCCTTGAAATCGATGAAGAACACGTAGTTCCAGGCACCGGTGCGAGACGGCCGCGTCTCCAGTCGCGTCATGTCGACACCATGGCGATGGAACGGCTCGAGCAGACCGTGAAGCACGCCAGGCTCGTTGCGCATGGCGACCACCACCGTGGTCTTGTCGTTACCCGAAGGCGCCACCAGTTCGTTGCCGATGATCAGAAACCGTGTGGAGTTGTCGGGGCGGTCCTCGATTTTCTCGGCGACGTGGTCGAGCTCGTAAAGCTGGGCGGCCATGTCGCCGGCGATCGCCGCGCTGTGCCATTCGGTCTTGACCAGCCGTGCGGCTTCGGCGTTGGACGACACCGCTACGCGCTCGGCGTGCGGATAGTGCGCGTCCAGCCACTTTCGGCATTGGGCGAAGGATTGCGGGTGCGAATAGATCCGCGAGATCTTGTCGCGGCGGGTGACGCTGGACATCAATAGATGATGGTGGATCCGCAGCACCACTTCCCCGCTGATGTGCAGGCCGGAATCCATGAACGAATCCAGCGTGTTGTTGACCACGCCCTCAGTGGAATTCTCGACCGGCACCACGCCATAGTTGACCGCACCCGCCTCGACCTCTCGAAAGACCTCGTCGATCGCCGCCATCGGCAGACTGATGGCACTATGCCCGAAGTGCTTGAGCGCCGCCTGCTGGGTAAAGGTGCCTTCCGGGCCGAGATACGCCACCTTGATTGGTTTTTCCAGCGCCAGGCAGGCCGACATGATCTCGCGAAACAGCCGCGCCATCTCCTCGCCGTGGAGCGGCCCGGGGTTGTTCTCCATCACCCGGCGCAATACCTGGGCCTCACGCTCGGGGCGATAGAACACGGCATCCGGGTCGTCGGCCGTCTTGACGTGGGCGACCTGCTGAGCGCAATCGGCGCGTTCGCTGATCAGGCGCAGCAGCTCACTGTCGATGGTATCGATGCGTTGCCGCAAGGCCGCGAGATCCAGCGGCGAGTTCGAAGAGTCACTCATGACCGTATCCTGATTGACTGCATCCTGATTGACAGTATCCGGAGGCATTGGATGACACCGCGCTCAACCGCGGCGGCGCTCGAAATCCTGCATGAAGGTAATCAGCGCCTGAACATCGGCTTCACTGACCGCATTGTAGAGGCTCGCGCGCATCCCGCCGACGCTGCGGTGCCCCTTGAGATTGAGAAGCCCTGCCGCTTCGGCCTCGCTCAGAAAAACCGAATTCAACGACTCGTCCGCCAGCGTGAACGGCACGTTCATCAGTGAGCGGTTGACCGGTTCGATCGGGTTGGCATAGAAGTCGCTGGTGTCGATCGCGGCGTAGAGCGCTTCGCACTTGCGCCGGTTGATCGTCTCCATCTCGTCCAGGCCACCGATGTCGTGCTTGAGCCACTGAAACACCAGACCCGCCAGATACCAGGCGTAGGTCGGCGGCGTGTTGATCATCGAATCGTTGTCAGCATAGACCTTCCAGCCCAGCAGCGAAGGCGTCTGCGGCAGGGCCTGCTCGAGCAGGTCGTCGCGCACGATAACCACGGTGATGCCGGCGGGGCCGATGTTCTTCTGCGCGCCGGCGTAGATCACTCCGTAACGGCTGACGTCCAGCGGTGTCGATAGAATCGACGACGACATGTCGCAGACCAGGGGCATATCGCCTTTCGGCCCATGCGCTTGCGGAATGTAGTCGTAAGCCAGACCGCCGATGGTTTCGTTATGACAGTAGTGCAGATAGGCCGCGTCGCTGGAGAGCGATATCTCGTCCGGACGCGGTACATGAACGTAACCGTTATCACGGGTCGACCCGGCGATGTGAGAACCCGCCAGATGCGCATTCGCGATACTCAGACGCTCATTCGCGATGCTCAGATGCTCGGCTTCCTTGATCGCCTTGGACGACCAGATGCCGGTATCCAGATAGTTGGGCGTACCACCCGATCCCAGCAGGTTGAGCGGTACACAGGCGAACTGCATCGTCGCACCGCCCTGCATGAACAGCACCCGGTAGTTGTCGGGAATCGCCAGCAGATCGCGGAAATCCTGCTCGGCCTGGGCCGCAATCGCCTCGAACGTCGGGCTGCGATGACTCATCTCCATCACCGATGCCCCCTGCCCGTGATAGTCGAGCATCTCTTCACGAGCGCGCTCCAGAACGGCGGTCGGCATCGCCGCCGGCCCTGCGCAGAAATTGTGCAGACGTGTCATTCCAGAATTCCTAGAAGTTGTCCGAAACTCGTCAACGGCCGAAAACTGGCCACTGCCGGCGGCCCCGGCTTATGACCGGGGCGCCCCACTTCACTCGTTGCGCGATTCGCCGTCGTCCGACTCATCACCATTCAACTCACCATCGGCTGGCTCACCGTCAGTCGCCTCGCTGTCGACGGTATCGCCTTCCACGGACTGACCTTCCACGGACTGACCTTCCACGGACTGACCTTCCACGGACTGGCCTTCGACGGTTTGGTCTTCGACGGCATCGCCTTCGAGCCATGCCTCTTCTTGTGGCTCGTCGATGCGCACGGTCTTGACCAGATGCTCATCGTCGCCCGTTCGGATCAGCGTAACACCCTGAGTATTACGCGAGCTGATCGAGACTTCGGCAACGCGGGTCCGGACCAGCGTACCGCGGTCGGTGATCAGCATCATCTCGTCGCTACTGCGCACCTGCATCGCCGCGACCAGCGCGCCGTTGCGCGCAGTGGTCTGCATCGCGATCACACCCTGGCCGCCACGCCCACGGAGCGGAAACTCCTCGAGCCGGGTACGCTTGCCGTAGCCATTCTCCGAGCCGGTCAGAATGTAGATCTGCTCGTCGTTGGCACTACTATTATCGCTGTCGTTGGCGCCGGCCTGATCGTCAGCCTCGGCGTCGGCATTGGCATCGATGGTCTGGCTCTGCGGGATGATCAGACTGATCACCTCGGCGCCATCGAGCAGACGCATACCGCGCACGCCGCGAGCGGTACGACCCATCGAGCGCACCTTGCCTTCCTCGAACCGGATCGCCTTGCCGTTGGAAGAAAGCATCATCACGTGATCCGAACCGGATGTGATCGCGGCACCGATCAAGCGGTCGCCTTCGTCGATATCGATGGCAATCAGGCCAACGCTACGCGGACGGGAGAACTGGTCCAGTGAAGTACGCTTGACCGTGCCGTTGGCCGTGGCGAAGAAGATGTAGCTGTCCGCGTGATACTCGCGCACCGGCAGGATCGCGCTGATCGACTCGTCGGCGTCCAGCGGCAGCAGATTGACCAACGGCTTGCCGCGCGAACCGCGGCTGGCGTTGGGCATCTCGTAGGTCTTGAGCCAGTACACCTTGCCACGACTGGAAAACAGCAACATGGTGTCATGGGTCGAAGCGACTACCAGATGTTCGATGACGTCCTCGTCCTTCATGCTGGTCGCCGACTTGCCGCGACCACCCCGCTTCTGCGCCTGATAGTCGGTGATCGGCTGGGTCTTGGCATAGCCGCCACGCGACAGCGTGACCACCATGTCTTCCTCGGCGATAAGATCTTCCATGGACAGGTCGAGACGGCTGGTATGAATCTCGGTCCGGCGAGCGTTGCCATACTGATCGCGAATCGATTCCAGCTCTTCGCGGATGACCTCGAGCAGTCGATCCGGCGAGGCCAGAATATGGTTGAGCTCGGCGATCCTCTCGAGAATACCCACGTATTCATCGAGCAGCTTCTCGGTCTCCAACCCGGTCAGACGGTGCAGACGCAGCTCCAGAATCGCCTGAGCCTGTGCCGGAGAGAGCCGATACATGGTGTTGTCGTCGGCCAGGCCATAGGGTTTTTCGCCAGCGCCTTCTTCGAGATCTTCCGGCTTGCACGACGTGGCACCGGCACGCTCTAGCATCCCGGTCACCTGCCCCGGCTGCCAGTCGCGGGCGAGCAGCTTTTCCTTGGCTTCGGCCGCGTTGGGCGAGGCCTTGATCAGCTCGATCACTTCGTCGATGTTGGAGATCGCCACCGTCAGACCTTCGAGCAGATGGCCACGCTCGCGCGCCTTGCGCAGCTCATAAAGCGTGCGGCGGGTGACGACTTCGCGCCGATGACGCACGAAAGCTTCGAGCAGCTGCTTGAGATTGAGCGTCTTGGGCTGGCCGTCGTCGAGGGCGACGATGTTGATCCCGAACACGTTCTCAAGCTGGGTGTGCGCGAACAGATTGTTGACGACGACGTCGCCGGACTCGCCGCGCTTGATCTCGATCACCACGCGCAACCCGTCCTTGTCGGACTCGTCGCGCAGTTCGGCGATACCCTCGACCCGCTTCTCCTTCACCAGCTCCGCGATCTTCTCGATCAACCGGGCCTTGTTGACCTGATAAGGCAGCTCGGTAATGACGATATGGTCACGACCGCTCTTCTTGTCGAACTCGACGGTATGCTTGGCGCGTACATAAATGCGGCCACGGCCGGTCCGGTACGCTTCGAGAATACCGGCGCGGCCATTGATGATACCGGAGGTCGGAAAATCGGGACCCGGGATGTACTCCATCAGGTCATCGATCGTCAGGGTGTAATCCTCGATCAATGCCAGACAGCCGTTGATCACCTCGACCATGTTGTGCGGTGGAATATTGGTCGCCATCCCGACCGCAATACCGGAAGCACCGTTGATCAGCAGGTTCGGCACCCGAGTCGGCAGCACCTCGGGTATCCGTTCGGTGCCGTCGTAGTTGTCGACCCAGTCGACGGTGTCCTTCTCGAGATCGGCGAGCAATTCATGGGACAGGCGCGACATGCGCACCTCGGTGTAACGCATCGCGGCGGCGTTGTCGCCATCGATGGAACCGAAGTTGCCCTGACCGTCGATCAACACATGACGCATCGAAAAATGCTGGGCCATACGCACGATGGTGTCGTAGACAGCACTATCGCCGTGGGGGTGATACTTACCGATCACATCGCCGACCACGCGCGCCGACTTTTTGTAGGCCTTGTTCCAGTCATTGCCGAGCTCGTGCATGGCGAAAAGCACACGCCGGTGGACCGGCTTCAAGCCATCGCGGACGTCAGGTAGTGCCCGTCCGATGATGACGCTCATTGCGTAGTCCAGGTAGGACTGCTTGAGCTCATCTTCGATGTTGACTGGCAGAATTTCTCTGGCGATATCACCCATGGGTCGTCAAATCCTTTGCGCCGCTGCCACGACCGGAGTCCGGCCGTGGCAGCGTTAATAAAGCCCCGGCAAGGCGACTGAGAGGCTCAGCCGCACAATCATGGGATCATACCATTTCAGGGGCTTCAAAGGCAGGCATCGAGGCGCTTTGAACGGCTTTTCTATGCCGTTTCGGGTGTTGCCACTACCAACGGCTCCAACCGCTCCGCCCATTTTCCCGCCATCGGGATTACCTGACCGCTCCGCTGATCGAGCAGCACGAAGGTCAGCGAGGCTGCTACCACCAGCTCGCCGCTGTCGACGTGGGTAATTCGATGGCCGACGACACCACTACGTCCGCCAATCCGGGTGAGGCAAGTCTCGACCTTGAGATCATCGTTCATCACTGCCGCCCGGCGGTAATCGATATTGAGGTTGACGGCGACCAGCGCCACGCCTTGTGCCAATCCATCAGCGAATTCCGGGTGGGCATCGACATAGGCCCACCGCCCTTCTTCGAGAAACTCCAGATAACGGGCATGATTGACATGACCGTAGCCATCGAGATGAAAGCCGCGGACGCGGACGGTAGTCACGGTGGTACGTGAATCCATGAAGGCCTCTCCTGTTGAACACAAGGTTTATTGGACACAAGATTTATTCATTGGGTGCAAGGTCAATCATCACTCAAAAACATACGCTCGTTTGAATCCGGTGCGCAATATCCGGTGCGCAATATCAAAGGTCTACCTCGGTGGTAACAGCCGGGGCATTTCGACATAATATGCCTCCTTTCAAACGGAACTGGCGCATGTGGTTCAAGCATTGTCATCTGTATCGCTGCCATGACGTCGAGATTCTCTCGCTAGAGGATCTGGAAACCGCACTGGCAGAATTCGCATTTCGCCCCGTCTCTCCGCGCGAGGCACGTCGGGTTGGCTGGAGCGCGCCGGCGGGACGTCGCAGTGAACAGCGCGCGCACGAAATCCAGGGCCATCGGCTGTTGTCGATGCTCCGCCAGGAGCGCCTGCTCCCGGCCGCGGTGATCAACGACGAAGTCAACGAACGCAGCGAGGAGCGCGAGCAGGCCGAGGGCCAGCCGCTGTCGCGTCGTGAACGCCAGCTGCTCAAGGAGCAGGTGATGGAGGAGTTGCTGCCGCAGGCTTTCACCCGCACGCAGCGGGTCGAACTGTGGTGGGACACCCGCAATCGCCTGATCGGCATCAACGCCTCCAGCCGCAAGCGTGCTGAAGAAGTGCTGGATCTGCTGCGTCAGTCGCTGGGCTCGCTCAAGGTCACGCCGTTGGCGACCAAAACACCTCCGGCGCGCGGCATGACCCAGTGGCTGAGCGATCCCGCCAGCCGCCCCGCCAGCCTGTTGCTGGGCGACCAGGTCGAGCTGCGTGCCGCCGAGGATGACGGCGTGCTGCGAGCACGCAAGGTCGATCTCGATAGCGAGGAGATTCAGTCGCTGCTGGAGAACGGCCGACAGGCGAGCCAATTGAGCCTGGGTAGTGAAGGCCAACTCCGCGCCATGCTGCACGATGATCTTGCGCTCAAGTCGCTACAGTTCGACGATGCGCTACTGGATGAAGCGAGCCAGAACGACAATGGCGACGATCCGATCGTGAGTCTGGAGACGGACTTCGCACTGATGTCGCAGACGCTTTCCACCTTCGTCGATCAACTCATTGAATGGCTGGGCGGTGAAGCCGACCCGGCAGCCCCGACGCCATGACGCCACGTTCCGATACCGATAAACGTCCCGCGACTGACGATCGCCCAGTGAACGGAGGCTCCGCTGGTAATCCTCATAGCGCCGAGACGGCGATCGATCTCGATCGCTTCGCCGATATCCGCCCCTATCATGACGAAGAAGTCGAGGCGGTACTGGCCCGGCTGGCGCATGACAGCGAGCTGCTGGATGCGATCACCCGCTTCCGTCTACCGCGGCTGGCCCGCTTTGCCCCGCCACTAGCGCGGGTGCTGGCGAGCTTTCGACTCCAGCGCGAGATGCGCGGCGTCAAGACCGTGCGCGATCTCCAACTGCGCATCGCCGACTACATGGCACACATGATCAGCCATAGTACCCGCGGCTTCACGGTCGAAGGTCTGGATCAGCTGGCGCCGAATCAGGCTTATCTGTTCATTGGCAACCATCGCGATATCGCCATGGATCCGGCCTTCGTCAACTATGCACTGTATAGCGAAGGCCGCGATACCGTGCGCATCGCCATCGGTGACAACCTGCTGCAGAAGCCCTTCGTCACCGATCTGATGCGGCTCAACAAGAGCTTCATCGTGCCGCGTTCGGCTAAGGGCAAACGCGCGATGCTAGCGGCGTACCAGTCGCTCTCGGGCTATATCCGTCATTCGATCACCGATGATAATCACTCGGTGTGGTTGGCTCAGCGCGAAGGCCGAGCCAAGGACGGTATCGACCGTACCGATAGCGCGATCATCAAGATGCTGTGCATCGCGCGCCGGCTGGAACAGGGCGACAGCGATATCGGCAGCGCCGTGCGCGAGCTCAAGATCGTACCGGTATCGATCAGCTACGAGTACGACCCCTGTGCAATCAACAAGGCCCGCGAGCTGCACGCCAAGGAAACCGAGGGCGGCTACAAGAAGGTCGAGTTCGAGGACATTTTCTCGATCGTTGCGGGGATCACCGGCGACAAGGGGCGCGTCAAGCTGGTATTCGGCACGCCGCTCTCGGCTAACTTCGATAACGCCGACCAGGTCGCCGCAGAGATCGATCGCCAGGTGCTGGAAAACTACCCGCTCTTCCCCAGTCATCAGCTGGCGCTGGCGGAAACCGGTCTGGCTCCCGAACTAGTCGATCTTTCCGGCGTGACGGCGGAGGACCGCGAGCGCTTCCAGACACAGCTGGACACGGTCCCCGAGACGCTGCGCCCATGGTGGTTATTGCAATATGCCAACCCGATTCTGAATCGGGCAGGAAAAGCACGTAGCCACGACGGCTGAAGTCAGTGCAAGCTCACAGCCGATAACCCCACCGCCATCGTTCCGCGATGGCGGTTTTTTCGTTTCATAGGCACTCTTACTTGCGCCAGAAAAACGGCGTCATCAACACCAGCACGGTCAGGATCTCGAGGCGCCCCATCAGCATGCCAAGGGAGAGCAGCCACTTGGCGGCATCCGGCAACGAGGCGAAGTTGCCGGCAGGGCCTATCGTCTCCCCTAGCCCCGGGCCAACGTTGGCCAGCGCTGTCGCCGCGCCGGTAATCGCGGTGACCATGTCGAGACCCAGCGCGGCCAGCGCCAGCGATAGCATCCCCACCGTGAGAGAAAAGAAGAACGAGAAGGCCATGACCGCGCGCACTACTTCATCGGTAAGCGGGCGGCCGTTGTAGCGCTGGGCGAACACGCCGCTGGGATGCACCAGATAGCGCAGCTGGTTGGCCAACAGCAGACCACCAATCTGAAAGCGGAAAATCTTCATGCCACCGCTGGTCGAACCGCTGCAGCCACCGATGAACGTGATAAAGAAGAACGTGGTGACCGCCAGCGGCCCCCACTGGGTATAGTCGGCACTGGCATAACCGGTGGTCGTCACTACCGAAATGACGTTGAAGGCGACATCCGTCAACGCCTGGAATGGCGCATCAGAGAACGCCAGGATGCGATACAACGTCAACACTGTGATTACCAGCACCAACAAACCCACCAGCCCGCGCACCTGCTGGTCCTGCCATAGCGCCCCCCGGCTGTCGCGCAGCAGCCGAATATACAGCACGAACGGCAACGCTCCCCCGAGCATGAACAGACAGCTCAGCCACAGAATCAACGGGCTATCGTGATAGATGCCGAACGACGCATCGTAGTTGGCGAAACCGCCGGTGGAAACCGAGCTCATGGCATGCACGACGGCATCCAGCGTACCCATGCCCGCCAGCCGGTAGCTGACGATCGCCGCTAGCGTAAAGCCGAGGTAGATGATCGTCGTCGCCTTGGCGATACCGCCCGCCCGTGGCAGCACCTTGTCCGACCGGTCGGAGGATTCGGTCTGGAACAGACGCATGCCGCCGACCTTCAGAAACGGCAGAATCGCGATCGCCATCACGATGATCCCGATGCCGCCCAGCCACTGCATCAGCCCGCGCCAAAGTTTTAGCCCGTCCGACAGATTCTCGATCCCGGAGAGCACTGTGGAACCGGTAGTAGTGATCGCCGACACCGATTCGAACACCGCGTCGGTGAACGACAGCTGCGGCGCGCCGAGCACTAGCGGCAGACTGGCGAAGGCGCTGATCACCGCCCAGCTCAACGTGGTCAGGATGAACATGTGCCGCGTCTTCAACTCCACCCGCGTGCGCCAGGTCCACACCAGCAGCGCCGTCGAAACACCGGCCACCAGCGCCATCGATTTGAGAAACGCCCATAGATCGGGATCGTTCTCCAATCCCAGCAGAATCACCGGCGGCACCATGAACACCGCCAGCACGATCAACAGCAGCGCCAGAATCTTGAAAATTGGCTTGGCGTCTTGCAAGACTCTCTCCTGGTCCGATTAGCGCTCGCCACTTCGCCGCGACAAGCCGAATAAAGCGCAGCGATAATAAGCCATTCAGACGCGCAAGACACGATCCGGCCTGCATTTGTTATCGATACGCTTTGCCCCACGGCTGGCGCCGAAAGTCATCGAAAGCCCCGACCGTATCCGCTCCGGGCTCGCAGCGAGATATGCTATGGTGTTGCCAATCACCACAGCCGAACATGACCAGCCAAGCACTAGAGGAAATCCCCCATGAGTTCCGCTTCGGAAATGCAGAAGACCCGCGTCATTCAGGAGCTTCGCGCCTTTATCAAGAAACTGCTGCAGGAGCCCGGCATCCTCGAGAATTCGTTGAACATCGCCAAGCGTCACTCCGACGGCAGCAACGACGCCAAGGCCTGGGCGGCCATCGCCAACGAGATCTCGGATACCACCAGCGTGCATATTCCGGAAGACCCGGCCGAGCATTCGGAAGCGGATCGGTTGTTTCTGGATGTGTTGAGGGAAGTGGTGGGAGAAGAGAAGGCGCTTTATTGAGCAATAAGCTGGAAGCTATAAGAGAGAAGAAGGAAGAATCAAAAGGGCCGGCAAATGCCGGCCCGATATTGCTTTATCCTTAACCGCCGATAGTTTCACGGCAGGAAGCGGGCAGATATCGAATAACAGCTGCATCAGCCGTAGCCGCACCACACTGCCATGTCAGATTTTTGCCGTCACTCGTCGCTTGGAGAATCACTTCCGCGCCAATATCCAAATCGGAGCTAATATCGCCATTCAGGGTATAAGTCAACCTGGCAGTCACATCAGAACCCCCACCAGCTGCACCAGCTCCACCTGCCGAAGTATATTGAACGCCAGTTATGTAATTTCCCCTCTCCACTGCATTTCCTGTCTCAATACCCAGCTTAGCGGCATCATTGGTTTTCGGGAATTTTCCCTGAGACACGAAATACTCGGATACAGCGGTCTTATCCGGCCCCATCATTGTAATGACTTCGGACATTCTGGCCCTTGCAGTATAATTCTGATACTGCGGAATCGCGATGGCGGCAAGGATGCCGATGATCGCGACGACGATCATGAGTTCGATCAGGGTGAAGCCGCCCTGCCGGCGTGAGATCTGTTTCTGGTGCTGTTGCATCGTGATTCCCTGCCTTGCCATTTTTAAGTTGATCGATAAGCCGATTGCCTTGACGCCCCATCCTGCCCGCCGGGCGCCCCGAGTTTTGCGTTCCGCCCGCCTGTCCTGTTCAAGCTTGCCGCGCCCGCCAAGCCAGCCCGAGCCGCTTGAAACCGCACGCGCACCGATACACAAAAATATCTTGATGACACTCCAGGCGGTTTATCGGCCGATTGCGAAGAATACTTAAAGGAAAAATAAGCTGAGCCGATAAGAGAACAAGCCAACAACGATGGCTTATATCAGTATTCTCTAATTCATCCTACCCACCTTCGAGGCTCCCTTCGCCATGCCGGACGTCACCACATCGCGCGCGCAGAGCGGCCTCGCCCGGCGCTTCATCGAAAATCAGCTGATCAGCGCCGAGGCGTGCGAGCAGGCGTTCCGGGAAGCGACGGCTAAACAGCTGACATTGCTGGAATTTCTGCTTCGGGAAGGCCGGATCGATGCCCGCGAGGCCGGTGTGCTGGCAGCCCGCGAGTATGGCCTGCCGTTCATGGATCTGACGCACGTCGATTGGGACAAACTGCCGATCATCGAACCGGTGGCAGACAAGGTCATTCGGCGCTTTCAGGTGCTGCCGCTGGCTCGTGACGATCGCCGCCTGACCGTAGCGATCGCGTTTCCCGCCACACTGGCGAGTCTGGACGAGCTTCAGTTCACGACGGGGCTTGCGATCGAGGGCGTGCTGGTCCCGTTCGATCAGCTGGAACGGGCACTGGCCAAGCGTTATCAGCACCACGAGACCTCCGGTATGCTGGAAGCGCTGGGAGAAGCCAGTGAGGCGCTGACACTGGACACCAGCGCGACCGATCTGGCCAACGAAGCCGCTGCTTTCGATCAGGGTGGTGAAGACGACGAGCCGGTGGTGCGCTTCGTCAACAAGATTCTGCATGACGCCATTCAACGCGGCGCTTCCGATGTTCACTTCGAACCCTATGAATCAAGTTACCGGATTCGCTTTCGCATCGACGGGATGCTGATCGAGATCGCGCGACCACCGCTCAACCTGCGTACCCGTCTCGCCGCCCGACTCAAGGTCATGGCGCGGCTGGATATTTCCGAACGCCGCCTGCCCCAGGACGGCTCGATGAAGATTCGTCTCGATAGCCAGCGAGCCATCGATTTCCGCGTCAACACGCTACCCACGGTATTCGGCGAGAAGATCGTCCTGCGACTGCTGGATGCTCGAATGGCCAGTTTCGGGGTCGATGCGCTGGGCTTCACCCCGGAGCAGCGCCAACTGTTCGAGGCCGCGCTGGCCGAACCCCAAGGCATGATTCTGGTCACCGGCCCCACCGGTAGCGGCAAGACGGTAACGCTCTATACCGGCATCAATCTGCTCAATACCGAAGAGCGCAATATCTCGACCGCCGAAGACCCGGTGGAACTCAAGGTGTCCGGCGTCAATCAGGTCAACGTCCAGCCCCGTATCGGGCTCGACTTCGCCAGCGCCCTGCGTGCCTTTCTGCGTCAGGATCCTGACGTGGTAATGGTCGGCGAAATCCGCGATCTGGAGACCGCAGAGATCGCCGTCAAGGCGGCCCAGACCGGCCACCTGGTACTATCGACGCTGCATACCAACTCCGCCGCCGAAACCTTGACCCGCCTGCGCAACATGGGCGTCGCGAGCTTCAATATTGCCAGCTCGGTGTCGTTGATCATCGCCCAGCGTCTGGCGCGTCTGCTCTGCCCTCGCTGCAAGTCGCCAGCGGAGATTCCCGAAGAAGTACTGCATCGGGAAGGTGTCTCGCCGGAAAAACTGGCGAGCGCCACCCTGTACCGCGCAGTTGGCTGCGACCACTGCACGCTGGGCTACAAGGGCCGTATCGGGATTTATGAAGTCATGCCGATCGACGACGCCATGAGCCAACTGATCATGGCCGACAGTCACGCGCTGGAGTTGGCCCGCGCAGCACGTAATGCCGGGTTTACCGGGCTTCGCCAGAGCGGTATCGACAAGGTGCTTCAGGGCCTGACCAGCCTCGAAGAGATCAACCGCGTAACTACAGACTAAGGGCACCGATTGACCGCACCGATTGGCGGCGCAAGCCTTCGTCCGGACTCGAACACCCCATTTTTCGTCGAATCACTGTCAGGAACGCGATCATGGCGACCAGCTTCAAATCAGCCAAGCCGTTGAAATCATCCCAGTCGCTGAAATCACCGAGAGCCCCTCGGCGGGTGGTCATGCACCGCTGGAAATGGCGTGGCAGGAACTTGCGCGGCGAAGTCGTCACTGGCGAACTCATTGCCGGCGAGATCGACGAGGTGCGCAAGGAGCTGACGCGCCAGAAGATCATCGTCAAGCGCATCACCCGCAAGACCGGGATGTTCGGTCTGGGTCGGATCAAGTCTCGCGATATCACCCTGTTCTCCCGTCAGCTGGCCACCATGCTCCGCGCCGGCG
>JGI24517J20059_1000495_pt1 | contig 20869 bp, 13 predicted proteins | sample LinPmetageLP41_FD_20059 | JGI IMG/M metagenome (IMG submission 20059) | reverse complement strand
TCTGTTGGTGCGAGTAGATGCGCGTCACCTTGTCGCGGCGGGTGTGCGGGCCGGCCAGCAGGTGGTGGTGGATACGCAGTTCCACCTCACCGCAGATCTTGAGGTCGGAGTTCATGAACGAATCCAGGGTGTGGTTCACCATGCCCTCGGTGGAGTTTTCCACCGGCACCACGCCGAAGTGCACGGCGCCCGCCTCCACCTCGCGGAACACCTCGTCGATGGCGCCCAGCGGCACGCTTTCCACCGCGTGGCCGAAATGCTTGATCGCCGCCTGCTGGGTGAAGGTGCCCTCCGGGCCCAGAAACGCCACGCGCATGGGCTGTTCCAGCGCCAGGCACACGCTCATCACCTCGCGGAACAGGCGCGCCATGGATTCCGCGTCGATCGGGCCCTTATTGCGTTCCTTGATGCGGCTCAGTACCTGGGCCTCCCGCTCCGGGCGGTAAAACACCGGCTCGGCATCCTCGCGGCGCTTCACTTCGGCCACCTGGTGGGCGAGCTCGGCGCGGTGATTGAGCAGATCCTGGAGCTGCTGGTCCAGGGCGTCGATCTGATCTCTCAGCTTGTCCAATGATTCGGTCATGTCAGGTTCCGCCTGGGCGCGCCACGGCTGGCGAGTGCGCGCGCACCCGCCTTATCCGTTGCGTTTTTCGAAGTCCGCCATGAAATCTATCAGGGCATCCACGGCCGTTTCCGGTACCGCATTATAAATGCTGGCGCGCATCCCGCCGACACTGCGGTGGCCCTTGAGGTTGCGCAGCCCGGCGGCGTCCGCCTCGGCCAGAAACGCCTTGTCCAGAGCGCTGTCGGAGAGAATGAAAGGCACATTCATCCAGCTGCGCTGGGTGGGCGCCACCGGGTTGCTGTAGAAGCCGCTGGCGTCGATGAAACCGTACAGCTTGTCCGCCTTGCGCCGGTTGATCTCGCCCATGGCGTCCACTCCGCCCTGCTCCTTGAGCCACTGGAACACCAGGCCGGCCAGATACCAGGCGAAGGTGGGCGGCGTGTTGTACATGGAGCCGTTCTCGGCGTGGGTCTGGTAGTTCATCATCGCCGGCACCGAGGCGCCGGCCCGGCCGAGCAGGTCCTTGCGCACGATCACCACGGTGATCCCGGCCGGGCCGATGTTCTTCTGCGCGCCGGCGTAGATCAGGCCGAAGCGGCTGACATCCAGCGGACGCGACAGGATGGTGGAGCTCATATCCGCCACCAGCGGCTTGTCCACCTCGGGCACGAAATCGAACTCCAACCCGCCGATGGTTTCGTTGGGACAGTAATGCACGTAGGCGGCGTCGTCGGACAGCCGCCAGTCGCTCTGCGCCGGCGCATAGGTGAAGTTGCGGTCCTCGCTGGAGGCCGCCACATTGATCTCGCCGAAGCGGCGCGCTTCCTTGATCGCCTTGCTGGACCACTGGCCGGTGTTGATGTAATCGGCGCGGCCCGCGTCGCCGAGCAGGTTCATGGGCACCATGGCGAACTGGGCACTGGCGCCGCCCTGCAGGAACAGCACCGCGTAGTCGTCGGAAATCCCCATCAGATCGCGCAGGTCCTTTTCGGCCTGCTCCGCCATGGCCACGATCACGTCATCGCGGTGGCTCATTTCCATCACCGACATGCCGGTGCCACGGTAATCCAGCATTTCCTCGCGGGCCCGCTGAAGGACCGCTTCCGGCAAGGCCGCCGGGCCGGCGCAAAAGTTATAAGCGCGGGACATTCGATTCTCCGGATATTAGCGGCTGCCGCCGCGATACAGGATTCAGGATGAAGGATACAGGGGATGGCAACGTGCCCGCCCTTCAACCTGTATCCTGCATCCTGTATCGGGCGGCGACACCGCCCTTCTCTTTACTCTTCGCCGCCGTCCGCCGGGGCGTCTTCGGCACCCTCGGCACCGTTTTCCTCGGCGGCGCCCTCTTCCAGCTCTTCGTCGTCCACGTCCAGCTCCGGAATCGGCGCCAGACCGGACAAGGCTTCACCGTTGCCGAGGCGGATCAGGCGAACACCCTGGGTGTTGCGGCCCAGATGGCTGACTTCGTCCACGCGGGTGCGCACCAGGGTGCCCTGGTTGGAGATCAGCATGATGTCCTCGTTGCCGAACACCTGGGCGGCGCCCACCAGCGGGCCGTTACGCTCGTTGACCACCATGCCGATCACACCCTGGGTGCCCCGGCCCTTGGTGGGGAACTCGCTCAGGTCGGTGCGCTTGCCGTAGCCGTTCTCGGACGCGGCCAGCATCTGCCCGCCTTCCTGCGGCACCATCAGGGCGATCACTTCCTCGCCCTCGGCCACTTTCATGCCACGCACGCCGCGGGCGGTGCGGCCCATCACCCGGACCTTGGATTCCTGGAAGCGGACCACTTTGCCGTTGCCGGCCACCAGCACCACGTCTTCGTCGCCCTGGGTAATGGCCACGTTGACCAGGTGTTCGCCTTCCTGCAGACGCACGGCGATCAGACCGTTGCTGCGCGGCTTGGCGAACTTGGCCAGCTCGGTGCGTTTGACCACGCCGTTGGAGATCGCCATGAAGATGAACGGCCCTTCGGCGGCCTGCGGCTCGCTATCGGCGCCCTCGGCTTCCATGTCTTCCACCACCTCGGCGGCTTCGCCGTCGATGGCCGTCGCGTCGGCGTCGGTCTCGTCCTCGTCATCGCCGCCGGCGCGCCGGCGGACCATTTCCGCGTCCAGACGCAGAATGGCGGTGATGCGCTCCTCGGGCTTGAGCGCCGGAATCAGGTTGACGATCGGCTTGCCGCGGGAGGCGCGGCCGCCCTGGGGCAGCTCGAACACCCGCAGCCAGTAAACCTTGCCTTCATTGGTGAAGCACAGAAGGGTGTCGTGGGTGCCGGCCACCAGCAGCTGCTCGACATAGTCCTCGTCCTTCAGCTGGCCGGCGGACTTGCCGCGCCCGCCGCGCTTCTGCGCGCGGTAGGTGTCGATCGGCTGGGTCTTGGCGTAGCCGGAATGGCTGAGCGTGACCACCACGGTTTCCTCGGCGATCAGGTCTTCCATGCTCAGGTCCAGCCGCGAGGTCTGGATTTCCGTGCGGCGCTCGTCGCTGTACTCCGAACGGATCGCGTGCAGCTCGTCGCGGATCACCTGCATCAGGCGGTCCGGGTCGGCCAGGATCAGCATCATTTCGCGGATCTGGTCCAGCAGCACCTGGTAATCGGTGATCAGTTTTTCCCGTTCCAGGCCGGTCAGTTTCTGCAGGCGCAGATCGAGAATCGCCTGGGCCTGCTCCGGGCTCAGGTGGTAGAAGTTGTCACGCAGCCCGTAGTGCTCATCGAGACCGTCCGGGCGGGCGGCGTCTTCGCCGCCGGCGCGCTCCAGCATGGCCAGCACGTCACCCGGCGCCCAGCCCTTGGCAAGCAGTTTTTCCTTCGCCTCGGCGGCGCTCGGCGAGCCCTTGATCAGTTCGATCACCGGGTCGATGTTGGCCAGCGCCACCGCCAGACCTTCCAGCAGGTGGGCCTTTTCGCGGGCCTTGCGCAGTTCGTACACGGTGCGGCGGGTCACCACCTCGCGGCGGTGACGCAGGAAGGCGTCCAGCAGCTCGCGCAGGTTCAGGGTGCGCGGCTGGCCGTCCACCAGCGCCACGGTGTTGATGCCGAACACGGTCTCCATCTGCGTCTGCTGATAGAGGTTGTTGAGCACCACTTCCGCGTTCTCGCCCCGGCGCAGCTCGATATAGACCCGCATGCCCTGCTTGTCGGATTCGTCGCGCAGCTCGGTGATGCCCTCGATCTTCTTTTCCTTGACCAGCTCGGCGATTTTCTCGATCAGCCGGGCCTTGTTCACCTGATAGGGCAGCTCGTGAATGATGATGGCTTCCTTGCCACTCTTGTCGGTCTGCTCGATCTCGGCGCGGGCACGGACATAAATACGGCCCCGGCCGGTGCGGTAGGCCTGCACGATCCCGGCACGGCCGTTGATGATGCCGGCCGTGGGGAAATCCGGACCCTTGATGTATTCCATCAGGTCGTCCGGCGTCAGGCTGTCGTCGTCGATCAGCGCCAGGCAGCCGTCGATCACCTCGCCCATGTTGTGGGGCGGGATATTGGTGGCCATGCCCACGGCGATGCCGGAGGAGCCGTTGACCAGCAGGTTGGGCACCCGCGTCGGCATGACGTCGGGAATGCGCTCGGTGCCGTCGTAGTTGTCCACATAATCGACGGTTTCCTTGTCCAGATCGGCCAGCAGCTCGTGGGCGATCTTGGCCATGCGCACTTCGGTGTAACGCATGGCGGCGGCGGAGTCGCCGTCGATGGAACCGAAGTTGCCCTGCCCGTCCACCAGCATGTAGCGCAGGGAGAACGGCTGGGCCATGCGGACAATGGTGTCGTACACAGCGGAATCGCCGTGGGGGTGATATTTACCAATTACATCACCCACCACACGGGCGGACTTTTTATAGGGTTTATTCCAGTCGTTGCTGAGCTCGTGCATGGCGAACAGCACGCGGCGGTGCACCGGCTTGAGGCCGTCGCGCACATCCGGCAGAGCCCGGCCCACGATCACGCTCATGGCGTAATCCAGGTACGACTGTCTGAGTTCGTCCTCGATGTTGACGGGAGTAACTTCTTTGGCGAGGTCCGTCATGGCGTTCCTTATATCCCTCGGTGGCGTGGATAGCGACCCGCGGAAGCCCCGGTCGCGGAGCTCCTAAAAGCCACCGATGATAGCACAGCTTTGCCGCCTCTAAATAATTCCCATCAACCCCGTCACCACAAGCCCGGCGCCGGCATCGGACGAGGCTGGCCAGACAGGTTATACTCGCCGCCGGACCGACCGGGCCGGGCCCGGTCTCACGCCCACTTCCGCGCGGAGAAGGAGCCGTCAGCGATGCAGAATCAGCCGTCCCCGGATCACCAACACGCCGACCTCATCATCAAAGCCGGCTGGATCGCGCCGGTGGCCCCGGAAACCGGCGCCCTCGCCGATCACGCCCTGGTGGTCCGCGGCGACACCATCGTCGACCTGCTGCCGACGCCCCTGGCGGACCAGAAATGGCGCGCCGACGAGGTGGTGGAGCTGGGCAACCACCTGCTGATCCCAGGCCTGGTGAACGCCCACACCCACGCCGCCATGAACCTGTTCCGCGGCCTGGCCGACGACCTGCCGCTGATGACCTGGCTGGAGCAGCACATCTGGCCGGCCGAGGGGCAGTGGATGAGCGAAGCCTTCGTGCGCGACGGCACCCGTCTGGCCGCCGCCGAGATGATCCGCTCCGGCACCACCTGCTTCGCCGACATGTACTTCTTCCCGGAGACCACCGCCCGGGTGGCCATGGAGGCGGGCCTGCGGGCGGTGCTGTTCTCGCCGATCCTGGACTTCCCCACCCCCATGGGCGCCGGCCCGGACGACTATCTTCGCCTGGCCACGGAGGCCGCCGATAACTGGCGCCATGAACCCCGGGTGACCATCGGCTTCGGCCCGCACGCGCCTTATACGGTTTCCGACGGCCCCCTGGAGAAGGTGCTCACCCTGGCCGAGGAACTGGACGCGCCGGTGATGATGCACGTGCACGAAACCGCCGGCGAGATCCACCAGGCGGTGGAGACCAGCGGCGAGCGGCCGCTGACCCGGCTCAAGCAACTGGGCCTGCTCAACCCGCGCCTGCTGGCGGTGCACATGACCCAGCTGCTCGACGAGGAAATCCAGTGGCTGGCGGAGACCGGCAGCCAGGTAGTGCACTGCCCCGAGTCCAACCTGAAGCTGGCGAGCGGCTTCTGCCCGGTGCAGAAACTGCTCGACGCCGGCATCAACGTGGCGCTGGGCACCGACGGCTCGGCCAGCAACAACGATCTGGACATGATCGGCGAGACCCGCACCGCCGCCCTGCTCGCCAAGGGCGTGAGCCTGCGCGCCGACGCGGTGCCGGCGGCCACCGCCCTGCGCATGGCGACCCTCAACGGCGCCCGGGCGCTGGGCCTGGAAAGCCGCACGGGTTCACTGGAAATCGGCAAGCAGGCGGATATGATCGCCGTCGACCTGGGTGCCCTGGAGACCCAACCGGTCTATGACCCGGTGGCGCAACTGGTGTACGCGGCCACCCGGGACCAGGTCACCCACAGCTGGGTCGCCGGGCGCTGCTTGATGGCGGACCGCCGGCTGACCACGCTGAACGCGGCGCTGATCGCCAAGAACGCGGCCGAGTGGCAGCGCAACATCGCGCCCAACAATGACCGCGCCAACAACGAGAGTCGATGAGGGACACCCGATGAACCAACCCAACGTGGACAGCGGCGAAATCGCCAAATTCAACGCCCTGGCGGAACGCTGGTGGGACCCGAACTCGGAATTCCGCCCGCTGCATGACATCAACCCGCTGCGGCTCAATTACATCGACGAGCGCCTCGGCCTGCCCGGTAAGAAAGTGATCGACATCGGCTGCGGCGGCGGCCTGCTCTCCGAGGGCATGGCCCGGCGCGGCGCCACGGTCACCGGCATCGACCTGGGCGAGGCGCCCCTGGCGGTGGCGCGCCTGCACGCCGAGAAGAGCGGCGTGGAGGTGGAATACCTGCAGGTGCTGGCCGAAGAGATCGCCGAGCAGCGCGCCGGCGAGTACGACGCCGTGACCTGCCTGGAAATGCTCGAGCACGTGCCCGACCCGGCGTCGGTGATCCGCGCCTGCGCCAAACTGGTGAAGCCCGGCGGCCAGGTGTTCTTCAGCACCATCAACCGCAACCCCAAGGCGTTTCTGTTCGCCATTGTCGGCGCCGAATACGTGCTGAGGCTGCTGCCGCGCGGCACCCATGAGTACGCCAAGCTGATCCGCCCCTCGGAGCTGGCCGGCTGGAGCCGCGACGCCGGGCTCGATGTGCGCGACACCACCGGCATGACCTACAACCCGGTGACCCAGGTGTACAAGCTCAACCGCGATGTGTCGGTGAACTATCTGATGCACGCGGTGCGCCATGCTTGAGGCGGTCTTCTTTGATCTGGACGGCACCCTGGTGGACACGGCGCCGGATTTTTACGTGGTGCTCAATCAGCTGCTGCGCGACCACGGCCGGCCGGAGGTCAGCTACCAGGCGGTGCGCGCCACCGTCTCCAACGGCGGCCGGGCGCTCACCGAGCTGGGCTTCGGCCTGGCGCCCGGGGACGCCGGCTTCGACGAGCGGCTCAATGAGCTGCTCGACGCCTACGGCGGCCGCCTGGCGGTGGACACCTGCCTGTTCGACGGCATGGCCGAGACCCTGAGCTGGCTGGAAGACCAGGGCCTGCCCTGGGGGGTGATCACCAACAAGCCGGAGCGCTTCACCCGCCCGGTGCTCGCCGGCCTGGGCCTGCTCGACCGCTGCGCCTCGGTGATCTGCCCGGACCAGGTGCGCGAGCGCAAACCGGACCCGGAAGGCCTGCTGATGGCCGCCGGCGCCGTGGGGGCCAACCCCACCCACTGCGTCTATGTGGGCGATCATTTGCGTGACATCCAGGCCGGACTCAATGCGAAAATGATCACCGTCACCGCCGGATTCGGCTACATCGACGCGGACGACAACCCGCGCGCCTGGCCGGCCGACTATTTTGTGGAACGCGGCGAGCAACTGCTGCCGCTGCTGAAAACACTGTGAAGAAGTAGGTACAGTCGAAATGGACATCAAGGAACTCAACGGCCTGGCGGCCAATTACCAGTGCCCGCCGGACGCCTTTAAGGATCGTATTATTCTGGTTACCGGCGCCGGCGCCGGTATCGGCCGGGCGGTGGCCCTGGCCCTGGCCGCCCACGGCGCCACCGTGATTCTGCTGGGCCGCACCCAGAGCAAGCTGGAAGCGGTGTACGACAAGATCAAAGCCGCCGGCGGGCCGGAGCCGGCGCTGGCGCCGGTCAACATGGAGGTGGCGCGGCCCGAGGACTACCAGGAGCTGGCGACCCTGTTCGGCCGCGAATTCGGGCGCCTGGACGGGGTGCTGCACAACGCCTCGGTGCTCGGCGACATCACGCCCCTGGAGCGTTACGGCGCGGACACCTGGGATTCGGTGATGCGCGTCAACGTCAACAGCGCCTTCTATCTGACCCAGGCGCTGCTGCCGCTGCTGCGCGACAGCGACGACGGCCGCATCCTGTTCACCTCCTCCAGCGTGGGCCGTAAAGGCCGGGCCTTCTGGGGCGCCTACGCGGCGTCCAAGGCGGCCACCGAAAATCTGTCGCAGACGCTGGCGGAGGAATTGGAGAACACTTCCAAAATTCGCGTGAACACCATCAACCCGGGCGCCACCCGCACGGATATGCGCGCCCTTGCCTATCCCGGCGAAGACGCGGAAAAATTGAAAAGCCCGGAACAGATTGTGGCCAGTTATTTGTATCTGCTGGGCCCTGAAGGGGCCGCGATCAACGGCCAGTCCCTGGACGCCCAGCCCCGCTGATACCGGGAGCGGCCGAGGCCGCTCTCCGTTTCACTCGATCTTGACCTCAGCGACATTCCGGTATGTCTGACGAGCATCCGGTCGTGGTCATCTCCATGCTATTACTGCCGGCGACCCTCTCGAATAATAATCAGGGATTGCCATGTTTCGTTTCGTCCTCGCTTCATTGATCCTGACGCTGTCATCGCTGTGTATCGGCGCGGAAGAGCTGCGCCTGTCGCAGGAGCAGCAGCAAAAAATGGAACAACTGCTCCCCGGGGTGGACGTTGACCAGGAACTGGTCCGCGCCCTGGCGGATATTTTTTATTCCCGCGACATGCCGGTGCGCGTGCGGCTGGGCGCCATCGCCAAGCTGGTGGGCATCGACCAGATGCCGCCGGGCACCGCCCTGAACCGCAAGATATGCATCTGGGATATCGCCGGACGCAACGGGCCGGTGTTCCAGGCGGCCATGGAGCAGCGCGCCATGGCGCTGGAATACGGCATCGACCTGGAAATGATCCCGTTCACCAACGAAACCATTCTGGTCGAGGAGCTCAAGGCCGGGCGCTGTGACGCCGGCCTGATGAGCGGCATGCGCGCGCGCCTGTTCAACAGCTATACCGGCACCATCGACGCCATCGGTGCGATCCCGGACAACCAGCACATGCGCACCCTGCTGCAGGTGCTGGCGCACCCCAGCCAGGCCGGGCGCATGGTCCAGGGTGAGTACGTGATCATGGGCATCTTCTCCGGCGGCGCCGCCCATGTGTTCGTCAATGACAAGCGCATCAGTTCGCTGGCCAAGGCGGCCGGTAAAAAAGTGGCGGTGCTGGATTACGACAAGACCCAGTCGGAAATGGTGGCCGGCATCGGCGCCACGCCGGTGCCCTCGGACATCGTCAGCGCCCCCAATAAATTCAATAACGGCGTGGTCGACATCCTCGCCGCGCCGCTGATCGCCTATGAATTGCTGGAACTCTATAAAGGCATGGAGCCCGACGGCGGCATCGTCAACTATCCGATCGCCCAGATCAGCATGCAGCTGGTGGGCCGGCTGGACAAATTCCCCAATGAAGTGGCGCAGCTGATCCGTGAAGCCTCCTTCGAGGCCTACGACGAGGTGCGGGCACGGGTAAAAACCGAGGAAGACCGGGTGCCGGACCGCTGGTGGATCGAGATCCCCGCCGACGAAAAGCGCGAATACGAAGCGATGATGCAGGAAGCGCGCGACACCCTGCGCGAACAGGATTACTACGACGGTCGCATGCTGGACCTGCAAAGCCGGATTCGCTGCAAGTTCGATCCGTCCCGTGGCGAATGCTCGAATAACAAGTAAACCGCACCAGGAGGTCGTGTGCAGATAACCCGTCTATTGCGTAACACCCTGCTCGGCGTGGGCGCCACCCTGGCCTTCGCCGTGGCGCCGGCGTCCGCGTCCGACGCCGCCCTGCGGGACACCGTCTACAACGACGCGCTGCCCATGACCGAGCGCGTCGACGCCATGCGCGAACTGACCGGCCTGGGCAAAGCCGGCAATGACACCCGCAAGATCTGCATTTGGGACATTGTCGGCCGCAACGGGCCGATCTTCTCGGCGGCCCAGGACCAGCGCGCCAAGCTGCTTGAGTACGGCATCCAGCTGGACCTGGTGCCCTATACCGACGAGCGGGTGATGGTGGACGAATTCAAGGCCGGCCTCTGTGACGCGGCGCTGATGAGCGGCCTGCGCGCCAGGCTGTTCAACACCTACACCGGCACCATCGACTCCATCGGCGGGCTGCCCACCCAGCAGCACATGCGTATTCTGCTGCAGGTGCTCGCCGACCCCGCCTCGGCGGAGCACATGGTGCAAGGGGATTACGTGGTGGCCGGTATCGCCCCCGGCGGCGGCGCCTACCTGTTCGTCAACGACAAGAAGATCAACAGCCTGGCGGCGGCGGCGGGCAAAAACGTGGCGGTGCTGGACTACGACCCGGTGCAGGCGGAGATGGTCGGCCAGGTGGGCGCCTCGCCGGTGCCCACGGACATCGTCAACGCGCCCAACATGTTCAACAACGGCGTGGTGGACGTGCTCGCGGCGCCGCTGGCGGCCTATGAGATCGTCGAGCTGTACAAGGGCATGACCCCGGACGGCGGCATCGTCAACTACCCGATCGCGCAGATCAGCATGCAGCTGGTGGCCCGCCGCGACCGCATCCCCAACGAAGCCGCGCAGCTGGTGCGCGAAGTGTTCTTCGAGAGCTATCAGCAGATCATTGACCGGGTGCACGAAGAGACCAAGAACATCCCCGACCGCTGGTGGATCGAGATTCCGGATGACGACAAGCGCGAGTACGAGGTGATGATGCGGGACGTGCGCCTGCAACTGCGCGAGCGCGGCTACTACAGCGCCGACATGCTGACCCTGCAGCGCCGCATCCGTTGCAAGCTGGATTCGTCGCGGGCCGAGTGCGCCGACCCGCAGGAATAGGCGCCCGAGCCGCTCAGTGGAGCGGCTCGTCCCCGGGCAGCTGGTCCAGGGTGCCGAACAGGTCCACGCGCTGGTCGCTGAACATGTCCAGCTCCGGCGCCAGCGCCTGCACGTAGCGGTCGAAATAGAGGAACTGTTTGAGCAGCAGCGCGAACTCGCGGGGGAAGCGGATACCGTGCCCCTCGCCGATGCGCACCAGATCGGTGAGCAGCTGATTGACCTCGCGGTCGTTGCGGTCGGCCTGCACCAGGGCGCTGGCGTCCACGTCCGTGAGCCGGTCCTGCAGCGCGGAAATGTCCCGCGCCAGGGCGTCCACGTCCACCTCTTCGCTGGTCATGCCCACCATCGCCATGGCGCGCGCCATGGCGGGCACGTCGCCGCTGCCGATCGCTTCGAAGAACGCCATCATGCCCTGCCAGGCTTCCGGGCGGATACGCCCCACCATGCCGAAGTCGATGAACCCCACCCGGCCGTCTTCCAGCAGCATCAGATTGCCGGCATGCACGTCGGCGTGGAAGAAGTCGCACACCATAAGGCTGGAGAACCAGGTGTTCAGCGCGGTGATCAGGGTGCCGGCCGGGTCGTCCGTGTAGCGCCGCAGCACCTGCAGATCGGTGAGCGGTACGCCGTGGAAGCGCTCCATGGTGAGCACCCGCTTGGTGGTGTGCGAGGCCACCGGGCGCGGCGCCACCGCGGCCACATTGCCGGTTTCGGCGAGGAAGCGGTTGAACGCGTCCAGATTGCGGGCCTCCTGCAGGAAATCGCACTCTTCGAGCATGCCCGCCTGCAGCTCCTCGATCACGCCGGAGAGCGCTGAGCGGGACAGGCCCGGCGCCAGCGACTCGACCAGGCGCGCCGACGCGTAGAGAAAGTTGAAATCGGTGAGCAGCACCTGACGCACGCCGGGGCGCTGGACCTTGATCACCACGTCGGCGCCGTTCTTCAGGCGGGCCGCGTGCACCTGGGCGATGGAGGCGCTGGCCAGCGGCTTGGGATCGACCCATTCATACAGGGTGTCCAGGGGGGCGCCGAGCTCCGCTTCCACTGTCTCGCGGATGTAGTGAAACGGCAGCGGCGGCGTGCGATCCAGGCACTTCTGGAATTCGCTGACGTATTCCTCCGGAAACAGCGACGGCGAACTGGCGATGAACTGACCCAGCTTGATGTAGGTGGCGCCCAGGGACTCAAAGGTGCGGCGCAGGTGCCTGGGCAGGGCTTCGCGGTCGCCCAGCAGCCAGCCCAGACCCTGGCGGCCGACCACGCCCACCGTTTCGAAGACACGGAACGCGCCGCGGGCGGTGTTGCGCACCAGGGCCAGGCCCTCCCGCTCACGGGCAAGGTTTGCGCGCATTTCATTAACGATGGTGTCTTTGCTCATTACATCTACCTAGAGTTCCGTTGAAAGAGTCAACACCGCCCCGTTTATTGTTCGCGCTATTGTGGACAGCGATTTTAAAAAAACAGGCCCGTTTCCGACCGACCTCCCGGAAGCCGGTCGGGAGCCGAACGCTAACAGATTGAAAAATAAAGCATAAAGAGAGAGGCTCCTGAAGTTCCCTGAAGGCATTGGCTGTTCCGACATAAGAGCCGAGACCCAGGGTCATTATCAGCGACGTGCCGCGAACTCATGATCGCAAGCCTAGCATTAGGTTTGTAATGGCTTACATGCATTTTTGTAATCGGCGCTTGTGCCAACTCAACAAGGTTGGGTACTGTCATCGACGCCGTGAGAACAATAAAAAGGAGCTCAAGGAATGCGTTCTCTACTCAGTAAAATCGCGCGCCCCGCGCGTGCTCTCATCGCCGGTGGCGTGATCACTGCACTTTCCGGTTGTGGCATCATCTACAAAACCACTGGTGACGTTCTGGTCAGCTTCGGCCAGGCGGAACTCGCCCCCCATCTGCTCGCCTATGACGACGTGCGCATGGGCTGCATCACCGGCGAGGCACAGACCCCCCTGCTGATGTCCTTCAGCGAAGTGGGTTCTCACCCGGAAAAACTGGGCGTGATGACCTACACCACCGCCGCGGTGTGCGCGGAGCAGATGGCGCTGGAATCCGAGCTCAGCTATCTGCGCGCGGTCAACGACGGCCGGGTGAGCGAAGCCCAGGACGCGCGCATTCAGCAGAAGCGCTGGTCCAAGATCGCCGCCAAGCGCCTGCTCAAGTCCTACCAGCTGATGGACGAAGTCTACGGTCCGCTGGACGAGGGCGAATGCCCCAAACTCAACCACGAGCTTGACCAGATCGTCTGGCTGATCGGCAACATCGCCGGCGTTCAGGCCCTGGTCGCCGACGGCGCCGCCGACGGTTCCGTGGGCGTGCCGCGCAACATCGTGGCCAAGGTCGAGCGCAACGCCAAGTGCCTGAACAACGACGACTGGTGGGGCGCGCCCCAAGGCCTGCGTGCCGCGGTCTGGACCATCCTGCCGCAGCTGGCACCGGAAGGCGCCCAGCCCTGGCAGACCCTGGAACAGTCCGCTGAAAAAGGCTTCGAAAGCGGCGTCCGTCTGGGCAGCGCCTTCTACGCCATCAGCGCTTACGGCAAAGGCGACAATGACCGCCTGCGCACCGCGATCCGCGATTTCGCCGCCAACGGTGAAAACATCAATGAAGACTACGCCATGATCGACGCCATCGCGGAAATCCTGATAACCGGCCTTTCCGACCGTCTCTGGACCGAGAACACCGGCAAGCGTACCCCGCTCAACGGCCTCGGCACTTTCTGGGACGACGCTTCCAGCGAACCGAAGATGAACATCGACGATCTGCTGTAGTCCCTATTATTAAGGCAAGCGGTTATATGCGCGGGTCCTTCACGGGCCCGCCTTCCAAATAGACAAGAAGTAAGCAAGGAGAGAAACCGATGCGCGTTTTCAAAGCCTTAGCGATGGCGGCGGTGACGACGGTGGGCCTGGCCTCCATGTCCGCCCAGGCCGCCAACACCGAGCGCAGCCTCTGCGTATTCGATATCATCGGTGCCAGCGGTGATGTGTATAACATCATGAAGGACTACAAGACCCAGGCGGCCGGTTGGGGCGTGGACCTCAAGCTCAAGCCCTACACCGACGAGAAAATCGCCGCCGAGGACCTGAAGGCGGGCCAGTGTGACGGCGCCGTTCTCACCGGTCTGCGGGTGCGTCAGTTCAACAGCTACGCCGGCAGCATGGAAGCCGTGGGGGCGATCCCCTCCTACGAGGAACTGCAAACCGTGTTCCGGGTGATGGCCAGCGGCAACGCGTCCATCAACAAGCAGCTCAAGCAGAACGGCTACACCATCGCCGGTTTCGCCCCCATGGGCGCGGCCTATCTGTTCGTTAAGGACCAGAGCATCGACACCGTCGGTGAGCTGTCCGGTAAATCCATCTCGGTGATGGAATACGCCCCGGACCAGGCCAACATGGCTTCCCAGGTGGGCATGTCCCCGGTACCGTCGGACATCACCAACTTCGCCGGCCGTTTCAACAACGACTCGGTGGATATCTGCTTTGCCCCGGTGGTCGCCTACTCCGCCCTGGAACTGTACAAGGGCATGCAGCCGGACGGCGGTATCGTTCGCTACACCCTGGGTCAGCTGACCAACCAGATCGTACTGCGCAGCGACAAGTTCTCCGACGATTTCGCCGCCAAATCACGTACCTGGATGCTGGGCCAGTTCGATCGCGCCATGCAGGTTATCCGCAACGCCGAAAACGAAGTGGATGAGAAGTGGTGGATCGATATCCCCGAAGACGACAAACGCCGCTACAACGAAATGCTGCGCGAAGCCCGCGTGAACATGACCGAGAGCGGTATGTATAACAAGGACCTGATGGACCTCCTCCGCAAGGTGCGCTGCAAAACCGACCCGAGCCGGGCGGAATGCACCTTGGCGATGGAGTAATCACCTCGCCGGACGCGAACCAACGGGGCCTCACCGGGCCCCGTTTTCTCTTTGTATGTAGTACGCACGCTGGCGCCGCGGGCGAGCCTCGGTGCCGGTAAGGTGATAGTGCCGTTTACAACGGCATAACAATAACCGGGTGAATAATGGAAAAACCTCAGTTGACCGTGGCCAGGCGTTCGGTGGGGGAGTGGTTATCATCGCTGCCCACCCTGTTCATTCTTCTGACCGTGATTTTTTTATCTTCGGGTCAGATTATCCACTCCCAGCTTCTCAAAATCGGTGAAAACACCTGGGACGAATACTTCCTGTTGCGGGGCGCCGGAATGGTGTCCGAGCCCACCTGTAACCCCGATCCCGATATCAATCAGCGGGTCAGGGAAGTCGTGGAACAACGCAAGGCCGAGGCGGCCGACGACCCGTTGGGCGACATCCTGGGCGGCTCGTCCGTGGACGAGGACGCCATCCGCAACTCGCTGGAGTCCTCCAGGGAGAATTGCCGCAACAAGTGGGACCGCTTCAAGATCGTCGAGGAGAAAGTCACCCCCGCGGTGATCGCGTTCCGTAATATCGAGGGTGGCGTCGCCAAAGTGGTGTCCACGCTCGGCGACTATAAACGTCTTCTGCTCTGTCTTCTGGTGATGATCTGCGCGATCACCGCCACACTCGCCCGACACCATATTTCCTTGCGCCCGTCGCGCACCAAAAAGGACCATGTCGTCACCACCACCGCGCAATTGATCGCCAACGCGTCGCTATTGATGTCGGCGACGGTATACCGCGCGGAGGAAGTGGAAGCCATCGCGTCCGGTGTGACGGTGAGCAATTTCTACCTGCACCAGTTTTGGATCGCCGGCTTCGCGTTACTGACGGCGGCCTCGATTTATCAGTTGATCCGACCGCCCAAGGATCTGGAAACCGGCGGTTCCTGGCCCAAGGCGTTCCTGACCATCCCGCTGTACAGCTTTATGTCGCTGACCGCGGCGGCGCAGTTCGCCAGCCAGGGCTACTACCACGGCATCAGCGTCTACCTGAACATGATGATGGAGCTGTCCACACTGTTCCTGAATCTGGCGCTGTACATCTGGATCGGCATGCTGCTCAAGCAGACCAAGCTGGCGCATCTGGTGTTCGATATCCTGCGGCCCTGGAAGATGTCGCCGGAACTGATGTGTTTCGTGGTCCTGGCGGTCGCCGCCATCCCCACCGCTTATACCGGCGCTTCCGGTATCTTCGTTATCGCGGCGGGTGCCACGATCTATCAGGAACTGATCCGGGTGGGCGCCCGCAAGCAGCTCGCTCTGGCCGCCACCGCCATGTCCGGTTCCATGGGTGTGGTGCTGCGTCCCTGTTTGCTGGTGGTGATCATCGCCGCGCTCAACAAGAGCGTGACCACCGCCGAGCTGTTCTCCTCCGGCTATAAGATCTTCTTCCTGAGCCTGTTCCTGTTCTTTATCTACAGCCAGTTCGCGCGCACCTCGCCGGCCCGCATCGCTCCGTTCTCCGAAGCGCTGCCCAAGAGCCTTAAGCGCATGGTGCCGCTGATGCCCTACGCGATCATCGTGGGCGCCATCCTGGTGCTGTTCAGTGACGTGCTCGGCCGTCAGCTCGACGAGTTCTCCGCACCCATCATTCTGCCCGTGATGATGATCGGCATTCTCTTTTACGAGAAGCTCAGCCGCCATCTGCTGCACCTGTTCACCCTCTTCCTGGTCCCCATGGTGGTGATCTCCTACATGGGCATCTGGGAAGGCTATCAGGCGCTGACCAGCGGCCAGGTCCCGGTGGGCGTGTCCGCCGCGGAGCTGGAAGACATCCTGTGGGGCGAATTCTGGCGCAACACCTTCCTGACCGCCTTCATGGTAATCCACTACCTGGTGAAAACCGGCGATCAGGACCCGCACTATCAGCCTGAAGCCGGGGTATCGGAGAAGCTGGAAGGCTCCCTGCGCATGGCCACCAATGAAACCACCGGTCACATCGGCGCCCTGTTGATGCTGATGGCCCTGTCGGTAAGCACCGGCGGCATTATTGAACGCTCCGGTCTGCTGGAAATGCTGCCCGAGGTGTTCCCGTCGATCTGGGTGGCGATGGGCATCCTGGTGGTGACCATGGTGATCATCGGCATGATCATGGACCCCTACGGGGCGGTGATCCTTGTCAACGCCACCATTGCCCAGGTGGCGTTCAATAACGGCATCGATCCACTCCACTTCTGGATGATCACGCTGGTGGCCTTCGAGCTGGGGTACCTGACACCACCGGTGGCCCTCAACCACCTGTTGACGCGACAGGTGGTCGGTGACGACGAGGTGGAAAGCGCCAAGCTCAGCACCGGCAGCTTCTTCCGGCGCTATGAGAAGTTCCTGCTTCCCATCGCGACCATGCTGACCGCGCTGCTGATCGTGTCGTTCTTGCCGCTGGTTTCCGACGGCCTGCACGAGTGGCTGTTCCAGAAAATCCAGTCCGGCGGCTGATCACGGCCACCGCTCGGCAATACCCACAAGGGCCGCTTTCGCGGCCCTTTTTTATGGCAATGCGGAGAGCTCCGGGCGATTTGGATAGAGAACAAAAAAGAGCTAGACTGATCAAAATAACAACAATCATGACCAAAAAAATAAAAAAGGAATGCTCCCATGACGGAACGGACCCTGGGCATGCCCCGACGCACGCCCACTGAATGGTTTTCCACCCTGCCGACGCTGTTGCTTCTTCTGATCGTCGTGTTCCTGTCCTCCGGACAGATCATCCACTCGCAATTGCTCAAGATCGGTGAAGCCACCTGGCAGGAATATTTCATGCTGCGTAGCGCCGGCGTCATGCCGGAGCCGACCTGCAACCCGGACCCGAACATTGACCAGCGGGTTCGCGAAATCGTCAAGCAACGCCAGGCCGAAGCCGCCGGCGATCCGCTGGCCGGTATCCTCGGCGGCGCGTCCGTGGACAAAAGCGCCATCCGCGGCTCGCTGGAAGCCACGCGCGCCAACTGCCGGGCGAAACTGGAGCGCTACCAGACCGTGCAAGAGAAGGTGACGCCGGCGGTGATCGCTTTCCGCAACGTGGAGGGCGGCGTCGCCCTGGTGGTGTCCACGCTGGGCGAGTACAAGCGCCTGTTGCTTTGCCTGCTGCTGCTGATCTGCGCCACAACCACGACCTTCCGGCGCCACCATATCGCGCTGCGGCCGGCGCGCACTGATAGAGATCACCTGGTGTCACTGAGCGGCCAGCTGGCGGCCAACGCCTTGCTGCTGGTGTCGGCGATCGCCTATCGAATCCAGGATTCGGAATCGATGGCCGCCGGCGTCACCGTGGATAATTTTTATCTGCACAATATCTGGATCGCCGGCTTCGGCACGCTCACCCTGGCGTCCCTGTACCGGCTGCTGCGCCGCCCGCGCGATCTGGAGCCGGGCGGTTCCTGGGCCAAGGCCTTTCTGACCATCCCGCTGTACAGCTACATGTGTCTGTCGGCTTCGGCGCAGTTCTTTTCCCAGGGCTATTTCCACGGCACCAGCGTCTATCTGAACATGATGATGGAGCTGTCCAGCGTGTTCCTGAACCTGGCGCTGTATATCTGGATCGGCATGATGCTGAAACAGACCCGCCTGACGCATATTTTCTTCGACGCCCTGCGCCCCTGGCGCATGTCGCCGGAGCTGATGTGCGTGGTGGTGCTGGCGATCGCCGCCGTGCTCACCGCCTATACCGGTGCGTCCGGCATCTTCGTGATCGCCGCCGGCGCGACCATCTACACCGAGCTACGACGTGTCGGCGCGCGCAAGCAGCTGGCGCTGGCGGCCACCGCCATGTCCGGCTCCATGGGTGTGGTGCTGCGGCCCTGCCTGCTGGTGGTGATCATCGCCGCGCTCAACAAAAGCGTCACCACCAGCGAGCTGTTCGCCTCCGGCGCCAAGGTGTTCGCGCTCAGCCTGTTTGTTTTCTTTATCTACAGTCAGTTCGCGCGTACCACCCCGGCACGCATCGCGCCGTTCTCGCAAGCGCTGCCGGCCAGTCTCAAAAAGATGATCCCGCTGACGCCCTACGGCGTGGTGGTGGGCGCCGTGGCGGTGTTCTTCAGCGACGTGCTGGGCCGCCAGCTGGACGAGTTTTCCGCGCCGATCATTCTGCCGGTGATGCTGCTGGCGATCCTGGTCTATGAGAAGCTCAGCCGTCACACCCTGCATCTGTTCAGCCTCTTTCTGGTGCCGATGCTGGTGCTCTCCTTCATGGGCATTGCGGAAGGCTACCAGGTGCTCGTCAGCGGCGAGATCCCCGGCGGCACCTCCGCCGCCGAGCTGGAAGCGGCGCTGTGGAGCGAGACCTGGCGTAACCTGCTGATGATTCTGTTCCTGGGCGTGCACTATGGCGCCGCCTTGTTGTCCCGGAACAACAGCGACCCGGTGGCCGATTACCCGCCCGAGGAAGGCGTCTCCGAAAAATTGGAAGGCAGCCTGCGCTTCGCCACCGGCGAAACCGCCGGCCATATCGGCGCCATGTTGATGTTGATCGCCCTGTCGGTGGGCACCGCCGGTATCATCGAACGCTCCGGGATGCTGGAACTGCTGCCGGACGCCTTCGCGTCGATCTGGATCGCCGGCCTGTTCCTGGTGGTCGCCCTGGTGCTGGTGGGCATGTTCATCGACCCACTGGGCGCGGTGATTCTGGTAAACGCCACCTTCGCGCCGCTGGCCGCCGCCAACGGCATCGCGCCGTTGCACTTCTGGATGATCGCGCTGGTCGCCTTCGAGCTCGGCTATCTGACGCCACCGGTGGCGCTCAACCACCTGCTGTCTCGACAGGTGGTGGGCGACGACGAAGTGGAAAGCGCCAAGCTCTCCACCGGCACCTTCTTCCGGCGCTATGAGAAATTCCTGCTGCCGATCGCGGTGATGCTCACCGCCCTGCTGATCGTCGCCTTCCTGCCGCTGCTGTCCGACGGACTGCACGACTGGTTGTTCCAGAAAATCCAGACCGCGGCCTAGGGGAGGGAAATGCCATGAGCCAGACCGACGTTATTACCCTGCCCAAAGTGCTGAGCAAAGTACCTGAAGTGGTGATGAATCTGCCGGGCCTGATCAAAGGCTCCCGGATGAGCAAGATCACCGACACCACCAGGCCGCTGGGGTTGGGCGTGGCTTTCGAAAAGGTGGCGGCGAACAATCCGGACGGCCTCGCGGTGATTTACCGCGACCGCCGCTACACCTATCGCCAGTTCAATGCCTGGGCCAACCGCATCGCCGACTACCTGGCCTCCATCGGCCTGAAGAAAGGCGACACCGTGGCGCTGGATATGGAGAACCGTCCCGAGTTTCCGGCCACGCTTATCGGCTGTGCCAAACTGGGCGTGTGCGCCGCTCTGATCAACACCTCCCAGAAAGGGAAAGTGCTGACTCACAGCTTCAACCTGGTGAAACCCAAGGCGGCGATCATCGGTCAGGAACTGGTGGAAGTGATCCAGGAAGTACGCGATCACCTGGACCTGAAGGAAAACTTCTTCTACTTCGCCGACCAGGACACCCTGGCCGACCCGGGCACCGCCCCGGAAGGCTTCACCAACCTGGCGACCGCGATCCAGGGTTGTTCCAGCGAGAACCCGGAGAGCACCCACCAGACCTTCCTGCGCGACCCGCTGTTCTACATCTACACCTCCGGCACCACCGGCATGCCCAAGGCGGTGGTGTTCAACCACGGCCGCTGGGAGAAGGCCCACGGCGGGTTCGGCTTCTCCTCGGTGCGGCTGACGAAAACCGACCGGCTTTATTGCACCCTGCCGTTCTATCACGCCACCGGCCTGGTGGTCTGCTGGGCCTCGGTGATCGCCGGCCAGGGCTGCCTGGTTCTGGCCAGGCGCTTCTCCGCCAGCCGCTTCTGGGACGACATCCGCAAGCACCACTGCACCGCCTTCGGTTACGTCGGCGAGCTGTGCCGCTACCTGCACGAGCAGCCCCGGAAACCCGGCGACGGCGACAACCCGGTGCACACCATCGTCGGCAACGGCCTGCGGCCCGGCATCTGGAAAGCGTTCAAGAACCGCTTCGGCATCCGCCGGGTGGCCGAGTTCTATACCGCGTCGGAAAGCAACGTGGCCTTCACCAACGTGTTCAACTTCGACAACACCGTGGGCTTCTCGCCGGTCAGCTACGCCATCGTCAAGTAGGAGCCGATGA
>JGI24517J20059_1000490_pt1 | contig 21026 bp, 27 predicted proteins | sample LinPmetageLP41_FD_20059 | JGI IMG/M metagenome (IMG submission 20059) | reverse complement strand
CGCTGTTGCGACCACCCTCAACAGCAGACCTCGTAAAACACTTGGCTGGAAAACATCTGCTGAAGCTCTCACAGGACTATTATCCTTGGCCTCATAAGCCAGTGTTGCGACGCCCCCTTGAACCTAAGCAAATGCCCCTATCTGTCAACGCCGACTGAAAAGTGCCCCTTTTGGCTCTGAATCGCCGAAGTAACATTGTCCTCTTGGGCCCGTCGGTTATTTGGCTGCCGTTGCCGCTGGGGTGGTGCCGGCTCTTTTCCTTGAGGCGGTAGCTCTCGCCGGTGATCTGCACGATGTGGGCGCGGTGCAAGAGTCTATCCAGCATTGCGGCCGTCAGCGTCTTATCGTCAGCAAAGGTGCCGGCCCACTGCGTGAACGTCAGGTTGCTGGTCAGAGTCATGCTGCCGTACTCGTAGCGATTGGCGCCAGACCTTGCGGATACCGTAAACGCTGAAGTTCTCGTCCCAGACGCGCTGAATTTCAGCGCTGAGTCAGTGATTACGCTGGGTTCGGGGTGGCGAGCGGTCGAGCCGGATTCACGAACCTTGTGCTCGTAGTACGTCGACGGGGCGATCGGCAGGACACGGCAGATCGGCTCGACCCCGTACGATTCCCGGTAATCATCGATGAACTCGATCATCACTTGCCGTGGCGGTCGAGCTCCGCCTGGGCAAAATACGCGGACGCCTTACGCAGGATTTCGTTGGCCTGCTTCAATTCTCGGTTTTCGCGTTCCAGCGTCTTGATGCGCTCGCGCTCAGAGGCGGTGATGCCTGCACGTCGGCTGGCATCACGCTCGGCCTGCCGGACCCAACTACGAAGCGTTTCTGGCGTGCAGCCGATCTTGAGGACAATGGCACCGATAGCGGCCCATTGCGAGGGGTAGTCGGCCTCGCGGTCAAAAACCATGCGTACTGCTCGCTGCTGGACTTCGGAGGAGTATCGTTTTGATGTGCTCATGGCTCCATCCTCTCAAGGTTTGGAGCCTCCGGGAATCCCGGGACGGTTCAGTTTGACCTTTAAGTTGGCTTCAATGATACAGTTGCACTCAGCAGCCCAACTGCTGAAGGGAAGACAGTAAGCTTATCGACTGCTCTCGAGGTCATCGGTTTGTGGAAGAGGCTTATGGTTCGGCTCGCTAAAAGCAGCCGGAAGTAGTCACGTAACCCATTCTAACGGAGAAGATTCTCATGGCACTCGACTGGCTCAAGGGCAAGTTTAACGATGTCTCGAAGACCCTAAAAGACGAGGTTTCTAAGATCCGCAATCAGACCTTCCTCGAAGGTGTCGTCGCTGGCTGCACACTGGTCGCCTACGCTGACGGTGTCGTCAAACCTGAAGAAAAGCAGAAGATGCTGGGCTTCATGCGCAGCAACGACATCATGGCGGTGTTCAAGACCGAAGACATCATCACGCTCTTCGAGAAGTACTCCAGCCGCTTCGAGTTCGATCCCCAGATCGGCGAGATGGATACACTTGCCGCGATCGGCAAGCTTCGCGACAAACCCGATCAGGCGCGACTGCTGGTGCGCGTCTCCTGCGCGATCGCCGGCTCCGACGGTGACTTCGACGAGAGCGAAAAGCAGGCCGTACGCAAGATCTGTCTTGAACTGGGCCTTTCTCCGGCGGATTTCGACCTCTAAGATGCCAATCAGGAGCGCATGGTATGGGTAGCTTCGGCTTTCCGCTCGAGACGGTGGTGATCTTCTTCGTCGTGATCGCCGTCTCCGTCTATCTCGATCTCTATGCACATCGCAATAGCACGGAGATCACGCTGAAGGACGCAAGCCTCTGGTCGCTCTTCTGGATCGGTTTAGCGCTCGCTTTCTACGTCTATCTAATGGTCCGTTTCGATAAGGCGTGGGCCGACATGTATCTCGCTGGCTATGTGCTGGAGAAAACGCTGTCGATCGACAACCTCATGGTATTCATGGCGATCTTCGCGAGCTTCGGCATCAAGGGTGTGCTTCAGCACCGCATCCTCTACTGGGGCATCATCGGTGCGCTGCTTTTCCGCGCAGTCTTCGTGCTGCTCGGTACCAGCCTCTTCCTCGCCAGCGTGTGGGTCGGTTTCCTCTTCGCGGCGATCGTTGCCTGGAGTGGCTGGAAAATGCTCATGGCCAGCGGCAACAGCGATGACGAGATCGAGGACTACTCCGAGCATTGGTCGGTGCGTATGGCTAAGAAGGTGGTGCCGGTGTTCCCGCGCCTGCATCTGAAGAAGTTCTTCATCACTCGCAAGGTCGTCGAGGATCTACAGAGCCAAGATCCCTCGATCAGTGTCCAGGGCCGCGGCCGTGCGACAGCCGCGTACTTCGCCACACCGGCATTCTTGGCGCTGATGGCGATCGAGACGTCAGATGTGATGTTCGCCTTCGATTCGGTGCCGGCGGTGATCGCGATTACCCAGGAACCGCTGCTGGTCTATGCGGCGATGATCTTCGCGATCCTCGGTCTGCGTAGTCTCTACTTTGTACTTGCGGCGCTCACCAAGTATCTCATGCATCTGGAGAAGGCAGTTATTGGTCTGTTATTTTTCATCGCCGCCAAGCTCGCCCTGCAGAGCTGGAATCACGCAGTGGGCGATACCGGCATACATATAGGCCCGAACTTAAGCCTCCTTATCGTGCTCGGCACTCTGGGTGTTGGTGTGGTCGCTTCCTTTATTTTTCCCGGAGATAAAAAGGCAGAAATTCAGAATGATAGGACATAAGTTCTAAGGTCCTCGGCGGATCGGGTGGGACAAACGATGCTAGCTATAGTTGTTTTGATTTCGGTTGTGCGATAGTGAGCAACAGTCCATGGTTCTCTTTCACACGGGCTCCGTGGAGCTATGACCGGATTCGTAAACCGTCCGGCGCCTTGACGTTCAACGGCGTGCAACGTAGCGGAATATCGAGCAATCAATGGTAATTACGAGCGAAAGGAGAAGAGAAATGGCAGTAAGTCTGCAAAAGGGTGGCAACGTATCCCTATCCAAGGAAGCGCCGGGGCTTACCGACGTGAGCGTTGGTCTCGGCTGGGATGTCCGTACCACCGATGGCAAGGACTTCGATCTTGACGCCAGCGCATTGGTAGTCGGTGAGAGCGGCAAGGTGCTCTCTGACGGTCACTTCGTGTTCTTCAATAACAAGCAAGATCCGTCCGGTGCTGTGGTCCATCAGGGCGATAACCTCACCGGTGAGGGTGAAGGCGACGATGAGGTGATTAAGGTGGCGCTCAATAATGTACCTGCAGAGGCAAAGAAGGTCGTCTTTGTGGTCACAATCCATGAGGCTGAAGCCCGTAGCCAAAACTTCGGCATGGTCTCCAATGCCTTCATCCGAGTTGTGAACGACGCAGGAAACACCGAAATCACCCGCTTCGACCTCTCCGAAGACTACTCGACCGAGACTGCGATGATCTTCGCCGAGCTCTATCGCCATAATGATGAATGGAAGTTCAAGGCGATTGGTCAAGGCTATGCTGGTGGTCTTGGCGTGGTCGCCCGCGACTTCGGCGTTAACGTCTAACTAGCTGAGGACACCGGGGTGCGTTGCACCCCGGGCCTTGTTTGAAAATTCGGCGAGCATAGAGCAGACAAGGAAAAACTGATGAAAGTAAAGTACGGGCTGAGATCGCACACGAGTTTACGCAGTGTAAATGAGTGTCTTGAGTCTATCTGACGCCGTATGCATGTGCAGTCGATTTCCAGACAACCCGTAGTCTTGCTTCAAGCGTTCGGCTTCGTGAGGTGTTTATCAGCACGGTGCCAATATCGGTAGAAACCTAGCTACCCCCTCCCCCCGGGGCCGACTGCTTTTTCCCGGCCTGAGATGTTCACTCGGAGGGATGACTCGGCAGGGCGCCAGTCCTTAACGATCAAAGAGTGGAGACTAATGCCTGCCATGCCAAAATTTTCGAAAATCGGCCGCTACAGCTTCTATCTGCTGGCGATCCTGACTGCCCTCGCTCTGTTTGATTACTGGACACCCAGCGGCGCTGTCGGACGGATAGGGGGGACAGAAGTCAAGCGCATGGACGCCAAGGGCAATGGGCAGGGGACCCGCGACGTACGCTACATCATCGTTGAGCTGCGCGATAGCAGAGATACCGCAGTTTTCGCCAACGATGACAGTGTTCTGTATTTCCTGAAGCTTGACTCTGCAACTATTCAAGGCCGTGCTCAAAACCTTGCCACGCGGAGCGAACCCACATTCGCATTGGTGCGCTACTATGGTTGGCGCATACCTCTTATATCCATGTTTCCCAACGTCCTCTCGGTCAAGGAAGTCCCCGCCGATTACAACTACACTCCGTGGGCCAAGATTGTCATTGGGTTGACTATTCTCGGCGTGCTCTTTGAGATCACCCGGCGATACCGCCGGTGGAAGCGGCGGCGCGCAGCAGCACGCGAAGCGCGAGCTGAGCGTGAGCGCCACGAGCAAGCGCACCGAGAAGCCGAGGCGAATCAAGACATCGTCGATGACTTTATCAACAGATAACCTGATTACGCATGCTGATCAGCCATCATGCCAATCTGGGGTTATATTGGAATCATATGGGTAGTCAAGGAGTTAGTGCCATGGCTCGCAATCCCATCCAGTTCCAGCGCGGCCTGTCATTGCCGGCGTTCCTCGGGCAGTACGGTACCGAAGCGCAGTGCCGGGCGGCCCTCTTCCAACATCGCTGGCCCAAGGGGTTCGCGTGCCCCGACTGCGGCAACACCACCAGCTGCCAGCTCGCGAGCGGGTGTACCAGTGCCATCGCTGCCATCATCAGACCTCGCTCACCGCCGGCACCATCTTCCCAGCTGCCACTCACCACCGGGTTCCTGGCTATCTACCTGCTGGCCCAACGCAAGCCTGGCCTCTCGGCGCTGCAGCTGTCCCGCGAGCTCGATGTCAGCTACAACACCGCCTGGAAGCCCAAGCATAAGCTGCTGCAAGTCATGCTCGAGCGCAATCAGGGCGAGACACTCGCCGGGCGCATTGAGGTCAGTGAAGCCTACCTAGGCGGCGAACGGCCGGGAAAACGCAGGCGCGGCGCCGAGCACAAGGCCCCGTTCGTCGCTGCGGACAGTTTCCAGAGCCTTCGAAAAGGAACAAGAGCATGAGCGCTCGCCATCTTTCCCACTCTATCCAGGCCGGCCATCTTGAGCTAGCACTACACGAAAACGGACACCGGCTTGAGGAACTGCTCGGCTTCGCCTCGCGTCTGAACCCTCGACGCGGCTATCTCTTCGTCTCGCGGGTCTTGGGCAAACATATCCCTGTTCGCCCCACCATTATGAATTGCATCCATTCTGAGCTAACAGAGAGACTTCAGCTGCTCGGGCTTAATGCTTATGTGGTAGGCATGGCCGAAACCGCAGTGGGGCTAGGGGCGGGTATTGCTCGTCATCTTGGTCAGAATAGCGAGCACACCGTCTTTCATCATACGACTCGTTTTTTGGTACCGAATCCCTGGATTCGTATCCGCGAAGCACATTCGCATGCAGACACCATGCATATGGCAAAGCTGGACGAAGAGGCGCGCCTTGCCGTACAAGGCACCCAGGACCTGGTGCTGGTCGATGATGAAATCTCCACCGGGCTGACGCTCGCCCGGCTGGCTCACACCCTGCTTGAACAGCCTGAGATGGCGAGCGTCAAGCGCCTGCATATTGTCTCGATTGTTAGCTGGCTATCAGAGAAAGGCCGGAAAGACTTTCTCTCTCAATTGCCCGAGCGTATCGACGTGCGCTTCGTCCAACTGATGGCCGGCCAGTTCTCCTTCATGCCGAACCCGGACTACGCCCCCCAGCTTCCCGAAGACGTTGACACGAGTTTCTGCGACGTACTGCTGACAGATGATCTCGACAGAGACCGCCTGCCCCATGAGCAGGACGGTCTGTTCGGCAGGATCATTAGGACTTCGTCGCTTGAGCCCGCGCTTTCGGTGATAACGCGACCAACTGTCATTATTGGTATGGGGGAATACCTCGATCAACCCTTTCGCATGGCTCTCTCGCTTGAGCAGCGTGGTGGTGATGTACTCTTCCAGAGTTCAACGAGATCACCGATCGCGCTGGGCGACTGCATCGAATCACGTATCGAGCACGGTGCCCCGGGAGCCACTGATAAACGCCACTATCTTTACAATGCGACAAAGGCTCACGCACCCATGGCGTTCGATGGCGTCGGCTGCCCGGCGTTGGCGGAGGAACTGGAAGCCTGCTTTCAAGCGCTGCACTCCCCATCGTATTTCGAGGAGCATGCATGAGCGGCACCCGACTGATCCTCTTTACTGATCTCGACGACACGCTCTTTATGAGTCACCGCTCCTTGCCGGACACCGAGGAATGCAAGTATTTAGGCGCGGTGGATGCTCAGGGCAAGCCGCTGTCCTTCCAGACGGGCCATCAGCACAGGCTTTGGTCAGTGCTGAGCCAGGCGGCGGATCTGATCATTCCGGTCACTGGCCGAACTAGCTATGCCCTGGATCGGGTCACCCTTCTTACCAAGGGCGGGCTCGCTGTCGTCAGTCATGGCGCCCTAGTCCTGCATGATGGCCAGGTCGTGCCCGCATGGCGGAATCATATAGCAGAAAGCATTGCCGTGGCACGGGAATGCATGGCCCAGGCCCTACACGAATTGGAGGGTCAGCTGGCGCAGGTGGCGCCCGAGTCAGGCATCTCCTTGAGACTGCTCGAAGACTTGGGATGCCCTGTTTATCTGTCGGTCAAGACGCCCGCGGAGTTGGATAACGACGCCTTGGGTGTCCTTCACGATGCAGCGGAACGGCATGGCCTTCAATTGCATGCCAATACCCGTAATGCCGCCCTGCGGCCCAGCTACACCTGCAAGGCTGATGCGTGCGCCTTCTTACTGAAAGAGATCATCAAGCGTCAGCCAGGCGATACCGTCCTTACGCTGGGCGACAGTCTTTCAGACATACGCTTCATGGATGCTGGTGATATGACCTTGATGCCGACACAAAGCCAAATTTGGACGCACATGAAGGAACTCGCCCAATGATTGCCCTGGCCCAGCGCACGCCCCTGCATGGCTCCTACCGGCCCGAGGACTGCCAATTCCTGCTCACACCGATCAGCATCGAGTGCTTGACCATCGAAGAAAAGGAACGACGTATCCAATCAGGGCAGGCCCACTACAGTGAAATGATCCATCGCGAGGCCGCACCCAGCAGTCGTTATCTGCAGTTATTCGAAACGCTGTGCAACCGCTATGAGGCGCGTCTGGCAAGGGAAGTTCGCCAACTGGCACAACAGCTCATTGCCGATCTCGGTCACAGTCAGGAACCCATTGTGCTGGTCAGTCTTGTGCGTGCCGGCACGCCGGCTGGCGCGCTACTGCGACGCGTCATGGTGGACCATGAATCACAGCCCTGCGAGCATTACAGCGTCTCAATCATTCGGGATCGCGGTATCGATGTAACCGCCCTGGATTATCTGCTCGATGAGGTTGGTGTCAATCCTGAGCGTGTCGTTTTTGTGGATGCCTGGACTGCCAAAGGCGTGATTACCCGAGAACTCCGCCATACTATGACACGTTATAATACCGCTCGATGTGCCCAGGGCAAGACAGCCATCCCGCCCCGCTTAGCGGTGATCTCTGATATCGGCGGCACGGCTGACTATGCAGCGACTTGCGCAGACTATGCCATCCCCTCTGGCATTCTCAATGCCACAGTGTCGGGACTGATTTCGCGCTCCGTCCTGAATGACCAGATTGACGAAGGCGCATTCCATGGGTGCGTCGTGTATCATGAACTGGCCCAGCATGACCAGACGCAACAATTTCTTGATCGGGTCTCGGCCCACTTCGCAACGGCGCCGGTCGACGCGAAGCCTACCGAAGAGAGCGATCGCGCCCGTCAGCGAGCCCTCATGCAGGACATGCTGGCGCAGATTCAGCGTGACTACCTCGTGGAAGAGTTGAATTACATCAAGCCAGGGATTGCTGAAGCTACCCGCGTCTTGCTCCGTCGCGTTCCTGCCCTTCTGCTGCTGCGCGATACGAACCATCCTGATGTCGAACACCTCATGCTGCTTGCGAAAGAAAAAGGGGTGCCTGTGGAAGTGCGCGCCGATATGCCTTTCTATGCCTGTTCATTGATTAAAGCGCTTCCAAGACAGGAGGCCTGCTAATGTCAGCAACACCCAGCTACGGTGCCCTGGGCGCGTCGCTCTACGTGCCGGCGACACACCCCTCGCTTAGCCATATCCTGTCGGAAGGGTGCCATAGTGCGCGATCCTTGATCGTCTGCACCGAGGATGCTATTTCCCCGAAATCGGTCGCTTGGGCCGTGCGGCGGCTTATCAAAGAATTGAGGATGGCCCCAGCCAAGACCCCGTTTCTTCGATTTGTCCGGCCACGAAGCCCCTTTATCTTGCGCCAATTGATTGATGCACCCGAGGCGATGGCGAAGCTGGATGGCGTGGTTATCCCCAAGTTCGATGCGCACACCGCCTTGGAATGGCGGGAAGTCCTTGGTCAGACCCCTAAGCTGGCTGTCATGCCCACCCTAGAGACTGCCTTTCTCTTTCGCGAATCCGCGGTAATCGATACGTTGCAAGCGATCGACTCTCTGGCCAACCCAGTTATTGCGCTGCGCATCGGGGCGAATGACTTGCTGGGCGCCATTGGTCTCAAGCGTCAGTCGGGCCAGACGATCTACGATACACCGCTGCGCTCCACGATCGAGCGTCTCATCACGTTGTTCCGGCCGGCTGGCTACGAGCTCGCAGCTCCGGTGTGTGACCTGATCGGCGAGCCAGAAACACTGTCGCGTGAGGTGGTCCAGGATATCGCCTGGGGATTCTATGCGAAGACCTGCGTACACCCGTCTCAGATCGACGTGGTAGAGGCCCACCTCAGCCAGGCTCTCGAGCGGCAAAGCCAACAGGTGCATAACCTTCTCAGCCGGAGCGACGCCGTTTTCAAGGATGGAGGGCAGATGTTGGAGCAAACGTGCCATAGCAACTGGGCACAGCGCATCCAGGCATTACAAGCAGCACAGTAACTCTAACGCAGAGGACCGAATTACATGATCAATCTCAGCGAGCCAGATCAGACCGCAACAATCGATCTCACCAAGTTAGCGATAACCCTGCCGTCCGAGCGCAGTGGGTCGATGACGGCGATGATGCCGACGGCAACGGTGATCTGGAACGGCGTTGCTCGATTCTGATGCCTAGCGACAAGATGTACCTGGTAGATGCTGAGTGTCACGGCGACCTGAATGAGCTGCGTTATGCCCACCGCCATCGCGATGTGCAGAACGCCAGTCAGGATATGCCAGATGAGGAATCATTATGGTCACAGAGGGCACAACCAAGCGGGCCGGGGCCGATAGCGTTGTGCTGCAGCATCCACTCGGCGCTAGGCAACGGGGCGGTGAGCTGGGAAAAGTTCTGCTCGGTTCGCTCTCGGGGTAATCAGGGCAATTACAATGACAACTATGCACTACCTGCAACAGCGCCATCGAATGACGGAGCCGGGCTGCCATGCGCTGCGTGCATGACAGCTCCCGCTCCTGAATAGCCAAATAGACATTGGAGTCGATTAAAATGACCATTTCACTAGAGAAAGGCCAAAGCATTAGCTTGGCAAAAGAAGGTAGCGAACTCACTCGCATCGAGATCGGAGTCAACTGGGGTGCGATCGAGAAGAAAGGCTTCTTTGGCGGCAAGAAGTATGAGGCCGTCGATCTGGATGCCTCGGTCGGTATGTTCGATGCACAAGGTAACGTTGTCGATACTGTCTGGTTTCGCCAGCTAAAATCAAAGTGTGGCTCCATTCAGCACAGTGGCGACGACCGCGAGGGGGATGTTGGTGGCGATGATGGCCAGGATAACGAGATCATCACCATCGACCTGCCTCAGGTACCTTCGAATGTGACGCAGCTGGCACTGGTACTGAATTCCTTCAGCCAGCAAAACTTCGGTGATATCCCGTTTGCCAACATCCGTATCCATGAGGGCAAGGCGCAGGGCAACAGTTCTGTCTTTGCCAAGTTTGATGTGGCTAACGATGAAAGCTTCGCCGGCAAAGTGAGCATGATCATGGGTAGTGTCTATCGTCATAGCGCAACTTGGAAGTTCCGTTCAATCGGCGCAGCCATTTCTGAACGCGACTTGGAGACCTCACTACAGGCTTTCGCCCGCACCTACGCTAGCTAACTAAGGGACGGACATGATGGCAGCTAGCACGCTGGTTGCCTGAACGTGGCCATGATACGAAGCGAATCTCTGGGGCTAGAATTATTAACTATGGGTGATATTGGAACCCCGGCGCTTGAATACGAGCAGTGCTCCTTCGAGGGCCTAACAGGTGTCGATAGAACCCATGGCAATTCAAACGCCTATTAATAAACAGCCAACAAAAGGAGTAAAGCCAATATGCCAACGAAATTGATTACTGGCCAGAATGCGAAGCTTAGTGGCTCAAGACTGTCTCTCACATTAGAAGCCTCTGCTATACAAGGAGGCTCGCTGGATGCATCAGTGGTCCTCCTAACCGAGGCCGGGAAGGTCAGCAGTGATCAGGACTTCATCTTTTTTAATCAGCCGCGCCATCCAAGCGGGGCGCTCGTTATGAAGTCTGGATCGGTCTTTCAGGCCGACCTTTCCCGGGTGCCCACGAGTATCCATCGACTAGCGTTCGTGCTCACTGTTGAGGGTGGGCTCGCTGCACTGAAAAACGGTTACTCCTTCACGGTTACCCAGGACCAGGGCGAAGCCTTTAGCTTCGATGGGAAAGGCTCGGGCCGGCAGGAAAAGTCATTGATTGTCTGCGAGCTGTATCGTCGTGACGAGAGTTGGAAGGTAAAAGTCGTCGATCAGGGATTCGCAGGCGGCATGGCACCTTTGGCCGAACATTTTGGTGTAGTGGTAGATGATCGCAGCAGCCAGACAGTGCCGCCGGCAGCAGCCCCCGAGCCTGAGAAGCGCATCAATCTGAGCAAGATCACGCTGGAAAAGAAGGGCGATACAATTTCGCTCGAAAAGAAGTCCAGCTCCTTTGGTCAGATCCGCGTCAACCTCAACTGGAATCAGGGTTCCGGCTCGAAGAAGCGGGGCATTCTCGGCGCTCTGACTGGCGGAGGGAGCGACGGAAGGATTGATCTCGACCTCGGCTGTATGTTCGAGCTCAAGAATGGACAAAAAGGTGTCATCCAAGCCTTAGGCAAACGTTTTGGCAGCCTCAGTGAGCCGCCTTATATCAAGCTGGACGGCGATGACCGCACAGGCTCAGCGAATTCGGGTGAAAACCTCCAAATCAACGGCAAGTTCTGGAGTGAGGTCGAGCGGATTATGGTCTTTGCCTTCATTTACGAGGGCGTCCCCAACTGGTCCCAGACCGATGGGGTGGTGCGGATCATGTCGCCTGACCAGCCGGAGATCGAAATCCGGATGGATGCGGGTGGTAGCAATCAAGGTTTCTGTGTAATAGCCATGCTGGAAAACCATAATGACGCACTACACATCTCAAAAGAGGTCAATTACTTCTCTGGCCATGCAAAGGCCGACGAGCAATATAATTTCGGCTTCTCCTGGAAAGCCGGAAGTAAGTAGCGGGTCGGTCCAGTCCAATCTGCCCACCATCGGCTAGGTTGACCTACGCCTGGATCATGGTGGTGTTGGCCAAGTAAAGAAACCCACCGGCCAACGCTTCTGACCCCACCCCCGAGGTGGCAGCGCTGCCACCATCCACCTACCGTGTCGGCTCAGCCAAGGGTCGGGAGGGAGGCGTGAAGGACTGATGTCAATGACAGTGAAGATTGTACGTTTTGGGGGTCCGGATCGAAGGGCTTGAGCATTCGCTCCCCGTGCTGAGAATGGTGACATGCGCGCCGACGCGAGCGGCAAGATGCGGGAACTCGGCGGCAATATAACCTCCTCCGACCAGGACAATCCGCGGCGGGAGTTCTTCCAGCTCAAGGAAATCGTCTCTGGCGACCAAATGTTCTTCTCCCGGTATGCCCAGCGTTGCCGGCTCGGCTCCCGTGGCGATCAGGATATACCGTGCTTCAAGCGTCTGGCCCTCGACCTCGAGGCTGTTGCGACCGGTAAAACGCGCCTGACCATGAGATGTATCGATCCCTTTGCACTCAAAGCTGTTTGCGTTTTTCTCCGGAATGGGATCGGTAAATTCCCGCTTGAAGCGCATCAGTTCGGCCCAGTCGATGCTGACCTCGCCATCCACGCCCTTGTCTTGCATGCATATGGCGCGCATGATCCGCCTTGGCGCCTTGGATCATCATCTTCTTGGGGTCGCAGCCGCGTAGGGCACAGGTGCCACCAAAGGGGCGAGAGTCGATGATCGCAACACGCCAGTTGGCGGCTTGAGCATGCATGGCAACCACTTTAGTGGCGGTACCGGTACCGACGAGATCGTAGGATGCTGCCATCATGCTTCCTCCTTCGCTTAGCGACGGCCTTATAGACAGCTTGCCTGCCTTTTGCGAGTCCGATAAAAATAGCGTTGTATTCAACGTAGGTCTGTAGTTATCACAGCTTCAAGCTCAACCCCAGCACATCATGCGCTTTGCCGCTCCTTGGCCAAGCGCATCGGCCCCTTCGCATCGTGGCTTGTCACCCCGCGCAGCAGGACAGTTGTTTGATGTCCTTGGTGAAGGTCTGGGCACAGAGTTTGAGTCCTTCGACCATGGTCAGGTAAGGGAAGAGTTCGTCGGCAATGTCCTGCACCGTCATCCGGGCACGCAGGGTCATGACCGCCGTCTGGATGAGCTCGCCGGCTTCGCCGGTCACGGCTTGGACCCCGAGCAACCGCCCGCTGTCGCGCTCGGCGACGATCTTGATGAAGCCACCGGTCTCGAAGTTGACCAGCGCACGGGGCACGTTATCCAGGGTCAGGGTACGGCTGTCGGTGGCGAATCCCTGGGCCTGGGCCTCGGCCTCGGACAAACCGACAATGGCGATCTGCGGATCGGTGAAAACCACCGCCGGCATGGCACTCAGGTCCAGGCGCGCCTCGCCCCCCGTCATGTTGATGGCGGCGCGGCTGCCGCCGGCAGCGGCGACATAGACGAACTGCGGCTGGTCGGTGCAATCCCCAGCGGCATAGATAGTGGGCACGGTGGTACGCAGCGAGTCATCGACCAGAATCGCTCCGCGAGCCGTCTCAACGCCGATAGCCTCAAGGTTCAGCGTTTCGATATTGGGCGTGCGGCCCGTCGCGACCAGCAGCTTGTCAGCCTTGATGTCCCCCGTGTCCATCGTAAGCACGAACTGACCGTCACCATGCACCACCTGGCTGATCTGGACTCCGCGTAATACTTCGATGCCTTCGGCCTGGAAAGCGGCTTCCAGGGCCTCGCCAATGGCCGGGTCCTCGCGGGAAAACAGGCGGCTACGCGCCAGGATCGTCACTTGGCTGCCCAGCCGCGCGAAGGCCTGGGCCAGCTCCACCGCGACCACCGATGCCCCGATCACCGCCAGGCGCTCGGGAAGGGTGTCGCTGGCCAGGGCATCGGTCGAGGTCCAGTAGGGCGTGTCAGCCAACCCAGAAAGCGGCGGCATGGCGGGACGCGCGCCGGTGCCGATGAAGGCACGGTCGAAGGCGACTTCACGTTCGCTGCCATCGTCCTGGTCAACAATCAGCGTCTGCGCGTCACGGAAGCGGGCCCTGCCGCGAATGACCGTGATGGCCGGGTTGCCTTCCAGGATGCTTTCGTACTTGCCGTGGCGTAGCTCTTCCACGCGCCCCTGCTGCTGGGCCAGCAAGCGGCCACGATCAATGCTCGGCGCCGTCGCCGTGATGCCGTCATCGAACGGGCTTTCGCGGCGATGATGGGCAATATGCGCGGCACGGATCATGATCTTGGAGGGCACACAGCCGATGTTGACGCAGGTGCCGCCAATGGTGCCTTGCTCGATCAGCGTGACATACGCCCCCCGCTCGACACTCTTCAGCGCCGCCGACATCGCGGACCCGCCGCTGCCGATCACGGCAATATGCAGGTCCTGTGCGCTGCCTCGGTCACTGTTGGCTCGCGCTGTGGCCTGCGTCAACTCGGCGCCGTAGCCCTTGGCACGGATCGTCTCAAGCAGACGCTCGGTGCCAACCTCGCCCGGGCGCGTTATCACCGCGCGGCTCTGATCATAGGACACCTCAGCCTCGACACCGGGCAGCGCATTGAGCGCCACCTGGATCGAGTCGGCGCAACGCGTGCAGGTCATGCCGGTAATCGTGATCGTAGTTTGCATAGATATTCCTCGGTAACCTTTCGCACAGCACTCGCAGCCCTCACTGAACGAGGGCCAGTCGGTTACTGGACTTGTCCAGTGTTCTCGGCGGCCAGGCGCGACGGATAGCCTGCATTGGCTGTGGCGGCGGTCAAATCCACCACGCTTGCCTCGGTATCTTCGAAGGTTACCGTGGCGCTTTTTTCCTCGTAGGAAACCGTGGCATTTTCCACGCCGGGCACTTTCAAGAGTGCTTTCTTGACAGTGTAGGGGCAGGTCGAGCAAGTCATGTTGTCAACCTTAAGCATAACGGTCTGCTGAGCGGCAAAGGCCATTCCGATACTCGCCACGGACAAGACAAGCGTGCCAACCAAGGTACGAATTTTCATGCTGAAAGACTCCAGAAAGTGAGAAAGTTAATTAGCCCAGGAGAAGTGGAACGATATACGGCCAGGCAAGCACCAACACGACGAGCAGCGTCGCACTCCATAGCGCGATCTTGATCACCCGCTCGGCCAGCGGCGTGCCGCAGTAGCCATTCGTGCGGCAGACATCGGTAGTGCAGGTGCCCTTGGTCTTGCGATAAACGCTGTAGAAGCCAGCACCAAGCATCACCAGGGTGGCGGTGAGAAAGTATGGTTGGTAAGGCTCAAGGGCCGTGAGGTTGCTCATCCAGGCCCCGCCAATGCCCAGTGAGAGCAACACCAACGGCAGAATGCAGCAGGCGGAAGCGAGTATCGCGCCAATCACACTGCCGCTTGCCAAAAGCCCCTTGCGCCCTGATCGGCTCGGTGTGGCTTGCTCGCCTCGATCAAGCGTCTGGTCTTTGCTGGTTGCCATCGTGAACCTCTATGCCATAGAGACATTTGTCGCTACAGTACCCCCTGTAGTTGATACAGGATCAAGGAAATAGACCATGCCATTACGTCGAGGGGAGCTGGCCAAGCGGACTGGCTGCAACATCGAGACCATTCGCTACTATGAGCGCATCGGGCTTCTACCGGATCCGCCCCGAAGCGATAACGGTCACCGACGTTATGAAGAATCGCATCGCACACAGCTCTCGTTCATTCGCCGAGCGCGTGAGTTAGGCTTCACACTTGATGAAGTACGGGGGCTTCTACGACTGGTAGGCGACGGCCACTATACCTGCGCCCAGGTACAGGAGCTGGCCCTCAGACATACGGATGAGATTCAGCGCAAGATAGAGGATCTGCGCCGCATGGAGCGGTCACTAAAGGAAATGGCGGCACAATGCAGCGGGAAAGAGATCCCGGAGTGTCCAATTATTGAAATTCTTTCTGAAGCGCCAAATTAGGCTCGAAACATCTGACCACGAGATACGCCGAGCAATCGTAGGCGTACGGTCCGCACTGTCTTCCATGCAAAGCACTATTGCCGATGTTCATCGCTGATAGTAACGTGGACACTCGCAAGGCATGACACGCTGGGTTTTAAAGCCTGATCCACCCATTCGGCCAAAGCCTGAAGCGCTTGGATGTGCAAATATACGCGCGGTAGTTGGCCAGCCAATATATCGCGTGCCTTGGGACAGGGGGAACTACCCTGTTCGGCTTGAGACAAGATGTCCTTGATTTCGCTGAGGCTAAAGCCCAGCGTGCGAAAGCAATAAATGAAGCGTAGACGACCAAGGGCTCCCTCTTCATAAAGCTGATAGCCATTATGTGGGTCGCGTCGAGGGCGGAGCAAACCCTTACGGGTATAATAACGTACGGTTTCCGCTGTTACCCCGCCTGCTTGAGCTAATTCGCTGACTTTCATCGTTCTTCTCCTGCTGGGCTGCGAGCAGTCTAGAACTGTTGGGTGGCCCCAAGGTCAAGGGGCCTGAAAGGCCTTGACCTTAAGGTTGGCTTTAAAGATATGCTTTTTAACAAGCTTCGGTCTCATCAGGATAGAGCGATAGCGGCAATAGAGTGAGTGCTGGAGTGCCTGTTTGAGGGAGGTAAGCGGCTCCGCCTCAACCAGACAGCCAACATCATTGACGCTTCCAAACGGATAGTTGCTGTGCGGTTCAGTATCAATTCGCGAGGAACGGCTCAAACCCAACTGATGTCACACTGAGAGACTTGCAGCATGACAGAGAGTATTTCGCACTCTGGTGCTTGGGGCCTGGCATTGATCATGATCGTGCTGGTGTCCTGGGCCCTATATCGCTATCTTGCCCCCAAAACATGGCGTGAGTGGGGCAGTGCCGGAGCAGTGCAAGCATTTATTATCGCGCTATATGCAGAAATGTATGGTTTCCCGCTCACAATCTATTTGCTCGTGCGGTTTTTGGGCTTAGACGGCAGCGACCTTAACGCAAATCTTTGGACTACGCTGTTCGATGTAGGAAAAGCGAGCATGCTGGTATCGATGTTACTCGGCTATGGCCTGGTTTTTATCGGCATTGGTATTTTTATTCAGGGATGGCGTGAGCTTCACCGTGCGCACCAACAGAAGCGGCTCGCAACGGATGGGCTCTATGGCTTAGTGAGGCATCCGCAGTACACAGGGCTATTTATCGCCCTCTTCGGCGAAGGTGTCGTGCACTGGCCGACACTGTTCTCGGTCGGTCTGTTCCCTCTTATCGTGCTGGCCTACAGCATGCTCGCACGCCATGAAGAGCGACGGATGATCGAGCATTTTGGCGAGGAGTATCGGACCTACCGGCAGCACCTGCCGAAGTTTATTCCGCAGAGGGGCCAAATATGGAAGCTTCTCAGCAAGTCCAGCGCAGGACCGGGCGGAACCAGAAAGCCTTAACGGCATCGGTAAGCCGTTCAGTTCGGCCTTCTTGGCAAGTGACCGTAACCCTGTAGAAGGCCAGACGATATCTGGCTTGGGGTAAAGAAGTGACCTGCCGCTGAACTTTCATCCAGCAGCCATTTGAGTCCCGTTAGTTTTCATGTCGATTCATGATGCTATTAGCGTCTGCGCATAAGCTGCCGGAGTTTGATAGCCCAGAGCCGAGTGCGGACGCTCCGTATTGTAATCTTTTGCCCAGACCGCTATGACAACTCTCGCGTGAGCCAGATTTCGGAACAGAGTCTCGTTGGGAAGTTCGTCGCGCATCCGACCATTGAAGCTCTCCAGGAACCCGTTCTGCATCGGCTTGCCTGGAGCAATATAGTGCCATGCGACCCGATGCTCGGCGCACCAGCGAAGGATCGCGTTCGAAGTCAGTTCCGTACCATTGTCCAAGACGATCATGCCGGGCTTTCCTCTTCGTTCGATCAACGCCGTCAGTTCACGCGCCACTCGTCGGCCGGATATCGAGGTGTCCGGGATCGCTGCAAGGCACTCACGCGTGACATCATCAACGACGTTGAGCACTCGAAAGCGTTGTCCGCGTGCCAACTGGTCGTGGACGAAGTCCAATGACCACCGGGCATTGGCGCGCGCTTCGACCAGAATGGGGGCTCGTGTCCCGATAGCCTTGCGTCGCGCTTTTCGCTTGCGTACCGCTAGCCCTTCCTCGCGGTAGAGCCGATAAATTCGGTTGATGCCGGAGAGTTCACCCTCACGACGCAGCAGGACGAAGAGGCGCCGATATCCGAACCGTCGACGCTCAGAGATACTCAGCGAATTTCTCAAATGTGAGACGGCCTCGCGCTTCACGGCGGGTGTCACCATTTTTTGTCACCAATTCCTTCATCGCGGCCAGGTCGAGCATCTGTTCAGCCAGTAACTTCTTGAGCTTCGCGTTCTCGTCTTCGAGGGACTTTAGACGTTTTGAACCGTACCGGCTTTCTCGGAGACCCATTGGGTTGAGTCAGGCTGCTGCCTTCTGAGCCTGACCTTGTTGCTCACAATACAACTCTTCTCGCTCGGCTGGTGCCATGTTGCCGATTGGTTCCCGCAGCCGACGGTGGTTGAACCAATCGACCCATTCCAGGGTGGCGAATTCCACGGCTTCTAGCTGCCGCTATGGCTTGCGTTGACGGATTACTTCGGTCTTGAACAACCCGATCACCGTCTCGGCGAGTGCGTTGTCGTACGAGTCGCCGACACTCCCGACAGAGGGTTCGATGCCGGCATCTATTAGGCGCTCCGTATAGCGAATCGAGGCATTTGCTTAGGTTCAAGGGGGCGTGGCTTATGAGGCCAAGGATAATAGTCCTGTGAGAGCTTCAGCAGATGTTTTCCAGCCAAGTGTTTTACGAGGTCTGCTGTTGAGGGTGGTCGCAACAGCGTCAAGCTCGTGCTCGGAGTACTTGCTGATGTCGGTACACTTGGGGAAGTATTGGCGCAGCAGACCATTGGTGTTCTCGTTGGTCCCACGCTGCCAAGGACTTCGCAGATCGCAGAAGTAGATCGCCAGGCCGGTATCTATCCGTAGCTGCACGTGCTGAGCCAGTTCCGCACCTTGATCCCAGGTCAGCGATTTACGCAGCTGTTCAGGCAGCGTCGCGATCTTTGTGGCGATAGCATCGCGAACAGCTTCAGCCCCATGACCGGCCAATGCGAGTCCGTTCTTGACTCTGGCACCGGGACCGCGATCAGGCATGGGCGACAAGTGCAACAGTAGCGTGAACCGGCTTGTGCGTTCGACCAGGGTGCCGATGATCTGCTCTTCCGTAAATCTTGCTCGTTTCATGGTCCGTTCTCAGTTAGGTCGGACTCTAATCGACGCTGGAGGAAAAATCCCGTAGCAGGTCAAAGGTACTCCATGCCTTCCAGGCTTATAATCCTTGACCTTAAAGCAAGGTTTAGAGATATACTTTCGTTGGCTTATGCATCATAAAAAAATATTACCCTTGAGGCATGCAATGACTCCTGAGATGGTAATGGATATGGCCTATCGGGGCATGAAAGTCACTCCGCTGCTGATTGCGGCGCTACTCATTGGCTTGTTGATTAGCCTGTTTCAGGCCGCCACTCAGATCAACGAATTAACTTTATCCTTCATACCTAAAATGCTTGGTGTTTTCGGGGTTTTGGTTTTGTTCGGGCCATGGCTGATTCAATTGCTTGGCAGCTATACCGCCGAGCTGTTTCGGAATATTCCTTTAATGGGCGGTCTCAAGTTCCAAGCGCAACGCTATTGAAGGGTGCTCGGTCCGCCGACGGATTTTTTTAGCACCTCGGCGTAGACTTCCAGTGGGGTTCGCCAGTCCAGCGTCTGGCGAGGCCGTGTGTTCAGTGAGTCGGCGATCTCGTCGAGCTCTTCCTGACTGTAAACGGAGAGGTCCGTTCCCTTTGGCAGATACTGCCGCAACAGCCCGTTGGTGTTCTCGTTGGAGCCCCGCTGCCATGGGCTATGTGGGTCAGCGAAGTAGATCGCCGTACCGGTTTTCTGCGTGATCTCGGCATGCTTCACCATCTCTCTGCCCTGGTCGTAGGTCATGGACAGCCGCAGGGCTCGCGGCACCTCATTGAGCTTATCGCTGAAGCCAACGGCCGCCGCCGTGGCGGTGGTGCCATCCACTTTCGCCAAGATCACCAAGCGTGTGGTGCGCTCCACCAGCGTACCGACGGCGGAGCGATTGTTGGCACCCATGATGAGATCGCCTTCCCAGTGGCCCGGCATCAGGCGGTCTTCAATCTCAGGCGGCCGCATGTGGATGCTGACCAGATCGGGAATCTGCTGGCGTCGATCCTTGCCACGACTGCGTGAGCGACGCTTGCCGTTGCCCTGCCGCAGGCAGGCGATGAGCTCTTTCTTGAGACTGCCGCGGGGCATCACATAGAGCGTGTTGTAGATGGCCTCATGCGAGACCTGCCGACGTGAATCGTTGGGAGACATGCGCTTCAGTGTGCGGGCTATCTGTTGCGGTGACCAGTACTTGCGCAGCAGGTGGACCACCACCTCGAAGAGCTCCCCGTCTGGGTGCAGCTTGGGACGCTGGCGTGGCCGATGTCGCGTCAGACGAGCCCGATAACCCGCCAAGCCGGCATCGTAGCCCTTGATGGGGTCGACCGTATGGCGAGCAATTTCTCGCGACACGGTGCTCGGCGCACGACCCAGGTGAGCGGCAATGGCCCGGATCGAATGCGTGGCTCGCATCATCATGATGGCGGCCCGGTCTTCAGCAGAAAGATGGCGATAGCAGTGGTTCATGGCAACACCGTACCTGATGGGTCACGTGTTGCGCTTGGTCATTGAGACCGCCATGTTAGGGTGACTGGTTAATTATAGTCATTCTTGGTTCTGTATGTTTTCGAGATGGATGCCAATGATAACTACTAAATCGTTTGCTAGATTACTTGCCACTGCAGGATTGTTCGGCTTCATCGCTTTGCCTGCTCAGGCAGAAGAAAACACCGTAACTCAGGGCAATAAACCAGCCCTGCCCGAGCCGGTTATGGAATTGCTAGCTCAAGGGTTAAAATTCCACGATACTTTTGAGGTGCAGGGCGATATACAAGGATATGCCTTGTCTTATGGACGCGAGCCTATAGCCGCCTACGTGCCGTTTGGCGCAGATTACGCAATTGTAGGCAAGCTAATTGACTCTCTAGGAAATGATGTGATGGAAGGCAAGGTTCAGTCCATAGTACTAGGGCCGGTCCTGGAAAAAGCGTGGGAACGATTCGAAGATACACGGTATGTAGTTGATGGGAAGGATGACGCCTCGCATGTTGTATATACAATAACTGACCCTAACTGTCCCTATTGCAATGCGCTTTGGAAAAATTCACGGTCTCTTATTGAACAAGGCGAGCTTCAGCTACGCCATATTCTTGTCGGCGTCTTGTCAGAGGACAGTGTGAGAAAAGCGGCCGCCTGTAGTGGTCAAGTGTTTCTAGCCACTGCCTTTTGAGCATTCCAATACTTCTTTTCTATCCCATTCGGCGGCAGCCCATCGTTATGCCTGTGTGGCCGGAG
>JGI24517J20059_1000487_pt1 | contig 21169 bp, 18 predicted proteins | sample LinPmetageLP41_FD_20059 | JGI IMG/M metagenome (IMG submission 20059) | reverse complement strand
GCGATGAAGCTGGGTGCTGCCAACTATCTCTGCAAACCCGCCGATGCGGATGAAATCCTGCAGTCGCTCGAGCGTGAGAGTGGCGACGTCGACGTCGAAATCGCCGACAATCCGCCGTCGGTCAATCGAGTCACCTGGGAGCATATCCAGAAAGTCCTGCATGAGCACGACGGCAATATCTCGGCAACCGCCAGAGCCCTCGGCATGCATCGCCGTACCTTGCAACGTAAATTGCAGAAGCGCCCAGTAAGACACTGATCCTGAGACACTGATACTGAATGGATTCTCTTGGCTGACACTCATCTTTTCCGAAAGGAGCCCAATGTGGACCACTCTCAGCGATTCGAGCAGGTGATGCGTATCGCCCGCCAGGCCGGTCAAATGATCGTCCAGGCCCGCGAGAAGCAGAATTTTTCACGCCAGTACAAGGGCGGGGACGAGCTGGTAACGGAGACAGACGTCGCCGTCGATCAGATGATTGCCGATGAGCTGGAATCGCTGTTTCCCGGCGAGGCCAGACTGACCGAGGAGCTGACGCCAGACAGAAGCCAGCTCGAGCAGCGCGGTTCACTATGGATCGTCGATCCCATCGATGGCACCGTCAATTTTGCCTATGGTCACGCCCATGTCGCAGTGTCGATTGCCTGGGCCGTGGATGGAGAGGTCCAGTTGGGCGTGGTTCATGCGCCGTTCCTGGGCGAAACATTCACCGCCTTGCGCGGCCAGGGAGCCCTGCTCAACGATGAACCGATGCGCTGCAGCCAGGCGGATACTCTGGAGAGAAGCCTGGTCGCGACAGGATTCCCCTATGCGCGCGACAGACGCGCCCCGCTGGTCAGACGCCTTGAGAATGTCGTCCAGGCTTGCCGTGACGTACGTCGCAACGGCTCCGCCGCACTCGATCTTTGCCATGTCGGCTGTGGTCAGCTGGATGCCTACTATGAAAGCGTCTCGCCCTGGGATTTCGCTGCTGGGCTGCTGATCGCTCGGGAAGCAGGCGCGACGACGAGCCACCTCTACGAATGCCCCCACGGCTTCCCTGCCGAGCTTTACGGAGAAAACCTGCTGGTCAGCGCACCCGCCATTCATGACTCGTTAGGGAACTTGCTACGTGATGCTGATGCCGGGCGCCATGTCGAACCCTGATGCTCATGAGGGCTCACGAGGCTCAGCAGACAGTGGGACAGCGGTGGTGATAGCAGGTCACAATGACCTGTGTAGAGAGACTCTATTGGGTGGTCAGGGTTTAATACGAAAGAATAACCCCCATCTTGTTCTCAACCTTTCCATTATCCGAAACAGGAGACTCATCGATGCTGACAGTTATCTTCGGCCGCCCCGGTTGCCCATTTTGTGTTCGCGCCAAGGACCTGGCCGAAAAACTGAAAGAATCTCGCGACGATTTCGATTTTCGCTATATCGACATTCACGCCGAAGGCATCACCAAAGCCGACATGGAAAAGACCATCGGCAAGCCCGTCGAGACCGTGCCACAGATCTTCGTCGACCAGACGCACCTCGGTGGCTTTACCGAATTCGACCAATATGTTCGGGACAAGGCGTTGATGCCGGAAAACGCCTGAAACACAAGATAACGTAAAGACTCGCGAGCCGGCTGTTGCCGGCTCGCGTCAGTTAGTGAATCAATAGGCCGGCTCGTCAGTCTCGAGCTCCTGCTCACCCTCGAGATTGAGCTCGTGTTGATAAGGTCCGTGGTGCGGATCCAGCTCGTTGATGTAGTGAGTCGACTCTACCATCGGCACCAGTGGCGTATAAGGTTCCTGCTCCTCAGGTGCCATCACCGGTTCACGCCGCCACAGCCGATAGGCAATGAACAACGCCAGACCCAATGCGGCCGCGCCCAGGAACAGCCATAGGCCGTCCGGCCCCACGCTTTGCATCAATATCGAGGCGCTGAACGGACCCACCACGGAGCCTACTCCGTAGCACATCAGGATCTTGCCATTGGCCTGGATCGTCTCCTCGGGCTCCAGCCAATCGTGGGTATGCGCCAAGCTCAGCGAATAGAGCGTATGCAGCATCGCAGTGTGGAAGCTGGCCACGAATACCAGCAACCAGTAGCTGGAACGTGCGGCAAACACGATCAGCACGCCCGATATTGCCATTACCACCGCCATGCACAGGATGACCTTGCGGCGATCGAAACGATCCGAAATCCGCCCCAGCGTCCACTGCGCGATCAGTGCCACCAGCGTGGTTATCGACATGAACTTGGCCGTCTGAGCGGTAGTCAGCCCGATCTCCTGGCCGTAGTAAGGCGTCATGGCAAAGAACGCCTGGACCATCAACCCCGCCACGAAAGCCCCGACCAGACCCACCGGTGCCCTTGCCAGCAGCGTTCGCATCGATATCTTGACTGGCGCGCTTTGGCTGTTGCGTAGCGGCCCCTGAATACGGTGAATCGACAGCGGTACCAGCGATAGCGCGAACAATACGCCCGCCACCGAGAACAGTACGAAAGTGCCCGGGTCGGCCATATTGAGCATCCACTGCCCGCCCGCCAGCGACAGCGTCGAGATGATCAAATACCAACCCAGTACCCGCCCGCGATTTTCATTGGTCGATTCGCCGGATACCCAAGACTCCATCACCATCAGCAGCCCCGCGGTCGCGGCACCGCCAAACAATCGCCAGAGCAGCCATGCCCAGGGATTGACCCATAATCCATGCAGAATGGCGGTGGCAGACAGCAACGCCGCACAGGCAGCGAACACGCGGATGTGTCCAACGCTACGGATGCGTTTCTCCAACCAGTAACTGCCCGCGACGAACCCCAGCGAAAAGCAGGACATCAGCAGACCTGCCATCTGCGAAGGAAACGCCTCCAGCGACATGCGTACGCCCAGCAACGTCATGATCAACCCGTGTCCGAGAAGAAAGCTGATCTCGCACAGAAACAGGATAGGAAGGGTCGCGGGTAATGAACGCAACGGCTTTCTCCAGTAGCGGCGGTAAGGAAAGACGGCCAGCGGCTTGACGTCGAGGCGGTATCCGGCACTCCGTAGTAAACGGAGGCGAAATCCGCGGCATTCTAACAATTCATGAAGGATATTGCCGGAATTTAGCGCAATCGATGCATCAGGACGCTCGAGACAAATTATTCACATCTTCTGTGGATAACGCTGTGCATTTCCGGTGGTCGGGTCCGACGGTCGTCGGCCCCATCCACGCTGGTCTTGAATTGGTCAGTTTTTCGACAATGAGAAACTTCAGTCTAGGCACAATAGCGGCCGCCCATTTTCCAGGATTTTTTCGTTGACAATAGTGAGAAGACTCGGGGCGCTGGGCAGTCTTGCGACATTCCAGTAACATTGGGCCAAGTCATTGATGGAGAATGGCATGTCGATCCTCAAAGGGTTGATCAGCGTCCTGCTGCTGATCCTCAGTACGCTCTTCTGGGGGATGCCCCTGGTCGCGTTGACCCTGCTGAAACTGGTCACCCCGACCCGACGCTGGCGGCTACGCGTACTGGATGGGCTGCATCGCATCGCCCTCGCCTGGATAAGAACCAACAATGTCTGGATCCGTTACTGGATTCGTCCACAGATCCGAGCCGAAATTCCCGAGATGCTGTCGCCACATCAATGGTGGCTAGTGATCGCCAATCATCAGAGCTGGACCGATATCATGGTCATGCTCTATGTGCTGACCGGGCGCGTGTCGATGCCGAAGTTCTTCCTCAAGCGCGAGTTGATTCTGGTCCCTATTGTCGGCCTGGCCTGTTGGACACTCGAGTTTCCGTTCATGCGTCGCTATAACCGGGAGATGCTCGCGCGCAATCCCGAGCTGGCCGAGCGCGATCGCCAGGCGACACAGCGTATGTGCGAGCGCGCCCGCGAAAGGCCGATGACGATTTACAACTTCGTCGAAGGAACGCGTTTCACGCAGGAAAAGCAGCGACAGCAGGATAGTCCCTACCGGCACCTGCTGCGCCCCAAGGCCGGCGGCATCGCTCAAGTGATAGGCCTGCTGGGAGCACGCTTGGATGGCATTCTCGATGTGACTTTGCATTATCGGCACGACACACCCAATTTCTGGAACTTCCTTTGCGGTCGCGAGGCCGATGTGGCGCTATCCATCAGACGCCTCGACAGGCCGGAATGGATGCTGGAGGGCCGCTACGGTGACGCTCAATACAAGGAACGCTTCTACACATGGTTGAATTCACTGTGGCAGGAAAAAGACGCAGCGCTCTCCTCTTACTGCTGGGAATGATGTTGATCCTGGGTGGCTGCGCCAGCGGCGGCGGCAGGCCAATTTCAGACGGTGGCGGCTGGGTGACGGTACAACGCGGTGATACGTTGGGTAAAATCGCCTCCCAGGCCGGCATTCCGCTACTGCGTCTGCAACGCTTCAATCCGGGCGTGGACTCCCGCCGGCTGGCCGTCGGTCAACGCTTGATGCTGCCATCACGGCAGGAGCGCGCACCGGGTGGCGGCCCCTATCGCTATCAGGTGCGTCGTGGGGACTCGCTGTATTCCATCGGACGCTATTTCGGCGCCAATCCCCAGCGCGTCCAGGCCGCCAACACAGGGATCGATCCCTCGCAGCTAGCCGTGGGTCAACTGATCCAGATCCCGCTGGGTGGAGGTTCATCGTCGAACAGCCGCTCCCGAGCCGCCTCGACACCGGTGGCATCCCGCTCACTCCCAGACCCTGGCCCGCTGCCATCGTCAGCGAGGCAGTGGCGATGGCCGTTGACGAACTACACCGTCGAGCGCCGCTTCGGTCGCGACTCCCACGGCACCCTGCAACCCATGATGCTCTCCACCACTACGGCGGCCAAGGCGAAAGCAGCCACGTCGGGCAAGGTGAAGTTTGCCAGCGGAATGCGTCAATTGGGCCAGGTCGTCATTCTTCATCACGCCGATAATATGCAGAGCGTCTACGCGTTCTGCAGCAAATTGCTGGTTTCCGAGGGGCAATCCGTCTCAGCCGGGGCGCCGCTATGCGATATCAGTCGGGAGAGCGGCAGCAACCGCTACCACTTGCTGTTCGATCTTCGACATGGCGGCAAGCCCGTAGATCCTGCGCGCGTGCTACGCTAATTCAGGAGTGCCACCAATTCGTCATCAGCGTGACGCATCGACGTCATCGCTAACCCGCAGGATCAAGGACCGAATCAAACACGGTTGGTAACAAGTCGAGTGCTGTGGCAGCTTCGCCAGCGTGAAAGTGGAGTGGTAACGATGCGCATAGCCCTGGTCAGCGAAACCTGGGCGCCAGAGGTCAATGGCGTGGCTCATACCCTGAGTCATTTCGCCAGTCATCTGGCATCCAAGGGGGTCCTGCTGCAACTGATACGCCCGGATCCTGCGGACGGCAAACACGACGCGCTGGCGGAACGCGACGTCCATGTGCGCGGGGTAGCGCTGCCGATCTACGCCGATGTTCACGTCGGCTGGCCGTGTCGACGGCGGCTGATGCGGCTATGGCGCCACGAGCGCCCGGATGCCATTTATATCGCCACCGAGGGCCCCCTGGGCTGGTCGGCGTTGAACGCCGCAAGGCGGCTTCATATTCCCGTCGTCAGCGGCTTTCACACTAACTTCGATCAGTACGCCAGCAGTTATCATCTCGGCTGGAGCATCCCCCTGGCTCGCCGAGGTATGCGCTACTTTCATAACCGCTGCGAAGCCACCCTGGTTCCCACCGCGGCCCAGCGCCAGGCGCTCGAAGATGCCGGTTACCGTCGAGTCTCGGTCCTCGCGCGGGGCGTGGATGCCAACCGCTATCGGCCGTCACGACGGAATGCCGACCTGCGGCGCCAATGGGGAGCCGAGCCTGACCAACCCGTCGCGCTCTACGTCGGCCGTCTCGCCAGCGAGAAGAATATCGAATTGCTGGCCAGCACGATGGCGGCCATGCAGCGCGCCCAACCAAAACTGGTTCAGGTAGTGGTGGGCGACGGCCCCGCTCGCAAGACCATCGCCCGACGTTTACCGAACGCCATCTTCACCGGATTTCAAAGCGGCGAAATGTTGGCAAGTCACTACGCTAGTGCAGACTTGTTCATCTTCCCCTCTCTTTCCGAAACTTTCGGCAACGTCGTACCGGAGGCGATGGCCAGCGGGCTCGCGGTGGTCGCTTTCGACTATGCAGCGGCCAAGGAACTGATTACTCACGACGTGAATGGATGCCTGGTGCCTCTCGGCGACGATCAGGGCTTTATCGAGGCCGCCAGCGAACTGTGTGCCCAACCCGAGTTGTATGCGAGGTTGGGCGAGGAGGCTCGCAAGCGTGCCTCGAGTCTGAGCTGGGCACACATCGGCGATCGTTTTCTCGCTCATCTGATCCAGGTCCAGGAGGCCGGGCATGCTGCCACTCACACCACATCGCGAATTTGAACGGCTGGATGGTCTCGAACATCGGCTCGGCCACCGATGGAAGAGGTACTTGGGGCCAGGTCGATTGCCATGACCGATTCGACTCACAATGACTGGCAACGTCTCAACGATTCTCCTTTGCTAGGCGTTGCTCCCTGGATTCCTTTCGACCACTGAGGCGACGCGGATACAGCACGTTCTCGACCAGGAGATCAACTGGAGCTCCCCCGCCATTCGGCTTTACGGGCGGCTACATACGATCCCGCGTTCCCAATGCTGGATGGGAGATAGCGAGGCCGGTTATCGCTATTCGGGGCAAACGTTTCAACCCCAACCGTGGCATTCTCTGGTCCTGAAGCTGCGAGACCGCGTAGAAGACGTGCTGCGAAGGAGTGATTTGCCGTGTGCTGACTTCAACAGTGCGCTGCTCAATCGTTACGCCAACGGTGAACAGCGCATGGGCTGGCACAGCGACGACGAACCCGAGCTTGGTAGTCGACCAATCGTGGCTTCGGTCTCGCTGGGTAGCGAGCGGCCACTACGCTTTCGCGAAAAGACAGGGACTCCCCGTCACGCATTCAATGTCTGGCTACCACATGGCAGCCTGCTGCTCATGGGTCCCGGCGCTCAGCAACACTGGCAACACGCGCTGGCCCCGCGCGCAATCGAGGGTAGTCGACTCAATCTCACCTTCCGTCGGATCGTGATTGGCTGACAATGACGCCCGGCAGAAAAAAACGACACCCCTGCCAAACAAAACCGCCTTCTCATTGAGAAGGCGGTTTAAGATAACGGTATAAATATCGAGACTTGTTTCAGTCTGCGTTCATCCGCGATAGTAATTCGCCGTCAAGAACGGCATCGGGCTGATGACCATCGGCAGCCGTTTGCCGCGTACATCGGCATACAGCGTCGCGCCCTTCTCGGCAGCCTCGATGACAACGTAGGCCATCGCGACTGGCGCACCGACGCTGGGACCGAAACTCCCCGAAGTGACGATACCGACCTCGCGATCATCGGCGTCGAACAGCTTGGCGCCTTCTCTGACCGGCGCCCGGCCCTCACCGATCAACCCCACCCGGCGGCGGCGGTGATCCTTGGCCTGCAACTGATGAAGTACCATGTCAGCCCCAGGAAAGCCGGCTTCACGTTCGCCGCCTACCCGACGCGACTTGCCTACGGCCCAGGAGAGGCTCGCCTCGACCGGGGTGGTCGTGGTGTCGATATCGTGACCGTAGAGACACAGACCGGCTTCCAGGCGTAGCGAATCCCGGGCACCGAGACCGATCGGCTCGACCTCGGGCTGCTCGAGAAACCAGCGCGCCAACGCCTCGGTCGCCTCGGCCGGCATCGAAATTTCGAAACCGTCTTCGCCGGTATAACCGCTACGACTCACCCATATCTCATGCCCCATTACATCGAACCGGGCATGTTGCATGAATACCAGCTCGCAGGCGGCCGGGCAGAGTCGCTGCATGACGTCCCGGGCTTGCGGGCCTTGCAGCGCCAGCAAGCCTCGATCCAGAACCTCGACGTCATGACCCGCCCCCAGGCCGGTTCGCATCAACGCGACGTCCTGGTCCTTGCATGCCGCGTTGACGACCACATACAGCGAATCGCCATGATTGACGATCATCAGGTCATCCAGCACGCCACCCTCGTTATTGGTGAACAGCGCGTAACGCTGGCCGCCTTCGGCCAACCCGACAACATCGGCAGTCACCAGGGTTTCCATCGCCACCGCGGGCGATGGTCCCGTGACCTTCACCTGCCCCATATGGGAGACGTCGAACAGCCCACAAGCCTGGCGCGTATGTTCGTGCTCTTTCTTGACGCCCAGCGGGTACTGCACGGGCATGCTGTAGCCGGCAAACGGCACCATCTTGCCACCCAGCTGCTGATGCAGCGCAAACAGCGGCGTCTGTTTCATGTTGGACATCGATGTCTCCCGTTAAGGACAGATAAAAGAAAGTTATGCGTCTCGGTCGCGGCCTTCCAGCGCTTCACCCGGTAATACGGTCTTGCCGGCGAAGTGGTCGCGAGTCAGCTTGAATACGACCGGAGACAACAGTGCCAAGGCGATCAGGTTGGGAATGGCCATCATCGCGTTGAAGGTATCTGCCACCAGCCAGATGAAATTCAGCTTTGCCATCGCCCCGATCGGAACCGCCAGCACGAACAGGATGCGGTAAAGCAGAATCGCCCGATCGCCGAACAGATACTGAAAGCATTTCTCGCCGTAGAACGACCAGCCCAGAATCGTGGTAAAGGCAAATATCGACAACGCGATCGCCACGATGTTCTGGCCGATACCGGGCAAGGCGCTATCGAACGACAACGAAGTCAGCCCCGCGCCGCTCTCGCCATCCAGCCATTGCGTCGAGGTCAGAATCACCAACGCCGTCATGGTGCAGACCACCAAGGTGTCGATGAAGGTGCCCAGCATGGCGATCAGTCCCTGACGCACCGGATTGCGCGTCTGCGCTGCGGCATGGGCGATCGGCGCGCTTCCCAGGCCGGCTTCGTTGGAGAAGATGCCTCGCGCCACACCGAAGCGAATGGCTGCCGCCACCGCCGCACCCGCAAACCCCCCACTGGCGGCCATCGGCTGGAAGGCGTGGGCGAAGATCGACCCCAGAGCGCCACCGATCTGATCGGCGTTGATGATCAGCACGACGATAGCCGCCGCGACATAGGCCACCGCCATCAGCGGCACCAACTTGCCGGCGACACTGGAGATACGCTTGATACCGCCCAGGATGACGGCGCCCGCCAACACCATGATAATCAGCCCGGTCAGCCAGGCCGGCACGCCGAATGAAGTGGTCAGCGCGTCAGCCACCGAGTTGGCCTGAACGGTATTGCCGATACCAAAGGCCGCGATGGCACCGAAGAACGCGAACAGGCCACCCAGCCAGGCCCAGCGCTTGCCCAGGCCATTGCGAATGTAATACATCGGCCCGCCGACATGATCGCCATTGGAGTCGGTCTCTCGATAACGCACGGCCAAGAGCGCTTCTGCGAACTTGGTCGCCATACCCACCAGGGCGGTCAACCACATCCAGAACACCGCGCCCGGCCCGCCCAGTGCGATGGCCGTGGCCACCCCGGCAATGTTGCCGGTGCCGATGGTCGCCGAGAGTGCGGTCATCAATGCATTGAATGGCGATATCTCACCCTGGTCATGGCTATCGGCATCACTGCGACGTCCACTCCATAACAAGCTGAAACCCAGCCCCAGTTTGCGGATGGGTAGCAATTTGAGGCCCAACTGTAGATAAATGCCGACCCCGAACAACAGGATCAGCATCAGCGGTCCCCACACCACACCATTGATAGCGCTAAATACGGCAGTAAGTGAATTCACGGTGAACTCCATCGGCACATTGTTGTGTGTTAATCACGTCGTTGTGTGTTAATCACGTCGTTGTGTATTGGTCACGCTATTGTGTATTGGTCACATCGTCGATCTAAAGCGTCGTCACAATTCTAAAGCGTCACCACGATTCTAGAGCGTCGCCACAATAGAGGATTCGACTACCCGCCCGCCATTATCCCATAGCCTCTAGCTGGCAAGATGCACCATTGGCTGGACCGAAGGTGGCTGAGGCTACTGGCACCATAGCGAAAAGGACTATTGTTTCCAATAAGAAACACCTGGTTATCCCGGATCGGCCGAAGCAAGGCGATGTACGCCCCCGGCCCAGTGGCGGCCTATCCGGCTATCAGGTGATGAAAACCTGCGATGCGGCCCGGGAGGGCTCAGTGAGACGCTTGCGCGGAGTTCGCTGTTCCAGGACTGGACGTTTTCCCGATCTGGGCTCAACCTAGAAGCGCGCTTCGCGAGAAGCTGCAATGGAAGCACGCGAGACTATGCCATTCGATCGCGCGAGACTATGTCATTCGATCGCGCGAGACTATGCCATTCGATTCTGCATTGAGGCATAATGCTCACCAAAATTCCCCATATCGAAATTTGTTTCTTATAGGAAACCCCATGAGCGAAATTCCCAAAAATCTGCTCTATACCGACAGCCATGAATGGGTGCTGGACAACGGCGACGGTACCGTGACCATCGGGATTACCGACCACGCCCAGGAAGCGCTGGGTGATGTCGTCTTCGTCGAGTTGCCGGAAGCGGGACGCGAACTGGATGCTGGCGATGAATTCGGCGTTATCGAGTCGGTAAAGGCGGCATCCGATCTCTACGCTCCGCTGGCGGGTGAAATCGTCGAGGTTAACGAGGCCCTGGAAGATAGCCCCGAGACGGTCAACGACTCTCCCTACAGTGATGGCTGGATTCTAAAGCTGCAGCTGGCCGATCAGGGCGACCTCGAATCACTGATGTCGGCCGAAGCTTACAACGAACTGGTCGCAGCCGAGGAAGATCAAGACAGCTGATTGCCGTCCTCTCTTGCCGTCTGCCGGTCTGACCGTTCGGTGCCCTTCCACCGAACGGTTGACCTCTCTTTTCTAGCAACCTGTTGCCAACCTCGCCGGATAGACTATGCCCACCGAAACTCGCCCCCTGACCGAACTGGCCAATCACGCCGACTTTCTTCAACGTCATAATGGTCCTACACGCCACGATGTCACCGAGATGCTCAAGACGCTCGACATGACATCGCTGACGACGCTGATCGATCGCACCATTCCCAAGGGGATTCGTCTCGATGGCGAACTGGCGCTGGACGGCCCGCGGAGCGAGTCGGAAGCGCTGGACTATCTCCGGGGGCTGGCGCGCCAGAACAAGGTGTTCAAGAGCTATATCGGCCAAGGGTATTATCCCACCCATCTACCGGCGGTGATTCAGCGCAACGTGCTGGAGAATCCAGGTTGGTATACCGCCTATACACCGTATCAGCCGGAGATTGCCCAGGGCCGGCTGGAAGGCCTGCTCAATTTCCAGCAGATGGTGATGGATCTGACCGGCATGCCGATTGCCAATGCTTCGCTGCTCGACGAGGCGACAGCGGCTGCCGAGGCGATGGCGCTGTGTCGGCGCTCGAACAAGAAGCACAAGAGCCAACGCTTTTTCGTTGCCGATGACGTACTCCCGCAGACCTTGGACGTGCTGCGCACCCGTGCTGCCTATCTGGGATTCGAACTGGTGGTCGCGCCCGCGGCTCGGCTGGCCGACGAAGAGGTGTTCGGCGCCCTGCTGCAATACCCTGGCGTCGATGGCAATATCGGCGAACTCGAAAACCTGGTGGCCGCGGCGCGCTCACGCCAGATCATGACCTGCGTGGCAGCGGATCTGATGAGTCTGGTCATGCTCAAGGAACCCGGCGCCATGGGCGTCGATATCGTTGTGGGCAACTCCCAGCGCTTCGGCGTGCCGATGGGTTACGGCGGACCTCATGCCGCCTTTTTTGCCACCAGTGAATCGCTCAAGCGTTCACTGCCGGGACGTGTCATCGGCGTCTCCAGGGACAGCCGGGGCCGTCCGGCGCTGCGCATGGCGATGCAGACCCGCGAACAGCATATCCGCCGCGAGAAGGCGACATCCAATATCTGCACCGCTCAGGCGCTGCTGGCGAATATCGCCGGTTTCTATGCCGTCTATCACGGCGCCGAGGGCCTGCGGACGATCGCCGGCCGCATTCATCGTCTGACTACACTGCTGGCAGCGGGCCTGAAGCAACACGGCGTCGCACTCAAGCACGACAGCTGGTTCGATACCCTGACGCTGACGGGTGTCGATAGCCATCGGATCCAGGGACGCGCGCTGACTCGCGAGATCAACCTTCGTTATCCCACCGATGGCGAGGTCGGCGTGAGTCTCAACGAGACCACGACCGCAGCCGACCTGGCGGAGCTTTTCGACGTGCTGATCGGCGAGGATCATGGTCTGTCGGTGAGCGAACTCGATCGCCTGGCCGTCAATCAAGGCACCAGCGGCATTCCCGCCGACTACCGCCGCGACAGCGACTTCCTGCAGCATCCCAATTTTCAGCGCTTTTGCAGCGAGACGGAAATGCTTCGCTATCTCAAGCGCCTCGAGAATCGCGATCTGTCGTTGACCCACGCCATGATCCCGCTTGGCTCATGCACGATGAAACTCAACGCCACTAGCGAGATGATTCCCATCACCTGGCCGGAGTTCGCCAATATCCATCCGTTTGCACCCTACGAACAGGTGAGCGGCTACCGTCAGATGATCACCGAGCTCAGCGATTTCCTGACCGAGATTACCGGCTACGACAGCATCTCGATGCAGCCGAATTCGGGCGCTCAGGGTGAATACGCCGGCCTCGTCGCCATTCGTCGCTATCAGGCTGCGGTGAATCAGGGACACCGTGATATCTGCCTGATTCCAAGTTCGGCTCATGGCACCAACCCGGCGTCCGCCGCGATGGCGCAAATGAAGGTGGTGGTCGTCGAATGCGATCGTGACGGCAATATCGACATGGCCGATCTCGAGACCAAGGCAGCCAAGCACAGCGAGAACCTCTCGGCGATCATGCTGACCTACCCCTCGACTCATGGGGTTTTCGAGGAAAACATCCGCCAGGCCTGCCAGCTCGTCCACGACAACGGCGGCCAGGTTTACATCGACGGTGCCAACATGAACGCCCAGGTCGGCCTTTGCCGCCCCGGCGATTACGGCGGCGACGTATCGCACCTCAATCTGCACAAGACGTTCTGCATTCCGCACGGTGGCGGTGGCCCGGGCATGGGCCCCATCGGCGTCAAGGCACATCTCGCCGCCCACCTGCCCAATCACGTGATGACGCCGCAGGCAGGCGTCGACAAGGATTCCGGCGCAGTGTCGGCCGCCGCCTTCGGCAGCGCCTCGATCCTGCCGATCTCCTGGGCCTACATCAAGATGATGGGGGCCCGCGGGCTGCGCGAAGCCACCGAGCTGGCCATTCTTAACGCCAACTACATCGCCAAGCGGCTCGAAGCGCATTACCCCGTGCTGTATCAGGGTGCCAACGGCACGGTCGCCCACGAGTGCATTCTCGACATGCGCCCGCTCAAGGCGGCATCCGGCATCAGCGAGGAAGATATCGCCAAACGGCTGATGGACTACGGGTTCCACGCCCCCACTATGTCTTTCCCGGTGGCCGGAACACTGATGGTCGAGCCCACCGAGTCCGAATCCCGTTACGAGATCGATCGCTTCTGCGACGCCATGATCGCGATCCGAGAGGAGATCGCTCGAGTAGAAGCCGGCGACTGGCCGAAAGATGCCAACCCGCTGGTGTTGGCGCCACACACCATGGCGGACGTGACCGAAGAAGATTGGGATCGCCCCTATTCTCGAGAACAGGCAGCCTTCCCCACGCAATCCGTGCGTGACACCAAGTACTGGCCCGCAGTCAACCGGGTCGACAACGTCTTCGGTGATCGTAATCTGATCTGCAGCTGTCCGCCGATCGATGCCTACCGGGATGCCTCATAAGTCGCTATCGAAACCGCAAGCCAGAATCACAAACGGCCGCTCAGTGAGCGGCCGTTTGTCGTCAAATCCACCTGATATCTAACCGACGTCTCTTCGCTGCACTAAAAACAGGCAGCAAACGAACATCGAGCGTCAGGGTTTTTCCAGGAGTGTCAGGTTTTTTCCAGGAGTGTCAGGTTTTTTCCAGAGTAGGCAGTTCGCTATAGCCGTAAAGGGCGTTAAGCCGCTGCTGACGAAATGACTCAAGCAACTGGCGATAGCGTTTAGGCAACTCCACGTCCCTGCGCGACACCAGATGCAGCGTTTCGTAGACCGCTTGCACCAACGGCATTTCCTTGACCTGACGCTGCCATGGCGAGGTCTCCAGAACCGGGCGCGACACCACCGTGAACCCCAGCCCTCGCGCCACCGCATCCAGAACCTGACCCACTTCGTTGGTAAATCCCTGGCGCGGAAAATGACTCATGCTGCGAAACTCGTTGCCAAAGTTACTCCGCAGCAACAGGCCAGCGTTGGTGTTGCCATCGCTATAGTTAACGAACCCCAACGCCACCAATTCACTCAGTGTGGTGCCGGTAAAATCGGCCGGCACGACCAGGCATAACGGCTCCTGATGCCAGGCCTCGAAACATAGATCGGGCTGTTTGCCGACCTCGGTGACGATGCCCACGTCAAAGCGCCCGGCTATCACGTCCTGAGTGATCTCATGATTGAACGCGAAGCTGTAGTCGACTGTCAGCCCCGGATGCATCTGTTGATAGCCCAGCAGAAAAGGATAGAACATCAGTCCAACGCTACCGGGCGACGCGATACGACACTCGCCGCTATCCGGGGAGTCGTCATCCAGCGAGTGCCGAAAATGCTCATGCTCGGCAAATAGCTTGACGGCATAGTCATAGGCCCGGCGGCCCGCATCCGTTACCGAAAATCGCCGCCCGTGACGATTGAGCAGCGATCGGCCGAGATACTCTTCCAGTTTGCGCACGTGTTGACTGACACCCGGCTGGGTCATGTCTAGCTTACCTGCGGTCTGGGTGAAGCTCCCCGTTTCGACGAGCATCATGTAAGTACGAAAATACTGAGCGTTGAACATGGAAACGCGGATCACTCACACTGTACGGCTGGTAAAGCGTCTCGAAATACCTCGTGTTGCACGTCGTACTTCGATAACGTCTCGTTGTCACCCAAGGACATTCGAATCATAGCAGTTTATGGATAACGTGGCATTGTCTTCGTGGAAGGAAATCGTTCAGAAACCGTCGGTAGACGCCTCGCTCGGCTGCGAGCGAACGCCCATGTTAGAATTGACTCGCTCTCAACCAGGATTGTAGAACCCTATGTCTGATCCCTTCACGCTGCGCGCCAAGGCCGTGCAGCAAACGCTACTCGTCATGGAAGAGAACGCCGATGATGACGAGCTTTTCGCCCTCGGCTACATGATTCCGCAAATCGGTCTGGTCCAGGAAATGGCCGAATACGATCCGGCCGAGGTCGAGGCCGACGACTTCGACGCGACCTACTGGCAATGGCTGGAAAGCACCTTCGCTCAAGACAACATGAGCGAAACCGATCGCGAGCAGATCGCCACTCTATGGCAGACCGCCGCTGAACGCGCCGAGCACTAATTTACCGATTTTCATTACCATGAGGATGCCGTCCATGCCTGAGACGCTATCAACCATCGTTTCTCCCGAGGGTAGTCTCGAGGTGCTCTCCCAGTCCGAAGTCAACCGGCTGAGAGATACGTCGACGAGCGGTCTTCACGACCTGGTCAGGCGCTGTGCACTAGCCATTCTCAATTACGACACTCCCACCGACGATAGCCTGGCAGTCATGGAAGCCTACAAGAATTTCGATATCGAGGTCCTGCAGCAGGATCGCGGCATTCGGCTCAAGCTTTCCAACGCCCCGGCCAGCGCCTTCGTCGACGGACGCATGATTCGTGGCGTGCGAGAACAGTTGTCCGCCGTACTGCGTGACGTTGTCTACGTCTATAACGAGATCCAGAACAACGCCAAGTTCGACCTGAAGACCAATGAAGGCGCCACCAACGCGGTCTTTCATATTCTTCGCAATGCCAGCACGCTGCGCACCGCCCAGGAGCCGAGCCTGGTGGTGTGCTGGGGCGGCCATTCGATCACCCGTGAAGAGTATGATTACACTAAGGCCGTGGGCTATCACATGGGCCTACGCGGGCTGGATATCTGCACCGGCTGCGGCCCGGGCGCCATGAAGGGGCCGATGAAAGGCGCCAATCTGGCCCATGCCAAGCAGCGCCGCAAGGACAGTCGATACCTGGGGATTTCCGAACCCGGCATCATCGCCGCCGAGTCACCCAACCCGATCGTCAACGAGTTGGTGATCATGCCGGATATCGAAAAACGCCTCGAAGCATTCGTGCGTATCGGCCATGGCATCGTGGTGTTTCCTGGCGGCGTAGGGACAGCGGAAGAGATCCTCTACCTGCTCGGCATTCTGATGCACCCCGACAACCGCGATATTCCTTTCCCGGTGATTTTCACCGGCCCGGAGAGCGCTCACGACTATTTCCAGCGTATCGACGAATTCCTGCGCTATACGCTGGGAGAAGAAGTCCGCCGTCACTATCGGATCGTTATCGATGATCCGGTCACCGTAGGCCGTCTGATGCGTGACGGCATCCAGGAAGTCGCAGAGTTCCGACGGGAAAAGAACGACGCGTTCTACTTCAACTGGCGCCTGAACATCGATGGCAGCTTTCAGCAGCCCTTCGAACCGACGCATGAAGCGATGGCCGCATTGGCGCTACATCATGACCAACCCAGTCATGAGCTCGCTGCCAATCTTCGACGAGCGTTCTCGGGCATCGTCGCCGGCAATGTCAAGGAAGCCGGCGTACGCGCCATCGCGGCTCGCGGTCCTTTCCGGTTGCATGCCGAGGCAGAATTGATGGCACGTCTGGATACGTTGCTGACCTCATTCGTGGCCCAGGGCCGCATGAAGTTGCCGGGCAGCGAATACATCCCCTGCTATACCCTCGGTTAACGCCCGAATCCTGTTTTAAGTCCCTGGGACTCGATCCACTCTTCGACCCAGGGAAGTGCAGCGTCATCCGCCATAAAGGTCTCCATGGCATCGATTTCCAGACGCTCTCCCAGACGCTGCGCGCCCAGATCAGCCAGAATTTCGTCCAGCGCTCTGCCGGAGCCGCAGAACGTATCGCCATACGAACTATCACCCAGCGCGATCAGACCATAACGGAGCGAGACAAGGCTTGGCGGCTGGTCCTTGAGCTGACGAACGAAAGGAACGAAGTCGCCGGGGAAGTCGCCGCTGCCGGTCGTCGACACACAGAACAGGGCCAGGTCCGGCGGCTCGTCGATCAGGTCACTCACCGACGGCTGCTCGATGATGACAACGTCGTAACCTGCCTGTTCGAACAATGGCGAAACCTGCTCAGCCACGTCAAGTGCACCACCATAGACGGTGCCGACGACAATCTTTAGCTTAGGCATAACACTCTGTCAGCAGTTGATTTGCGCGGGAGCTTAGCACACCCCTCATGCGGGCTCACGAGGGGACGAAGCCCAAAGCATGACAGCCCGCCAGCAATTCGCTGGCGGGCTGTCATGAGGATCACGAGAACGGTTCAGTCTTCCTGCAACTCACCGTCGAAACTCTCGACCTTGGCCTTGAGTTTCTGTCCCGGGCGGAAAGTCACGACCCGCCTGGCTGAGATCGGGATCTCTTCGCCGGTCTTGGGATTACGCCCAGGCCGCTCACGCTTGTCTCGCAGATCGAAATTACCGAAGCCGGATAGTTTCACCTGCTCGTTCTCGCGCAGACAGCCGCGAATCTCATCGAAGAACGTTTCCACCATGTACTTGGCTTCCCGCTTGGAGAAACCGAGTTCAGAGTGAAGATGTTCCGCAAGTTCAGCTTTCGTCAGCGCTCCCATGATCGCTCCCTTCGCGCAGGATGACGGATCAACTCCGCAGCGTCGCGCCGAAGCGCGTTTGCGCAACTTCCACGACGTCTGCGATTAACTGATTGATTTCCTCGTCATTGAGAGTGCGCGAAGGATGCTGCCAGGTCAAGCCCAGGGCGATACTCTTGAAGCCATGCGCCACCCCTTTGCCCTGATAGACATCGAACAACTGCCACTGCGTGAGCCATTCACCGGCCTGGGCGCGGATGGCATCCAGCAGCGGCGAGACACCTACCTCATCGTCGACCACGAAGGCCAGATCGCGGCGCACTTCAGGAAACCGGGACAGTGGCGTGAAGCGGGGTATCGCGCCGCGAGTCAACGCCTCCTGTTCGACTTCGAAGACATACACCTCAGGCTTGATACCAAGCTGCGCGCGAATGGCGGGATGCAGCGCCCCCAGCCAGCCCACGGCGTTACCGTTACGACAGACGCGCGCTGAACGGCCCGGATGCAGTGCAGGATGCGTTTCTGCGACGAAGTCCCACTCATCGGCTTGGCCGCTCAGTGCGATCAGGCTCTCGAGATCCCCTTTGAGATCGAAGAAATCGACACCCTGACGCGAGGAAAACCAGCCCTCTACTTCCCGCGAACCGCAAATCAAGCCACCGAACATCGAAGTCTGTACCAGCGCGTCCAGCTCACCCTGAAAGACCAGCCCGGTTTCGAACAGCCGCACGCGCTGCTGCTGACGGTTGAGGTTATGCATCAGTGCCTTGATCAAACCCGGCAAGAGACTATGTCGCATGACCGACATATCGCTGGAAATCGGGTTGGCCAATGCCGGGGATACGCCATCCGGCATGATCAACGCTTGCAATTCCGGTGACACGAAACTGTAGGTCACCGCCTCCTGATAGCTCCGAGAGACCATGTGCCGGCGCAGACGGCGAAGTGGCTGTGTCGCTTCATCGTCTGCCGCCAGCCTCAGGCGTGCCTGGGGACGACTCGTCGGAAGACGGTTGTAGCCATAGATGCGCGCCAGTTCCTCAATAAGGTCCTCTTCGATTCCGATATCGAAGCGCCAGCTGGGCACCTGGACTCGCCATCCATTATCGATAGCTGTCACCGTCAGACCTAGACGCGTCAGGATGTCTTCGACGTCCGCCGTCGGCAAGGCGACGCCGAGACAGCCGTCCATGCGATCTCGACGCAACACGATATCGGATCGTTCAGCATGAGTACCGGCGCGCCCGGCCGTAACGATTGGCCCCGGAGAGCCACCCACGATCGACATCAACAGTTGAGTGGCGCGCTCCATCGCCTGGCTGGTCAACCCCGGATCCACACCCCGCTCGAAACGATGCGAGGCATCGGTGTGCAATCCATAGTCTCGCGCTTTACCCGCGACGGCCAGCGGCGTGAAATAGGCTGCTTCGAGGAATAGATGCCGCGTCTGCCCATTGACGCCGGATAGCTCACCGCCCATGACACCTGCAATTGCCAGCGGTGCCCTGGCATCGGCGATCACCAACGTATCGTCGCTCAAGTCGACGGTTTGACCATCGAGAAGCGTCAGACGTTCGCCCTGTTGCGCCAGACGCACTTCGATTCCCGATTCGAGACGCTCGAGGTCGAACGCGTGCATCGGCTGACCCAGCTCGAGCATGACATAGTTGGTGACGTCGACAGCCGGATCGATGCTGCGGATGCCACTGCGGCGAAGCTTTTCCACCATCCAAAGCGGCGTCTCAATCTCGAGATCGACATCACGCAGCACGCGACCGAGATAGATCGGACACTGCTCGTCAGCCGAGACGTTAACCGGAAAACGCTCGTCATGCTGCGGCGCCACTCTCTCCATCGCTGGCTCAGTGACGTTTTCACGTGTCAGCACACCTACTTCACGCGCCATGCCTCGCAGGCTGAGGCAGTCGCCCCGGTTAGGCGTCAGATCGACCTCGATGGTATGATCATCCAATCCTAGCCAGGCACGAAAATCTTTCCCGACAGGCGCCTCTGCCGGCAACACATAGATACCTTCGGATCGTCCTTCTTCCAGGCCGAGTTCGGATGCCGAGCAGATCATGCCCCGCGATTCGACGCCGCGGAGCTTGGCTTTCTTGATCTTGAAATTCTCGGGCAGCACCGCCCCGACGCGCGCGAAAGGCACTTTCTGACCGGTCTCGACATTAGGTGCTCCACACACCACCTGCACCGGCTCGCCGGAACCATCGTCTACCTGACAGACATTGAGCTTGTCGGCATCGGGATGCGGTGCCTTGGAGACGACCGTTGCCACGACGACCCCTTCGAAGACAGCACCAACCGGCTCGATCGCGTCAACTTCCAGGCCCGCCATGGTGATGGCATCGGCAAGTGCCTGGGTTTCGAGGGCCGGTGACACCCACTCGCGCAGCCACGCTTCGGAAAACTTCATCGGGATACTCCTTGACTGGGCGAGGACATCAGTTGAACTGACTCAGAAAACGCAGATCGTTGTCGAAAAACAGCCGCAAGTCATTCACGCCGTAGCGCAGCATCGCCAGCCTCTCCGCCCCCATGCCGAAGGCAAAGCCGGTATACCGTTCGGCATCGATCCCCGAATGACGGAATACCTCGGGATGGACCATGCCGCATCCCATCACCTCCAGCCAACCGCTATGCGAGCACACACGACAGCCGTTGCCCCGGCACATCACGCACTGAATATCGACCTCGGCCGAAGGTTCAGTGAAAGGAAAATAGGAAGGCCGGAAGCGCACCTCCAGGTCGTCCCGCTCGAAGAACGCCTGCAGAAAATCCGCGATGGTGCCCTTGAGATCGGCGAAACTGATGCCCTCGTCGACCAGCAGGCCTTCCACCTGATGGAACATTGGCGTGTGCGTCAGATCGGAATCACTGCGATAGACACGTCCCGGACAGACGATACGGATCGGCGGCTCCTGGGATTGCATGGTCCGCACCTGCACCGGCGAGGTGTGCGTACGCAACAGCCGCGTGGCATCGAAATAGAAGGTATCCGCCATCCCCCGGGCCGGATGATGCGCCGGAATGTTGAGCGCTTCGAAATTATGGAAATCATCCTCGATTTCCGGTCCCACGGCGACCTCGAATCCGATGTGCTGAAACAGCGATTCGATACGTTCGAGCGTCTGGGTCACGGGATGCAGCCCGCCGTTGACCTCGCCTCGCCCCGGTAGCGTCACATCAATGCGTTCCGCCTCGAGTTGCGTATGCATCGCCGCCTGCTCGATGACCTGCTTGCGATGCTCAAGCTCATGCTGCAACGCCTGCTTGGCTTCGTTGATCCGCTCTCCGGCAGCAGGTCGTTCCTCAGCGGACAACTGCCCCAGCCCCTTGAGCAGCGCTGTGATCTCGCCTTTCTTGCCTAGAAAGCGAACACGCACCTGGTCGAGCGCCTGAGCGTCTTCAGCCGCGGCGATAGCCGCTCTCGCCTCATTGACCAGGGCAGGAAGATGATCCATCCGTCGAGCTCCGCTTGT
>JGI24517J20059_1000484_pt1 | contig 21305 bp, 22 predicted proteins | sample LinPmetageLP41_FD_20059 | JGI IMG/M metagenome (IMG submission 20059) | reverse complement strand
AGCCTTGAACCACATAGGCCTGAGAAGCGGCGTCATTGATCGACCCGCAACCGCACGGAGGTGAGCAGTGTCCCCGGAAATGGTAATGAGCATGGCCTATCAGGGCATGAAAGTGACCTTGATGATGGCGGCCCCGCTGCTGCTGACCGCGCTACTGATCGGCCTGCTGGTCAGCCTGTTTCAGGCCGCGACCCAGATCAACGAAATGACGCTATCGTTCATCCCCAAGATCCTGGGCGTCTTCGCCATGTTGATTGTTTCCGGCGCCTGGATGATTCAGCTACTGGTCAACTTCACCCGGGAGTTGCTGCAGAATATCCCGATGATGGTGAGCTGAGGCGGCAACGCCCGCGATGATCGATATCACCTCCGCCCAATGGCTGGGCTGGCTTCAGCTGTTCTTCTGGCCCACGGTGCGCATCCTCGCTTTCTTCATGGCCTCGCCGCTATGGAGCCTGCCCAGCGTGCCGACGCCGGTCAAGGCGCTGTTCGGTGCCGCCATCGCCATCGCCATTGCCCCGACGCTACCGCCGATGCCGGCAATTCCGATATTTTCGCTGGAAAGTATCGGTCTAATGCTGCAACAGATCCTGATCGGCGTGGCCATGGGGCTGGTGCTAAGGGTGATGATCGCGGTGGTCCAGACGGCCGGTGAATTCATCAGCATGCAGATGGGGCTGGGGTTCGCGACGTTCTATCAGCCGGACGCCGGTACTAACACGATGGTACTGTCACGCCTGCTGGAAATGCTGACGCTGCTGATGTTTCTGGCCATGAACGGACACTTGGTCACTATCGAGATTCTCGCCTGGACGTTCGAGGTGTTGCCGATCGGTTCGACCTCGATCGATGCCAGCTTCGCCGAGACGCTGGTCCGCTGGGGAGGGACCATCTTCTCCTCCGGCCTGTTGATGGCGATTCCCATCATCACGGCGCTGCTGCTGATCAACCTTTCGTTGGGCATTCTCAACCGCGCCTCACCCCAGCTGTCGATCTTCTCGGTGGGCTTTCCCATGACCCTGACCGCGGGTCTTGTTCTCATCACCGCATTGATTCCGGATCTAGGTGGCTTCTGGAGCGATCTTTTCACTCAGCAGCTGCGTTTCATGCAGGGCATGATCGAACAGATGGCCGGTAATCCCTGATTCGGGGCAGTGATTCGGAGACAAAGTCCGACATCGACACCCCAGCAAAAGAGGGGCCCATCCTGGTGGATGCGCCCCTCTTCGATTTGTGCTGCCTGATTGGTTGTTGCTATATCGCCAATCTATATTGCCAGACTATTACCGATCACATTAGATCGAACAGCGACGTCCCCTGCAGATCGACGAAGGCTTTCTGCGACGCCTGCAACCCCACCTGACGCAGTACGTAGTCGGAAATCGCGGTGGTGTAATCCAGATCGATGAGATCGCTCTGGGTCTGGGTGTAGCTGATCTTGCGATCGTTACCGACGGTATCCAGTGTATCCAACTCGTTGAGCCGTGACCCCACTGAAGCCCGCACGGTCAGCACGTTATCCAGGGCGTTATCCATCTCCCGGCTGGAGGTCGACAATGTATTGGCGAAGGCGGCCTTGTCGGTATCGGAATCGAGCGGGTTCTCCAGCGCCGAGAGCATGTTCTCGAAGGTGGTGAAGACGTCCGGGCTCATGCTCTGCGCCGGGCCAACCGTGATCGAGTCGCCATCCTCGGGCGCACCTTCCAGCGTCAGTTTCACCCCACCGAAACTTAGCGCCTGTCCATCACTGTAGTTACCGCTGTCGGCCACGTTGCCGGTGGTGGTATCGGTGATTTCATAAGTAGAAGGATTGGCACTCGCATCGAAGGAGATAGTGTAGCTGTCGCCGTAGCCGCTGACGGTCGTGTCGGTGACCTGCGGGCCGGTAAAGGTGAGGGTGCCGGCGTTACCCGCTTCAGCCTTGGCCACGTAGCCGGAACCGGCGGCCACGGTCTGGAACACGTCGGTGCCGGTATTGCCCACGTCCATCAGCCGTGAAGAATCGACCTTCTGCTGGCGCACCTGGTCGGATCCGGTGTACTGCACCGCACCTGAGGCATCCTTGACAAACGGCTCGGCACCGTCCTGATAGCCACCGAAGAGATAGCTTCCGTTACCGTTGGTGGAGTTGGCCTGTCCCAGCAGCGCTTCATAGACACCGCGCAACTCTGTCGCCATCGACTGGCGATCGGCGTCGCTCAGCGTGCCGTTGCCGGCCTGAATCAGCAGTTCCTTGGAGCGGATCAGGGAGTCGGAAACGCTATTGAGAACGCTCTCTTCCTGGCTCAATGAATTGCGCACCGTCACTCGGCTGTCGTTCTGCTGGCTATTGGTGGCCAGCGACTGTGACAACCCGACCGACCGCGATGCCGCCTGCGGATCATCGGAAGGACGCACGACCCGCTTGCCGGAAGCGATCTGTTCACCGACATCCATGAAGGCGCTCTGCTGTCGGTTCATCGAGCTGACACTGCGCTCGAACATCATTACGGTGCTGACACGCACGGCTCTCTCCTCGGTGGTGCCTCGATGGCGCCATGATGAAAGGCGCAATCAATAACTGTTCAATAATGACGCTCAAGTCACGACGCTTCACGATAACCAAGTTTCATGATAACCAAGTTTCATGATAACGACGCCTCGGCGGCTCTTAAGCACGCAGATTCAAAATCGTATCCAGGATGGTCGAACCCGCTTCGATGATCTTGGCGTTGGCCGAGTAATACTGCTGGTACTGCATCAGGTTGGCGTACTCTTCGTCCAGATTCACGCCAGAGTCAGCCTGCTGATAGCCGTAGAGCTGATCACTCAGACCCTCCTGGGTAGTGAGATTGGCCTGGGTGATCGCCGCCCGGTTGCCGATATCGCTGACCATCGAGGCATAACCTCCACTGAAGGTCGCACTACCACCCACCAGCTTCTGATTCTGCAGATCGAGCAACGCCAGCGCGTTGGCGTTATTGCCGCTACCACCGCTAACGGCATCGGCGGCAGCGATCTGGCTGGTATCACTCAATGCCACATCGAACCCGGCTGACGCATGACGCGTCGGTTGGAGCATGAAGACATCGCCATCGGCCGGACTGCCAGTGGGAGTCAATGTCACCCCCCCAACAGAGAGATTGCCACCGGCATCTGGCGAGACCGTGCTGACGTCGCCGCTGCCCAGGTTCTCGACCGAGTAGGAGTCACCGGCCTGCTGATAGGTCAAACGATAGTCATCCGCCGTCAATTGGCTGACATCGCCATACTCAGCGGCCATCGAACCCGTACCGGTATTGCTGGAACGGCTGATGACGGTGGGACTTCCAATTTCGAAGAACGCCTCCCCAGGATCGCCATTAAGGTCTACGCCGGCTTCGTGCTGCGCATTGAAACTTGTTGACAGGGTCACCGCCAACTGACCGAGCTGGTTCTGGGCGCTATCCAGCGTTTCGCTGCGAAAGCTCATCAGCCCGCCCAGTTCGCCGCCTTTAATGACGGACTCCTTGAGCGGCGAGCGCGAACCGGCACCATCCTCGTAGGCAAGCGTAATACTGGAGGGGTCTTCGCTGTTCTTGACCGCCACGAGATCGAATGACTTGTTACCGGCGACCAGCGGCATCCCGTTGGATAGCGACACCTGGTAGGTCGAACCATCCTGGACCTGCACGTTGACGTCGACCAGCTCGCCGAGGTCGCTGACCAGTTTGTCGCGCTGGTCTAGCAGTGCGTTAGGCTCTTCGCCGCTTCGGGCCCGCGCCAGCGTCACCTGCTTGTTGAGATCGCCGATCTGATCGCTGAGATTGTTGACCTGAGTCACGACGTCGCCGATCTGGCCATTGATGCCTTCCCGCATGTCGCTGAGATAGCCATCGTAGGCACGGAATTGGGCCACCATGCTGTTGGCGCTGCCCAGCACCCCTTCCCGCGCCGCGGCGTCCGCTGGCGCGCCAGTCAGATCCTCGATGCCGGAAAAGAAGTCCTGCATCAGCGTGGTCAGGCCGGAATCGCTATCTGCCAATAAGTCATCGACCTGATTGACCTGGCTCTGGTAGGTTTCCAGCGACGACTGACGGCTATTGACCTGATTGAGCTGCGTGCTGATATAGCCATTGTACTGGCGTTGAATCCCATCGACGCTGACGCCGGAACCGGCACCCTCGCCGCTGCTATTCTGCCCCAGCAACGTCAACTGGCGGCTGTAGCCGTCGGTATAGACGTTGCTGATGTTGTTACTGGTGGTCGACAGCGCGTTCTGCGCCGCGCTCAACCCACTAAGGCCAATCGAATACAGGCTCATATCGCTTTCCCGTGAAACGCCGGGTCAATCCGGGCGATGTCCATGCAAGGTCATGATTTTTATCGGCAGCGAAAGCCACTTCTTGAGCCCCTCAGGCCAGGATTTCGCAACGAATTGTTACCGCGATCAGAAGATGGCGGTGGGTAGCTCATCCGGGCCGAACGGGTTGTCCTCGCGACTCGACGCAGCCAATAGATCGCTCCTCCCAGAAGACTCGAGCGTGCCCAGCTGCGCCATGATCCCGCGAAGTTTTTCGGCATAGCGCGGATCCGTGGCGTAACCACCCCGCTGCAACGCTTGCGCCGCCACGTCGGGCGACGAAGCTGCTACCACGCCCTGATAACGCGGATTGTCACCGATCAGCTTGGCGTAATCGGCAAACGCCTCGGCATAGGAATCGTAAACCCGGAAACGATCGGCCATCTTGATCGGCCGCCCGTTGACATACTCGGTGGTGGTGATTTCGGTGGTGGCACCTTGCCAGGACTGCCCGGCCTTGATTCCGAATAGGTTATGACTGTTGCCGCCGTTGGATGTCGGAATTTCGCGCTGGCCCCAGCCGGTTTCCAGCGCCGCCTGAGCCAGAATCAGCTCGGCGGGTACGCCCGAGGACTGCTCAGCCTGCTGGGCGGGCTCGGCCAGACGATCCATGAAGGCGCGAACATGGGCCGGGCGATCGTCGGATTCCCTCGTCGCCAGATCCGATGACATCGAAGGTGAACCGGTGGTATCGAATCCGCTGGCGGAGTGTCCGGACGAATTCGGCACGAATCCAGGCGTGCGCAGACCGCCATGCAGCAGGCGTGGCGTTCCTCTCGGGATACCGGCAATCAGCGTCGAGCTGTCGTCGACGGTGGCGGGATTGCCAGTCGGTAGCGTCGAGGTCCCCGGCAAACCACTGTCCCCGAGCTGCTGAACCAGCTGATCGGCGAGGCCCAGACCTTTGCCCGCAAGCTGCTGCGCCCACTGCTGATCCTGCATTGAACGCATCATGTCCATCTGATTGCTCTGCAGCAGTCCGGATTTCGGCGAAGCGTCGCGCATGCTCTTGAGCATCATCTGCAAAAAGACCGCCTCGAACTGGCGCGAAGCCTCCTTGAGACTGCCCTGCGGTGAGTTGGCCGCACTGTACTTGAGCTGTTGCACACTCTTGATGTCGAGCGCGAACTGCCCCGAAAGATCGTTACTTATCGCCATCAGATCACATCCAGTTCGGCATTGAGCGATCCCGCGGACTTCAATGCCTGCAGAATCGACATCAGGTCCTGTGGAGACGCTCCCAACGCGTTCAGCGCATTGACCACATCCATCAGGTCGGCACTGGACTGGACCATCTGCAGCGCGCCGCCCTCCTGCTGCAGGGTGATGTTGGCGTTGGGGACGACGGCGGTATTGCCACCGGACAAGGCGTTGGGTTGGCTGACCTGCGGATTGGAATCGATTACGACCGACAGATTGCCATGAGCCACCGCAGCACGATTGAGCGTTACGGTGTCGGACAGCACCACCGAGCCGGTGCGAGCGTTGACGATGACCTTGGCCGGGCCACGCTCGGTGGTCACGTTGACACCCTGCACGCGAGCGAGAAATGTTACGCGATCATTGTCGTTGCCCGGCAGTTTCAGCTGGACCGTGCGGCCATCGAGCGCGGCGGCCACCGGTGCGCCGAACTCCTGATTGATCGCCGTCACCATCCGCCGGGCGTTCTCGAAATCCGATTCCTTGAGGAACAGATCCAGCGTGCCGTTGGCGTCGCCCAAACGCATCGGGACTTCCTGCTCGACCAGCCCTCCACCCGGAATGCGCCCCGCCGACAGGTGATTGACGGAAACACTGCTGCCCGCAGCCTGGGCACTGGCGCCACCGACATAGACGTTGCCCTGAGCCAGCGCATAGACACGGCCGTCGGCACCTTTCAGCGGCGTCATCAGCAGCGTCCCGCCACGAATGCTGTTGGCGTTACCGACCGACGATACGGTGACATCGATCTCCTGACCCTGACGCGAGAACGGCGGCAGCTTGGCCGTGACCATGACCGCAGCCACGTTGCGAAGCTGCATGTTGGTGCCCGCGGGGATCGTGACGCCCAACTGCGACAGCAGGTTAGTGACACTCTGACCGGTGAACGGTGCCTGGGTGGTCTGGTCACCGGTGCCATCGAGACCCACCACCAGGCCGTAACCGACCAGCGGGTTATCACGCACGCCGGAAAAATTGGCGAGATCCTGGATGCGTTGCGCCTGTGCGCTCAGGCTGAACAGCAGGATCGCCACCAGCACGAACGCTTTCGTCCGCAGTGAGTTATGCCGAAGGAACTGACGAGACGAATGAGACGGACGAGAAGACATAGGCATCAGAATGGCGAAATGTTGAGGAAGAAGCGCTGCAGCCAACCCATGGTCTGCGCTTCATTGATATAGCCATCACCGACATATTCGATGCGGGCATCGGCCACCTGGGTCGACTGCACGGTGTTGTTACCACTGATCGCTCGCGGGTTGACCACGCCGGAGAACCGGATGTATTCGGTACCCTGGTTGATCGCGATCTGTTTCTCGCCACGTACCTTGAGGTTGCCGTTGGCCAGCAAGTCATAGACGGTCACGGTAATAGTGCCGGTGAAGGTATTGTTGGCGTTGGCACCGCCCGAGCCGTTGAAGACATTCTCGCCTTCGAGATCCGTGCCATATCGGTTGAGAAAATCGAGATCCTTCGGCAGCAGTGTCGGGGTAAAGGTCGCGGAACCGTTGCGTGTCGCATTCGCCGCCGAATTCTTGCTGGCGCTGACCTGTTCATCGAGCACGATGGTGATGATATCGCCGACCTGGCGCGGGCGGCGGTCCTCGAATAGCGGCTGGAAGCCGAATCTGGCCTGATAGATCGAACCGTTGGCCTGCACCGGCGGTGTCGAGGGTATCTCAACCGGCGCCGAGTTCTCGACCACGGAATGACGGGGGATCTGGGCACAGCCTGAGACAATCAGCACCAGAAACAGGCCAATCAGCATCATCACTCTGCGCCACAGCGTGGCAAGTTCCAGGTTCGGCAACACGCGCCTTCCTCGGTTATAGCTGGGTCAGACGCTGCAGCATCTGATCGGAAGTGTCGACGGCCTTGCTGTTGATCTCGTAGGCCCGCTGCGTCTCGATCATGCTCACCATCTCTTCGACCACATTGACGTTGGAGGTCTCGACATAGCCCTGATAGAGCTTGCCGGCACCGTCCAGACCCGGATTGAGATCGGTACGCGGCCCCGACGCATCGGTCTCCAGGTACAGGTTCTGGCCAATGCTCTGGAGACCGGTGGGGTTGATGAAGGTGGAGAGCATCATCTGCCCGACTTGGTTGCTCTGGGTGGTCCCCGGCTGAGTGACGGAAACCACGCCGTCCTGGCTCACGGAGATCGACAACGCGTTCTGCGGAATCACGATCGGCGGATCGACCGGATAGCCCCCGGCAGTCACCAACTGGCCGTTCTCGTTGACCTGAAAACTGCCATCGCGGGTATAGCCAGTGGTGCCGTCCGGCATCTGCACGGCGAAGAAGCCCTTGCCGTTGATCGCCAGATCGCGGGAGTTCTCGGTATTCTGCAGGCCGCCTTGCGTGTGCAGGCGCTCGGTAGCGACCGGGCGCACACCGGTACCGACCTGCATACCCGAAGGCAGCGTGTCGACCACCGAAGACTGCGCACCGGGCTGACGCACGTTCTGGTACAGCAGATCTTCGAACACCGCGCGAGATCGCTTGAAGCCGTTGGTCGAGACGTTGGCCAGGTTGTTGGAGATCACATCCAGCTTGACCTGCTGCGACTCCAGGCCCGTCTTGGCCGTCCATAAAGACTTGATCATGAGAGAAACCCTATTGTCGGTGAGCTAGCGCAGCGGCTGGCATCAGCTGGTCAGAGAAAGCAGACTGTTGGCGCGTTGCTCGTTCTCGTCCGCGCTTTCGATCACCTTCATGTGCATGTCGTAACGGCGGGCGCTGTTGATCATCGAGATCATCGCATCGGTCGCGGTAACGTTACTGCCTTCGAGCGCGCCGGGAACCAGGCGCCGGGTGTCGTCGGCGGGTATCGGCGCCGCCACGTTCTGGCCGGGGGGCGGCGTCATCCGGAACAGACCGTCTTCGCCACGCACCAGATTGTCGTTGCCCGGCGCGACCATCTTGAGGCGTGCCAACGGCGCAACGGCATCGGGATTCTGGCCCGGCTCCAGCACGCTGATCGAGCCGTCGGGCGCGATCGTCACGTCGCCTCCTAGCGGCACCACGATCGCCCGCCCCTTGTCGGAAAGCACCGGATTACCGAGCGAAGTCAGCAAGCCGGTAGAATCGACCTGCAGATCACCCCGACGGGTATAGGCCTCGCCGCCCTCAGGCGCCTGAATGGCCAGCCAGGTGTCGTCTCCTTGCAGGGCAACGTCGAGACTCCGCCCGGTGGTATTGATGTCGCCCGGCGTGAAATCGGCACCGGGCGTCGTCATCATCGACGCCACCCGAGTCGGCAAGCGAGCCTCGCCTTCTACCGGCACCGCGCGGAACGCCATCAGTTCGCCACGGAATCCCGGCGTGCTGACGTTGGCCAGGTTGTTGTTGACCACCGATTGCTGGGCCATGGTCTGGCTAGCGCCACCGCCGGCGGTGTAAAGGATTCTATCCATGCCCAATGCCCCTCAAGTCAGCGCCCTTCAAGTCAGCGCCCTTCAAGTCAGTGCCTTTCAAGTCAGCGCCTTTCAAATCAGCGCAGCTGCGCGACCTGGTCCATCACTTCGGACTGGGTACGAATCGAGTTGGTGTTGGCCTGGTAGGTGCGCTGCGCAATGATCAGATTGACCAGCTCCTTCGTCAGATCGACGTTGGACGCTTCCAGCGTCTCGGACTTGATCGACCCCAGCGTGCCGGTGCCTGCAACACCCAACAGTTCATCACCGGAGGTCGCCGTTGCCGTGAACAGGTTGTCGCCGGAGGGTGACAGGCCCTCGGGGTTACGAAAGGTCGCCAGCGCGATCTGGCCCAGGTTGACGGTTTTTTCGTTGGCATAGTTACCAACCACAGAGCCATCATCGGCGAAGCTGATACCCACCAGTGCCCCGGAGGCATAGCCATCCTGCGCCAGGCTCTTGACCGTGGAGTCGTTGGAGAACTGAGTGCTGCCCGCCATATTGAAGGTGGTGGTGATAGGAGTGACGGCACCACCGAGCTCGTTAGCGTCAAATGATAACGTCGGCCAGGTGAAGCCAGCAGTGGCAGGATCATTGGTAGCGGCAGCGGACTCCGCCGCTGTGGCCGCGTTCGCTGCCTGTGCAGCCGTGTAATCGGCATTGTCTGCACTGCCAATACCGTTCAGCTTGCCATCTTCAGTGAAAGTCACTGCGAGCGTCTGATCCGTTAGTACACCGTCAAGCGCCGTGCGTGCTGTCCAGCTATTATCGGCACCAGCGGACTTCTGAAAGTACAGCGTCGCGTTATGCTGGGCACCCTGCGAGTCGAAGACGCTGAGGTTGGTCGAATAGTTGTAGTCGATAGTCGCCTGCTGGGCGGTATCCTCGTNAGTCTTGCCCTGGAGGCTGGTATAGAGCGTTGCCGTCGAGGTGTCATCGGCGACCGTGGTAGCATCCAGATTGAGCTGAACATTGATGCCGGTACCTGTCGTGCCGGTAGCCCTTGCCTGCATATCTCCCGCCGGTATATTCAGCACCTGCGGCTGACCGCCGACCACGACGCCAGAGTTGACGTCAGTGGCGTCTGCCAGACCGTAACCCATCAACTGGGCGCCCTGGGCATTTTCCAGGAAACCGTCAGCGGTCATCGTCAACTGGCCATTACGCGAGTAGCCGACTTCGCCTGCCTGCTGGAAGCGCAGGAAGCCATCACCGCTGATGGCGATATCCAGATTGCGCCCCGTAGCGTCCAGGCTACCGGTACTGAAGTCCTGCAGTACGCCGGAGACTCGCGTTCCCAGGCCGACGGCGCTGTTGGCGAAGACATCGGCAAACTGCACCGACCCGCTCTTGAAGCCTTTGGTCTGAGAGTTGGAAATGTTGTTACCGATCACATTCAACTGCTGAGCCGCGGCGTTGACACCGCTCAATGCTTGTGAAAAACCCATGACTGATCCCCTACGTTTATCGGTTGCGTACGCTCAAAAACTGTTTTGTATCGTTACTGATTTCACTCAGAGAATTTGACGCACTGCCGAAAGCGCCACGGGATCCTGAGCGTACCCCAAGTCGAGTTGCGCGCCATCCGCGCCCTGAATCACGCCATTGACGAGCGCATAATTCAGCGTTGTCGGCGCATAGGTCTCGTCTCCCACCATACCGGTGAGAGACGCCGTATAGGTGCTATCGGTGGTGGCGCTAGTGCCATCGGCCAACTTCCCATCCCAGGTAAAGCTATGCACGCCGGCCTCGAGCGGGCCAGTCGAGAAGCTGTCGATAATTCCGCCACTGGCACCGCGGATATCGATCTGAAGGTCTTCGACGGCACTATCCAGATCGACGCCGATCGGCGTGGTGACGACACCGTTGGAGTCCTCGGATGCCCCGACCAGAATCTCGTTGCCCGGTACCATCACCCCCTGCCCGATCAACGCCGTGGCCTGCAAGGCTTGCCCCGCATCGATCTGATCGGTGATGGCAGACAGGCTATCGTTGAGCTTCTCGATACCGCTGACGGTATTGATCTGAGCCAGTTGTGCAGTCATGTCCGAGTTTTCCATCGGGCTGGTCGGGTCCTGGTTCTTCAACTGCGTGACCAGCAATGTCATAAAGCGATCATTGAGCTCGCTACCGGAATCGGTCCCCGTGGCAGCACTGCTGGAGGCCGTGCTATTGATGTTGGCAAGAGTGCTGCTACCGATCACCGGACTGGACATGACGTCTCCTTGATGTGATCCGACTTGATATGACTCAACTTGATGTGGCTCGACTTGACACGGCTCGACTTGACATAGCCCGCATCGATCAGCCTTCGCCGATCGTGAGTGTTTTGGTCATCAGCGTCTTGGCAGTGTTCATGACCTCGACGTTGGCCTGATAAGAGCGAGAAGCGGCAATCATGTCGACCATCTCGTTGACCGGATCGACATTGGGCATCTGCACGTAGCCCTCGTCATTGGCCAATGGATGCCCGGGCCGATACTCCATGCGCAGCGGCGTGGTGTCGTCCTCGATCACACGATTGACCCGCACCCCGCCCACGTTTCCGCCCTGCTGGCTCATCGCCTGAAACATGACCTGCCGGGCGTGGTAGGGCTGGCCATCGGGGCCAGCGACGCTGTCGGCATTGGCCAGATTGCTCGCGGTCACGTTCATGCGCTGTGAATTGGCCGACAGCGCCGAACCGGAAATCTCGAATACACTGAACATCGACATCGTGTTACTCCGGCTGCATGGCTTTCTTCAGCTCTTGAATTTTGCGGCTGACGAAAGTGACGTCCGCTTGATAGCGCATCGAGTTATCGGCGAAGGCCGAGCGCTCGCGATCCATATCGACCGTGTTACCGTCGAGACTCGGCTGATCCGGCATGCGATAGCCCAGATTCTCCACCCCCGCCCTGCCACCGGCCTGAGCCGGAATATGGCGAGCCGAGGTACGAGTCAGCGAAAGTCCGCCAGAAGACTCGCTACGGCCCTGTTGCATGACTCGATCCAATTCGGCGCGGAAGTCGAAATCGCGTGCCTTGAAGTTGGGCGTATCGGCGTTGGCGATATTGTTGGCCAGTACCTGTTGGCGCTCTGCACGCAGATTGATGGCTTCCTGCTGAAAGCGCAGCGCGTTATCCAATTTGTCGAACATGCCGTATGCACCTCGAGTGGCGTTCGCTGGAAAATTGACAGGATCGAGAATAGCGGCGGGAGGGTCGCTTCAAACGTGTAAACAGACCGTTAATTGCGCGCCATTTTCATCAATGCTCATGAGGAGTCAGGCCTACAATCGCTGTCCAACGTGGAAAATTCCGTCGATCGGCGCGCTGTATCGAAAAGAAGCACCGGGGAGACGTATCGACGAGATGTACCGTGATCCTCATCGCCACCGAGAACACAGCCACCGAGAACACAGCCACCGAGAACATAGCCATCGAGAACACAGCCACCGAGAACATAGCCATCGAGAACATAGCCACCGAGAGCCGTGATATGCGTGCAGCCACCCCACAAGTAGTCCCTCGCTCCCGGTTGAAATATCGCCCTTCCATCCGGCGTCTGTTCTTGGCCAGCCCCACAACGCTAATGGCATTGCTGTTCGCACTATCGCTGTTACCGGCCCCCGTGATCGCCCGAGCCGATGCCGAAACGCCGGCCAGTGAGTCGGTCTCCGCCAGCGTGAAGCGCTTTCTCGAGCAGCAAACTGCGTCGCTCGGCGACAAGGTGACGATCGAGATTCGGGATAGCGCTGCCGATCTGGGCGATTGCCCCGCACCGCAACCCTTTCTGCCGCGACCCGGCGTTCCTCAGGGTCGGGTCACGGTCGGCGTTCATTGCGGGAGCGAGGGCGAACGAACGCGCTATCTGCAGGCGACGGTCTCGGCGATGGTTCGCCATCTGGTGGCACGCCAGGCAGTCGATCCCGGGCAGCGGATCGATGCAGCGGCGCTAGGCTGGCAGGAGTCGGAGATTTCGCGACTGCGCCGCGGCTATCTCGACGAGATCGATCAGGCCGCCGGCATGATCGCGACCCGGCGCATTCCTGACGGCGCGGTACTGACCGACAATATGCTCAGAAAGCCCTGGATGGTGAGACGCGGTGATACGGTCGTGCTGACCGCCGTCGGCAAGGGATTTCGTGTCAGCCGCAGTGTCGAGGCGCTGGATAATGGCGGGCTGGGTAGTACCATTCGCCTCAAGACGGAGAATAATCAGATTCTGCAGGGTCGGGTAACGGGCCAGGATCAGCTGCGGGTCGATTTCTGAATCGGCGAGATAAATTTCTTAACAAAACTTTGTCAAAATCTCTTTCAGCTCGCGCGGGTTCTGCCGATAAGGTAGGCAAGCACAGGATCGTGCATCCAGCCATGAGGTAGTGACCGTGAAAATCGATCAAACACATCCCCTGACTCGCCCGGCTCAAAACGAAGCTACCGAGCAGCGTAAAGGGGCCGCGCCGGTCGAAGGTGCTAACACGGCCGCCGGCTCCAGAACGACGCTGAGTCAGATCACGACCGCTGATGATAGCGGCGACATTGATACCGCTCGTGTCAACGAGATCCGCCAGGCGATCTCTGAAGGACGGCTCGAACTCGACACCGGCAAGATTGCCGACGGTCTGATCCAGAGCGTCCGCGATATGCTGGGCGAGCACTGAATATCCGACATTAGCCCCCTGTTTCAGGTAACGCCGCATGACGCCAGCCGAAGTGATTGTCGAGCAACAAACCGTGCTGCAAGCGTTCGCTGAAACGCTCGCGGCGGAAGCCGACTGTCTGGGTACAGGCAAGATCGACGGGAAACGCCTGAGCGCCTTGGCGGAACTCAAGCAGCAGCAGCTCAATGAGCTTGACCGAATCGAGAGTCGACGACGTGAGCATCAGCAGGCGTCAGGGTTCGGTCTGGGAAGTCAGGGCGCAGAGCAGTTCGCCCTTGCGCTCGACCTCCATGCGACTTGGCAGCATATTCGCCAGCTAGCGGAGCAGGTTCGTCGAACCAATCGTCTCAATGGTCATATCATCTCTGCACGGCTGGAGCATAATCAACAGGCTATCGATTTTCTCAATCGAGCAATCGGGGGTAGCGTCTACGGCCCCAACGGCGAATCGCGACATCATGGGTTTGGTGGTATCAGCTCCAAAGCTTGACGCTCCAGGGATGGGCAAGAGGAATCGATAAGAAAGACCGATAAGAAAAACCGATAAGGTCTATCCGATGAAACAAGCCCATGAACGCAGAACCCCCTGCCGTCACGTAACGGCAGGGGGTTCTTGCAGCTAAATGCAAAAAATAGGCGCGAAAAAATTAAAAGCGCTTAGTCTTCCGTTCTAACGACCCAGGACTCGACGGTGTCGCTACCGTGCTCGTCCTTCCAGACCTTCAGCGTCTTGTGATTACCGCCACGCGTTTCGACCACTTCCCCAGTGTTGGGATTCTTGTAAATTTTCAACTTGCGCTTACGGCGCCCGCCGGTTGAACCGGTCTGGTTCGCAGCTGTCGGTGCGCTATCGGCTTTCGGATCCAGTAGTTCGATGACATCACGCGTGGTCTTGCCATACTCTGTCATCAGCGCTTCGAGCTTTTCCTTGAACTCGAGCTCTGCTTTCAGACGCTGGTCGCCCTCCATAAGCTTCAGCTCTTCTCCAAGCTGCTTCAGGAGCTGTTCTTTTTTGACGTAATCGCTAAGTAGAGACATTCGTTGTTCCGTTGCGGATTGGCTTTAAGGCGATCATTATTACGGATATCTAAAAAGTTGCAAGTGTGACGAGATAATTTTTTCAACATCGAGCCATAACACACTTATATTTTGCCGATGATGGGTTATCGATCTGATACTCATATCGATCTTTCGGCACCTATCCTCTTTACCCTCTCTGCCGATCGATTCTAGCGGTTGCCGGTAGAACGGTTTCTTGATTCCCGGTATCGCCTCCTTCGCATATATAGCGTACTAAAAATGGAAATATCGCAGCAGAAAAATAGTGTCGGAGAGTCCTTCCCCTCAAAGCCCTTCCTCTCAAAGTCCTTCCTCTCAAAGCCCTACCGGGAAAGCAACGTTGAAGAAACGAGGGATCATAGGGTTAACAAGAATCCATAACGCTTCCCGCCGTCGCTATCTCGTAAAATTTCCATTAAGCAAATAGCGTCGGATGAAACGTAGACAAGAGGGCCATAATAACGACGCCTACCAGGGTTTGCATAAAGGATCGCCCATTCAGGGCTGCACAAAAAAACAGTGCATCGATAACCGCGACATCGATAGAAGACAATACCAACAATGAAAATTCACTTCCTGAAACAGACAGCAGACGTACTCGGCGGGATTCACGCAAGTCGGAGATGGGTCATGCCATCCAGGTAACATTTTTTACCTATAGATACTGGATATTTATACAGTTTTTATCTAGATTGCGCTTATCGACGCATCGGCAACGCCATCCATTTATAGCCTTTTTTTTGCATAAATATAAAAATAGCTTTTTTAAGCTATAATTGACTATCTCAGAAGCTATCGGCGAGGAGCCTCATGTCAGTGATCGGCGTGCTTAGCGGAGACATCGTTGCTTCCCGCGATATTACCGACAAGCGCAAGTTGCGACGGGCGATGGACACCGGCATCGAACGTCTCGAAACAACGCTCGGCGCGGTGGGCATGCGATTTCGTGGCGACGCTTTCCAGTTGGCGATACCCAGACCACAGGATGCCCTCACCGCGGCCGTCATCATGCGTGCGAGCCTCATCGAACACTCGCCCTCTCGGCAACAGATGTGGGATGCACGAATTGCGGTCGGCATCGGCGAAAGCGGGATGCCTACGTTGAACGGTTTCGTCGATGCCGATGGAGACGCTTTCGTGCGTTCCGGACAGGGGCTGGACGATATATTGAGTCGAGGCCATCAGCGCCTGGGGGTATTCATCGCTCCGCCACAACCCGATCTGGAGCTGTTGGTCCGCTTCGCCGACGACATCATCAGCCACTGGAGCCATAACGCAGCGGAAGTGGTTCGCTTCAGTCTCACTACCGACCTTTCTCAGAGCGAACTCGCGCGACAGCTGGAAAGGTCCCAGCCCACCGTCAACCGGCGCCTGAGCGCCGCGCGTTGGCCGTTGATTCGTGATTTCCTCGATTTTGCCCGGTTACGACTGGAGGCACTGACATGAGCGAGATCAATCTGTCGCTGCTGCTGGCACTTCTGCTGTGTCACACGCTGGCGGATTTCATCTTGCAAAGCGACGCCTGGGCGAATCAAAAGCAGCAGGATCATTGGCGCGCGGTATCGCTTTACTGGCATGTCGGTATTCACTCGCTGTCGAGTCTGACGGTCATCATCGCTTTTGGTGTCGATATCCTGAAGGCGATTGCCGCCATGCTGATCATCGGGCTGTCCCATGGGGTGATCGATGTACTCAAGAGTTATACGCTGCCACGCAGCGTCAGTTTTTTCCTTATGGATCAGGGACTACACCTGGCGATCCTGGTCGCCGTATGGTGGTGGATCATCGATACCAACCTGTCGGGATTCCCTCTCGATATCGCCCTGCTATGGCAGCCACAAACGTTGCTGATCGCTCTGGTCTATCTCGTAGTGATGCGTCCCGCCTCTGTCCTCATCGCTCTGATCATGCGACGTTGGAGCGAAGGGGTCGATACCCGCGGCACGCTAGCCGATGCGGGAGCCAGAATCGGTATGCTCGAGCGCTTCCTTATCCTGACTTTCGTATTGAGCCATCAGATGGCCGCGATCGGCTTCCTGCTGACGGCCAAATCGGTGCTGCGCTTCGGCGATCTTTATGAAGATCGCGATCGCAAACTGACCGAATACGTGTTGCTCGGCACGATGTTGAGCTTCTCGCTGACACTGACGCTGGGCCTGCTGACCCGTTACCTGCTGAGCGTGCTATGACATTCGACCGCAATGAACTGCACCTGGGCGTGATGCGTCATCTGACCGGTTGGCTGCTGCTGATCATGCTGGCCGGTTGCGCAGGCACCTCCACCAGCGAAGTTCGCGACGGCTATATCGCCGATCACGCTCACCCCTCCCGGGCCTACAACCAGCGCATCCGCTACCTGATTCTGCATTACACGGATTCCGACGAATCCAGGGCGATGCGCACCCTGCTGGGCCCCGATGTCAGCTCGCACTATCTGGTACCCAGGCAACCGGCGACGACGGACACCCTGCCCCGGATCTGGCAACTGGTCGACGAGACGGATCGCGCCTGGCACGCCGGCATTAGCGGCTGGGAAGATCGCACTCAGATCAACGATACTTCCATCGGCGTGGAGATCGTCAATCGCGGTCTACAGGACATTTCACCGAGCGGGCGTCAATGGCAACCTTACCCCGAGGCACAGATCGAGGCGGTCATCGCACTGGCGAAGGACATCGTCCAGCGCTATCACCTGCCGCCCACGGCGATCCTGGGCCATTCGGATGTCGCCCCGTCGCGCAAGATCGATCCCGGCCCACGCTTTCCGTGGAGGAGACTTCATGACGCCGGTATCGGCGCCTGGCCGAAAGAGGCTGACGTCGACGCCTATCGTCGGCAATTCGCACACTGTTCCCCTACGATCCGGCAAACCCAGAAAGCCTTGAGCGCGTATGGCTACGCCATCGATGTCTCCGGCGAGCTGGATAGTCGCACCAGGCACGTGCTCCGCGCGTTTCAGATGCACTTTCGCCCGGCCAGCTATAGCGGCCAGCCGGATGCCGACACCGCAGCAACGCTATGGGCGCTGCTGGCCCGCTATCGGCCTCAGGTACTGACAGGCAACGACCTGAAAAAGCCGGCGGGTTGCGATAAGTAGAATTGAAAGGTTGTGATAAGTAGAATTGAAAAAGGCAGATGGTGACCAAATCAGATACTGCTCAAGGCGCCCTGTCGCGAACTCTCGTCGCCATCACTCAGCGGCTCGACATCCACCTCAACACCGAGCTTGTGCGCGCCGCCACCATTCATGATCCCCGTGAGCGGCGGCACATCACCGTAGTCACGCCCCCACCCCAGAATGAGATGGCGTTCACCCGGCAGATTGCCGTTGGTCGGATCGCATTCCAGCCAGCCCCAGTTCGGCACGTACACCGCAACCCAGGCATGTGACGCATCGGCACCGATCAGCCGGGACTGGCCCGGCGGAGGCAGCGTTTCCAGATAGCCGCTGACATAGCGCGCCGAGAGACCCAGTGCGCGCAGACAGCCGATCATCAGATGCGCAAAGTCCTGACACACGCCGCGCCGTGCCCGAAGCACGTCCAGCACTGGCGTCGCCAGGGTCGAGAACTCGGGGTCGTAGGTAAACGTCTCGAAAATTCGGTGGTTAAGATCCGCTACCGCTTGCAGTAACGGCCGACCGGCCGGAAAACTGGGGTCAGCAAAGGCGCGCAGCGCCGATTCCCGCGCAATGAACGGTGAATCCAGTTGAAACTGACGGAGTTCGGGCGTTCGGCTGGCGTGGTCTACGGCCAGCTGCCAGTCATCATGGACCTCCGCTGACGGAAGTGGCCGCCCCCGGGCCTGGAGAGACGTCGAAGCGGTGACCGATAGCGTCCGATGGACCTCCTGAACGCTGAAGAACGTCACCCGATTACCGAAGAAATCGATCCGCTCGCTGATGACCGCCGGGCGCGGTTCGATCACGAGTTCGGTGGACTCGACCTTCTGCCATGGCAGCTCCCGTGGCGTGACGCGCGCCTGGTTATGACACAGCGAGACAGGCGACGCATAGTCGTAGCGGGTCGTATGGCGAACACGGTAGCGCATGCAGAAATCCTGTAACGAACGAGATGCCGACTGTTGACCATGGCCATTACTGCACCTGCATCGGTACCAGCTGACGTGGTGCTTCGACGTGACTGAAGTGGCTATGTTCGATGGCTAGTGACAATGCGTCGAGCGGCATCGTCAGTGCATCGAGCAGCTCGGCCAGCGCCTGTTTGGCGTCCTGGTCGTCATCCAGCCTCGCCAGCAGTTCCAGATCAGCCAGATGCAGAGTCGAGCGCGCCTTGATCAACAGCCGCGCTTCATCACTGCGATAAGGTGTATTGCTGGGTTGAGGCAGACGTTCGATTTGCCGCTCCAGGCGCTTGAACATGTAACCCACGGAACGCGGGTTGGCCTCGTCGAACAGCAGCAGGTCGAGAATGGCCGCAGGGTGCAGCTCGCTGCGGTAACGTCGCCGATAGGCCGTCGCATTGTCGGTCGTCGCCAGAACCACGTCCCACAGCGACTCACCGGCATGCACCGAATCGATCAGCGCCAGTCGTAACAGCCTCAAGGTCGCCAGCGCTCGCTCGAGGAAACGTCCAATATCCATGAACCGCCAGCCGAAGTGATGCGGCATGGTCTCGTTGCAAAGGCCGAAGAAAGCCGCCAACTGGATAATCAACGTCTCGGCCGATCGACGCCCCTGATCGATACCGGCGTAGGGTAGCCGCGCAGACTCCTGACGTAGCTGATTGAGAACGCGCCAGGCATCGTCGCCGAGATGGTCACGCACGGCGCGACAATTGTTGACCATGAGTGAAGTCAGCATCGGCAAACTGCCGTCCTGGGCTTCCTGAAACAGCGCCAGCAGACGCTCACGGTGGGCGGCAAAACACGCCACCGATAATCCCTCGGATGCCCCGGTATCCGGCTCGAGCAGATACAAAAGATCGGTCAGAGTTTCATCCACCAGCCCTTCCTGGTCCTGCTCCAGCAGCCGATAGAGCGCTTCCCGCAGCAGCCGGGATCGCCCATCGAGGCGCTCGCCGTAGCGTCCTAACCAGAACAGACTATCGGCAACGCGGCTTGGCAGGTCAGCGCCATCGCGTGTCACTACCAACGGCAGGCGCGAGCGACGCAGCCGGCCGACATGAGGTTGTGGTTGATTCGCGGTGACCCAGACATCCTTGACGCACTGGCTGGAGCGCATCGCACTTCCTGGTGCCCCCTGCCAGGCCACTCCGCCGGGCATGACGTCATAGCCACTAAAGCGATAGTCGGCATCGAAAACCGCCTGGCTGAAACAGCGCAGATTGAACGTCGATGGCGTCAATGCGGAACAGTCTCGAGTGAAGAACGGTGCGGTAGCGGCCACCAGTGGTTGCTGAGCGACGTAACGATCCGGATGGGTAACGATCGACTGGCGCAGCTGGCTGGCCGCTTCTTCGCTCAACTCGGCGGGGGAAACGTGGTTTGTACTGCCATCCAGGCACTGGAAGCTGAGGGTTTCGAACCCGGCCATCGCCCAGGCCAATCCTTCAGGTTGGCCACACCAATGACGCTCCAAGCCCTCGATCTGCAAGCTCTCGCCGAGCAATCGCTCGCATAGAAGCGGTAGATGCGCCGCGATCAGGGGGTGCTCCAGCGCTCCGACGCCAGGAGGATTGGCAACGCCAACGCCTCCGGCGCGAATCACCTCGAGCAAACCCGGCACACCGATCAGAGAATCGCCACGCAACTCTAGCGGGTCGCTCCAGGCGTCACTGATATGGCGCAGCAACACGTCCACCGGTTGAAGCCCACCCAGCGTACGCATCCAGACACGCGAGTCGCGCACCACTAGATCACTACCCTCGACCAGAGCCAGATTGAGATAGTTGGCGAGGTAGGCGTGTTCGAAATGACTGTCATGCCCTGGCCCGGGCGCCAGCAGCGCGATGGTTGGATGATCGAAGTTGAGGCGTGACAACGACGCAAGCGAATGGTGCTGAGCCCGCAGGAAACCCGCCAGCCGTTTCAATGGCGCTCGCCGATAGAGATCCGGCAAGGCGCGGGCCATGGCGATGCGGTTCTCCAGTGCGAAGCCCACACCCGAGGGAGACTGAACACGGTCCGCCAGCACACGCCACTGCCCTTGCGCGTCGCGGGTTAGATCCACGCCATGCTGCAGCAGCCAGGGGTCTTCCTCGTTCAGCAGTCGATCACAGGGCAACAGAAAAGCCGGGTTGGCATATAGCGCATCGGCCGGTAGCACCCCCTCCGCCAGCATTCGACGCGGCCCATAGATATCCTTGAGTACGGCGGCCAGCAACCGGCTACGCTGGCGTAGGCCCTGTTCGAGCTGTTGCCACTCCTGAGGCGAGATCACCAACGGCAAGGGATCCAGCCACCACTGACGTCGGCTGCCGGTCTCGTCGTTGGGTAGGTTGTAGGTCACGCCATTTTCGTGCAGTAGATGCTGGACTTCATCGGCTCTCTGTATCAGCGTCTCCCTCCCCAGCTGGCCCAGCTGCTCCATCAGCGGCAGCCAGCGCTGGCGCACCGATCCATCGCCAGCGATCAACGCATCATGAGCGTTGCCGGGAGCGTAGTTTTCCAACCAGGGAGTGAGAAGCGTCTCGATCGCCACCATTGTCTCTTATGTCTGTCTCTTATGTCTGCGCGCGCG
>JGI24517J20059_1000478_pt1 | contig 21491 bp, 19 predicted proteins | sample LinPmetageLP41_FD_20059 | JGI IMG/M metagenome (IMG submission 20059) | reverse complement strand
GCTGGCTGGCTGGCTGGCTGGAGAGATATCCCATCATCGGCCATGCTGATAGCCTCGAATTCAGCAAGGAGGCCTGCATGAAACCCCATACGCTCTGGACAATAATCGGCACTTCCACGGCCATCATCTCGGGCGTGGCGACCCGCGAAGCACTCAAGCACACCATCCGTCGTCACGCTTTCGAGCCCCCGGTCAACCCCGACGCTTCCGACGTGCGCTGGCGCGAAGCGCTGCTGTGGGGCGCCGCTTCCGGGGTTGCGGTGGGCGTTGGCCGCATCCTGGGTTGGAAAATGGCCTCCAGCGGTCTACGTCACGCTCGCCGGACTCGTCGGGGCCAACGCCTGCTTTCGCGTATCGAAGACTGAAGGTCTGGCGGCAGCCAGGTTATCCACTAGACGCTGGATGACAGACGGCCTCCATCCGTCGCTCGTGGATGGAGGTTGCGGATGAAAGTCGTGGATAAAAGTCGTGGATCGCGGCTAACCATTGCCCGCAGGATCAGGGTGACGCTCGGCGACTCAGAACGAATACGTCAGCGTCGAGGTCACGTTCATCGGCTCGCCGTAGACCCCGTAGGTATCGAAATAGCTGTAGTACTTCTTGTCGAACAGGTTGTGCACATTGACCTGCAGCGCCAGATCCGGCGTGAACCGGTAACGGCCGAAGATATCCGCGATCGTATAGCTGCTCTGCTCGAAGTCGCGAGTCCCGCCGCCGGGCGCGGCCTGATCGTCGACGAAGGTATGACTCTGCCATCTCAAACCACCACCCACCGTCAGTTGGCGCCACTGTGGCACGCGATAGCTGGCAAACAGGTTGGCCTGGGTACGCGGGCGATCGGTGTTGAATGAACCCTCGGAAGAGGTCGCCGTGTAGTGGGTAAAGCCTGCTGTCATATCCAGGTCGTCGGTCACGGCGCCGGTGATTTCGGCCTCGAAACCTTCGCTGACAACACCACTGACCGGAGTGGCGGTAGTGATGAGTGAACCAGGCGTGCTGACGATATCGGCCACGTTGTCCTGCTCGAGCCTGAATACGGAGAACGACGCATTGACCAGCCCGTCGAACCAGGCGGCCTTGATGCCGGTTTCGTAGTTCTTGCCCACGAGAGGATCGAGATAACCGTTGCCGCCTTCCAGGCGATAGCTCTGCGGCTGGAAGATCTCGCTATAGCTCAAGTAGGCGGACCAGACATCGTTGATGTCATAGACCAGGCCACCGTAGGGGGTGATATCTTTTTCGCTTTGCGAGTTGTTGCCCAGGCCGGTCGACCACGTTCCGCCCTGCCAGTCGGTGTAGCGTGCGCCGACGATCAGCGTCAGCGGGTCAGCCAATGAAAAACGCGCAACGCCGTAAACAGCCTGTTGAAGGGTACTCGCGCTCTCCGATGGAGAAAAGTCCGGCCAGTCTTGAGTGGGCGTCGAGCCGTTCCAGTTATCGAAATCGTCGACGCTGAATCCGTTGGTGTAGCTGTTTTCGTAATCATTGGATTGGTCATTGTAACTGCCTCCAAAGACCAGTTCGTGCTGGCGGCCAAACAGTGTAAAGGGTCCTTTGGCATAGGCATCCACGCCGTCCATTTTCCGTTCACCGGTATTCCAGCCGGTGTAATAGATAACGCCCTGCCCCGTATTTCTGTCCGGGAAGCCAAAGGGATAGGCGAGCATGGAGTCCAGATCCGACTCTTCGTGTGTCGCCGTTCCATGCAGTTCCCAGCCATTGTCGAAGCGATGCTCGATCTGGGCAAACACCTTCCTGGATTTCCAACGTTGTAGGACCAGTCCGGCGCCACGCTGAACGAGCGCGTGTAATCCGTCTTGCTGCCGTCGCTATACCACAGCGGAAACCCGCCCCAGGTGGGGGAAGACGTGCGACCGTGCTGATAGTCGTAGCCCAGCGATAGCGTGGTGTCTTCGGTCACATCGGCATCGATCACCATGTAGCCATATTTCTTGCGCTCGCCGAAGCGGTCGAGATAGGAATCACCATCCTCGTAACCGCCGATGAAACGGGCGCGGACGTCACCGGACTGCGTCAGCGGCGTGGTGACATCGACGACACTGCGGGTATTGTCCCAGCTTCCATAGGAACCGCTGACCGAGCCGGTCAATTCCCGGCTGTCCGCATGCTTGCGTATGAAATTGATCGAGGCGCCCGGGTTACCCGCCCCCGTCATCAGCCCGTTGGCGCCACGCACCACCTCGATCCGATCATAGATCGCGGTGTTCTGGGCGCCTTCGCCGAAGTACCAACGGCTGTCCGTGTTGAGCGTGGGAATACCATCGTACTGATAGCTGTTGATACGGAAACCGCGCGAATAAAAATCCACGCGACTGCTGTCGATCTGGCGCGAAGAGATGCCCGTGGTGCTGGTGAGGACATCTTCGACATCCTGCAGATCCTGATCCTGGATCCGCTGCTCGGTCACGATACTGACCGCCTGAGGGATCTCCTTCTGGCTCAGATCGAGTCGCGTGCCGGCGGTCGTGGACTGGCGGGTATAGCCCACGTTCTCGTAGAGATTGGGCGCCGTGATGGTCACCGTACCCAGCCTGGTGGAAGGATTGCCGGACTGGCCGAATGCTGTCGGTGCCAGCAACAAGGATCCCGAGGAAAGCAACGCCAACGACAGCGTTCGGCCAGGCACAAAACGGCTTTCGGACAAGACCTGGACGCAGCCTTGCCCGATGAGCATGACGAATTTTTCATTGTGTTCCCTTGGCGACGCCTCGAGGCGCCGAATTTATTAGTCAGTACTGGTGATTCAGTACCGTTGAGTCAGTACTGGAGAGGGAGTGTGAAAACCTTCGGTGCGAGTGTCAACGATTATGATAAATATTCGTATTCTCATAAAAGAGATGGCGGATATCGATCTCGCCAAGGTGGCATTGACGCTGGTTCCCGGTGAGCTGATCGATCTCGGGCCTATCACGCCATGGTGATTCGGATCTCGCTGACCGAAGGCGTGATGGCGAGCCGGCTGACCGCGCTCTCGACGCCCGGAACGGTGCGTTATCGGCGGGAGCGGCAGATCGAGCGACTCGCCGAGCTGACAGCCGGCCCGTTACAGCGCCCCGTCGGCGATCGCTCTGGCCATGGTCGGGGACAACGGCAGCCGCGGCAGCAGCGTCGCCTGATAGGCGTGATAGAGATCAGCCTTGCCGCTCCAGACTTCGCTGGAAGGATTATTGTGGCGGTCGAGCTCCTGCCACCAGCTACCGCGCTCGCGATCGATCAGGAATCGATCGATGTAGTCCCAGAAGCGGCGATACCAGACTTCATAGCCGACGTCGCCGGTACGCTTGAGCAAGGCAGCCGCGGTGGCGGCGGCTTCGGCCAGCGTCCAGTGCATGCGCTCGTGGACGACCGGCTGGTTATCCCAATCGTGGGTGTAAACCAGGCCGGGTTCGCCATCGACGCTCCATGCCAGTTCGGTAGCGCTATGAAAAAGGCCCTGAGCGTCTTCCAGCAACCAGCCCGGCGCCGCTTCGCCGTGGCGCAGCAGACCGCCTTCGAGGTGCAGCATCAGCCGCGACCATTCGAAAGCATGGCCGGGCGTCGCCCCGTAGGGCCGGAACTGGTCCTTGGGCGTATCCTGGTTGTAGTCGCGCCACTCGTTCCAATCGCTGTCGAAATGCTCGACGACGCGATAGTCGTTGGGCCTGGCATGCGCATGAATGATCCTGTCGACGATGGAGAGCGCCCGCGCTCGCCATTTGGGCTCATCGAGAACGTCGGCCAGTTGCAGGAAGGCTTCGGTGGCGTGCATGTTGCTGTTGCCGCCTCGATAGGCCTCCTCTTCGCGCCAGTCGCGCGAGAAGCCCTCGCGCATGCGCCCTTCGTCTTCCGCCCAGAACCGGGTTTCAATCACGTCGATGATATCGTCGAGCAGCGGCTTGGCGGCCTCGTCACCGGCCTGCCAGGCGCTGGCCGCGGCGAGCGCCACGAAAGCGTGGATGTAGGCCTGCTTGGTCTGCGTCTCGCCCGACTTGGGCCGTTCGCCATACCAGCCGCCGTGCTCGCCGTCCCGCAAGTCGCCCTTCAGTGCTGCCACGCCGTGCGCGACCAGCGGTGCCATGCCCGGCTCGCCACGCATCGCGGCCAGGGCGAAGCAGTGCGTCATGCGAGCGGTAATCATGGTGTCGGGGTTGGCATCCCCGGGAAGTCGGCCATCTTCGCCGAGAGCGGCGAAACCACACTCGGGATGGCGCGAGGCGCGATAGAACGCCAGCAGACGCTGACCTTCACTCTCGAGCCAATGATGATGTGCCGGTCGGTCCAGCCAACTATCCTGGCGTGGCGGCAGATTGGGAGTCGTACCTGGCATGCTTTCTAGAGCCTCCTCAGCCCTGTCGTCTTGGCAACGATATCTCTTCGAGGAATCGTATGGATCGCACCCCTATTCACTCTGCCCGAGACGCAAATGTCCATTCCACTTTCGCCGCTGCTGCCCGGTGGAGATCACCCATTGACGACTGTTCCGCCATTGGGCTGCAGCGTCTGGTGCTGTGCATGAATTTCCGATTTCATTTCGATGATGCAAGTCAGGGACGGATCTGTCGAGCGACGACCAGCCGCTCAATAGCGTCGAAGCAGCGGGTCATGACAACAAGGCGCCATGACGACAAGCGCGGCATGGCAACAAGAGTGGCGTAGCAACAAGCGTGGGGTGGCAACGGGAGAGGGGTAACAACGAGGGAGGGGTAACAACAAGCGTGGCGTGGCAGGGATATGAGGCGTCGGAAATGGATTCGGTGAGTCGATCCACGACGTGATCGCTTCCGTCGATACCGCTCGTCCTGAGCGTCACCGAATCATCAAGCGGTCCTTCGTTTGACTTCAATACGTTTGACTACCGCAACGTTCCGACTCCAGCCACGCGGTGATCCGAGATACCGGTGGTCCGCCAAGGAGCGGGCTTCCTGCCCGTCTTCAAGGGATCCTTCCCTTGTCGCGCCTTCCTGGCGCCTCCTTGCGGTGGTACCAAGATAGGCGATCGACGTTCAGATCCATAGATTCAAATGCGCCGAAGGGGCTAGTGCATTTGCACGGCTAATTTCTATAAATAACAAATGTTTACATCAATTTTCCATACTGCCATGAAAGCCGCGCTGCCGTGCCCATACGATCGCCTCGCCGCGACTGTGCACGCCCAACTTCTGATAGAGCGATGCCACGTAGTTACGCACGGTGCTATGGGCCAACTCCAATTGCCCGGCGATGCGTTTATCCGAGAGCCCCTCGCAGATCAGACTCAACACGTCTCGCTCGCGAGCGCTGAGCTCCGCCAATGCAATCTGCTCCGACAACGGGGCATTAACACCGGTATCGCGAACGTTTGCCAACTTCTCGACCAGCGTGCGCGTAAACCACGACGCATCCTTCATCACAGCCTCGATGGCGTCGGAAAGCTGGGTCTCATAACGCTTGCGCTCGCTGATATCGACCAGCGTCAGTAGCAGACAATCGCGCAGGTTGATCTCGACCGCCTCGGCCGTCAGCAAATAACTCGTTGGGTTGTCTCCGTCACTGGTGCCGTGCACCTCCATGTCCTGAATACGGCCAGTCGCCTTGAGAGCATTCAACAATTGGCGACGTGTCTGCGTCGTGAACGGAGAGTAGTCTTCCAGGCTCGGTGGATCCGAGGCGTCGACTCGCCGCACCAGACCGTTCTCGAAGGCCGCGTTGGCTTCGATCAACGTCAAACTGTCGGCTGATACCAGCGCGGTTGGTACCGGCGACATCTGAAAGGCTGTCGCGAACAGCGCTTGGCTCTGGCGCAAGGCATGCTGAGCCTGGCGGGCGGGTTCCAGATCGGTGAAGGTAAGCAACATGCAGGTCGTCTTGTCGACATCGATCGGCTGCCCGGCAACGATCACGCTTTTGCTCTCGTCGCTACGATTACCGAGGTGCAAAATCGCTTCCGTCTGCGGAATCGATTGACCGGCGCACAATTGGCGGATGGCCGAGTCGCGATGAGGTGAATGCGCAAAAACATCGAATTCGTAGATCGAGCGCTGAACGACCTCCTCGGCCGTCAGACCCGTCATATCCAGAAAGCCCTGATTGACCCGAATGAAGCGCTGGTTGTCGAGCCGACAGATCAGCGCCGGTGCCGGGTTGGCATTGAAGGAGCGCTCGAAGCGCTCTTCGGCGCTCATCAGTTCCGTGATGTCCTCGATGATCAACGCCAATGCATCGGACCGCCCCTCCCGCATCAGCATCTTTCCACGAACCCGGTGATAGCGATTGGCCGAGTCGGTGTCGGCAGGCCGCACCTCGAGAATCACGTCGTCGAACGATTCGCCATCGAGCAATCGCTCCATCGGAGATCGGCCCTCCCCGACCTCGTGATGATTGCGGTAATAAAGATCGAACCGTTCTCGATAGGCGTCGACATTCGACCCCAGCTCCTCGAACGTCTCGACGCCGTGCATTTCAAGCGCAGCTGGATTAGCCCAGCGAAGTGCTCCGTCGGGATTCAACAGCACGATGCCGTCGGAGAGATCAGCGATCAGCTGATACAGCGGCGAATGAATCGCGTAACGGTCGCTTCCCAGTTCTGACATGTCACTCACCACTCTTGAAGATGCCTTGTGCCATGAATGACGTGAGTTCTATCCAGATCGCGCATATTCCTACCGGCACCACCAATCCGTTCCATCACGCGACGGCCAAGCCGAACAACCAGCCGACCCCGGCGGTTGCTCCCATGGCCAGCACCCCCCACACGAAGACCCGAACCACGGCCACCCGAGGGCGAGAACCGCCCACTTTCGCCGACAGGACCCCCAGCAAGGCGAGCGCCACCAGCGAACCGACAGCGACGACCGCCGACATGGCATGCCGTGGCGCCAGCAATAATGCGATGATTGGTAACCCCGCACCCGCTAGAAAGGTCAGCGCCGACGTCAGCGCCGCTTGCAACGGCCGCGCTGCATGGACGGTGCTGAAGCCCAGTTCATCTCGTGCATGCGCAGCCAACGCGTCATGGTGCATCAACTTCTCAGCGACTTCGTGAGCCAGCGTGGCGGACAAACCACGCGCCTCGTAGATCTCTGCCAGCTCGCGGGTTTCGAACTCGTAGTTGGCGTCCAGTTCACGCCGTTCACGTGCCAGATCGGCATGCTCGGTGTCCTTCTGCGAACTGACCGAGACATATTCTCCCGCCGCCATCGACATCGCTCCAGCAACCGCTCCTGCCACACCTGCGGTCAATACGCCTGCCAGCGTCGCACCCGCCGTCGCCATACCGATGATCAGGCTGGCGGTGGAGACGATACCGTCGTTGGCACCCAGCACCCCCGCCCGCAGCCAACCCACACGGTCGGAATAGTGGCGCTCCTTGGGTATCGACATGCCTGATTCCTGCCCCAGCTCCAATTTCATGTGACACCCGTCGCTTGTTGGCCTGTAGGCTTGGCCTCTGCTGCCATTGCCGCTCCATCCCACTTATTCATGCCGCTTACTCATGCCGGTTCTCGAGCCTCGCTTCTCCACACTTCCGGTCTCGCTTTCCACATTACCATCTCAATCTTAAGCCAAGCCGGCGGGTCGGGGAATTCGTCTCTGACCGCTTGCCGGTTCTTGGCCGCCCCTCTTTATCTCATCATTGATCTCGGCATTGACCACAAAATGTTAGTCACGACATTCCTTCGATCCTTCACCCTTCTGACTCGCATCGGAGCCATTGCGCAGCCGCTGTTATCACAGCAACGGCTAGTAATATTTAATACTTTGGTATGTAAGACAAAGCTTACACAGCCAACCAAAATCTATCAAACTATTGTAAAATATAGAGTTTATAAGCATGCGCAAAGAGTTAGTTCAGACCTTTGTCTAACTAGACCATGGTTACAATGAAAGTTTACGAATTAAACGAAATAATAGCGCTCAATGCTGAAGGCCGAAAACAACAGAAAGTTTGCAGGCGGCAACAGGCAAACGCGATATGGATACATCGATAGTTTCAAACTGGATTCACTCATATCCCTTTTGGGTATCAATCATGATGTGGGTAAGCCGAGCATGACGTTTCGGTAGAGCCACGCCCGGTCCTGGATACGCCGGTTGCAGGTTTCTTCCAGAGCGCCTTGCGTAGCCGAATGGTTCATACGGCTGCCAAAAACAGCAATCAACGACAGCAATCAACGACAGCAATCAACGACAAGACCGCGAGGGATACCCATAATGATTGCCTCACACTCCGTGCTACGCCGGCCGCTGCTCGCTGCCGTCATCGGCGCCTCCTGCGTCATGCCGGCCTTGGCCCATGCCGGCATCAACCCCAACTTTTTCGGCTACGCCCGTTCCGGTATCGGCTCGACCGCCGGCGGCGGCAGCCAGACCTGCTTCAAAGCCGCCGGCGCGCCGGCCAAGTACCGCCTGGGTAATGAGTGCGAAACCTATGCCGAGCTCGGCCTGGGTGCCAATCTCTTCGACCAGCAAGGCACCAGCTTCGATTTCAGCAGCAGGGTCGCTTACGTCACCTCGCAGTCCAATGACGACGAATCGCTCAAGGACGACGGCAACAATATCGCCCTGCGCGAGATGTTCGTCACCGGCACCAATGCCATCGATGGGCTGCCCGACGGTTCCACGCTCTGGGCCGGTAAGCGCTTCTACAAGCGCCACGATATCCACATGAATGACTTCTACTACTGGGACGTTTCCGGCCCCGGTGTGGGGATTTCGGATATCGATGTCGGCACCGGCAAGCTCAGCTTTGCCTGGGTCAGGAGTTCCGGTTCGGATTTTGATGATATTCCCGACGAGAGTCAGCGACTCTCCGACGACACCATCGACATGCGCTGGACCGATATCCCCACCAACCCTGGTGGCTCGCTGCAGCTGGGTCTCGACTACGGCCGCGCCTCGCTACCCGAGTGGCAAAAAGATTACTACGACGAGACCGACGTCGACTACGACGAGGGCGACAAGGGCTGGATGGGCACCATCGAGCATACTCAGTCGAACTGGTTCGGCGGCTCCAACACCGTCGCGCTGCAGTACGCCACCGATGGCATCATCACCAGTGACGGCAACGCCGTCGGCCGGGGTTCGGGCAGTCTCGAGCAGAAAGGCGACATGTGGCGCATTCTGGACAGCGGCCAGGTCTGGCTGGTGCAAGACAAGCTCGACATGCTCTACACCGCCATCTATGAAGACAAGAACATGGATGACAACAGCGGTCGCAAGTGGTTCTCCGCCGGTGTTCGCCCGGTCTATTACTGGAGCGATATCATGAGCACGGCGGTCGAGCTGGGCTACGACCGTATTTCCCCGCAGAGCGACGTCAGCTATGACCGAGGCGACCATCATGTCACCAAACTGACCATCGCCCAGCAGTGGTCGGCCGGGCGCGGCGCGATGATTCGCCCGACCATCCGTCTGTTCGCCACCTACGCCCAGTGGAACGGCGATGCTTACCAAGATCGAGAGACAGCAGAGGGGTATCGCCAGGCCAATGCGCTGGACACCGGTGCCGGCCCCAACAATGTCGACTTCAACGACAACAACGGTCTGACCTTCGGTGCCCAGATGGAGGTGTGGTGGGGTAGTTGATCGCATGGCGAACGATCATCGTTCGCCGACAACGCTAGCCTAATTGTTTCGATCCTTGAGGCTCCGTCGCATTGCCGACGGAGCCATTTTTCTTTCGTACTCGGGAGTTCATCAGATGCCCCAACTTTCTCTTGCCGCCCTGCTCTCGGGACTGGCACTCACCAGTCTGGCAGGCTGTACCTCGCTGGTTTCCCGTGACACTCCCGTGGCGCCTGCCAAGCAAAGCCAGCAGGCCCTCGCTCAAGCCAAGGACTGCTGTGACTCGCTCGCCGCTTTGCCGTATCAGCCGTTGGCGGCCGGCGAATCACGGTCATTGACGCTCGACACCCAAGCTCCCATGCACCATTTCGAAGACGGTACCAGCTACTTTCGGGCTTTCGAGTTGCCGCACACGGGCGAACCACTAACCTTCGAACTGACCAGCACCATCGCGAACAAGCAGGTCTTCGCCCCCACGGTGCTAATTCTCGATGAAAATTTCCAGCCCGTGCAGCGCGTGGCCAGCGATAAATTCAACTACCTCCGCCCCAATGGCTTCGCCGGGTCACGCCTGAGTGCGAGCTTCGACGTTACCCCTGGCCCCAATGCCGCCTACCTGGTGGTCTACAGCAACGAGACCGCGCGCCAGGGCACGACGCAGTATGAAAGCGCGAAAAAAGTCTATGCCCGCGTGCGCGGTTTCGAGCTTCCTCCGGGCCCCGATCCCGTAGCGGAGCACGCCGCGACTGGCAACGTCACGCTAGAGAGCGAATCCCGTAATGCCGCCGGGGGCCTGCTTACCCCCATTATTGGCACGCGCTCGCGTCCCGACAACACGACGGCGGATACCCGTACCGCATCTTCGAGCGACAGGCAGGCATCCCCGGCCGCGACTGCTCCGGCTTCAACGGCCAATGCGCCGGATTTCGATTACCGCCGCATGATCGACGCCGCGCTCAAGGCCGGCGACGTCGAACTCGCACTGGATCTTGCCGAACGGGCCGAGCGCAGCGGCCATCCCGGCACCCGCGCCTGGCTGGCGGAACGTCTGCAAGCCAAGAGACCCTGAACGATCCTCAAGAGTCTGGCGACGAGGTAGCTTCGTCTTACCGTGGTGGCGCTGCGGGTGCGCCGCCACGGCGGTTCAGACTTAAGCCAACCCTAAGCCGATGCGGCCTAGGATAGACGCTGCTCCGGTTAGAAGCTGCCTTGTCTACCAAAGGATCGCACGCCATGAACAACTCGCTACCCAACCGCTATTCGGCCAAAGCCCGCCACTTCCACTGGACCGTTGCCGCGTTGGTCGTCCTGGCCTACGCGCTGATACTCTCGACGGATATCTTTCCGCGCTCTACAGGCATTCCGGATTTGCTGCTCCAGAGCCATTTCTGGGCCGGTATCGGCGTACTTCTGCTGGCGATTCCCCGGCTGATCGAACGCCTGCGTCAATCACCCCCGCCGGTTTCGCCAGCATTGAATCCAAAGCTCGAGCTGTTATCTCGTATCACCCACTGGGCGCTCTACGCGTTTCTATTCGCGCAGCCGCTGCTGGGTATCATGACAGTCTGGCTTGGCAATGGAGCAATCCCGATTCCTGGCACATCGCTGGCGGTACCCTCGCCTTTCGGCGTGTCACGGCAGTTGGGGCACTCGCTGGAGTCGTTCCACGCCACGCTGGGAACGGTGTTCTACTATGTAATCGGGCTGCATATCGTTGCGGTGCTATGGCATCAGTTCGTCCGCAAGGACAACCTGCTCAAGCGGATGTGGTAGATAATCTGTAAAACGCTGTAGAACAGCCGACAGCCTGAAGACAGCGGTACGAGATGTACTCGTACCGCTTCAAACGCGCAGCTCAGGAGGGGAAAACGCTATTCGAGGATATGGAATCCATCGAGATGGCGTTCGTTGAGAGAGAGGCCGAGCCCCGGCACGTCGTCGGCAAGATCGAGATGACCATCAACCGGTTCCGGATCGCCCTCGAACAGGTAGTAGAAGAGTTCGTTGCCGATCTCGACATCGTTCACCGGAAAGAACTCCGACATCGGCGACGCTAGCGACGACATCGTCAGGTGATAGTTGTGCATCTGCCCGGCATGGGGAATCACCGGTACCTCGAAGGCTTCTGCCATGGCGTTGATCTTGCGCGCCACGGTGATGCCGCCAACTCGGTTGGTATCGTACTGGATCACCGAGACCGCGCGCTTCTCCAACAGCTGGCGAAAACCATGCACGGTGTACTCGTGCTCGCCGCCGGAGATCGGCATCGGCGCGATACGGTTGAGTTCGGCGTAGCCGTCGATGTCGTCGGCGATTACCGGCTCCTCCAGCCAGCGCAGCTCGAAAGGCGCCAGTTTCGGCAGCATGCGCCGGGCATAGTCGAGGTTCCAGCCCATGTAGCAGTCGGCCATCAGGTCGATGTCCTCGCCGATCACTTCCCGCACCGCCGCCACGCTTTTGAGATTCTCGCGCATGCCTTTCGGCCCGTCCTTGGGACCATAGCCGAAGCGCATTTTCATCGCCTGGAAGCCCTGATCCAGATAGCTCTGCGCCTCCGCCTTGCATGATGTCGAGATCGTCGTGATAGAGCTTGGAGGCGTAGCAGGGAATCGTCTCCTTGGTGCGCCCGCCGAGCAGCTTGAACACCGGCTTGTCGAGCGCCTTGCCCATCAGATCCCAGATCGCGATATCGACACCGGAGATCGCCGCCATGCCGATGCCACGCCGGCCCCAGGCCAGCGTGGCGCGATACATGCGCTGCCACAGGTATTCGTAGTCGAACGGATCCTGGCCCACGATCAGCGGCGCCAGATGCTGGTCGACGATGGTCTTGGCGACCCGCGGCGCCAGCGCCACGTTACCCAGACCGACCAGACCGCTATCGGTCTCGATCTCGATCACCGCCCAGCCGTGAAAGCGGAAGCTCTGCATCGCATCGCCGCGATCCCACAGCGCATCCATGGCATTGGTGCAGAAGTGCGCCTTGGGCGGCACGGTATCGCCTTTCCACTCGAATACCCGAGCGCGAACATTGACAATCTTCATTGCATAGCTCCCTGGTAAATTAACCGACGAAGGCATTGGCGATCAGCAGCGCCACTAGCCCGGTCGCCCAGCCCAGCGTGGTCGGTACCGATAGCACCAGCAGCTGATGCTTGGCGGTCTTGACCCCCAGCAACCGGTTGACCACCCAGAAATAGCTGTCGTTGAAATAGCTGAAGAAGAGCCCGCCGAGACACGCGGCCTGCGCCGCCAACACCATGTTGACGTCCGGCATCGAGGCCAGGATCGGGGCCGAAATCGAGGCGCCGGTAATCATGGATACCGTGCCGCTGCCCTGTACGAAGCGCACCAGCGTGGCAATGAAGAACGGGATCAACACCGCCGGTAGCGCAAGCCCGGCAATATGCTGGCCGATGTAGTCGCCGGCACCGCTGGCACGCAGCACGGCGCCCAGCGCGCCCCCGGCACCGGTGACGAGCAGGATGATACCAGCGCTCTCGACGCCTTTTTCCAGATGCGCCAGTACCTGATCCTTGGGCATTTTGGGCACCAGACCGTAGACCGCTATCATCACGCCGATACCGACCGCGATCACCGGATGGCCAACGAACTGGACCACCTGCACGAAGATCCCCGGTGCATCGCTACCGCCCACCACCGCGGTGACCAGCGTGTTGAAGAAGATCAGCGCGATCGGTAGCGCGATCGGTAATACCGATTTGAGCAGGGTCGGCAACTCGCTCTCGGACAGATGGGCCGCCATCGGATCGTCTTCCATATCACGCTTCAGCGAACCCGGCACGTCGCGCTCGATCATCGCCTCGATGCGCGGGCCCATGAAGCGGGCGTAGAGCACCATCACGATCAGCGCCGGCGCGGTGAAGACCAGCCCCCAGGCGATCATCAGGCCGATATCGACACCGAAGATGCCCGCCACACCCAGCGGACCCGGTGTCGGTGGCACCGCACTGTGAGTCACCGCCAGCCCGGAGGCCAACGCAATGCCCAGGGTCAGCACCGAGCGCCCGCTGTTGCGCGCCAGCGCCCGCACCAGCGGGTTGAGAATCACGTAGGCGGAATCGCAGAAGATCGGAATCGAGACGATATAGCCGGTAATCGCCATCGCCCAGTCCTCGCGCTCCTTGCCCAGCAGCTTGAGGATCGAATAGGCCATGCGCTGGCCGGCACCGGAGACTTCGAGGATCCGCCCCATCATCACCCCGAAACCGATGACCAGGCCGATGGTGGAAAGCGTCGCGCCGAAACCGGTAGTGATGGCACCGATCACGGCGTTAGGCGGCATACCGCCGATCAGGCCGGCGATCGAGGCGGCAATGACCAGCGCGAGCAGCGCATGAACACGGGTCTTGAGCACCAGGACGATCATTACGAAGATAGCGATACCCAGGCCGATGATGACCTGAGGTCCAGCGGCAGTGGCGTCTGTCATGACGTGAGCTCCTTGAGTTGAGGCTTTATCGTGTTGTTGTCGTTACGACTGACAAAGAGTGGTGGCCGAATCATTCCCGCTCGGCCAAGCGGTCATTGCGAACTCGTGCTGCTTCAGGTCTTGAGTTTGTCGTCCCCTCCGCTCTCTCGCTCGTCCTCCCGCTTATCCTCGAGGTAGGCACGGATGATGGCGTCGAAATCGGCATCGGCCTGGAATCCCAGCGCCGTCGGCCGCTCGACATCCAGCCCGCCCGGCCAGCTGGCGACAATAGCGTCGATGGCGGCATCGGGCTCGAAACGCACCCGTTCACGCGCCGCCGAACCCGCTTGCCGCTCGAGCGCCTCGAGCATCTCTTCGACCGTCACCGTAATGCCAGGCAGATTGAGCGTGCGCCAGTCGCCGAGTGCCTCTCCGTCGAGGGTCAGCGCGTGGACCAGATTGGACACCACGGTGCGCGGCGAGGAGAGCCACAGCGGCAGCCCGGCGTCCACCGGACAAACCGCTTCGACGCCAGCGAGCGGCTCGCGGATAATCGAACTGGCGAACGACGAGGCTGCCTGGTTGGGCTTACCGGGGCGTACCACGATGGTCGGCAGGCGACAGACGCGGCCATCGACGAAGCCGCGCCGGCTGTAATCGTTGACCAGCAGTTCGCCCATCGCCTTCTGCGCGCCGTAAGACGAGCGCGGTTGGGGGCCGATCGCCTCCGGGACCGGTTGTGACAGGCCGGGTCCGAACACGGCCAGCGAGCTGGCGAACAGAAAGCGTGGCCGGCCGGGATGGCGGCGACAGGCTTCCAGCAACGTGCGCGTCGCATCCAGATTGACCCGCATGCCGAGATCGAAATCCGCCTCGGCCTGGGAACTCACCACCGCCGCCAGGTGGCAGATAGCGACGGTATCGTTGCCCGGCGTCCTGTCAGCCAGGGCTTTTTCGATCAGTGCCGAATCGGCGACATCACCGGTCAACGATTCGACCCGGTCATCGGCGACCGGACACAGCGCCAGATCGATCGAGGTCACCCGTGTCACGGCCCTTCCTTCGAGCACAACCTCTTCCGACAGCAGCTGCTGGATCAGTCTCGCACCCAGAAAACCGGCGCCTCCCGTTACGATCACATGCATGATTTTTCTCCCGTTCGATGTCGCGTTCCTTCGCCGAATTACACTGAATTGACGAAAGGTGAATTGCGCTGGCATTTTAGATTTAACATCTTGTCTGACAAATTGAGCGCACAGGCAACACCGCCATTGGTCGGAGAACATCACTAAACGCCGCCATCACGGCGTCCAGCAGCTCGATCTTCGACGAACGTATAAGACGTTTTCAGCGTGAGTAAAGACACGTGAGCCAAGAACTGTGAGTAAGACACATGAGTGAAAACACATGAATGAAAACGGGGAGCAGCCGTCGCGCGGCCCGCAGCTTTCGGAACAGGTCGCCCAGCGCTTGAGCGATGCCATTCAGGCCGGTGAATGGGGCCGCGGCGCGCGCCTGCCCACCGAAGCGGCGCTGGGCGAGCACTTCGGCATCAGCCGCTCTGTGGTGCGCGAGGCGATCTCGATGCTGCGCAACGGCGGCCTGGTCACGTCGCGCCGGGGCAGCGGTAGTTTCGTCGCCGAATCGCCGACGGTGTCGCTGCGCCTGGCGATCCCGGACCCCGATCTACAATCGTGGTCGAGGTGCTGGAACTGCGCCGGCCGCTGGAGGTAGAGGCCGCCCGGCTCGCTGCCGAACGGCGTACGCCCTCGCAACTGCGGCGGATCCGCAATGCCATGGTCGATATCGACGAAGCGGTCGAATCGGGGCTTTCCGGCGTCGATCAGGATCTCTCCTTTCATCGCGCCATCGCCGAAGCGGCCAACAACACGCATTTCACCGCCGTGCTCGATTTCTACAACCGCTTTTTGCATCACGCGATCCGGGTGACGCGAACCAACGAATCGCTGCGCGAGACCTTCATGCTGCAGGTGGTCGCCGAGCATCAGGCCATTCTCGACGCCATTGCCGCCGGCGATGGCCATGCCGCCGCCCGCGCCGCCGCCATTCATCTGCGACACGCTGAAACACGGCTGCGTCAGGCGCCCCCCGACCTGCTCAAGAGCGTCCTCGAGCGAGTGGACGCGCAGGATGGCTCGTCATTGGCACCTAGCTCGACGTCATCGACTTCGACGACATCGACTCCGACATCGGCAACCAACCACACGGGAGATCACTCGTAATGAGTACGACACAACGACCACGCGTCGGGGTCATCGGGCTGGGCTCGATGGGGATGGGCATGGCCACCACGCTGGTGCATGCCGGCTTCGAGACCTGGGGCTGCGACCTGCGCGAAGACGCCCGAGCAAGTTTTGCCGACGCCGGCGGCCATGCGGTAGCGACGCCGGCCGAGATGGCCGCCGAGGTCGAAATCGTGCTGACGGTGGTGGTCAACGCCGAGCAGACCCGCGCGGTGCTGTTCGGCGAACACGGGCTGCTACCGGGATTGAAGCCGGGCAGCCTGGTGATCTCCTGCGCGACCTGTGCCCCGGACGACGTGCAGGCACTGGGCGCCGATCTGGCGGCCCACGATATCCAACTGCTCGATGCGCCGATCTCGGGCGGTTCGGTCAAGGCCGCTCAGGGCCAGTTGACGATCATGGCGTCCGGCCCGGCGACGCTGTTCGAGCGCGCTGAAGACGTGCTCGAGGCCCTCGCCGCCAAGGTTTTCCGCCTGGGAGACGGGCTGGGTCAGGGTTCGCAGGTCAAGCTGGTCAATCAGCTGCTGGCGGGGGTGCATATCGCCGCCGCCGCCGAGGCGATGGCCTACGGCATTCGCGGCGGCTGCGATCTGCAGACGCTGTATGAGGTGATCACCCAGAGCGCCGGCAACTCGTGGATGTTCGAGAATCGCGTGCCTCACATTCTGGCCGGCGACTACACCCCGCATTCGGCGGTGGACATCTTCGTCAAGGATCTCGGCATCGTCCACGACACCGCCCATCGAGACAAATTCCCGCTGCCGCTCACCGCCCAGGCGTTGAGCCAGTTCACGCTAGCATCGGCGCAGGGTCTCGGGCGCGAAGACGACATCGCCGTGATCAAGGTCTATCCGGGCATTACCTTACCGGGCACGGCCGCCAACGATGATCACGCAGTGGATGAAGAGGAGAAGTAAGCCATGCCGAATTCTTCGTCAGGACCGATCCTCGGCTGCATCGCCGACGACTTCACCGGCGCCACTGACCTCGCCAGCCAACTGGTCAGCGCCGGCATGCGTACGCTACAGACCATCGGCATCCCTGAGACACCGTTGGAGGCGGGCGTGGACGCGGTTGTCGTGGCGCTGAAATCGCGCACCATTGCTGCCAAGGATGCCGTCGAACAGTCGATCCAGGCGCTCGACTGGCTGCGTGAACAGGGCTGCGAGCAGTTCTACTTCAAGTACTGCTCCACCTTCGACTCAACGCCGGCCGGCAATATCGGCCCGGTCACCGACGCGCTGATGGAGGCGCTCGGCACCGACTTCACCGTCGCCTGCCCGGCGCTGCCGGCCAACCGCCGCAGCGTATTCAACGGCTACCTGTTCGCCAACGGCGTGCCGCTCAACGAAAGCGGCATGCAGGATCACCCGCTGACGCCGATGACTGATGCCAATCTGGTCCGCGTGCTCGGCGCGCAGACGACGCGCAAGGTGGGGCTGATCGATTACGCCACGCTGCGCCAGGGAGATACCGCCGTGGCCGAGCGCATTGCNGCGCTCAAGGCCGAAGGCGTCGGCATCGCGATCTGCGACGCCATCGATAACGACGACCTGTTCGTGCTGGCCCGCGCCTGCCGTGATCTNCCGCTNGTGACGGCAGGCTCCGGGCTGGCGCTGGGGTTGCCGGCCAATGTCGCCGAGCGTCTCTCCCATCAGCAGGATGCTGCCCGACTCGACCCGATCGCCGGACGCGAAGCCGTACTGAGCGGCAGTTGCTCGCGCGCCACGCTGGCCCAGATCGAACACGCCAGGCAGCACATGCCGAGCTACCATCTCGACGCCCAGGCGCTGGACGATGACTATCAAGGCGTCGTCGATGCCGCGCTGGCGCATGCCGAAGAACACTTCAACGCCGATTCCGGCAATCGGAACGCGCCCGGCCCCGTGCTGATCTACGCCAGCGCCTCGCCGGAGGAAGTGCGTCGCGCCCAACAGCGGCTCGGTGTGCAGGAGGCCGGCGAGCTGGTCGAGCGCGCGATGGCCGAGATCGCCAGCGAGCTGGTCGGCCGTCTCGGCGTGCGCCGGCTGTTGGTCGCCGGGGGCGAGACCTCCGGCGCCGTGGTCAGCGCGCTCGACGTGCAGGGGTTACGGATCGGCGACAGCATCGATCCCGGCGTGCCGTGGACGACCACTCTGGGTACCCGAGAACCACTGGCGCTGGCGCTCAAGTCGGGCAACTTCGGCGCCACCGATATCATGACCAAAGCCTGGAAACTGATGCCATGACCGCGATCCACACCTCGACATCATCGACCGAAAACCGCCTGCGCGAGGAGATCGCCGAAATCGGCCGCTCGTTCCGCAACCTGGGCATGGCGCCTGGAACCTCCGGCAATATCAGCGCCAAGCTCGACGATGGCTGGCTGATGACGCCGACCAACGCCAGCTTAGGTGCACTCGATCCGGCGGAAATCTCCAAGCTCGACTGGGACGGCAACCTGCTGGCCGGCAAGCCGCCGACCAAGGAGTCGTTTCTGCATCGAGCCTTTTACGAACAGCGCCTCGATACCGGCGGGATCATTCACCTTCACGCTACCCACTCGGCGGCGGTGTCGTGTCTCAACGGACTGGACAAGCACTCCTGCCTGCCGCCGATCACGCCCTACTTCGTGATGCGCGTCGGCCGCCTGCCGCTGGTGCCCTACTATCGCCCCGGCGATGCCGCGCTGGGTGAAGCCGTGCGCGACTACGCTGCCGATCATGCCGCGGTACTGCTGGCCAATCATGGCCCGGTGGTCGCTGGCAAGACGCTGGAAGCGGCGCGCAACGCCATCGAAGAGCTCGAAGAGACCGCCAAGCTCTACCTGCTGCTGCGACATCACGACGTGCGCACCTTGAACGATAAAGAGATCGACGAGCTGCGCGATGCGTTTGGCGCCCAGTGGTAACCGCTATCGTCTGCTCCAACCACCACCGCCAGGATCATCGAGGAATCAGGCCATGCCACGTTTCGCCGCCAATCTCAGCATGATGTTCAACGAAGTGCCGTTCATGGAGCGCTTTGCCAAGGCCGCCGCGAACGGCTTCACAGGGGTCGAGTTTCTGTTCCCGTATGACTTCGAACCCGAGGCCATCGCCGCCGAGCTGAAGCAGCATGGGCTCGAGCAGGTGCTGTTCAATCTGCCGCCAGGCGATTGGGCCGCCGGTGAACGCGGGCTGGCGGCTCTGCCCGGGCGCGAGGCGGAGTTCCGCAAGAGCGTCGATACCGCCATTCGCTATGCCAAGGCGTTGAACTGCCCGCGGCTGCACGCCATGGCCGGACTAGTGCCGATGTCAGCTTCGGAGTCGCTATCGGAAAATGTTTCCCGTGAAACAATTTCCAGTAACCATCAGATTTATCTGGAAAATTTACGCTTCGCCGCGCGGAAGCTTGCCGGTCACGACCTGACCCTGCTGATCGAGCCGATCAATACCCGCGACATGCCGGACTACTTTCTCAACCACCAGGCCGACGGCCATGCGATCGTCAAAGAGCTGAACGAGCCCAACGTCAAAGTGCAGATGGATTTCTACCATACCCAGATCATGGATGGAGATATCTGGAAGACATACGAGCGCTACCGCGATGGCGTGGGCCACATCCAGATCGCAGGCGTGCCCGAGCGGCACGAACCGGATACTGGCGAAGTGAACTATCCGTGGTTATTCGCCGAACTCGATCGATCCGGCTATGACGGCTGGCTCGGCTGCGAGTATAAGCCGCGCGCCGATACCGAGGCCGGTCTGGCCTGGTATCGCGCTTATCGAATGTAGCTTTGATCAAAGGTGACCAGACGACGGGGATCAAAGGTAATCAGACGACGGGCGCCGATCACTCTTCGACCAGCCGGATGCCGTCGTCTTCGATGACGATGCGGCGCTGTTTATAGAGGCGGCCGATGGCCTGCTTGAAGGCGTTCTTGCTGACGCCCAGCCGGGCCTTGATGGCATCGGCCGGGCTCTTGTCGCCGAGCGCCAGGAAACCGTCATTGGAAGCCAATGCCGCCAGCACCTTGTCGCCAACCACATCCAGACGCGCCTGCCCCGGCGGCAGCAGTGAAAGATCCAGGCGGGCGTCTTCGCGCACGCGACGGACGTACCCATCCATGCGATCTCCCCGGCGCAGCGGTCGCGACATGTCATCGTGATACAAAAGGCCCCAGAAGCGGCTATTGACTACCGCCTTGGCACCCAGATCGGTCAGGTCGGCAATGGTCAGTGACACCCGATCACCCGCCTTCAGACCCTCCGACTCATCCAGCAGGAACTTGTCGACCTTCATGCTGGCCACTGGCCGCATGCGATCATCGACGTAGATCATCACCAGTACCCGCTTGCCTTCATCCGGGCGGAAGCGTTGCTCGCCGAACGGCAACAGCAGATCCTTGGGCCGCCCCCAGTTCAAAAACGCACCGATATCAGTGACCTTCGTCACCCGTAGATATGCAATATCCCCCACGTTGACCTGTGGCTCGGCAGCGCGTGGCGATTCGGCGGGGGCGTTATCCCGGGGCGTGCGGGTCATAGAGCGATCTCTGCTGGCAAGCGATGAATGAGGTAGCGTCATTATGCGGGGCGTGACGTTAACGAGCAAAGCTCGCCGAGAGGTTGATCGAATGCGAGGCGCAAAAGCCAATTCTTGTCGGATTCCCCCCCGCAGCGGAAAGAAGGTTTACACTTCTGCGGCATCGCATGTCTTAGACCTTCGTATCAATCCCATCGATAGTCGAATTCACCACGCGTGATTAGCAGCCTAAAGAGTTGGCTCCCATAATGTCGCCACAGGTTGAGGCCGAGAGGCCATCAAGAAAAAGACATTATTGGAGACAACACCATGAAAACTCGTATTCTCGCAGCCATCGCAATCGCCGTCGCTCTGCCTACTGTCGCCCAGGCCAACAGTGCTGTCGAACAACGCCACTTCGAGCAACAGAGCGAAGCGCTCAACATCGAGCAGACCGCGCAGTATCATGCGCTGCCGACTCGCTACAGCGTCGACACCGTCGATGGCGGCCACAGCAACGCGGCCGATCAGTCCTTGAAGAACGTCGCTGAATCGACCCAGCTGAGCACCGACGTGCAGCCGTCTCACAACGGCCTGATCGGCGAAGGCCAGAGCGATGCCGCCGGCCAAGCGCTGCGAAACGCCACGCAAACCGTCAGCAATGACAAAGGCAACGTCGAAGTGAACTTCGCTAGCCTGTAAGTCTTTGCCTTCGGGCACAGCAGTATTGCTAGTCGATTAAGGGAGCCAATGGCTCCCTTTTCCAG